>Ga0228711_1000559_pt1 | contig 46998 bp, 36 predicted proteins | sample MedpolnodulmetaG_2_FD_177996 | JGI IMG/M metagenome (GOLD analysis project Ga0228711, IMG submission 177996) | Root nodule microbial communities from Medicago polymorpha collected in Santa Monica, California, United States - brown nodules | ecosystem: Host-associated > Plants > Roots > Nodule...
TGAGGCCACCAGAATGTGCACAAGGAGTTGCAGACCAAAATTGCCCCAGAGCGTCACCATTGCAAAGGGGTATTTTCTTCCTTGCCCTGTACATCATTGCTGTAGGAACAGGAGGAACGAAGCCCAATATATCTACAATGGGAGCAGACCAATTTGACGAGTTCGAGATCAAAGAGAGAACCTATAAACTTTCCTTCTTCAATTGGTGGTTTTTCAGTATTTTCCTGGGTACCCTATTCTCCAACACTTTCGTAATCTACATACAAGACAGAGTGGGTTGGGCCGTAGGATATGGCCTTCCTACCGCTGGACTTGCGGTTTCAGTATTGGTGTTTCTGGTAGGAACACCATTGTATCGGCATAAATTGCCCTCAGGTAGCCCTATAACTAGAATGCTCCAAGTCTTTGTGGCAGCTATAAGAAAGTGGATGACACGGGTCCCAGAAGATCCAAAAGAGCTACATGAGTTAAGCATAGAAGAATATGCATGCAACGGAAGAAATAGAATTGATCGCAGCTCTTCTTTGAGGTTAGGTCTAATTGTGTTATATCATTTCAAATTTTACCATCTTTTGTCATGTCATAAATGCATCACTTCTTCTATGCTTGTAGTTTCCTTGACAAAGCGGCTACAAAGACAGGCCAAACTTCACCATGGATGCTTTGTACAGTGACACAAGTTGAGGAAACCAAACAAATGACAAAAATGATTCCTATTTTGATTACAACACTTATCCCAAGCACATTGATAGTTCAATCGACCACACTCTTCGTTAAACAAGGCACCATGCTAGACAGGAGAATGGGACCACATTTTGATATCCCTCCGGCATGTCTCACAGCATTTACAACTATCTTCATGCTTATAAGCATTGTAGTATATGACCTTGCTTTTGTGCCCATGATCCGGCGATACACAAAGAACCCCAGAGGAATCACATTGTTGCAGAGACTGGGAATTGGCCTAGTGTTGCACATAGCTATAATGGTCACTGCATGCTTGGCTGAGAGGAAGAGACTCCGTGTTGCAAGAGAAAACAACCTATTTGGCCGACATGATACAATTCCCCTTACTATTTTTATTCTCCTTCCTCAGTTTGCCTTGGCAGGGATTGCTGATAACTTTGTCGAAATTGCGAAGTTAGAGTTCTTCTATGATCAAGCACCAGAAGGCATGAAAAGTCTCGGAACATCATATTTTACAACTAGCTTGGGTTTAGGAAGTTTTCTAAGTACTTTCCTTCTTTCAATTGTTGCTAATATCACCCAGAGACATGGTCACAAAGGTTGGGTTTTGGATAACCTAAACATCTCTCGTTTAGATAACTATTATATGTTCATGGCAGTATTAAGCTTAATCAACTTCCTTTGCTTTCTGGCCGTTGCCAAGTTATTTGTATATAACGTTGATGTCAGACAAGACAAATCAAGTTTGATGATGAACCCAGCTTCATCTCAGAATAGTCCTAGAACAAGCAAAAGCACTCCAGAATAAGATGCCAACTCGTGAAAAATATGACCTTCACTCCTTCCTTCTATTCGCTTTTCAGAAAATAAATTGCTTCAGATTTGTCTTCCCGTGGTTCATCTCTTGCCATTCCCATTTTCGCAATTAAATTTGAATGCAGCGGTCTTTCCTTGTTTAGAAACATTAACATGGTCATAGAGTTTCACATCAATGCTAAAGAACCTCTACGGAGAAAAACTATGTATGTAATTCCTAGAAAACCTTCAGCCATTATATGTTAAAGAAACCACCATATGCTAGAATATCTTCCATGTATGTAATTCGATACTTACAGCAAAAGAGGCAAAATATTTATTTAAAAAAAACGAAGAATGTAGAATAAATTCTGATAACTCTTGAAGTTAGGCAGGGGAGAAAATAATAATTAAAGTTTATCAGATGCACTTGGGTAAGAGACTTCTTATGATCTAATCTCAGAATGTTTATGATCTAGTTAATTCAAAACATTAACAACCTAGATAAAAACAAACAAGTATATGCCATGCCATGTCACTAGTACATGATGAAGTGAAAGCATACATGATGAAGCGACGAGGGAAAGTGCATGACTCAGGGGACGGCAGCCTTGGCGTCTGACTAATCGGAAAATTGTGCCTTTTGAGGTTTGTTTCGTCAAAATAGCTCGCTGGAAATTTCCTAATGGCAGCGGCAAACAATGTGGAGGCCAGAGATGAAAGACTGAAGCTACAGTAGCAGCCGCGGGAAACTGAACTGTAGGATATAGTGACTTATTAAAACAATTCTATATCAGATGTTACTGGTGACTTATTTATTTTATTCTCACTTTTCTGTATCAGATGTTAAAAAAGTTTCCCTTTCCTTTTTTATCTAATTTTTCTATTAAATTCTTTCCACGTTTAAAATTGTGACACAGTTACAAGCATATCATGTAAATGTGTGCTTGCCGGCTGCAAAGTGCATAATTGCATATGATATAATCTGACATGATGTTATTCTAATTAATTACTGATAATGAATAATTTATAGTAACGTGTGCATGTGGATACTAGTACCTATCTATTTAGCATAGCATAAAAATTGCTTTCGGCAATTACAACTTTCATATTTTGGTTTCAAAGTCTAGTTGAAAATAAAGAGGTACTTGTGCTGAAACTTTATTAAAAAGCAAATCCAATAGCGTTGAAGGTGAGAAAAACACAATAAGAGATGGTTGAATTGTGTTGGTTTTTTCTAAAAATCTTTTTCAGAGTTTTAACAAAGACAAAACAAGAGACAATCAAAGAGATAGGGAGAAGAGAGACAACACAAGGAATTATCATGGTTCACCTCACAATCCGAGGTTGATTTAGTCTTCTTGCACTTCCAAGAGATTTTTTACTCTAACCACACAATATTACAATTGCTCCAACACACAAGTAAGAGACTTCCATGCCTCACAGAACAGAACTTATACAATCAGAGTTTAATTAAAGAGTTTGATTGTGTTTACGCTTTAAACTCAAAGAATGGTACACTAACTTATAGCTCAAGAAACATGTGACGCTTGAGAAATTATAAGATACTAAGTTTGTAAGAATTTTTATAAGTGTGTGAAGGCTTTTGAATTTGACAGAGTTTTGACACTTGCAGTGGCGCAGACACCACCCAGCTAGGCAGGGCTGTAGCCCAGGCTCTGCTGCTGCTTGCTTTGTAAAAGCCCAACCCAATGTCATTTTTCCTACTTAAAAAAAAAACAGAGACAGAATTTAGTGTTTTGTTTCTATTTTTTCAGCGCGTATACTCTTCTCCTTTTCTACGACAACAAGATCAACAATGTGTGGTTGAATGACTTGATGATATTTTACACCGAGCGAGAGATATTCAAATCGTTTGATGATGTTGATATTATTTGAACATTCACTCGAAAGAGGTCGCGGAAAGGGCATTTACCTCCTAATTTTATTTAGCACTGGCAGGTTATATTTCATCTTTCTTATTTAAAATTGTACTTTTGTTGAAAAATGACAAACCTCTTTTATTTCGACTTATGACTATTTATATATATTATGTCACATATGAATTTGCGATAAATTTTTTGCCCAGGCTCTATAAAATTTCTGGCTCCGCCACTGGACACTTGTAATAATTCACAATCACTTCTCTTTCTTCAAACTACTCATGTCCTTATATAGGAGAGAAATAATAGAGTCGTTGTTTGAAGTTTACAAACTCATCAAAATCGTCTTACATAACTTGATCAGTTTTTGAAAACTTTTCCTCAATTAGATAATGTCAGTGAACAACACTTTGATAAAATTTTGTTTCTTATTGAATGATTTGTTACATTCTCTTTGCCTTTGAATTTTTTGTTTGTTTCTACACGTGGTCAAAAGAAAACAAATTGTACTATCAGAAGTTGAAAGCGACCTTCCATCAGAAGAAGACAAAACTAATCAGAGTCACTCAGAACGCTGACGTCATCAGAGCTTGGCAGCTTGATTCCATCAGAGGTTGAATCCATTAGAGTTTGTTCTCATCAGAGACTTCGAGATATATTCTAATTAGAACTTTGACTTTCTGTTGACCATTCTTCAAATTATCTTCCAAGTTTTTAGAAGTTTTCAATGCTTTTTTTAGTACCATAATGCTTTTCTTGTGCTCAGAACTTGATGTATCAGAACCAAAAACTTGATCTTGATGTCAGAATTTAATTATATGGTCATGTTAAGCACGCACATTAGAGTATCAAATTGTTCTTTCATACATTGTTATTATCAAAACCTTAGAGACATTATTCTAAAACTCACTTTAGTTCAACAAGTGTGATATAAAAAAAATAAAAATTAGATTTTCTCAATTTTTTCTCTCATATTTTCTTATTTTTCACATCTCAACCCATAAAATCACTTTTCTCCTTTTTTTTTTATTTTACAAATTCCAATGTTTATTTTTTCCTTTATATTTCAATGGTCTAGATTTCTACATTATTTCCTCAAGTTTTTTTCTTCTTCTGCTTGACAAGATCATAATCGGTGAGATAACCACATTGCCTTTTTAGAGAAATAACATGGATATAATTATATGTATATATGTTTTTTTAGAGGATTATATATATATGGAAATGTTAACCGGCGCTCTCAACACTCGTTAATGATACTAAAAATGGAAATTATATAGTAGTTTTTTTTATAAGAAGGAAGTTATATAGTAGTTTTTTTTTAAAAGAGTTATATAGTAGTTATTACATTGAAAATTGTGTAATCAATCCATTAAAATTACTTTTTTCAGTAATAACTTTCTTTTTTGGTATCATTAACCGGTGTCCCAGGGACACCAGTTAGCCTGAAAGAAATTAAATTACCAATAATAATGCTAATAAGCTTTCATAGTTTTTTTTTAAGAGCTTTCATAAATTTTAATCAAGCTCTATCTTTTTTTAATCAATGTGGGATTTTGTTTTTTTAGTACATCCTCATGTCCAACACTATTGGTCTGGTGTGTGTATATATATATATATATATATATATATGATGGGTGACCGAAAATAATAGACTCTGATATAATAATACAATTTTATAATCGATAAGAAAAAATATATAAAAGTGAAATGAAAATAATATGATTATGTGAAAATTGTTACACTAAGATTTATATAATCAACTGGACCACCCTTAAAAAAAAAGTCAATTGGACCAACTAAATCATAATTAATCTAACAACTGGGGTAACTAACTTTTGCATATTTAATGGAGTACAAGAAATATCTCTTTGTTTGAGGCCATTTGTACACATGGAAACGGCAGACACTTAATTCAAAGTAAAGTTAGAATAAGAAGGGCTAATGTACTGAATTTAAGAATGAACATAGGACTGAGACATGAACGTTGGGTCCTATAGTAGTATTACAAATGTCAATGAAAAAGGGATCATAGCGCACAATATTTTGTGACATGTCAAAATCAATATCATGTCATCTTTAAGATGAGTTATACGTAAACACCGAGCGTTCCCGTGAGCTTAACTCACTAGATAAAGGATAATGTATATTTTATGCAGGTACTAAAGTTTAAACTCCGGGAATCCCACTTATTCACCTATAAAGTGAATTTCTCTAACCGCTAGACTACTTGGCAGGAAAAAAAAACGTAAACACCAAGCGAAATCACAAAGAAAGAAGAGGAAAAAAATGTGAAAACACGTGCAAAAACAAAAATATGACGGATTCCTTATTTGTTTTCTATTAGTTAGGTCATGCAAAATGGACAATACATAACTTTAGGCGGGTAGTAAAAGACAAACTTCTAAAATCTAATTGCCCGTCCTTAAATAGACCAAAAAGCTCATAAGGAAAAGCTAGCAACCTTGCATGATTCCAACATAAAAGCTTAACAACACAAGTAGTTCTTCTTTCCAGCATCATGGGAGGGGTTGAAGAAAAAGGCCCAGCAAGTGGGAAAGAAGATTACACTCAAGATGGAACAGTAGACCTAAAAGGTAGACCTGTTTTAAGATCAAACACCGGAAGATGGAAAGCTTGCTCCTTCATAGTAGGTAAAGTGAAGCGTTTTTTGGCTTCGTACATATTTGGATACACTATACACTATGAGATTGATGGAATCACATTGTGCCTCTAAAGTTTTGGCGAATGACATATACTATAGAATTTTGACAAAATTATAGTGTCACTGTGGTTTTGATAAACTCATCGTCAATCTAAACATATATGGTTTCATCTTTTTTTAGATACCCTAATATTGTTCTCTTTTTTCCATTTTATTTTTATATATAGCAACGAATGAATTATTATTATGCATTTTTGTGTAATTTATAGGGTATGAAGTGTTTGAGAGGATGGCTTACCACGGGATAGCATCAAACTTAGTGATCTATCTAACAAATAAGCTCCATGAGGGAACTGTGGAATCTGCAAACAACGTTAGCAACTGGGCGGGTTCGGTGTGGATGATGCCACTTGTAGGAGCTTACATAGCCGATGCTTATTTTGGCCGCTATTGGACCTTTGTAATTGCATCTTGCATTTATCTCTTGGTATGTAATGATATTTATTTTCATCATTTGAGTATATGCTACTTAGTAGCACTAGCAGCTAAAATTATTGGATGAACATTATGATTGGGATGGGATGGGGGAGTCCATAAACAAGACCATATGTAATATTAAGACAAGCAACTAACAGAAATTCACAGTAGTATATTTTACACATATCATAACCCAAAACTTGTCAATGAGTATATCCTAGTTGAATCCAAACCATATAGGCTCACTTACATTTAGATTTTCTAACATTCTCTCACACAAGGAAAGGAATACAGTTCATGGTCATGCAATCACTTGGGACTGTATGACTTGACTTGAATTAGGACTTTTCTAACCTAGTTTAAGCGTATTTGCTAAATAAGCTAGGCCTTTTGCTTCAAATAGAAGCTGCAATTACAGATGTGACTGTGGTTGCAGCCACTGCCACTGCAATTGCGAACATTGTGATTGTTGTGATGTGTATTGTGGATGTGGAGTTGTGGCATGAACTTATGTTGTTTATACATTGAGTATCTCGCCGATTTACCTTCAAATAACCACACTATTGCTCACCCCTCCCACATTCCACAAATTCTTTATCTCCAACTCACTATTATCTTAAAATATCGCCGCCCTTCGCATGAGAACTTCTTAATCTACTAAAGAAAGATGAATGAAGAACAATTCACAAGAGAACTTTCAAGGTTTGACGTAATGTGATAACCTGTTACCATGATAAACATACCCCAATATGTTGTGATGCAATTTGGCACACTGTGTAACCACTATAAAAGTATGAATGCATTGTGATTTTTAAAGACAAGGACTACAAGATTATAATCTTAAAAGCTAGTCATGGACTTCCAAAATGTTTACCCAAAAAAAGATAAATAGGTCATACTCAAGCCTTAAACTTGGGAAATAGATTGGTCTCATCAAAGTAAAAGTTTTACAAAGATGTGCATCCCAACATTAGAAAGTTTCCCCTACGAAGAAATTTGCGTGACGGACCAAAACAACATACTTGACAATTTATCCTGACCCAAAATCTTCCAAGTATTTATTCTAGTACATGTTTTCCTATGATATCCTCGTTTAGTTCATTTTTTACTACCATCAGATTTTATTGTTCACACTTGGATTTCACATGCATTATTGTTTTTCTAGATATTATTGCTCGATACATTCAGGCTTCAAAAGAGTGTCATTTAGTGTGTTATTTATATGATTAAAAACAGACTTACCATTCTTTTGTTTGGCCACAGGGAATGTGTTTGTTGACTCTAGCTGTTTCAGTAACATCTTTGAGGCCACCAGAATGTGCACAAGGAGTTGCAGACCAAAATTGCCCCAGAGCGTCACCATTGCAAAGGGGTATTTTCTTCCTTGCCCTGTACATCATTGCTGTAGGAACAGGAGGAACGAAGCCCAACATTTCTACAATGGGAGCAGACCAATTTGACGAGTTTGAGCCCAAAGAGAGCACCTATAAACTATCCTTCTTCAATTGGTGGTATTTCAGTATTTTCTTGGGTACCCTATTCTCCAACACTTTCGTAATCTACATACAAGACAGAGTGGGTTGGGCCCTAGGATATGGCCTTCCTACCATTGGACTTGTGGTTTCAGTATTGGTGTTTCTAGTAGGAACTCCATTGTATAGGCATAAATTGCCCTCAGGCAGCCCTATAACTAGAATGCTACAAGTTTTTGTGGCAGCTATGAGAAAGTGGATGACACGGGTCCCAGAAGATCCAAAAGAGCTACATGAGTTAAGCATAGAATAGTATGGATGCAACGGTAGAAATAGAATTGATCGCAGCTCTTCCTTGAGGTTAGGTCTAATTGCGTTATATCCTTTCAAATTTCACCATATTTTTTCATGTCACAAAGATTGGGGGTTAATCATTTAATTTGCATGCATCACTTTTTCTATGCTTGTAGTTTCCTTGACAAAGCGGCTACAAAGACAGGCCAAACTTCACCATGGATGCTTTGTACAGTGACACAAGTTGAGGAAACCAAACAAATGACAAAAATGATTCCAATTTTGATAACAACACTTATCCCAAGTACATTGATAGTTCAATCAACCACACTCTTCATCAAACAAGGCACCACGCTAGACAGAAGAGTGGGACCACATTTTGATATCCCTCCAGCCTGTCTCACAGCATTTAAAACCATCTTCATGCTTATAAGCATTGTAGTCTATGACCTTGCTTTTGTGCCAATAATCCGGCGATACACAAAGAACCCCAGAGGAATCACACTGTTGCAGAGACTAGGAATTGGCCTAGTGTTGAACATCGCTATAATGGTCACTGCATGCTTGGCTGAGAGGAAGAGACTCCATGTTGCAAGAGAAAACAACCTCTTTGGCCGGCATGATACAATTCCCCTTACTATTTTTATTCTCCTTCCTCAGTTTGCCCTGGCAGGGATTACTAATAACTTTGTCGAAATTGCCAAGTTAGAGTTCTTCTATGATCAAGCACCAGAAGGCATGAAAAGTCTCGGAACATCATATTTTACAACCAGCTTGGGTTTAGGAAGTTTTCTAAGTACTTTCCTTCTTTCAGTTGTTGCTAATATCACCCAGAGACATGGTCACAAAGGTTGGGTTTTGGATAACCTAAACATCTCCCGGTTAGATAATTATTATATGTTCATGGCAGTACTAAGCTTACTCAACTTCCTTTGCTTTCTGGTTGTTGCCAAGTTATTTGAATATAACGTTGATGTTAGACAAGACAAACCAAGTTTGGAGATGAACCCTGTTTCATCTCAGAATAGTCCTAGAATAAGCAAAAGCACTCCACAACAAGATGCCAACTCATGAAAAATACGATCATCACTCCTTCCTTCTATTCGCCTTTCAGAAAATAAATAGCTTCAGATTTGTCTTGCTGTGGTTCATCTCTTGCCATTCCCATTTTCGCGATAAAATTTGAATGCAGCGGTCTTTCCTTGTTTAGAAACATTAACATTGTCACAAAGAGTTTTACATCAATGATAAAGAACCTCTACGGAGAAAAACTATGTAATTCCTAAAAACCTTCAGCCATTATATGTTAAAGAAACCACCATATGCTAGAATATCTTCCATGTATGTAATTTGATACTTACAGCAAAAGAGGCAAAATATTTATTAAAAAAAAATCAAGAAGGTAGAATCAAATCTGATAACTCTTGAAGTTAAGCAGGGGAGAATATAATAATTAAAGTTTATCAGATGCACTTGGGTAAGAGACTTCTTATGATCTAATCTCAGAATGTTTATTATCTAGTTAATTCAAAACATTAACAACCTAGATAACAACTAACAAGTATATGTGACTAGTACATGATGAAGTGAAAGCATACATGATGAAGCGACGAGTGAAAGTGCATGACTCAGGGGACGGCGCCTTGGCGTCTGACTGACCAGAAAATTCTGCTTTTTTGACGTTTGTTTCGTCAAAAAATCTCTCTCTAAAATTTCCTAATTACAGTGGCAAACAATTTGGAGGCGAGATGAAAGACTGAAAAGCAATAGTTGCAGCCGCCGGAAACTGAACTGTAGTGTAGAATATAGTTTACTTTAATTTTTATTTTATTAAAACAATTACTAGTGACGCATTTTTTTTATTCTCACTTTTCTATATTAGATGTTAAAAAAGTTTCACTTTCCTTTTATATCTAATTTTTCTATTAAGTTCTTTCTACGTTTAAAATTGTGAAACAGTTACAAGCATATTCTGTAAATGTGTGCTTGCCGGCTGCATAGTGCATATGATATAATCCGACATGATGTTGTTCCAATTAATAGTAACGTCTGCATATGGATACTAGTACCTATCTATTTAGCATAAAAAATGCTTTCGGGAATTACAACTTTCATGTTTTGGTTTTAAAGTCAAGTTGAAAATAAAGAGGTACTGGTGCTGAAAGTGAGAATGAACATGAAACAAAGATAGAGACATGAGAGAAGAGCCGTAGAATTTGAGATGACCAGTGACTAGATAGAGATTGAAGCATATATATAGACTAACAGTATATATATTGTGTTTTCCTTTGTAAGCATAAGACTTTTTCTGCTATGCTAATCTCAAGTCAGCTTCATAAGATCTAATAATAACTTGGTGGGTAAGTTAAATGTAAAACACAAACCGAATCAGCATAGGAAAGAAGAGGTTAAAAATGTGAATTCATAACAACTACAAACAAAAAATCCGGCCGATTCCTTATTGTTTTTGACATTTTTTTGTATTTAATTAATAGTTTTTCGCCTCAAATTATAAGTCGTTTTTGACTATTTCGCATAAAAGTAATAGCTAACGATATTAGAAGAAAAATAACAAATGTTTCATTGATATCGTAAAACAATTCAGTATACTTTAAGACAAAAGTAGAATCAATCAAGAATAATGAGGAATGAATAATAATATTCATTTCTTGCTGTAAAAATTGTCCTTATCTTAATACATCATCCCAATCCTGTGAATAAATTTCATTTCAGAACCTTCAGAATACTCTTTCATGGGATTCGATACCAAGTTTTTTTTTATAACTGATAAATTTATACTACTACTTTTTTAAAACTTAATTAAGAGTATACTTAATGATCTTTTAAGCACTTATATACAAAACCTTCAATAGAAAGCAAGCACATATTTTGTTTTGTTTCTGAAATTAAAAAATTGCAATTGCTACCGAGAGGGAAAGACTAATAAATAGAAAATAGTAATAAAAATCAATAATTTCAAGCTATGAGTTTTTTTTTTTCTTTTCCAATCTTCCAACAATAGAAACCAAAAAAAATAAAACTAAAAATTTCATCCTAATTCCTAAATTGTTATTAATTGATGCATACCTAAATCTAATAAAAAAAATCTAATCTAACCTTTAACTCCTCCAACTGTAATTGGACTCCTAACATGGTGTTTGCCATCTGACCAAGTTAGGCCTCCAAATACAGTAGCCCCACCTGATCTAGTAACTTCAATTGTCAAACTAAAACTCTTCTCTTCACCAATTTTGTCAAATTTCAACTTCTTAGGCTGCACTGATATAGAAAGTCCAACAGGTACACGGAGGCTTGCAGTGTATGTGCCTGGTGGTCCAACATTTTTCAGCTTCCTACTCAAAGTAACTGACCCATAGAGTTTAGGTATTGTTATTGTAGGATAGTTGAAATCCAGGATGTTTATGCCATCACAATGATGATTAGTACCGGAGAACATGCTAATTTGTGTTTGGTTATAACCTAAGAAACAAAGAAAGTTTATGTAATCATTGATGTTTAACTCATAGACCAAGCCAGGATCCATGGCACGATTTGGTCTTATGTGACCAGAACCGTAGTCAAATGGTGTTGCCTTGACATTAGTATCATCAAGGATAGGTTTAAAAGTGTTGTCCCTTGTCCTAGCTGAAAGAAAACACATCATATTATCAATAGATATTTTTCTCTCTCTTTATTCAAGACTAAATCTCAATGAATCATAGAAGCAAAACTGAAAAAGATATATTAATTGCAAGAAAATACAACTACCAACTAGGAAACATATATAGAAAATGTTGCAGCCAACAAACTATATTACATGAGATATATTAAATTGAGGTATCATATCATAATTTCATGAGTAATCTAATGATGTTACATTACTTACCAGTTGTCATGATTGCAGATTTAATAGCTGATGGACTCCAGTTGGGGTGAAGAGTCTTAAGAAGGCCAACGACTCCCGCCACATGAGGGCATGACATGGATGTTCCAGACATGGTCATGAAAGGAACCCTACGTTTATCCAAGTCCAATTTTGTGGGACTAACTGCTCCTGAGTAGGCAGCAATAATGTTCACACCGGGTGCGGTTATATCCGGCTAAAGAATCAAAAATAAAAAGGTGAGGTGAAAGAAAGAAAATGAAACTACGATAGCCTCGTGTAAAACCACATGTTACAACTAATGGACAATTTGGAAAATACTATGTTAGGAAATAAAATATGTAGTATGATTTGTGACAATGTTTGAAATTAATAATGAAAGAATAGGCAAACCTTGAGGATCTCTGGTGTGATTGTGTTAGGCCCTCTAGAGGAGAAATCCGCCATGCTTGGAGCAGGTTTTATTTTCAACTCTGTTGTGGGTGGATGAATATATCCTAGTGGATTTCTGTTATATGATAATAACGACATTAATTAAAGGTGTTAAGAGAAAAATGTTGAATTAATTGAATTATCTATGAAGACAAACTACACAAATGAAGGGATGACAAAAGGAGGGAGCAACAAAAGTTACTTGGTTGAATTGATGTAGGCAAAGACATCAACACCATCTTCATAAGTAATATGTGCTGCAGGCAGGAAATGAGGATCAGCAGTAAGCTCATTGCCATGAGACCGATCATTACAAAGAATCATTCCAACTGCTTCAGCCTCCAAAGCAACAAGACTCTTTTCCACTTTCCCATTAATACCTCTAAGACAAACCAATATTCGGCCCCTTGCTTTCTCGGGGTCAATTGTTCCATTCATACATAGAGTACTACACAATGACAACAAAACATGTTAATTACCATGTTTGTACTTTCAAAAGCACTAAACATGAACATCAGAATTTTAGAGATGAGGTGATGTCAGTTTGAATCCTCCATTGACATTACTAAAAACCAATTATATTTACATTCACCATTCCAAAAATAAGTAAAACAACAAACTTGACCGCAAATACAAGCAGTATATACTTACGCGTTTTCAACCGGTGCTTCAGCCAATTTTGCCTCAGCAGCAGTAATGAGTGGATAAAGCTTGTTTTTTGGCAAAGCTGTAGAAAGGCTAGCTCCCTGATAATCAATCAATAATGGAAATATTAGAGAAGAAAATGGAAGTGACGGAAAAAATGAAAAACTTGACTTATTTAATGGTATGTCACAAGATGAAGAAAAATTGGATAATACCTTAAAGTGTTGTCCATTATGGAGTTGAACAACAGTATCAAACTCTCTATCTAAGGTACTTGCCGCAACAGTTAATATCCAAGGTGCAACATTTGAAACAGTTCCAAATGTTGGTCCAGAATTTCCAGCTGAACACAACACAGTGATACCTTTCTTAACAGCATGAAATGCAGCAATTGAAAGAGCATCATCAAAGTAATCAACAGCAGGACCTCCAAGAGATAGGGAAAGAACATCAACTCCATCATGAATAGCCATATCAAAGGCTGCCATGATATCAGCATCAAAGCATTCGTTGTCATCAATTGGTGGCCAACAGACTTTGTAAGCAGCAACTCTTGCTTTGGGAGAGCCACCTTTGGCCGTTCCGTTGCCTAAGCCAACAAAATTAGCTCCGGAAACAAAGTTTCCTCCTAATGTTGATAGTGTGTGAGATCCATGACCTGCATTGTCTCGTGGAGTATCAAGTGTGCCGTTTTGTAGCACCTCTGACCCTGCATAGGTAGCATAACCTTTATTGAAGTATCTTGCTCCTATAAGCTTCCTGCATGGAATATATATTAAAAGGTTAAATCATAACATTTGATGGCACATTTTAAAATTTTCAATATGTCCATGCTTTTAAGATACAAATCAAAACACTTAGCATACTTCTCATAAATTAATCAATTAATTCATTTCTTTTAAAAAAATAAATACTTTCATCATATTTATAACACTGTATAAACAGCTAAAAGAGTGGAAGGAAATGAAGCTTAATCACCTGTTACAACGGAAGCCTGTGTGATCATTCTGACAAATTCCTTTCCACCTTGAGGGAATGGGCCCTATCCCTTCATCTCTAAAGCTTGGAGATTCTGGCCATACACCTATATGGATCACAAATTTAATTAAACTCCGACGAAAACAATAACACATGTTTGTTGCACAAAATTATTGTGCAATGAAACTTCATAGGACCGATATGGAACCTTTGAAATATAGTTGTGATGAAAAAGTAGAATGGATTTTTTTAGATGCAAGGGAAATACTACTAACTATTATGAATATTAAATCCAATTGTTCATTAGGAAAAAAATTGACCAAAAAGAGTAATGGTCACTGGGGAGTGGGGATTCGTCACCCAAAAATGGGTCCACGACAAAGTGATTGCAATTCTTTTTTATTAGTCAGCATGAAAGAAGGAACAGATAGGAAACAAGACATTTCAAAATTTTAGCTCTAGACTAGATAGTTGATACGTCAATAATGCTTACTTTTTGTTTGTGTGATACCATAAATCATTATAATACAATTTGCCTAAACGATCATCTTCTACTACTGTTATTATTCCTTTTAATCTAATCTAATAGTAATAATGAGAAATGTGATTATGATTCACAAACTTTGACATAAAATTGCACAATAAAATATAGGGTCAAATAAGTTTTTCGTTCATATAAATATAATGAATTTTGATTTTAGTCCTTAAAAAATAAAATGAGATATTTTCATCTCACAATTTTTTCTGTTTTATTTTTGGTCCCTAATGGATATAATTTTGACATTTCTTTGAACCTTATTATAAATATATAAATGTAGAACATAATAAACGGACATAAAATGGATACATCTTGACCATAAAGAATATAATTTTGACATTTATATGAACATAAATTGGTCGTTAAGGACCAAAAAAAAGATAATTTTTTTTATAAGGATGAAAACATTCTATTTTATTTTTTATGGGCTAAAATCAAAATTCGTTATATTTAACCCTAAAATATATGGTTAACAATGTTCAAATAAATATTTGGTTACAATTTATGAATAAGAAGCTATAGTTATCTATTAATTAAGAACAAAAATTAAGAGGGCTTTTGAACTCATTAACCATGATTTTCATGTTTATTTACAATTATTACAAGTGTTAGGATCCGTTGACACAAAATCTCAACCGTTTATCTTGTTTAATCAATGGCTTGTATATTTCTATTCTATGTGTATTATTTCCCTCAATCACATAATATTATTGTTTTCCCATTGATATGTGCTAACGCAACAAAACCTGAAGTTATCTCTTCTCCTTTACGGATCTCAATTAGACCCCATCATAGATGATAACTCTTGAGATTTGTTTATGTACCAAGGATTGACAGCAATTCAATTGGCAGCCATCCATGTATTTCACATTCAGATGTTCAATTATTCATTCATGGTTAAACACCATACCGATTGCTACCTTTTTTTTTTTTGGCAAGATACCGATTGATACCTAAAAACCCATTAATTAATACCTTCATCTCCAATTGCAATTCATACATCGAATTAACCAAGAGGGAAGATAGAAGCAAACAAGAAATAGCACTAACCGAAATGGTGGCATATAACAACGATGTGATGATGTTCCCAATTTCAGTTTTTCAATGATCGAAAACAATAATATTATGTGATCGAGGGAAAGAGTACACACAGAATAGAAAAATGCCAATCATTGATTAAATAAAATAAACGGTTGAGATTTGGTGTCAACGGATCCTACCTCTTATCACAATTCAATATAAATAAACACATTCTTTCAAGAATATTAATCATCTGTTTTATTATAGAAATTTGACGTAATACATGTGTGCAAGATAACAACATAATATTAAAACTTTACAATGGTAGATACAAGAAAAAAAATCATAATTATTTTACCAGAATAACATCTTCACCGTATCTTGCTTTTCTAAAGAGGGAATGAGAAAGAGCCACGCCATTGTGTTCCATTGACATGAATTCCCACGAGTGTGTAGTGTGTAACTTTCTTCCTCGGTTTAACAACACTGACACAACGTTTGGATGCTCTGCAATATCAAACAGAAGATTAAGAAAAAACAAAACATAAAGTATAACATTGATATTCTTAAAAATTCCATTCATCATCAGTTATTTTGAAGGTTAACCTGCAATGTCAGCAGCTTCTTTCTCTTCCAGGAAAGCAGCAAATCCATTGATATTCTTTGTGTATGAATATATCATTGCCTCTTTTGCTTTCTCATGGCTGAATTACAAATTACAAATAAGATATATATATATATATATATATATATATATATATTAATGATTAATTACACATGAATAGAAGACTAACAGGCAGCAAGCTGGGACGCTTGGCCTTTTTGGATAGCAAAACCAAACATAGGTTTTGGTTTTTTCTAAAACAAATTTGAACCGACAAAAGTAAAAGCAATTCAATTTTATTTTTCTATTATTTGAAGTGTACCTTCCCACATAGGATTGAAGGAATTCACGATGAGTATCAGTAACTCGGTCAAAATCGGCTTCAGTAACTCCTTCACCATGCTCGTGTGATCCCAAATATACTATGTAAGACTTTTATTAAACCAACACAGAAACAAAAAAAGTTAGCTTAAACTTGTAATCACTGCACGTAGCAAAAAAGAAAGAAGTAAACTTTGATATAATGGAGAAAATAGTGACAAAAGTTTTACCTTTTTCTCTGCAGATGATTGAAATAAAGCAGTAAAAACAATTAATAGAAAAATCGAATGTTTGTTGGACGACCACATTCTGCTTTGAGTTCCCAGAAAACAAAAGAAGCCGCTCTTTCCTTGTTATAGGGAGAAATAAGCAACCTCTTATTATAAATAGTAGAGTAGGAGTCATAGTGAAATTTGGAGCTTTTTTCGAATTTTCAGTTATGATATCATGTTTTTCGATGTTTTCAGTTACGATATAACTAAGCAGAGAAATATAAGGATAAACATGAAATATCGGATCATTTAAAACAACAAAACAATGATGAGAAGTTTGGTGTTGTTACAAAACAAAAGGGGACAATACGGTTATACTTTAAAGACCAGTGTTACGATAAAAAGAAACATCGCATAATCGTGAACGATAGAGAAACATGAGTGGCGGTGTGAACCCTCTGCTAGGGTTTGCCTCGGAAAGTCACGAAACACCAAAAGATGAGCAAGATAATCTGGAACGAAGCGCTAAGAAGGTCAAAGAAGGCAAACATCAGTTCAATAATTGTCCACAACAGTTATTGAATTATAAAGATTTGGAAGAGAAGGTTCAGGATAAGGGTTTGACGACGGAAGTCATGAAGAAGGGTGTCCAATCATATAAGGATTCAGTACTGGGAGCATTGAATGGACAATTACTGGGAGTATGGAGTCAGTCGATGGAGATGGGTGATGCGCAGGAACTTGTGGAAGATGAGGAAGAGGAGGAAAACAGCCTTCAGTTGGAAGAATTGCAAGTTGGGGGATATGATTGTCCAATTGTTCTTTTATCTCAGAAGTAGGAGAGTCGTATCTATAAGCCATGGAAAAGAGGGGGTATAGTCAAGATGGTGGGAAGGAAAATAGGGTACAAGGCGTTGGAGAATTGACTGAAACAGATGTGGGTGAGATCGGGAGTTATCAATATTATAGCAAAGAAGATCAGTACCAAGCTATGATATGATGAATGGTCTGTGGTTGATTTATGATCATTATCTAACAGTGGGGGAGTGGACTCCTAACTTGAATCCTTTCGATGATCATATAGAGAAAGTAGCTGTGTTGGGTTCGTTTTTCTGGACTGCCGATTGAATATTACGATGCCAAAGTCCTAACTTTTATTGGAAATAGGATTGGAAGAACGGTAAAAGTGGACAGGAATACCTTGCAACAGGATAGGGGAAAATATGCACGACTCTGTGTTGAAGTGGGTCTCTCTAAAGTCTAAACCATTACTTGCTATGTTTTCCATAAAAGGGAGAGCTTACAAGGTAGAGTATGAAGGTTTACATCTATTGTGTCTCAATTGTGGGAAATTTGGCCATTACGTTGAAGGTTGTCCAAAAACATCAGTGGTAGGAGGTAACGGAGGTCAAGGTGGCGACAATGATAGAGTGGTGAAGCAGACAGAATTGGTTGGAGGCCAGGTTGCTGCTGGTCCTTGGACGGTGGTGTCGAAAACACGGCGGCCCAGAAAAAATCCAAAACTAACTGAAGCCGTTACTGGAGGTGCGAATAATCAGGGATCAAGATTTGCTATTTCGGGGGAGGATAATTTGCATTTAGAAGAGCAGAATAAAGATACAACTATAAATCCTGAAATTAATGCTAATAATAATGGGGCTTTTTTATTTATCAAAAATCATGTGGAGATGACATCAAATGATAATGCACGTGGACTTTCAAATTGGAAAGAAAACTAAGATTGGAAGCTTTAAGAAACATGGGATAGGTGGATCCACCTCTCAAACTCAAGTCGGTCCAAAATCAAGGAAATTTATTTAAAGATAGCAAACTAGCAACACGTGTGACAGAAAGATTTAAAGGAAAAATTGGGAATGGTTTTGTGTAAAAAAAAAGGTCTGAAAAAAGAAGTGATTTGCTGGATCCAAGTAAAGAGGAAAAACTTATTGCGGTTCAGATAAAAAAAAAGGCAAGTCTTGAAGGGGAATATAAAAACAAAATTGATGATTTGGATATTACTACTATGAAGGTGGACAAAGATATGCATGGTCAAAGTGGGTCCACCTTACCCAATTTGAGCTCCAATGAAAATAATTTGGGTCCAAAGAACATAGCACTGCCAAATGCACCTCGACCCCCAAATAAACATGTTACTCCCCCCAATCTGAATGATAATGTGGCAATGCTACACGACTCTTCAGTGATGGAAGGGGATGATTTCATTATTGATACAACAAATAAAGGCACATTGGTTTCTGATGAGTCAGATATGGAGGTTGTGGTTGAGACCCCTGGTCTCAAACACTGAATTGTGTTTTGATTGGTGATTATTGCTTGTATCCTCATTTTTTATGACAGTACAAATCAAGATATTGGTGTGGAACTGTCGGGGGGCAGCCAACACTGCTTTTTATCGTTTTTGTAAGTAATATGTTGTTGCTAATAAACTTGTGATGCTTGTGATAGTTGAGACTAGATGTGATCCAATTAAATTGCGTAAAACCATTAACCTTTTGGGGTTTGATGGTTTTCTAGCAACCGAAGTGAATGGATATGCAGGAGGAATTATAACAGCGTGGAAAAAGGATGACATGACAGTCACTCTTGTTGATAGGAAATTTCAATTCATGCAATTAAAGGTGAACTATAAGAATGGGAGCGAGTGGTTCTTTACTCCAATATATGCAAGTCCGATTGAAGAAAATAGAAAAATTCTACGGGAAGATTTGAAGAAAATTTCTGATAACATGCATTATTCGTGGATGTTAGCTGGGGATTTTAATGATATTGCTTGTTCGGCTGAAAAGAGAGGTGGTGTTGACGCGTCATTCAGAAAGTGTAGTAAATTTGTGGAGATAATTAATGTGTGTAAGTTGATCGATCTAGGCTACGTGGGATCTAAATTCACTTGGCGAGGGCCTATTTATCATGGAGGTTGTCGCATTTTTGAAAGATTAGATAGAGCTTTGTGTAATGATAATTGGAGAGTGGAATATCCCGAGGCTTATGTCAAAGTCCTTCCAAGACTAGATTTTTCCGATCATCATTCGATTTTAATTTGTCCTTTCGGAGATGCTCATGTTGTTGCACCCCGTCAATTTCGTTTTGAAAGCGCTTGGCAGCTTGAAGCCTCCTACAGAGATATGTTAGTATCTTGTTGGGAAGGTGATAAGCCAATACAAGATAATCTTCAAAACTTGCAGAGTGTTATAAAAGATTGGAAGTTTAAAACTTTAGATGTAGTTCTTGCTAAGAAGAGGAAATTAATGGCCCGGATTGGTGGGATTCAAAATCGGCTCCAAAATGGTGGTTCCTTCTATAGACTGTGTGAATTGGAGAAGAATCTTCAACTAGAGCTCTCTGAAATCTTGAGACAAGAAGAGATGATGTGGTTTCAGAGATCTCGTGCAAAATGGTTAGCTGACGGAGATCGAAATGCTCGTTACTGCCATCTCAAGGTTAACAACAGAAGGAGGAGAAACAACATTGTGATGTTACGGAATGAGCAGGGAATTGGGTTGAGGATCCTGTTCAATTGCAAGGTATGGTGAACTCTTATTATCAAGACCTTTTCTCTAGACCGAGTGGAAATTGGGAGTGGGTTCAAACTACTCTCACATATCCTAGTCTTGATCCAGATTTATTGGAAAGGTTGGCTTCTCCTATTGAGAATGGTGAGATAAAAAAAAGCTTTATTTGGTATGAGTCCTTGGAAGGCACTAGGTCCGGATGGTTATCCAGCCGATTTTTATCAACAAGACTGGAATATTGTAGGAAATAACATTTTTGACTTTGTGAAACAAGTCTAGGTGAATCTGAATATTTTGGGTGATGTGAATTACACAGATATTTGTTTGATTCCTAAGACTACTCATCCTAAGTTTGTGAACCAGATTCGTCCTATATCTTTGTGCAATACTCTCTACAAGATTGTAAGTAAGGTTATTGTGAATCGTTTGAAAGAGTGTATTCCTATTATTGTTTCCCCTATCAGTCTGGTTTTGTACCGGGGAGGAGCATACATGAGAACATTGTGGTGGCTCAAGAGTTAGTGCATAGCATGAATAAAATGACTGGGCGTAAAGGATATTTTGCAATCAAAGTTGATTTAACCAAGGCGTATGATATGTTACGTTGGGATTTTATTTCCAACATTCTCCAAGAAGTGGGAATTCCAGATGATATGTTTGGTGTGACTTCTGTTAAGACAAATGTTAAGTGGCATGGGGCGAAAGCTGGATATTTTAGACCTTAGAGGGGACTTCGACAAGGTGATCCCATCTCTCCATATCTTCTTGTGATTTGTATGGACAAGTTATCTCATATGATTTCTCATTCGGTAAATGAAGGAGAATGGAAAGGGGGTTAAAGTTGGTCGAACAAGTCCCACTTTATCTCACTTGATGTTTGCTGATGATTTGCTTTTATTTGGTCAAGCCACTGAAGATCAAATGAACTGTGTGAAGCATATTCTTGAGCAATTTTGTGTGCTATCTGGTCAAAAGGTTAGCCAAGAGAAAACTAGTATTATGTTTTCCAAAAATGTGAGTCGTGAAACTCGTGAGGATCTTAGGAATATATCTGGGTATAGATCTACCAACTCTTTGGGGAAATACTTGGGAGTTCCACTTCTTGGGAGAGCTCCTAAGAAATTGGATTTTCAATATATTATTACACAACTTCAGAATAAGCTTACAACTTGGAAAGCGAAGAATCTCTCCTTTGCAGGAAGGGTAACGTTGGTGAAAAGTGTGATTGAAGCTATTCCCATTTATCCTATGATGACCACAAACATACCTAAATCAATCCTTCAAGAAATTCAGAGGCTGCAAAGAGGCTTTATTTGGGGAGACACTATGGAAGGGAGGCGTTATCATACTGTTAGTTGGGATGTTGTTACTCAACCAAAGCATATGGGAGGTCTTGGTCTGCGTCGTTTGGACATTATGAACAAAGCTTGTCTAATGAAGTTAGGGTGGGAGCTACAAAATAATGGGACAAATTTCTGGTGCTCAGTTTTGAAAGGGAAATATGGTCGTGGAGTTTTGAATTCAGTAAATGCTACTGCTAAGCCGACTGATTCAAGCCTTTGGAAAGCGTTGGTTAGTTTATGGCCTCTTTTTGATTAACACTCATTCTGGGCAATTGGTAATGGACATAATATTAATGCTTGGGATATGTGTTGGATTGAGCCAAGCCTTAAAGTAGTTGATATGGATATTAATATTCCAAGTTCGTTAGTTAATGCTAGAGTAGTAGACTTGTTGGATAATGAAAAAAAATTGGAATTGGCATATTTTGGAGGGTTGGCTTCCTGATTTATTGCTGAAAAAGATGTTAGCAATTACTCCTTTTGATGATGTGAATGATGAGGACACTCGGATGTGGCCTGATGGCAAGCATGGCCTTTTCTTTGTGAAATCAGTGTATAATATGATGTGTAATTCTTCAGGCATAGTTGACGGCAACTCGTGGAACACGACTTGGCAACTTAATACTCCAGAGCGAGTGAGGTATTTTTTGTGGCTGCTTAGACATGGAAGGCTCATGACGAATGCTCGTAAAAGCAGAATGACCCTTGGCGCTCCCTATTGTCCTTTCTGTAGTGATGTTATTGAAACAGAACTACATGTTTTTCGGGATTGCTCTCAATGCATGGCCTTGTGGTTGCATGTTGTTGGGTCCCAGTCGAGGGAGTTATTTTTTAACTCCAATTTGCAACAGTGGATCAATTTAAACTTGAATGGAGAGATTGAAGGGATTGGTATTTCTAATTGGCCAACATTTTGGGCTACTGCTTGTCATTCTTTGTGGAAGTGGCGAAATAAGGAAGCTCATGAAGAAAATTATCAGAGACCTATGCAACCATATATAGAAATTTCTAGATATGCCAGAGACTATAACTTAGATGTTAAAGTGGATAATATTGTAACTGCTCTCCCAAAAATGTTGGTGCATATTAAATGGAGACCACCTGGAGGAATATGGGTTGTGCTTAATACAGATGGAGCGATAAAGGATACATGTTTGGCAGGATGTGGAGGGCTCATCCGAGGGTCTAGTGGTGAGTGGTTGGGTTTTGCTAAATTCTTGGGTAGTTGTAATGTATTGGTGGCTGAGCTTTGGGGTGTGTTAGAAGGATTACAATATGCGTGGAGTTTGGGGTTTTAGAATGTAGAACTTCGTATTGACTCGCAGGTTGTGGTTAATATGCTTGTTGAATCAACTCAATTTTGCCCTACTGGGTGGAGTCTGTGTCAGAAGATTCGTCGTTTGCTTCATCTGGAGTGGGAGGTGAAGGTTTGCCATACCTATCGTGAAGCCAATTTGTGTGTTGATGCTCTTGCAAAATTAGGTTGCAGTTTTGGTTCTACTTTGATTTGTTATGAGTCATGCCCTTCTCAAATTAGTCATTTGTTTTTAGCTGATGTTGTTGGGATCAGCATCCCTCGGTTGATTCTCGTCTAGTTCTTTTCTCTTTTGGGCTTAAGCCCTCTTTTTATCAACAAAAAAAAAAAAACCAGCTTTTTTTTTCAAACTTCAAAATGAGCACAAACCTAATTAAAGTGGTTTTCATTACTTTTTTAAAAATGAAAATATTTTCCCACCTATAATAAACATATTTAATTCCTTAAAAAAATTGGACACATATTTAGTGGATACCCTTAAAAATTATTCATAACGCATAGGGTATAGACGGATTTCACTTATGTGACTTTGGGGTTGGTGACTTTAGGGTGTTTTTGGGATGAACGAGTGGTTAAAATAAATTAGGGTTAATCGATGACATTAACCCTGTAATGCCTATCTCCGCTGATATATATAGAATCAGGGGTTAATAGTGTTTTTCCATCTGAACAAATAATAATTTTAAAATGACTGATATCAAACTAAAAATTTTCTAGAGGGTAAATCGAAAATGACCTATTTTACAGGGGAAAAAAACACTATTAACCTAGAATCAATTCTGAGAACTTATCAGGTTAGTTTATCAGATGCACTTCGGTAAGAGACTTCTTGTGATCTAATCTTGAAATGTTCAGGATCTAGTTAATTCAAAACATTAACAAGTACATGTTCCATGCCCTCACTAGTACATGATGAAGTGAAAGCATACAAACCCAAGCCAGTTCATAACTACTTGATTTTACACAAATAGTTTAGAGAAACACTAACAATAAAAAAAAAATTAATGCAGCAGATGATAATCTAATTAATAAATTCTACATAATTTTATTTAAATATTCTAAAAAAAATATTTTTTTTGACACAATAATCTAAAATTATATTGAAATCCAGTCTAAGCACGCAGAAATGTCGATTAAAAAGGTGAGAGAAACTGACTTAAATCATATTATCATTGCCATGAGTTCAACCATGGTATAATGGTATGGACCAAAAATTGTTATATGGGTGCTTACAAAGGATACCTGAATTAACTAACTTTACTACTAACCGATTATAGTTACAAATACATAACTGGTTAGGTTTTTTAACTGAGTCAATATATCATCAGCATTTGAGTGTGCTGAGACAATTTGCCTTATCTTCTATCATTTTCCTGCCTTAAACTTTTAAGATAATTAAAGAGAAAATCAAAGTAATATAAATTCAGCAGTTAGCCCTTGTTCCTGATCACTAACCTAAAGCAACAAAATATAAGAATCTTGATAGTAAGTTACCTGTTTGAGCATACTTACTCTTAATGTTACAGCCACAGACAGTCATCACATTCAGAGACACCCGTTGTGCTATGCACCATGTACAAGCTGCCACGGAAAAAACCAACAATCCCTTTTTGAAACATTTTCATTAAAGAAGAGACTCGTGTAATCCAATTACTTACAAGGTCCAGTTAATAGAATAACTAGAATAAAAAAGAGACTAGTTAATAGAATAACTATTAACTAGTAAAGAACCTGCAGAACAAGTGGTCGCATTAGAAACACCGACCTCATGAAAAAATTCAAGCTGCAACGTCCAGCACCACTAGAATAAAAAAAATCAAATTAGCCCCTCAAAACCAAAATGAGTTTTTATTAAAGGAATAAGCATTAATCTTGTTACAAATATACCCTTTAAAAGAGAAAACATAACAATCAACCAAGTCAACAATCTGAGGTGCATTGTTCGCTCTAAAATGAGGTACATTGTTCGCTCTAAAAGAATCAATAACCCTAATTTGGAAAAATCATTGAATGTCAGAATAGACAAAAGCTTAACATTAAGCAAAAACAACTACTCAAAGCTTAACCACTTAACATAAGCAAATATGCTTAACCACCAAAGGGAAGAAGCAGCCAAAGCTTAACTATCGAGGGCAAAAACCAGAAAACATGACGCTTACAATAAGCAAAACCAAGCTGCAACAATATTGGGCTGGTGCTCACTCCAGAAGCTGAAGTCTTAATTGAAAGGTAGCACCATGTCAGATCAAACCACAACGATTCAGGGTTACCACTCACTCCGGTAACTTAAAACAAAACAGGTGTGTTCAACTAGTTCTCACTCCGGCGCCTAAAACTCTAATTGAAATGGATTATGGTAGCAACAAAATCAATGTAAATAAAATATGCAGCACTTTTTACAAAAGGCAGCATATACTTGAGGCACGCAAACCAGCCCAAACTGACCAAAGATGCTTACAGACGATGGAAAATGTTGAAACAACCCAAATACACAAACAACGAGCAAAACACAAGACGGCAAGTCACCAAAAACCAAAATAGTGCAGCAGAAAATATTGATGCATAACCCAACCTGTGAAAGAACGGAAAGATGAGACGCCAATGATCACAATGGGAAAAACAACATTGCAAAATTCGGTCAGCAAGGCAGCGTGTACCTCACGCACCAGTGAAGATGTGCAGCTGTGACGACGCTTGAAAGTGCATGACTCAGGGGACGACGCCTTGGCGTCTAACTGATTGGATGATTCTGCTTCTTTTGAGGTTGGCTTCGTCAAAAAACCTCGCCGGAAATTTTCCTAATGGCAGCAGACAGCGGCAAACAATGGTGGAGGCCAGAGATGAAAGACAGAAAATCTATAGTAGCAGCCGCCGGAAACTGAACTGTAGAAATATATAATTCACTTTAATATTTTATTTTATTAAAAAAAAATTATTAGTGACTTATTAATTTCATTCTCACTTTTCAATATAATTAATCAGATGTTGAAAAAGTCTTACATTCCTTGTTATCTATTTTTTATCTACTTTTTCTATTAATTTTTTTTCTACGTTTAAAATTGTGAAACAATTACAAGCATATTCTGTAAATGTTGTGCCTGCCGGCTGCTTATGATATAATGGTGACACGTTGTTATTCTAATTAACTACTGATAATGAATAATTAATAGTAACTTAGTGCATATGGATTACTATAGTACCTATCTATTTAGCATAAAAAATGCTTTCGGCAATTACAACTCTCATATTTTAGTTTCAAAGTCAAGTTGAAAATAAAGAGGTACTTATGCTGAGAGTGACAATGAACATGAAACAAAGATAAAGACAAGAGAGAAGAGCCATAGAAAGGGATTGAAGCATATATATAAATATATAAATATACTCAGTGAAAGGTCTGAAAGCAAATTTAACTAACTGTATTGTTTTTTCCTTCGTAAGCACAAGACTTTTTCGGCTATGCTAATCTCAAGTAAGCTTCAGAAAATTTAATAATAACTTGGTGGGTAAGTTAAATGTAAAGCACCAACCGAATCACCATAGAAAGGAAGAGGTTAAAAATGTGAATACATAAGAACTACAAAACAAAAAATCCGGCCGATTCCTTTTTGTTTTCGACATATTTTTGTTTGTTAGCTAATGTAAAATGGTCAGTTTAAAACATAAGGTAGTGAAAATTAAGCTTCTAAAATCAGTTTCCTTGTCCTTAAATACATCAAAAGCTCGTGAGAAAAACTAATAACCTTGCTTGATCCCCAAACAAGTGACCAAATAGTTTTTCTTGTCCAGCATCATGATGGCAATGGTTGAAGAAAAAGGCTCAGCAAACGGGAAAGAAGAGTACACTCAAGATGGAACAGTAGACCTGAAAGGTAGACCCGTTTTAAGATCAAAGACTGGAAGATGGAAAGCTTGCTCCTTTATAGTAGGTAAAATGAATCCCTTTGCTGCCTTAATAACACTTTGAAGCTTGTTACATTATTCTAGTTTCAGTATAATGCTCTAATAACACTTACAAATATGGTGTATACATTTGTGTAATTTATAGTGTATGAAGTGTTTGAAAGGATGGCTTTCTATGGAATAGCATCAAACTTAGTGGTGTATCTAACAAGTAAACTTCATGAGGGTACTGTGGAGTCATCAAACAACATAAGCAACTTGGGGGGTGCAGTGTGGATGATGCCGCTTGCAGGAGCTTACATAGCTGATGCCTATCTCGGCAGATATCGGACCTTTGTGATTGCATCATGCATTTATTTCTTGGTATGAAATGTGAAATTTATTGTCATCATTTGAATATATGCTTCTTGTTAGTTTGCTTAAAAATATGAATTATGATCCACGCTAACAACTTATGTGGTGATAATCCACAACAGCTGACTTAACAATACATCTTGACCCAAAAATTAGGTAACATACTAATTATCTTATGCATATCTGTGTTCTCTTATGCTGTCTTAAAATTTACTCATTCCGATCATTGTTAGAATTTCTCTATCACACTTGGATTTCCAGCGCATTTTTTGTTTTCTACGTATTATTAATCAAAACACGGCTATCGTTTTCTACAATTCAAGTATCACACTTAAAAACATTGGGATTAAGTATGCTACCTATCTTACGTGATTATAAAGTATAAACAGACAGCCCATGATTTCTTTGACCACAGGGAATGTGCTTGTTGACTCTATCAGTTTCACTACCATCTTTGAGGCCACCAGAATGTGCACCAGGCATAGCAGACCATTACTGCCCCAAGGCATCAGCATCGCAAAAGGGTATTTTCTTCCTTGCCCTGTATATCATTGCCGTAGGCACAGGGGGAACCAAGCCCAACATTTCTACAATGGGAGCAGACCAATTTGATGAGTTTGAGCCCAAAGAGCGATCCTATAAGCTTTCCTTCTTCAATTGGTGGTTTTTTAGTATTTTCCTCGGTACCCTATTCTCCAACACTTTCTTAATTTACATACAAGACAATGTGGGTTGGGCTGTTGGGTACGGCCTTCCAACCATTGGACTTGGTATTTCAATATTGGTGTTTCTGGTAGGAACTCCATTGTATAGGCACAAATTGCCCTCAGGCAGCCCTATAACTAGGATGCTCCAGGTCTATGTGGCTGCTATTCGAAAGTGGAAGTCATGCGTCCCAGAAGATCCAAAAGAGCTGCATGAGTTGAGTATGGAAGATTATGCTTGTAAGAGGAGAAACAGAATTGATCGCAGCACTTCATTGAGGTTAAGTCTAGTTACTTCTTATCCCTTCAAATCTCACTATACTCATTTTTCCATGTCGGGGGAACTTGGCATGAATTACTAATTTGATTGAATACATCTACCCCTTTTCTAATTGTAGTTTCCTTGACAAAGCGGCTATAAAGACTGGCCAAACGTCGCCATGGATGCTTTGTACAGTGACACAAGTTGAGGAAACCAAACAAATGACAAAAATGATTCCTATTCTGATTACAACAATTATGCCAAGCACATTGATGATTCAATCGACCACACTCTTCATTAAACAAGGCATCACACTAGACAAGAGAATGGGACCCCATTTTGATATTCCTCCGGCGTGTTTGACAGCATTTATAACTATCTTCATGCTGATAAGCATTGTAGTCTATGACCGTGTTTTTGTGCCAGTGATCCGGCGATACACAAAGAACCCCAGAGGGATCACAATGCTACAAAGACTAGGAATTGGCCTTGTGCTGCACATCATTATAATGGTCACTGCATGTTTGGCTGAGAGGAAGCGACTAAGTGTTGCAAGAGAAAATGGTCTCTTTGGCCAGCATGACACCCTTCCTCTTACTATTTTTATTCTTCTACCCCAGTTTGCCTTGACAGGGGTTGCTGATAACTTCGTTGATATTGCCAAGATGGAAATCTTCTATGATCAAGCGCCAGAAGGCATGAAAAGTCTCGGAACAGCATATTTCACAACCAGCTTAGGTTTAGGAAGCTTTCTCAGTACTGTTCTTCTGTCTGCTGTTGCTAATATAACCCAAAGACATGGTCACAAGGGATGGATATTAAATAACCTAAACACTTCCCGTTTAGATTATTATTATGTATTCCTGGCAATACTAAGCTTACTCAACTTCCTTTTCTTTGTGGTTGTTGCCAAGTTTTATGTATATAATGTTGATGTAACACAAAACAAATATGGCTTGGAAATGATCCTTGCTTCAACTCAGGAGGACAATGCTAAAATAAGGCAAAGCACTCCACAACCAGATGCCAAGTCATGGGAAAATAAGATTGCTGTTCCTTCTGCTAGCCCTTACAAAAATAAATAGCTTTAGATTTGTCTTCTAGTGAATTCTTTCTTTCTTCACTTATCATTTCCGATTAACGAGCTTAAAGCTAAATGCAATGGTCTTTTCTTGTTTATTAGGAATATTTACATGGTCATATATAATAGAGCTTATGATAAGGCGTTGAGTATTATGGGTGCAGAGAAACAAATTAAATAGTTTATGGGGTAAGAGACCTATCATGATTTCATCTGAAAATGTTTAGGATCAAGTTATTTCCAAACAATAATAAGCAAGATGCTAGTATATCTAATGCTAAGTCACAAGAACATGACATGACATGAAAGCATACAAACCCAAGTCAGTTCAGAACTGCTTGATTTACACAAATAGTTTAGTAGAAATACCAACAATATCATCTAATACAAATAGTTCATAACAGATTTATTTTTATTTTTATATGTAGATGAAATGATAAGCCCTACTTGAAATTCATATACACAAATGCGACATTCTAAGTTTGAATCCAGATGACGAAATAGTAAAAAAAGATTGAAACAAACTAATATTTGTTTGTTCAATACGTTTGCATTTAATATTTAATAGTAGTAGAATTTAAATTAATATCTATCAATGAATACTTAAATGGGCTATTCTACATTTTTGTTGGTTGGTGATGCGTGGTAGTACAACGTGTTATAGGCGTGGGGTTATGGTGAAAAATGATTTGCATACACTTTGTGACTGTCCTATAGCAATGTCTGTCTGGAGGTATTTCTGTTCCTCCTATCATACTGATTTCTCTTGCTGGTTGTCAGGTTTAGTTAGAACATCATGCTATGGCTAAGATAGGTTCACTTTTCATAGTTATTTGTTGGGAAATTTGGAGGAAGAAATGAAGATATTTTTTAAAATATTAAGAAGGATAACTGGGCTTCAGTAAATAGTATTTTATCATATCATTCTTCTTTGATAAATGCTCTTGTTCGACATGAGGACCGTCCTGTCCTTCGTAATGTTCGTTGGCACCCATTGACCGATGATTGTATCAAAGTCAATGTGAATGGTTATTTCTTTGGCAATCCATGTAATACGAGTTTTGGTGGCCTCTTGAGAGACTAACGTGATTTGGATTCATGGTTTTTTTTGTAGTTTTTGTGGTACAACATCTAATTTGTTTGCTCGACTATCATCCATTTGACGAGGCCTTCAGTTGGCATAGGACCTTGGTCACAAGTATATTATTTTGGAATATGACTCTAAACCGGCTTTGGATTTTATTAAAGATGTTCATGGCTCTGATTTTGATCTTCATGGAACTATTCTTTCTCACGTTAGGAAGTCTTCCTCTCTTCCTTGGACAGTCTCATTTACCTGTACCTTGAGGGGTCAATGAATGTGTGTGATTGACTAGTTAAGTTTGAGGCTATGAATGTCGATCCATTGAATACGTGGACTTTTCCTCTGCCACAGTTAGTTCTCACTTTATTAGCCGACTCCTCTTGTACCCAAAAAAAAGTGGACTATCGGAAGCTTGACTGGGTTAGTTTGTCACGAGCTTATTATATGAACCAAGTATAAATTCTTGTTGTGATTTGGGGTTAAAACTTTACGCCCAAATCTACATTTTTTACAAGTCTGGCTCCATGTGAAATGTCACCAAAAAGAACTTGCTTAAGCCTACAACCTTTTAAAAATTTACTAATAAAACTAACCTCTTATTCAACCTTTTAACAACCTCTTGATTTATTTTTCTTCTATAAACTCAGTATTCGTTTCAATATCCGACTAATTCAAGGGATTGATCTCACCGTCTACTAATGAAGGACTAAATGGTCCAATTGATGATGTTAGATCAAAGTCCTGTATGAACTGACCCAACATAAAAATTGTTGACATCTAAAAGATTGAAACACACTTTTTGATTTTAAACCTACACTATCAGATCAATCCTCGATGGTTTTGATTAACTTTATTATCAATTGAAAGATAAAAATTAAACAAAATGGATTACATCAATTAATTTAATAAATGATTTTGTGTACTAAAATGAAAGACGGAAAAAATAAAAAACAAAATAATAATTTTACTAAAATACTATTATAAACTTTAAAAATGCATAATTATAAAATTCGCCTTAGACCAATATATGTGTTGAATCACAACTTTTTTGTAAATACATAGTAGATTTGAGCTCAATTGAAGGGTTAATTTGTGAATTAGTAAGGATGTAGTGAGAATATGGGTGAAACATGCCCGTTTAGTTTGGTTTTTTTGAGAAAGTAAATTTGAACTAATAAAAATAGTTAGTTAAGTTTTTCCAATTTTGCTGGAAATCAAAAACAAAATGTTGAAAAAACCATAGAGATGTTAGCAACACTCTCTTTAATACTCACTCTATTATTTATTTAAATCATTGTAGATTTATATTTTAAAAATTGAACTGAGACAAAGTAGTGGAAGATAATGGTTTGGTTCGTGGGATTAAAAGACACGCCAACTGAGCATATACACGTAATGTGAAATAAAGTAGTGGATCGGATGGTGATGTCCGGTAATAATGTCTCCTAGCAGAAATGGTATTGAACAGGGACATAACAGAAAATGATTACCTGAAACGAACCTTTCCCAATCCTCCACCTCGTCATGGTCCACACCCAATGGGCATAAATAGACTTCCAAAAGCTACCAATTTCGCCCACTCTAACTCTACAACCAACTAGTCCTTGCTTCCCTTGCTTTCCTTGTTAGAACTAACACTCGGTATTCACGTGTTTGAAAACAAAACATGTAAAAAGACGAGTAGTGATATTTGAACAATCATTTAATACAACTTTTGGCAATAATTTCTTTTTTCTCTCGTTTCATTGGTTAAAAACAATGGAGAGAGAAAAATGAAGAGAGAGAATAAAATGATAATGTAAGTATGAGAAAAAAAATTGTCACAAAGTGGTTGTACAAATAACATTTCTCTAAAAAGACCCAACAACTCCGTAACACCTTGAAAACTTAACCAATATTTATAGTTCATTTATAACCAACCAGTACTCCCTCTGTCTCATATAATAGGGAGAAAAAATCACATTTATTAAGAAAACTAAAACATAGTAGTTTTTAACATAGTTTTTTGTGTTATCTTTAAAATAAGTTTTATAGGAAGATGTAAAAATAATTTTCATTGGTAGTTGATTATAGAGAAAATGAAAAAGAGAGCAAATTGAATGCACTTTGCATTTAATTTATCTTTGAAAAAGATAATTTTTTGAAAAAACATACTCCCTCTATTTCACAATACTTGTCCATTTTGAAGAATAATTTTGTTTCACTTTACTTATCACTTTCAAGTTTCAATGCAACATTAATTATTGGTTGATCAATAATACCCTTACTTATTTATTGTAGAGAGAGAAATAATAGAACGAAATAATAAATGAGTAAGGGTATTATAGAAAAAACACAAAGAATTTCATAAAAAATGACCATTTATTTTATTCCTTGGTATGTGTAATTTCTTCAAAATTGATAAGTATTGTGAAACGGATGGAGTAATTAAATATGATAAAATTTGTCTTTTTTGCTTATAATTTGGAACAAAGAAAATGAGTTTTTTTGCTTATAATTTAGGACGGAGGGAGTACTATATATATCATAAATAATTTTTTGGCTTTTCTTAGAATAAATTCACTCGTAGTTTTTTAACTAAGTAGTAAGTACTCTTGCCATTACACAATGAATCTTAAATATTGATGCAATTATCATTATTATAAATGTAAAATGATTTTTTTTCACAAAGTGAAGCTACTTTACTTAAATTAACATCGGGGAAAATCAATCATAAGACCTTGGAGAAAAGTAAACTTTAAAATCCAAAGACAACACCACCAAACCAATCCAGATGAGTTGTAAAATAAAATACTATATTGAATTGAGAGCGATCAAACTAAATATTAATAAGAGTGTTTAATTAAAAAAAGAAAAATGTTAACTAATGTCCCGGGGGCATTGGTTAAGGAAGCAAATATAGTAATATTTGCACTGAAAGTTATGTAATCAATGCATTAAAAGCTTAAAATGTATTTTTTTACTTACAATTTCTTCTTTTTGTTTTCTTAACCAATTCTCCGGGGGCACCGGTTAACATGACCCTTAAAAAAAATGTAGTTAACACTCCCTTCGTTCAACCCACTTGGGTTTGTCTGGTGGTGTTAGTTTGAAACCTTAGAGTGTGTTTCTCTCAAGGTCTCATGTTCGATTATCTCAGGTGCTAATTTTGGTGGACTAGTTTAATTTTTTTTTAAAAAAAAAAATTCGTCCCTAACTATAAGACTAAATGTTATCCATCATCTATAAATTTTAAGATGTTTTATCACTCATTTTTGAAGTATACCCCTTATTAAAGTTAACATTTAATTTACTCCTCAGTTTTAAAATGAGTGTCGCTTTAGTCAATTGCACACATATTAATGAATGGAATGAAATAATCATTAGATATAACACTTTTACTAAACTGCCCTTGTTTTATATGAAAAAGAAAAACTTAAAGTTGCATTGAAAATTGTGTGAGAAAAAAGTTGGAGTATTTATTGAGGATAAAGTTGGAAGAAAAAAATTAAAGTTGTATTGAAAATGTAAAGTGACATTCATTTTAAAACAATTTTTTTTGGATAAAATGACTCTCATTTTAAAACGGATGGAGTAATATACAAGGTCAATTTGGTGATATCCATTTATGTTTGTAACAAATTTATCACTTCACCAATTTTTCTTGATATTATTTTGTAAAGTTGTTTTATAAAAAAGATGAAGCGAGTATTGTAAAATGTTTTTGAGACATTTTACTTGCAAATGAGTCATTTAGTGGAAAAGACTTCGTCCTATAATAATCTAATCTTTTGTTCATTTCACACATATTAAGAAAAAATGTATAAGTGAAAGAGAGAAAAATGGTTTCGAGTGTCTTATCAAGTATTAATGTATTAACCATTATCGTAAATGCAAAGTATAATATATTAAACTGAGAATGATGAAAATAGTAATAAGTAGAGTTATAATTGGAAAACAGAAAGTTGTAGTTAATATTATATTGAAGAGTGAAATAAGTCAATTATTTGAAACAATTTTTTTTCTTCAAAGAGCTCGATTACTTTAAGACAGAGGGAGTAACATCCATTCAGTTTAACTAAAGATTTGGGTATGATTTAAGAATTAAAAAAACAAAGAAAATGCTAACATATGCCTTTAGGATATATGTTAAGGAATCTAAAATAAAAATTTTATCAAAAAAATTGTAAAATTGTAAAATTAATATTTTATACTCCCTCCGTCCCATAATACTTGACACAGTTGACTTCATTATGCATGTCAATGCATAACTTTGAGCTTAAATATCTTGAATAATATATTAGAAAAAATTATGAAAATTTGATATTTTGAAAATACTCATTGAAACGAATCTAACGACATCTTATATGATAATATTTATCTTTGTATATTAGTAGAAAAATACGGTCAAAGTAAGTTAGGTCAAAATTGCACATTTTCAAATGAATCATCTATTACAGGACGGAGGGAGTAATAAATACGTATTATTTATAGAATTTTTAACGTGTGTTTTAAGATCCATGTTAGTATGATCCAAAAATAGGGAAATGCTAACCGGTGTTTCCGAGGCACTGGTTAAGGATATGAAAAAAGAAATTATATAGTAATTAATGCATTGAAATTTTGTAATTAATTTATAATAATAATTCCCTTTTATAATAGGCTTAACCAGTGCACGGGACCCAAAAAAATAATCTAGAAGTAAATGATGATTTATTAGTAGAAAGAATGGCCCACAATTCAACTTTCAAAACCGAGAAAGGTCAAACATAAAAGGCATCATCATCACTTTTTGATTAACAAACTTCTCCCAACTGGTTAACCATTAACCAATGTTCAGACTCACACTTTCCTTCCTCTTCTTCCCATAGATTCTCTCTCTCTCTCTCTCTCTCTCGCTGCTTCAATGGCGAACAAACCGTTTCTCATCTTCTCCATCCTCCTCGCATTTCTCGCGGTCGCCGGAGGAGATTCCGGCCAAGGCTCCGAACTCGATTATTCCAAACTCTCCGGCATTATTATCCCAGGCTTCGCTTCTACTCAGCTTCGAGCATGGTCTATTCTTGACTGCCCTTACTCTCCGCTAGATTTCAATCCTCTCGATTTGGTTTGGCTCGACACCACCAAAGTACAAACAATCTCACTCTCTATGTCTCCGATTTTTCAACGTGCATTTTCTGTATCATGATTCAATCTTACTGTGCCACGCGATATTTTTAGTTTCGTTTCGATGATCTGTTAGCTTATCGTGAAAGTTTTATCCCAATTCTGTGTATGTAGATAGATGAATACGTAGATTCTGAATAAATTCGTATAAAAAAATATCAACGTATTCAAAGAATTTGTGCATATTTATTTCCTCTGTTTGGAACTTAGCTTTGAAATCAGCAGCTTATGTCTATCTCACGAAGAAAAAAAAGTCGGTCTGTTTTTGTATAATCTATAAGCTGTTTCATAAGTTCTCCTGAATAGTGTTACAAGTGGCTATGCCAGTAGGTAAACTCGAATAAGTCAAACCAAAAGGACCTTTATGAGTTTGAAATAAGCACTTACGAGTTTATGAGTTTTGAAGTTAGGACTACTGTATATGATAATTGTTTGTTTTGCAGCTTCTTTCTGCTGTGAATTGCTGGCTTAAGTGTATGTTGTTGGACCCTTACAATCAAACAGACCATCCTGATTGTAAGTCTCGTCCTGACAGCGGTCTTTCTGGAATTACTGAACTCGATCCAGGTTATATAACAGGTGTGTTTTGTTTTATCTATTTAATGTGGAAAATGTGTTTTTGTAAGGTATTTAGCTTATTTTTTGTTTGACGATGTTCTTTATTTTTTATTTGCAGGACCGCTTTCCTCTGTATGGAAAGAATGGATTAAGTGGTGTATTGAATTTGGCATAGAAGCTAATGCAATAATTGCAGTTCCTTATGATTGGAGACTGTCACCATCCATGCTTGAAGAACGAGACCTTTACTTTCATAAGCTTAAGTATGTTTACTACATCTTTTTGCATATGACTCACTTAATGTATGTTTGGTTATGCGGTTACAAGAATTGATTTTGAGTGAATTGATTCTATATAAAAGAGTGAGTTGAATGTCAAGTGATTTATGTTTGGATGTGTAAAAGTGGATTTAACAATAAGTTTAAGGCTAAAATCAATTGTAGAAGCCAAAAGCTACAAATTCTAGCTTCAAGTAGAATCAATTCTACAAGAAATATAAATTCTCCTTCAAATAATCCAAACATGATAAAATCAATTTTACAACTTCTAGAATCACTTTTGACCCTCCAAAATTGAAACCAAACACATGCTTAGTTTAATGTCATTGTCTGCTATTATTTGGACAAAATGATTGTTAGAAATTGTATTTAAAATTGCAGTAGGCCAGTTTGTTTCTTCGCAGCAATTAATTTTCTGTGCTTAATATTTTGCCTTAACATGTAAGTGATAGTAATAAATCTAAATGCACGGTCTATAAAATTGCATACTTGAGTTTTATGAAAACTTCATAGACAAATGTTATATTCGTTCTACCTGGAGTATAAGTTCAAGAGAGAATGATATGAAATAGAAAGAAGTGCTGGAATTGAAAATAGTTAATTCCCCATATTCCCCAATGATTAATGAGGGGACAAAGCAGAAGGCTGTCTCATAGTAAAATTTTACTATAACCATGCAATGCTTGCTTTATTTAAATAACCTATAGAAAGAAACACACAAATGAGAAAATGTGTTTCCTTAATTTTGTGAACAGTACATTGGAGGTACTTATAGAATACAATGGACAGAGTGATTAATCTCCCTATAAATGCAATTAATTTCTATATAAATGCTAATTCTAAAATATGGTAAATACATAAAAGACAGCTAAGAGTCAACTAATTATTATTTACAAAGAGTCAGCTGCTCTTCATCAATTACTTTCAACATAACCATATTTTTATTCTAAGACAATATAAATCTAATCCTGTCAACATCCTCTCAATTTGGAGGGGAGCAAGTGTTTGAAGGGGAATAGTTCTCCCCAGTCCCTACATTCCCTTCCCTTCATAAATTTTGAACTCCCAAATAAAGGAGTTCTTTCCATCCCATCACATTTTCACCCTCATCTAAACAAACTCAAAGTTCAATGTATTTAAACAAAAAAAAATAATATCACTAGTCTGGCACAGTAAATTAGTCATACAGCCAGTACTTGAGAATTAGAGTCTAGTATCATCCGAAATAAGAGTATACTTAAGACTTAAGTTTTTTCATGATGCATCTTTGTCAACCTCAGTGTCATGATTATTCTAATAATCCATGTTTTTTTAGATAAAGGTTAATAGGGCACAAAGGTTTTACAAGAGGAAAAATATCTCAATTATGTTGACATCCAAAAACCTCACAATAAATTATTGCGCTCCAAAAATATTTATTAAAAATAAAGACAGTAAATCAGAAAACAAGAGCATGGCCATGGGGGGACAAAATCCAATACCCATGGGTAAAACAAAGGGTCACCTAAATCTATAGCTAGGACCTAGGAAGGTTTAGTCTATTTCTAAAAAATCCACCCTAATGAAGCTTGGAATAAGATTCCCCCAAAAAAAGCGATGATATAATAATCCATATGCACATAGCATCATGACACACTTACATATACATATTTGGAGTACTCTTGTGCGTGTTCCAACACTAGTACTACACTCCATTCTAGTCCAATATAGATTTTCCGACATGTTGAGGACACAACTTGGACACGACTCTTGCACCTAGCTGACACTTCAATTTTTGGTAGACATGATTACATGAAAAGGGACACAAGTGGTACAATAAATTCCATTTGTTTTATTGATAACGAACAACTAGGGGGTGGAAAGCCTTAAATAGTTAAATTGATTATATACCTTTTAGGTTTTTGGTAGTGGATGGAGGGTTGAAGGTGAAAGGCATAGTTCATCATCTTGTTTTACAATTTTTTTTTTTGTGAAGAGAAAGTGTTCAAATTGCATATGATGTCTTTTAGTATTTTTTTCTTCTGAGATTCATTACCATAGGAAATAATTCTAATAATATATGTACATCAGAATATAGATCCACCTTTCAAAGCCGAGTTAATTTGTTTTTCTCAAAATGTCAGGCAGTTAGATGAAATTGGTTTGTTAATTGCATTGAGGATATTTACATTTTTCAATGTGTTTCTTTTTGCAGATTGACATTTGAGACTGCTTTCAAACTTCGAGGTGGACCCTCTTTAGTTTTTGGTCATTCATTGGGTAATAACGTTTTTCGTTATTTCTTGGAGTGGTTGAAGCTAGAAATTGCACCAAAACATTATATCGAATGGCTGGATCAACATATTCATGCTTATTTTGCTGTTGGTATGATTGACTTATCTGCATCTGTTACAGTTTAAAGGTGTTTCTGATAATTATATATCGCTGTGCTGATTTTCCTTCTCTGATCGGTTGTCTTAGCTGCTCCCCTTCTGGGTGCAACTGAAACCATTGAAGCAACACTTTCTGGATTCACATTTGGTCTTCCAGTATCTGAGGTTACCTTCTAATTTTTCTAACTTATCTTTTCTTTTGGGTTTGTTTGTCTACTAACCTATCTAGGTTTATGCTGTCCAAAATCATTGGTCTGTTATTCTTTCAGATATTACCTATATGCCACCAACTGTTAGCATTGCATGTTTCTGAGTTATAAGTCCTTTATTGTTCAACTCGATTCAAACTCTTTTAGCAATGAACTGTAGATAGAAATTCTTCAACATGACACAGCCTTCTACAATTGGGTATCATGCATTCATATATAAAGCAAGTAGAAAACACTTCTCTAAACAGCGAGCTGGATAATTGTAGAAAGTAGCAGCTTGAGTTCATAGTTGTGCATTGCATCCTGTCTGATTTTCAGGAATGATTGAACTGATACATTGTTACTCTATCATCCTACAAATCTAGACGATAACCAACTCTTAGATAGACATCAAATTGCTATTGGTTAATAGACAGATTGATTTGGACACATACCATGTTTAAAATTGTGTAAGCAGTTATATTCCCATCTTAATACATGCTTATAATATTTTTATAAGGCACCAGGGAACAGCTCGATTGATGTTCAACTCCTTTGCTTCGTCATTGTGGATGATGCCTTTTTCCAAGTACTGTCGAACAAGTAATAAATATTGGAAGCATTTTTCTGGAGGAAAGCAAGTAGGTAACCAAACATATTACTGTGATGAGGAGGAGTTTAAGTCAAACTTTTCTGGATGGCCAACAAAGATAATCAACATTGAAATTCCTTCAACCCGTGGTGAGATTGATGATACTTTTGCATTTTCTACTGAGCGATCTTGTTATGCTGGTTATGGCCTCCAACTGCCTTTTGTATCTTCTGCTTGCAGGATTTGAAGCATATCCCTCATTTTCAGAAATACCCGAGGCCAACTTGTCCGGAATGGAATGTGGACTACCTACTCAATTATCTTTCTCAGCTCGTGAAATAGCGGATGGCTCCTTTTTCAAGGCAATTGAAGATTATGACCCAGACAGCAAGAGACTCTTGTACCAATTAGAGAAGTGAGTGTTATCTCAATAATTGTTCATTAAAATATAATTTTATTGAAATTTTGATCATTCTGCATGAAACTTCAGAAAATTTATCCTTTCTTAAGCTAAAGGCAAAGCACAGGCGGCATCCAAACTACTGTGGGATTGCATATTGATTTTTTTTAAAAACATTTCTTTTAATAATCTTAACAGCTTAAACACTAAACATCAAAAGGAGTCATTTGATTGAAAATATGTTCTTACTACACTATTGTTATGAAAAAGAGAAATTAGCAACCAAATTCCCCCCTTCCTAAAAGAAAACAAATTTTTAACCTATTAGTTTTAATGTGGTTGCAACTATAAGCTTTGAAAAGGAACTATAAATAAATAGGGTGGTTTCATTTACCAGTAATATATGTATGAGCGAGTTTCCCGGTGTAATAATTTTCTACTTTGAATTATTTAGTTTTTATTACATTTTTACTGCTATGCAGCTTTATGCTGTTATCTGTAGTTCTATATTGAACTAGCATGTCTTTGAATACTTTAATGTTTCAGATCATATCTTGGTGATCCGGTACTTAATCCACTTACACCTTGGGATCGGCCACCAATAAAAAATGTGTTCTGCATTTATGGCAGTAATTCAAAGACAAAGGTACATTAGCATTTCTAGTGTCAACTACAACTGCAAATGCTAAAGAGTTCCATTTAAACTAAGTTTGGTAATTTTTAATTTTTTTTAAAAATCTGAAATCCCGAACTTGGAATTGGAAGGGTTGAAAGTTGTAAAGTAGCTATATTATTCATTTGCACCCCATTCTATAGTATGTTTTAGTTTAGAACTCTGTCAGTTTTGTTTTAGTTTACTATGTCATCTGCATACATAAGTAATGTGTTTAATTTGGTTTTATTATGGAATATTTAGTAAAGTCACATCACTAGTACTTGTAAATTTTGTGATTTTCTCATTGTATACTCCCCTCATGTTTATTTGCAAGCCTTTACCTTACTCATTTTCTTTAGAATAGTTAGTTATGTTAAGAAGAGGCCACTAGTAAATATGTACAACAAAGAAACTCTTAGAATTTGGGTTGGGCCTAACTCAACCTTACAAAACTGGTTTGTAAGGCGAGGACTACCGCTACTTACAAGTCCGTGTTCAGGCATATCTCCAAAAGTGGGACTCTTAACCCCCCCCACTCCCAGGACTGGACATCTGGAGCGTGACCCGAGTGGCCAGATAGGGGAAACCTGATAGCAGGTGACCCAACTAATCTTGGATAGGATCCGTTACCAACCTAAAAGTTATTCTGGCCTCTCAAAATTCTATTATTTTTAAATTATATAGAAACTTTCAAAACAATCATGTCTATTTCTCTCTGTACTAGCCAGTTAGCACTTAGTAGTACTTTACATTCTAGAGAGACATTTTATCTGTGCTATATTCTTGTATTTGCTTCTTTGTGCTTATTGTTGAATACTGAATACTTTCTTGTGGTATAAGGGTGACACTGGCTCAGTGGCATCTTAATAACTTGCATTTCTCACATGTAAATTATCTTGAGCTTCATAAATAATGCCAACCATCCAATTGTTTCTATATTAACTTTTTCTTGCTGATTTTTCAACATAATAAATCTTTGTGCTGTTGTGAATGATATTTTTTGCTTCATAACTATCAAAATAGGTTGGTTACTACTTTGCCCCTAGCGGCAAGCCGTATCCTGATAACTGGATCATTACAGATGTCGTTTATGAGTATGAAGGATCTCTGGTCACAAGGTAACTGTCATTATTTTAGATGTAATGGCTTTTTTTAATTGTAAACAGAACAGAAATTCTATTAGCGCCTGTGCATCTCGTTTTTTATTTGTACTTCGAGGAGCTTGTCATGTTGCATAAAGTTACACAAATATTTGTCTCTTCTGCACTTTATATTTGTGCTCATCTGGTCTTGGGCCCAGGCAAAATACCTTCTCTTCCCTTCTGCATTACCAACTCTACTCTATTCTATTTTTATATCTCTGTTTCTGGTCTGGTCTTTGACCTTCAAGGGGAAGGGGAAGGTGTATGATGGATTCAAAGAGAAGCATATAAACTGTAAGAGACAATCATTTTATTTAATTCAATAAGCATTTTTTTTACAGGATATACTTCAACCCTTAAACAGTACATGAAAATATGATTAAAGTAAGGGTTTGTCTAACATGTGCAACATTGCATATGTTAAAGTTACTAAAAATAGTAAATTTTTATTGAAAATAAATAATTATTTATTAAAAAGTTATGTATCTAATACAAAATATACAAGTTCCAATGCAAAGTTACTATTTAAAACTTCTTAACATGTGCAAATTTGCACATGATAGAAAAACCCTTAAAGTAAAACAACTTAAAACAAAGGTCTACACATTTATCTTGATAGTTTAACTTGTGTGCACAATATTTTGACACTGCTAGCTCCTTATTTTCTGTTGTCTTGCAAAATATTTGTTGTTTTTCACCTCATTAATAACTCTTAGAAATCGTGGTTGGCCTAACACAACCCCACAAAACTGGCTTGTGAGGTGAGGATTGCCCCCACTTATAAACACATTGTCAGGCCATCACCTATCCGATGTGGGACTCTTAACAAAAAGATATTGAATACAATCACCTAGGTCCTTGCTGTGCCATTTAATCGTAATCAATTCTCACAAGATCAAAATCTAAACTAGCTTCTATCAGTCATCGTCCTTTTTTGCTGGGTTTGGGGTAGGGATGACTTGTTTGTTAAAATATCTGGCATTAATTTTGCAAATTAATATTTGGATCATGTACAGTGGGGATGTGGTTCTACTATTACAGTTTTTATTTGTACATTTTCTGGATATTCTGTTTAAACTAGTCTTGACTGTCAGGTCAGGAAATCTGGTTGAAGGGAACCCTGGATCTATAAGTGGCGATGAGACGGTAAATTTAAATTATTTTCCTTTACTTTTTTATGATATACTGATCATCCCAACTGGATTACAATAAAATCAGCCCTTTACAGGTTCCATACAACTCCCTATCTTGGTGTAAAAATTGGCTGGGACCAAAGGTGAACATTACAAGAGCTCCTCAGGTATTCTTGTCTAAAAATAATGTGCCATCATTTTTATTTTTATTTATTTTTAATTATTTTCACCTATTCTGTTCACAGAATGTTTGATATTAAGTTCAAGTTCAAGGGTAGTGTTAACTTGTGCCCTTAGGGCACATGTTAAGAAATTTAAAAAAAGAATTTTTCTTTGAAATTTTGTGCATTCAATTCATTAAAATATTAAAGATTAAATTTAATGCACGCATTCCAATACATTATTTCTACATCTGGCTTCTAAACTTGTGCCTTAAGGGCACAAGTTAACATTTCCTTAAGTTCAATTAATTTGCAAATATGCTATTAAAGGATTAGTTTGTCGGGACAAAGTTTTTTATTAATGTTGCATGTCCTGTTCTGTCTTAGTCTCTGAGGTAGATGGGTGTGTGAGCCTGAGTTCTAAGCCTGTAATTTGTGTTTTACAATTCATTATGTCTGTTGTGGATTGATGTTGCTTATTTTCTTCCTTAAACCCCTTCCTCCTCTTTATTTTTTATTTATTGTATATGTCTGTGGCACTGCTCTAGCTTCAAGAGGGAATAGCTATGTTAGTTGTCCATTAAGATATGTCTAAAAGGTCATTGAAACAGTGTTTATTCTCAGTTATGTCATAATTTCCCTCAATAAGCATCTCAAAGGGGAAGGCATCAAATTTAAGATATATTTTGTTTTTGATATAAATAAATCTGTATCTTTTCAAGTTTGATATTTCTTATCATTCCTTTATATATTTTCTTGTCTTCAGTTAGTTTATATGCATTCATACTATTAATTGTATGGCCATGTTTATATTTATCTTTGTTTTAACTTTTCAGTCAGAGCACGATGGCTCAGATGTACAGATTGATTTGAATGTGGAACATCACTATGGAGATGATATTGTTCCAAACATGACAAGGTTTCCTAGGGTTAAGTACATAACATATTATGAAGATTCTGAAAGTCTTCCAGGAAAGAGGACAGCTGTTTGGGAGCTTGATAAAGGTGCATGCATGACTTGTCCTTAGTTTTCTTGGACTAACTAATTCTTTAATATATGAAACAAGGTCAATTAGATATGATGGCTACATAGATAAAGTCAATTGTATACACATCTTGTCAATTTTTGACTTGATCTAGAAGTCAATGCTCAAAAAATTTATGACCGCTTAAAGAACTCATACAAAAGCAAAAGAAAACAGTGTTTGGTTGGAGAAGAAAGAAGAAATAATTTTAAATATGCTTGTTTGGTTCAATTTGTTGTGGAGAGGAAAGTGGAGCAAATTTCCTATTCACTCAATTCTGGATCCCCCTCCAATATTAGGGAGATTTGGAAGGTAGAGAAGACGAGTTTTTAAAATTCAGGCTAAATTACACTTTTGGTCCTTTAAGTTATTTTCCTCCCTAAGTTTCTTTCATTCCATTTTGGTTTCTAGGTTACAAACATTAGAAACCTTGGTCGCTTAAGTTTTCTCGTTCCATTTTAGTCTCTTAAGTTACAAACACCGATACTCTTTTTTGTCACTTTTTTAAGGGCAAAAAAGTATATCTTCTATTTTTCGGGAGCCCCTAATATGCACTTACAGAAAAAGGTTCACAGGTGGACCTTTGAAAAATACAGGATATAACCGGTTGGCCCTGTAGCCAAACCATTTTTTAGTTTACTTTATGCTAATACTAGTACTACATAGGTAGGCCACTGTGGTTGGTTTAGAATATTTTCTCAAAAAAACAGTTTTATAATATTTTAGTGGTAAAGATAGATCTGAAGTAGAACAAAAATTAAGATAGATGTGAAGCCGGAGTCGCCACGTCAAAACTATTGTCCGTGCCTCCATGATCCTACAACGGTGGAAGGGGAAGGACAATTTTGGGTGGAGATTAACGAGTGTTTTCAAATTTTGATTTTGTTTGTTGGGATGTTGGAACTCGTTTTGTATTGTTATATTATAGGTGTTTGTTGACCATAGCAATTTACTTTAGTTTTTACTCTGGATTGGAAAGTGTTTATCAAATTCATGAATTTTCCACTTGTAAAAATCTGCTTGTTCAACAGAGAACTATTAGGTTGATGTATTTTATCTGAAAAATATTTTTTCCAGCAATTTGTGTACTTGTTTTGTGGCACAATCGTTACTAAACAAGCTCAAACTACAAACTGTTGGTGTGATTAGAACTTGGGAATTTTGAAGAATAGATCAGCAACAACATCTTGGACTTGATTATAAAAAAAAAATGGACCTTATCAGTAAGACCGCATAGGTGAGTTACACAAACTCAGTTGGTTTCAAACATCTCTATATGTTTCAATTCATTTAGAGGCACCCCTATTTTCCTCTATTAACATCCCCCTCTTCCCCTCCCTTCGTCTCAACTCAACCAACAAAATATCTAATTAAATCTCTCCTTCCCTTCACTTCCACTCCATTAAAATTCTTCCACTTTTCTCTACTTTTTTGAACAAAACAAACCCTTAGGGTTTCAAATTATCGAATTAAATATCTTACTGATTATGCATTAACCAAATTATTTAGTTAAATGTATGCATTAACCCAAGAAAATGTTATTTATCTGTCACTAATTATCAGTATTTTAATAAACAATAAATTTGTATTGCTATTATTTTATTGATGAGCAATAATTATGATGTGAGAACCGCCAAGCATCATGCTATAAAATTTACATACAAGTAAACTGACACTATATTCTTGTAGCAAATCACAGGAACATTGTTAGATCTTCAGTGCTAATGCGGGAATTATGGCTTGAGATGTGGCGTGATATCCATCCTGATGCGAAATCAGAGTTTGTCACAAAAGGTATTTCATACTATATTCATTAACAAATTTCTACAATTTAGCTGATAATCACCAATTATTATGCCATTACAGCTAAGCGTGGACCTCTAAGAGATGAGGACTGCTATTGGGATTATGGGAAAGCTCGCTGTGCGTGGCCAGACTATTGTGAATATAGGTTATTTTCTTTCTCTTCCATTTAAGGCCTAAGTTATTTTTCAGGAGGATTATGATTCTTGGTTTACAAAATGGGTAATGGTTGAATTAGCTGAATTAACCAGAAGTCTATGACTCCCAAATTTGTTATTTTTTAAAAATATTTCATTTTAGCATTAAAATAATATTTATGTTTTTTTAGCCTGTACTAAGAGATAAAAAAAGCTTGTACAAAAGATACATGTTAAGAGGAGGACCATTTTTCATTTAACTAAAACAAATGTAAACGTCCTGCTGCCGACTCGAGGATTAGTTCCATAGTAGGTTCAAAGAGCCTAATCCGTAGGGTTGCCTTTGAGCGCTTATTTGGGGTTAAAGACCCTAATTAAGGTTGGTCAGCAGTAAATGGGTATAGACATTAAAGTTTGCCACCTCTGCGTATTTGAGTCCAGCTGTCCAAGTATATGTCTGTTTCTTAAATGCAGGCATGGGTACAAGACTTCCTAAGTTGGAATTCTCCTTAACCTATCTTATCCTGACTTACATGTTTTTTTTGTTTATTTCCTTTAATATGTCAAATGTATCATATTGCAGGTATGTTTTTGGTGATGTTCACTTGGGACAAAGCTGCAGGTTGAGATATACTTCAGCTGATTTGTTGTTGCATTATTTGTAAATAAAAAGGTACTTTCTTTCATGTTCTGTGTTAATGTTTTGTTTGTCTCCTTTTTTTGTCTTGAACATACACTGCTATATGGAGGGCAAGCCTTGGTGCAACAATATGGTTGATGCGCTGTGACTTGAAGGTCACAAGTTCAAATCTTAGAAACTGTTGAGATATTGATATTTATTATATTTAATATAGTATGATCTGTTAGTATCATTAGGAGTTATGATAGGATTGCATTCCTATTTAGATCAGATCTCATGTATATAAATAG
>Ga0228711_1000560_pt1 | contig 46991 bp, 41 predicted proteins | sample MedpolnodulmetaG_2_FD_177996 | JGI IMG/M metagenome (GOLD analysis project Ga0228711, IMG submission 177996) | Root nodule microbial communities from Medicago polymorpha collected in Santa Monica, California, United States - brown nodules | ecosystem: Host-associated > Plants > Roots > Nodule...
ATTATATATATATATATATATATATATATATATATATATATATATTGCCATTAAAAAAAAATCCAAATATAAAAGAAATGCCTATGCCTAATAATATTTTCCTAATTAAAAGGTTGCTATCCAAATGTTCGTATGGACTAAATGACGACCGTTGCCTCATCTTACTTAATATAAATCCAAGGTAGTCTGATTTCCCTAAATCCCTGACCCTAATGCAGCCCTAACATTTCAAAATGACAAATTTAACCTTGAATAAGAAGTCACATCCCTCCTAAATCATCGCATTAATGAGCAACTAACTACTACTTAACATTGCCTTCACCAATTTAATTTTGCACGTTTTTTGATACCTAGAGTCATGCCAATAATAAATACTAACATGAAAAAACGTGCAATACGCGGGGCTCTAGAAGTGTTTCCTTGCTCAAAGTGTTTAGTTGCACACCTTTGGGACCTACAACTAGGAAACATCATTTAATTCTTGTTTTTTTTTGTTGGTGTTTTTGCATGTTATGTTCACACCAACTAAGAACCTTATGTCATTCCTATAAATTGGTGATATCATCTGGTCTGTTTGGTCATTGTCTCAAGTTAGCGCACATACATACTAAAGTTCAATAGAGAACATTTGATATCTTGACCTCTTGTTAAGCGCATCCATGTCAACCAAAGGTCTGTAACTGCCTCAACCAATTTTTTCACATGTGCAACTATATGTTGCATTGTCAAGAGTTACATCAAGGAAAGACTTGAAGATATTGATTATTAATGATGAAGGAGAAAATAGCTATGTCACATCTAATGTAGTTTACAAAGAAAATTTTCAAAATGTACTTTGATTTTTTGTTTAACTATTTGACTTTCTTATAAAAAAAAATTCATGTATGTCACATTGATCAATGATACATGATATCCTAGAATGGTTTATTTTTCAATTTGATTAAGTTGATTGTAATCAAAATATATTGATCAATAGTCTATAACAGACCCGCACGACAACGTGGGTCAAGAGTATAGTTTCCATAAATAAAGAGAGAAATTAAATACACGTTTTTTTTGTCCTCGTGAGCTTAGCTCAGCTGGTAGAGACAATGTATAAATATATGCAAGGTCTGAGAGTTCAAACCCCGACCTCCAACAAAAAACCAATACACATTTTTTTTGAGAAATTTTGATTGAATTATTACCATTAAACTTATGATATTTTCTTTGTAAAGTTTACTACTTACTAAAGAGTTCATAAAACCTTTCCTTTTTTCGTACAGTTCATATCAGTTCAAGAATTCAATTTGAGTGTGCAGTGTGCAAAAAAAGTCAATTGAAATAAGGCAATAAGCTTCAATCGGAAGCCTCGGCAATCTATTTGCTTCAATTGGAAGTTTTTTTTCTTTTTCTTTTCAAATTAATTAATAAAAAAATCCAATGAGTAGAGACCATAGCAAAATTGTTTACTTACTGAATTTAATGGTTAAAATCAACTTTTCTGAGCTGGAAAATTTTATACTTTCTCACCTTCGCAAATAATGAGATTCTGCATAATTGGAAAGGCAAGTGATTGTGATTTACCTTCTCTATAAAAAAGAAATGTAGTTGTTAATGTATCTAAATTCTAAAGATTCTTTGAAGAAAAAAAAAAATGAAGAAACAACACTCGCAAAGAAAATTGAGGGCGCTAATTTATAAACTATAAATGATTTGTTTTTTTTTACAATAAACGGTAAATTTTATTTCAACGAATCTTTCCTATTAAGGTAAGTCAATATCTAGACATCTAAGCTTTGTGTTTGTGCACTTGAATTCATCTCAATCCATGGTCGGCCTAATATATTTTTAGGCCTAAAGCGAAATTTAAATAGAAGTCTTTTAAGTGCGTTTAGAGAGAATAAGACAAAAATAAAAATAAAAATAAAATTTTTATAAATTTCCTCAATCGAAAATAATTCTATATGACGCGTGTCAGACACTAATTAAATATGAATATTTTGTTAGCTAAAAATCAAACTTTGGTTTGTCACATTGTGAGAGTATATTTTTTTTGCTATAATCAACTTCGTCACCGCGTGACTTTTTTAATATATATGTGTGTGTGTCCGCTCGTGCGCACGCTCGCGCGTGTTGAAAATAGTGACTTTGGGGAGTGCATTACATCTTCCGGATACAATGAGGTAGTGCTTTATGGTCCTTAAGGTGACAGAGTAAGCTACAAGGTTTTCAAGTTTAAGTTCGTGAACAAAAATTTATCAAACTTGATGAATGTTACCAAAATGTAGTAAATGATAAGTTTCTAATTATTGTCAAAGATCTAATTATTGTGTGTTTGGATGGAGTAATTGAGAAATTTTGAAGAATTTAGAATTCTAAGTAATTCAAATGATTCAATTAAATTGCTTTCATTCCTAAATATTATTGTTTGGATGGAGAAATAAAAAAAAATGTCATAATTTTTGGGCCAAATTTGAAAAATGAAATTAGGGGTAAATTTGCAAATTTCAAAAACTTTAGGGGTCAAATTATAATTTTTGAAAAATTTGAGGGGTCAAATTGCAAATTTTTATAAATTTATTGGGGTCAAATTGAAATTTTTGGAAAATTTGAGGACCAAAATGCAAAATTTGAAAAATTATAACAATGAAATTTTTTGAAATTCTTAACTTTTAGGTGTCATTTGAAATTCTTTAAATTTAACTTAAATAAAATACTTTAAAAATTTCCTTCATTTTGAAAATTTTTCAAATTATTATCCGAACAATGGAATTCACATCAAAGTATTTGAATTCCATCAAAACATCACATTCCCTCAAAACATTCCCTTATCCAAACACACTCTTAGGGACTTAATTGTCCCGTTTTAAATGAAAGAAAGAATGGTAGTGTTAACTTGTGCCCTAAGGGCACATGTTAAGAAATCTAAAAAAAGAAATATTCTTTTAAATTTTGTGCATTCAATTCATTAAAATATTAAAGATTAAATTTAATGCACGCATTTCAATACATTATTTTTACATTTGACTTCTAAACTTATGATTTAAGGGCACAAGTTAACATTTTCCAAGAAAGTATAGTCAAGTTAGCTGACATTTAATGGTGCTACTTGTTTTTCTTTTGCCGATTAAAAATCCGTTGAAACATTGTACCAACAAAAAAACCGTTGAAACAAAATTTTATGCAATTGATATACATCCTTACGTCATCATGGTTTATTAAAAGTCAATTATAATAGCAAAATAAATAAAATTTTCGTTGCTAACTTATCATGGTATGTAAGAAAAATGAGCGAATTGTAGGTATAACCTTAACATGGTATGTAAGGTAATTTTGTTCATGTTGTTTGATCTTTTTCTTGAGCAATCTTTTATGGTTTACTAAAAGGCTTATAATGACAAAATAATTAAATATTCGATTACTAACTAATCATTGTATGTTTGCTAAAAAAAATCATGGTATGTAGTAGAAAATGAGTAAACTGTAGTTATAACATTAACATGGTATATAAGAAATGTAATTTTGTTAAAAAAAATAGGTTAAATTGGATATTAGTTCCCTTCATTGATTTATGCTTTTTATTTTGGACTCATAACTTTTAAATCGTTTCTTTGAATCTCTCAAATACTCTTTTGTTAATCAATTTAGTCGCATTCTATTTAATAAAATGATATTTTACTTGTTTCTCCGTCAACCTTCAAATTATTATGACATCTTCTCCTCAAATGGGTTATAACAAAAACAAAAATCACTTATTGGTGGCAAGTAGCGTGTGAGAAACTAAATATATGTAGGGAGTATCTCTTTTTGCTGAGATTCAAAAAGGACATTTGTATCTCTTTCTTCTCTCACAAATGTGTATAGTGTGAAAAATATTTCTGAATAAAAAAGGACGACCTACGTTATTTCCAAACTTCATGAATAATGAAAGGAGTTAATGCAAGTTTTGGGTCAAAACTTCCCCATTACAGTTTACGCGGTTATGAACAAGATGCCTGACATGTTCAACCAGTATGGTATTTTTTTTAAAGTTAATAACATGTGCCATATTTTTATTGATTGAGTGTAAGAATAATGTGTTGGGTGAGAGTTCATGCAATAGAATATCCTGGTGCATCCTCTATTCCTAACTGTTGATATAATATGTAGGGTTAAATAAGTTTTTCGTCCCTATAAATATAATGAATTTTGATTTTAGTCCCTATAAAATTAAACTGAATGTTTTCATCCTCACAAAAAAATTTATTTTGTTTTTGCTCCTTAATGGATATAATTTTAACGTGTTTTTGACATTTTTTGAACATAATATGAATATATAAATGTTGAATATAATAAACGGACATAACATGGACACAATTTGAACATAAAATAGTTATAATTTTGCCATTTATATGTACACAAAATGGCCATTGAGGACGAAAAACAAAATAAAAAAATTTGTGAGGATGAAAACATTCAGTTTAATTTTTTAGAGACTAAAATCAAAATTCGCTATATTTATAAAGACGAAAAACTTATTTAACTATAATATGTATCATTATGAAAATATAAACCTTTTATTTGTTAAACAATTTTTATATACCTATCATTCTTCCATATCCTCTTATCTATAGCAACGATAAAAATATGGGAAATGCAATCAAGTATTCTCGACACTATTTAACGATCATAAATGATAATTTTTTTTAAGGATTAAATGATAATTTTTTATTAAAATATATGTATTCATTATATTAGAAATTGTAGTGTTTGATTCTTTTAAGGAATAATTAATTAATTTAGATTGTTTAAAAGAGTTTTGGAGACATTCGTTATCAAGACCTAAAAAATTTACATGTTAGAAATTCATGTAAACATTGAGCAGTTAGTTCCATTTTTTTTTATCCTTTACATTTAATAGGTGAATGTTCATTGCTTCTCAACTTTGACCAACCTCCTAATTGATGGAGAAGATTTATTAAGTATATGAAACCCATGACCCAATACTCTGTTTCCATTGTGTTGCACTTAATTTCACATGATGGATGAGGTTCTTGAACGTCAGTGAAGAAAGCTGGGAAACAGTGTCACATGTTTATATATACTCCCTCTGTCCGGATATCTAAGCATCTATTTACTTTATTTTTGTCCATAAATATAAACTCATTTTTAAATTACTAGATGCATTTATTATTTTTTTCTTAAATATACCCCTAATTAATACTACAACTTGTATTGAAATATGAAAAATCAAATTTAATACATATACAAACAAATGATAGTTTGGTAATATTGACACATTGATTACACTAACTTTTCTTAAGAAATGTGAAAAAAGCAGATGGAGTTCACATGTAGAGACGATGTAGAGACGGAGGGAGTAGTTTTTTATAATTCCTTTTTAGCCACCCAGTGAACCAAATATATAAAAATAAAAGATGATTTGATCTAATTCAATCCCATTTATTCCCTCCAACCAAATGGTTACGGCTACTACTAGTTAGTTATATACATGCAGGGCAATTAATGTTACTTCATCACAATATATATTATAATACTCTATCCATTAGTTTCTTCAGCTAGTGGCAATGTGGCATGTTTTGTGCACATTATAAATATCAATGATTTTTGACACATTTCAGCAAAGAGATCCATAGTATAAAACAGGATTCTGATCATTCAGAACTTTCATTACTTTGATAACACATTTTATCGTGCACTTTCTGATGGGTATCAATTTGAACAGGGTCACTATTATTGATATTGAGCTTCGAATTTTCTTCATAGTGTTGGTCTTTTTTAGGATTTCAACTTCAGACAATCTACCAGCAAATTTTGTATTTGGAGATTCTCTAGTTGACGCAGGAAACAATAATTACATTATTTCTCTCTCAAAGGCTAATTTTTTGCCTAATGGTATTGATTTTGGAAGACCAACAGGGAGATTCACCAATGGAAGAACCATAGTTGACATCATTGGTAAGATTTTATCAGTAATAATTTATTTCCCCTATTTTATTTACTTGATTAGTTACTATTTTTAGATAATGAGTTATATATTCTTGCACCACCGCTACCGAGGTCTAGCGCAAATAATTGGTGCATAGTAACTAATTGAGTGTTGTAAACTTTGGGTATCGAGTTTGATTCCTAGTGATATATTCTTGTACTGTCAGGTCAGGAATTGGGTTTTGGCCTCACCCCGCCTTATTTGGCACCTACAACAATTGGACCAGTGATATTGAAGGGTGTCAATTATGCCTCTGGTGGGGGTGGAATTCTCAATCACACTGGACAAGTCTTTGTAAGTTTTTGCTTCACTTGCTCTCATGATTTAATTTTAATCTCATAATTATGCATGGAATAGATAACAATAATAATGTACTTGCCATTTTATTTATATAGGGTGGTCGACTCAACATGGATGCACAAATAGATTATTTTGCAAATACCAGACATGACATAATCTCCTACATTGGAGTTCCTGCTGCTCTCAATCTATTCCAAAAGGCATTGTTTTCGGTTACAATCGGTTCAAATGATTTCATTAACAACTACTTAACACCGGATGTTGCATTTTCCGAGGACAAATTGGATTCTCCTGAACTCTTTGTGATCACCATGATATCAAGACTTAGAACACAGCTCACTGTAATTTCCTCACAACTTACAATCTTTGTTTCAGATTAAAAAATTTAAATGATGTCTGAAATTAAAAATCATAAATCACATTATTAGTTTTTATTGTACCATCTGCAGAGGTTGTACAATTTGGGAGCTAGAAAAATTGTTGTGGCAAATGTGGGGCCTATTGGCTGCATACCAAGTCAAAGGGATGCACACCCAGCTGAAGGAGATAGTTGTATCACTTTTGCCAATCAGATGGCACTTTCATTTAATGCACAATTAAAGGGTCTAATTGCAGAGCTAAACTCAAATTTAGCTGGTTCAATATTTGTATATGCAGATATATATCACATTTTAGCAGACATGCTCGTAAACTACGCAGCATTTGGTATGTATACCGTGTGACAATATATATTAACCTATTATCTTTCAAAAAAAATATATTAACCTATTAGAACATTAAATTTCTATACTGTTTTTTAAACTAATTAATCAATAAGTACTTAATTGAATGTATTTGTGGCAGGTTTTGAGAATCCTTCTTCTGCTTGCTGCAACATGGCTGGGAGATTTGGAGGTTTGATCCCATGTGGTCCTACGTCAAGGGTTTGTACGGACAGATCTAAATATATTTTTTGGGACCCTTATCATCCTTCTGATGCTGCAAATGTTGTTGTCGCCAAACGCCTCCTAGATGGTGGTGCCGCGGATATTTCGCCGATAAACATTCGTCAACTCTTTCAATCTTAACTTGTTTCTTTATGTGAGAAACTGATGTTCTCAGGCTCTTTAGATAATTTGCATTTTTTAATTCAATGTTTGAAACTGAGATTTCACAAACTGTATTTAAGTGCTATGTACTATGAATGATATTGTTAATAATTTAAGCCATCACCCCTTCACTTGCTTCATAACCAAGAAAAAACATAATGAGTTTAGTATTTCTACTCATTCCATCTTGCATCAACTTTATTAACTAAACATAAATAAAGTGATTGGATCTACATTTTTTTATTTATTTTACAATGTGATTGGATCTACATGACACATACATTCCACACAATATAAAAAAGGAAAATGCTACTTGGTATCAGATAGAAATTCAGCAAAAGAACGAATCTTTCTTCTTATTATAAAAGCTTATAAGGTCTAGCAATTGCTAAACCCTAATCACAAGCTTATTTTCCCTCCTAATCACAATAGTCAATTGTACGCAACAAGCTAACCTCAAACATTAAATTCGGTTGCTAACTTGCCACATCCCACACACCCTACATTAAATGCGATTTTGAATTTTGAATTGCTATTTCCCCCTTCCATGCAATCTTCTTCTTATTATTATAAAAGCTTATAAGGTCTAGCAATTGCTAAACCCTAATCACAAGCTTATTTTTCCTCCTAATCACAATAGCCAATTGTACACAACAAGCTAACCTCAAGCATTAAATTCGGTTGCTAACATGCCCCATCCCAACCACCTTACATTAAATGCGATTTTGAATTTTGAATTGCTATTTCCCTCCTTCCATGCAATAAATCCAGCACTAATATCGAATAAGCTATGTCAACAAATCACTTACCCATGAGATCTTTAGTTATCCCTCCTAACCCTATATATATATAGTGGTGTGTGATCAAGCTTTTGGTTGCAATCCTCATACCAACTTTCTATAGTTTCCTAACCCATGCATAGCATATCATGAGAGAAAATGGCATTGAAACTCTACTTGCCTTGCATTGCTTAAAAGGTATAATTTCATGTGTTTCTATTCAAATCTTATCGCTTCTTGCTAATTTTTTCTAATAAGTTTTTTTATTTTATTTTCACAACTCCATATGGTCCGGATTCAAACACTGATTTGGCAAGATTGTGAACAAATTGCGTCTTCAATGATGTAGTATGCAATGATATGTTTGTTTTTCGTTTTTTATGTGTAATAGTTGCTATAACATCATGTTGTTTTTGTGCATCATAATGGAGGGAGCAGTTTTTGTTAACTAAGAGACATAAATGTGATTGACTAAAATAGACATAAATAGACAAAAGTTGTTTGATTTTACGCTTTTTTTTATTTTGTTTCCATTAGTAAGCATATAAAATCGTTAGCTTGAGAAAATATCACCAATTCAACTGCACATGATTTTGTTATTCACTACGGTTGTACACTTTGTTATAAGACATGGTTGTTTTTCCTTACTTTTTGCACCATATAGCTTACACAGAATTACAATTAAACTGCATATGATTTGTTATAATGTAGTGCTTTTTTAATTGTTATAAATTATTGCTGTTTATTTTTTCTTAGTGCGCCTTATAGCTTATATACAACAAAATTTAGCATTAGAACTAAGGATAGTTTTGTATATATTTTATAAAATTCTCTACCTTTAGGCCTAAGTCTTACTAAGGAGATTGAGTATTCACTATGATACGCTACTTGATCCAACTTGCAATCAGTTTAAAGTTATTGTTGACAAGAAACATGGAAAGATGTGTTTTACTCACATAATAGTTGAATTGGATCGATACAGTTTTTTTTTTTTAATGTTGTTGTCTATTGATTCATGTCAAACTTTATTTTGACATCAAATCACATTTGTTGATTTCAAAAGTTAATTTTAGAGATGAGTTGAGAATACTTTTAACTAATGACAATTGTGAATATACTAATGTCACTACAAATGTTGTGTACAGAGAAGTCTTTCGTAATGTATGATAATTAATGTTCAAAGTAAGGTTATGGAAGTAATTAATGTTACCACGAGTGCCATCTGTAATACATTATCATCACATCACCTATTTTTTTGGTTGTAAATCGGGTATCCTCCACACGTGCAACTGCAGAGACTAATCAATCTCTCGAGTATTGTGGGACTCAAATGAGCGGCAAACTCTTCCTAAGAGTTTTCATCACATCACCTATAGCAATACATTTATGTATTGCGATATAACTTATTTGTGATTGTTTTAGTCGGTAGGCACGGGTCGGTGGTTTAGTTATTTTAGTTATCATGAAGTTTGACCCTATGTGTCTTCCGCCAAAATATTAATTGTTTAATTTAATGAGTAATGCTATTTCTCCCAAAGAAATCCATCACTAATACAAGTGAATAGGCATTGGATTTTGGATTTTTTTTAGAATACATCAGTTGCTAAAAATGATAATTTTTTTGTTATTGTTACAATTACAACTGTCGTGATAATATCGGGACAAAAGTTTTTGGGATAACTAAATATCGTCGTTTAAAACATTTGCCAAATGAAAGTTCAAGCACATGTGTCCCTGTTCGTACTATAGAAACACGAGCAGTGTTATTTCTATGGAAGGTATTTCCCTAGTTTTACATAAGAACATCCCCAATGGGGGACTTAAACATTTAAACTTGGTACCTATTAGGTACCTTCATTAGGGAGAAAAATTGTTGGGGTTTTATAAGATCTGGGTTTCTCGCTTAAGACTTTTAATTTCAAGTGGGATCCATACTTTTTTAATATTAACAAATTTGAAATGTAATGGTATAAAATTATTGATAGTTGATTAGTGGATCTCATTTAAAAAATTTGTGTGTTATCTAGGTTGAAGGAATTGAGTACTTATTAGGTACCACTATTAAAAAATTATAAATGAGTGATGTGTACATGTTAGATCAATTTAAGTACCTAAAAATGAATGATGTGGGTGTTCCAAAGCGCTCAGTGGCGGAGCCAGGAATTTTATAGAACCTGGGCAAAAATTGCACATTTCCTGCAGGTAATTTTATAGACTTCCCATATAATGTTACTTCCTTCTTGCGGATAATTGCACATTTCCCACAAATATACCTTTCTTGCGGATCCTAAAATCCTAAGGAAACGATTACCCACGAAGGTATTATATTTACCTGAGAACCTAAATCTTTGGCAAAATCCGCAGGAAAAGCAAGAGGTTCTAGTAATGGCTGGACTTGCTACAAAGAAAGTAGAAGCTGAGTCTGGGCTAGTGCCCAAGCTAGCTGGGGGTGGCTCTGCCCCTGAAAGCACTTTTTATAAGTCTGATGACATTTAAATCCCTTACTTTGTGGAAAACAACATGCTAGTGGTTTTATAAAGCCAATTACTTTGATTGGTATTCCTTTCTCAATAATTGCTCGCTATCGCAAAAACACCGGTTAAAAAGAGAGGAGTAGGCTCGATATAAAATCTCACAAATTGTCGTCATTTATATAGTTCTACACTTCTAGCATGTTTGCTTCTGCGTTTGTCAAACCACGTTTTAAGGAAAACCACGACAATTTATCACGTTGGTACAAAAGCTCCACATGCTAACTTAATAAAATCACGGCAGTTTTGCTTTGGCAATCACGTCAGCTGTGGGTTTGGTGTTGTAAACTCTATACCAATTTCACTAATTGGGAAAGGTTAGTCTGGAATTCTTTAAAAAGGAAAAAAGGTTAGTTTTAAAATTTAGGGTTAATAGGTCTTTACCCCCTGTAATATAGAGCACTTTTGGTTTTTCCCCCTGTAAATTTTTTTTTTAGATTCCGTCCTTGTAAAATAAAGATTCTTCAGGATTGCCCCCTATGCCCTTGACTCAGCAGAATCTTTGATGTTTCACTGACGTGGCATTTTTTTAATTTATTTTTCAATTTTTTTTGGATGCCACGTGTTAAATACATTTTACACGTCATTTATTCAAAAATTTTAAAAATAAAAAAAAAGTCAGATTTTTATAAAAAAAATTAAAAATCAGAAAAAAAATTCAGATTTTAAAAATAAATTAAGTTCCAGATTTTATTTTTAAAATTAGAAAACATATTCATATTTTTTAAATTTAATTTTCAAAATAAAAAGTTGATTTTATTTTATATTTCAAAATCTTCATTCCAGAATTTTTATAAATTCTTTTTCGAAATTAAAGAAATTGAAAAAAAAATCAAATATTTTTTACAAGTTAAAAAAAATAGATAATATCATTTTTTTTCAAATTTTATAATTTTAATTTAATTTGGATTTTTTTCAAAATTTTTGTATAATTTTTTGGAAAATTTGGAAATATATTAAGTTCGAGAATGGAAATGGTAATACCATATGAGTTTTCCTGTCATTGATGGGAAATATATTAAGTTAGAATTTAGAAAATAATTCGAAAATCTTATTCCTGGATTTTTATGAATTCTTTTTTGAAATCAAAAAAATCATATTTTTTTCTTCTGAAATTAGGAAGAATTTTAAAAAAAATCTGGAACTTAATAAAAAAATAAAGAAATTCATATTTTTCTTCCGAAATTAGGAAGATTTTTTAAAAAAATTCTGAAACTTAATTTTCAAAATAAAAATCTGAATTTTTTTAATTTTTGAGAAAAAAAATGATTTTGTTTCGATTTTTCAAATTTTTGAAAAAAATTAGAATTTATTTTCTGATTTTTAAAATAATTTTAGCTTTTTAAAAATTAATTAAAAACTATTTTTGATTTTTTTAAATTATAAATGACATGTAAACTCTCTTTTACACGTGACATCCAAAAAAAATGAAAAATAAAAAAAAGCCACGTCAGTGCCACATCATAGATTCCGCTGAGTCACATGGCTCAGGGGGCAATCCTGAATAATCTTTTTTTTACAAGGACGGTAAAAAAAAAATTACAAGGGGGTAAAGCCCTATTAACCCAAAAATTTATAAAGCATTGTATAAAGTTTATATAAAAAAAATATAACTATAACAATTTGTAGTATTTTAAAACATGAGAAGTATTAAAAACACGTAACACTTGAGAAAGATGATAAGTGATATCTTACAACTTAACTAGAGGTATTAAATTCAAATTAGGAATAATATATGTTAAATCTCATAATGGAGAAGTTTGTCGAGACATTCGTTGATCCACGCTTAAAATAATCTACTACTCTGTCCGATCTTGAATGTAAGAAGCAAATAAAAAAAACACACATGTTGAGAAAGTGGATTGACTGCATTTAAGTCAGTATAAAAAGAGAAATGATATTTGTACAACCACTTTTTGACAACTTTTGTGACAACTCTCTCTCATACTCACATATGTTTTTATTCTCTCTCATCTTCATTCTCTCTCTATTCTTTTTATCCAATAAGAAGGGAGAAAAAGTGGTTGTAACAAAAGTTGTACAAAAATTAGTTGTACAAATATCACTTGTCGTATAAAAAATAGGGTTATGGTAAGGGCACTTAGTGTGTGTTTAGGAAGACGTTTGGAAGCTGGAAACCGCTTCCCAATGTACTATTTATGATTCCCAATGCTTTAAAACGTGAAAAAGTAGAAGCTCCAATTTGGAGTGTTAGCCAAAACATGGTTTTCAGTTGCTTGCACCGCAGAAACAAACGGACAATTATTAAGGAAATAAAAAAGGAAAATGTTAACGAGTGCCCCCGGGACACTCTTTAATTACCCAAAGTGATAAGCTTTTATGAAAGTTTGTGCATTTATTGCATTGGAAATTGAAGTTATTGCTTTTTTTAAAGAATAATTTTCTTCATAAAGAATGCTTAAAGAGTGCCCTTGGAGGCACTCGTAGGGGCACTCGTTAACAAGATCCAATAAAAAATAGTAAGTTTGCATTTGATTCAACAACAATTTAACTTTTAAAAAGTCAAACCCATCACTCTTCACCATTTTCCAATGCAATATTTCTAATTTTATCCTCTTAACCAATGCATTGAAGGCATTTTTTAACATTTTCAAAAAATATCATTTTTTCAATTTTGCCTTTGTCTTGGAATATTTTCTAGTAGTACACATTCATATCTTAACATTTGATAGAAACATTTTATAATTTGCTCAAAAAAAAGAAACATTTTATAGTGAAATACGACTTTTGAACTCCATCAATAGAAAATCTTTGAAAAGTATATTAAACATGAGAATGTGAAACAAATTTGATAAAGTTAGGATAAAATTAGAATAGGTGATATTTAATGGGATGACTTTTTTGTCCAGCCTACATTTAAGATATTGATTTTTGTTTTCTGAGTGAATTTTTTGTTTTGTTTCTTACGTTTGACGTTTGAGACTTTAGTACATGTGTAATTTTACATTATTTTGATAGTATGTGGGTAGACACGTCATTTTCATTTTCATTTCCATACCATATCCTCACGCATCACGCACTTCAAGTGAGGTAATTCTCCTCAAAGAAGAAAACGATCCCATATTCCAAAACAAACAAAATAACCAGATCAAATAGCAATTGAACCGGACAAAATCGAATCGGGTCGAACATGACATCGGAGAAGCTGATACTCGTCAACCGCGAACCAAACGGAATCGCGGTGGTGACTATTAACCGTCCCAATTCTCTCAACTCGCTAACTCGTGCAATGAACGTGGACCTGGCTCAAGCTTTCAAGAGTCTGGACCGGGACGAATCGGTTCGGGTGATTATATTAACCGGAACGGGTCGATCGTTCTGTTCCGGCGTTGACCTTACAGCGGCGGAGGATGTTTTCAAGGGTGATGTGAAGGATCCGGAGAGTGACCCGGTTGTGCAAATGGAGCGGTGTCGTAAACCGATAATTGGAGCGATTAAAGGATTTGCTGTTACCGCTGGATTTGAGATTTCTCTTGCTTGTGATATTTTGGTTGCTGCTAAAGGCGCCAAATTCATGGACACTCATGCTAGGTTCCTCACTTTCCTTTTTTATTTCTTATTATCATTACCAATCATAATTCAATATACTTACTTGCTAGATTAATCCTTGGTGTTATTGGTAACATGCAGATTTGGAATATTTCCTTCATGGGGATTGTCTCAGAAGCTTTCGCGCATTATAGGAGTAAATAAAGCCCGCGAGGTATCACTTACAGCCACGCCTTTGACTGCAGAGGTAGCTGAAAAGTTGGGTTTGGTGAACCATCTTGTTGAAGACGGTGAACTGATGATGAAAAGCAGAGAAATTGCGGAAGCCATTGCGAAAAATAGTCAAGACATGGTCTTGAGGTACAAGTCAGTGATAAATGATGGTATCAAGCTGGATCTTGGCCATGCTCTTTCCCTCGAAAAGGTTAGTGCTCAAAAATTACATAATACGGAGTCAATTATGCATATCATTACATAATACGGATTCAATTTCCTGTAATTTTGTGAACTTTATAATTGTAATTTAGGCAAATAGGTTTGCACTTAACTTAAGCATAGTTGATAGAAATAAAAGGAGCTTAGAGCAAACTTTCACTATCTAAAATTCACTGTGTATTTTAAAGCTGTAAAAACTCTAGTTAAAAACACTAGTTATGTGGGCCTTTGGCCCTCTTTTGTACCAAAAAAAAAAACATTCGTTATGTAGCATTGTTGGAAAACGTTGGAAAATTATTTCGCACGTCCTTATATTTGCATCTTAAGCTTTGAGCTGCGCAGTTCAAACTATTTTTATGTAATTTTGATTGAGTTATCTACCTGTGTACAAAATTTAGGAGAGGGGCCATGCTTATTATAATGGAATGACTAAGGAGCAATTCAAGAAAATGCAGGAATTCATAGCAGGAAGAAGTTCCAAGAAACAGTCCAAACTATAGGTCTTTTATTTGCACCAATCTCTGAAACTGTAAAGATACATGTTTTGTTTCTCAGAGTTGAGGTTTTATGAGTTAGTACTCGTAAAAATCAGCAGACGTTGTTTATCATATAGAAATGTATCCCCCTAATAAAAGTTCCTTAATATCAAATTAAATGTTCTGTTATTGGTTTCATGTTATGAATTTTTATTTTGTCAAAAAAAAATGTTATGAATTTTTATTGGTTCATGTGTTTTTAATTCCTTTAAATGTAGCATTTTTTTTGTTTATCTTCCCCTGTGAGGACAAAATAATGCAGAACTACATTCTTTCAGAGCTGTGTTTACATTGTGTTTGGATTTTTTAAGAATCAAAATCATATTAATAATAAATGATAGCAAATTGTAAAAGACGCACGAAGGTTTTATGCACCTGGCAGTGGTACTACCCCCTCCCTCAGAGCACAATACAACTACAGAAATCAAATTCACCCATTACAGTTTTAACTATTATTCAAAATCATGCACCACGGGGCCGGCCCAGGCCTAAAGCAAACAATTTAATGTTGCTTTTAAAAATATTTTTTTAACAGAATATTTATATAAAATAAATTTTTGTAAAGACTAAAATTTGAATTTATGACCAAAAGTAATTGACGACTTTTTTATAATCAGTTAAGCTATGCAAACAGGGCCAACCCTGTGCAAGAGCATCAAGGCCCTTGGCACAAGGCCTCAAACTTAAAGGGGCCTCAAAAGATCAGAGTTCAACTATTTAACTGTCAATTATACACCGTCTGTATGTAACTGTCTATTTGTCTATAGGTAAAAGTCATATTTGTCACTCTAAGTGGTGCAGTATTTTTTTACGATACTTTAGATTAAAATTGTCAAGATTACAACGGGGCCTCCGAATTGTCGGAGACGGCTCTGTATGCAAATGTTTGTAATTTATCTGTCATATAATATACTTATAACCAAATTAATTTTTTAGAGGTCTTTTTTATCATCCAAAATTTTGAGACCTAAAGCTCTTGCTTGGGTTGCTTTGCCTTTAGGCCGGCCCTGATACACTTGATACACTACATAATAACATAATTTTCTTGACCATACTAACTCTAAAATTTGGCTTGATTTAATCCCAATCCTCTCCTCATTTCATGAATCCAACTCTACAGATTATCCTTTTACTCCAGACACCCACTCACTGACCTGTTGAATATGCATTTGCGTTGCCACAAACTTTCCTTTAATTTTTACTCCATTATGCCAAGGCATCCACTCAGATTTATACTCCATTATGACATGGCAGATGCTAGTGAGCATTTTGTTTCCAACTTTATGGATATCTTCTTCCCAACTTCTTCCTCACATCGTTTTTTGCTTCCTCGTTTCTTTGCGTGTGCAAGTTGCTCTCAGTCATGACCATGTGAATTGTGAGGTGCTAGGGAGTATTCTTGTTCATCCAATGATTCCTCACCCTGCAACTGTAAGAAGAGAAAGCTAAAGTATAGGTGTTCGTGTAGTATGGAATCACCTTTGATCCCTAATTCAGCAATCAAGAATTCAAGGAGGAAGTTCGAGCGTTCAATACAAGAAGGCAAGGTTCTTGTTCTATATATGACTGGAAGTGCTCCTTAACTTTTTGGTTTGTATGGAACACCATTTTAATTTATTTGAGCAAGGACATGGGAGGATCCTCTGTTGAGAAATGGTATCTCAAATGTGTACAAAAAACCTTAACCTCTTCGTTCAAAACTCAAATGTCACATATTTTTCCCATTTTTTTTAATACTCTTTTTTTTTCTTAAGGGGTTTAATACATTATTTATTTAGGGGAATACTTTAATTTTTAAAATATGTATGTTAATTTGTTATAATTATCTCGATGTGGATCCACTCATATCGCTCCACTCCTTAACTCTTCTAAATTAGTCATATATCCCCTATTTTTAATACTTTATTTATCTAACACCATGAGAAATGTCACTCACATTTGCGTTTATGTCGGAGAAAATTGAAGGATATACTACCAACAAATTGCAAAGGAAAAATCAAAATTGCATAATCAACATAGTTGAAATATTAAAAGTGGAAGTAACTCAAACTCTTTAACACACACTTCGCTAGCATTGCTATTTTTAACACATATTTTTTCAACATAGATTTATTTATCAATTCAAACTCACATGAACTCAACTAAAATTATATGGATCCCATGTAAAATTTAATTTGTAAAAAAATATATTGAAAAATAAGTTAAAAAATGTGTTATCGGCATTATTTAAAGTGGAAAAGGAATTAAGCTACGAGGACTCATCAAGCTCAATCTAGTAAAAAACGTAGTATAAACATTCAATCTAAGTTCTAAATTATCGCTATCTTGTCAATTTGATTTCTAAACTAATAAAATTAACAAAAAAAAAATCCATAAAATATACTTTCATCAATCAATTTAGTTCTCAGTTAAATACTTTAGAGATTAAATTGATAGATGATATAATTTAAAGACATTTTAATAGTTTATGTCCAAACTGGTGAAACGATGATAGCTTAAAGACTCAATTCATGATTTCTTAAAAAAAAAATGTATTGGACAGAAAGAAAGAAAAAAAAAGCATTTTGGTCACTACAAATTTAAGAGTTTTTCTCAATAAAAAATTTACAAGAGTTATCGAGGGCATTCTGGGAAAACCGTTATTCACATTATTTCAGAACAAGTGAAGTCCCGGCGGGTGGACTAGTGTTGTTCTGTCATCCCACCAGTGAGCTTGAGCGACGGCTGATTAATTCAACAACAACAACAAATTCATTCATTCATTCACAATAGCAACCAACAACTCCGATTCAATCAATCAATCTGACTCGGCGAGGCGGCATGGCGCCTCGTTCTATCATCACACTCATCATTCCGATTTTTCTTCTATTGACTCATTCCGAGTCAGCACCACAACCCTTCAAGAGAGAACCCGGTCACCCTCAATGGCACCACAGCGCCTTCCACGATGTTCGAGATTCCGTCCGATCCGATATTCGCCGCATGCTCCATTCTCGCGCCGAGGTAGTACCTCATCTCATCTCTCTACACAAATCGCATTTTAACTCGCAGAAATAAAATTGAAATAATCGCTTACTCTTACCGTGCTTTTTATAGGTTCCATTTCAAGTTCCGTTGGAAGTGAATGTGGTTTTGATTGGTTTTAACGGCGATGGAGGATATAGATACAATGTTGATCCGCATAAATTAGAACAGCTTCTCAAAACAAGCTTTCCAACTCACAGACCTTCTTGTTTGGAGACTGAAGAGCTTATTGATATTGAGCATCATTTGGTTTATAATGTGTTATCCGTAAGCTACTTTTCATCTTTCATTTCATTTCTTTCTCTATCTTTTATTTTATCCTAATTCTTGTTAATCACATTGTTTCATGAGATTCATGCTTTGCTTGGAGAGCTTTTGTAAAAAACTTGTTACATGTTTATAAGCTATTTTTAGCTTATTTTTCTAAGCTCTCCAGGATAGCTTATGAAAGTAGTGGGGACTCAAGTCTTTTAAGCGTAACACAAATGAGGATGTTGTGTTGGATGTTTGCTAAGACTTGACGGAATAGGATTGGAAATGACAACATTAGAGAGAGTTGGGGTAGCATCAATAGTAGAAAAGATGATGGAAACTAGGTTTAAGTGGTTTGGGCATGTAGAGAGAAGACCTGTGAATTCTATATTAATGAGAGTAGACCATATGGAGAGGAGTCAAATTACTAGAGGTGGAGGAAGACCTAGAAAGACTATAAGAGAAACTATCAAGAAAGCTCTACAGATTAATAATGAGTTGGATAGAAATATGGTATTTGATACCATTATGGTGTCATTTGATCCATGTAACCGACCCCACTTAGTGGGATAACGCTTGGTTGCTGTTGTATAGAAATAGCTTATATACACGCTTATATGATAAACAATTATGCTATAAGTGTGTAATTTAAGTGTTTATCCAAACAAGACACTGGTTCTTTCTTGCATAATCACAAAAGTATATCCTCATTACTTTCTTAAACTGCTCATAGTATAAAATAAAAGGATTAGAACCACTGGTAAAAAGCTTCATCATGTCAATCTTGACGCAAATTGTCAAGTTTTAGAGTGCTGAAAGGAATGAACGCCAAGCTTTAGATTAGATGAACTTAGTTTTTTTTCATAAATTTTCACCGGGCTGTGTATCAAAATCAAACTTATTTCACCGGGCTGTGTATCAAAATCAAACTTTACTTTGAATTCTTGAAATTAATCAAGCCTATGTTCTTTTAATAGTTCTTCGTGCACATACTACAATCAAACTATTTTTTATGTTGCTTAATCATTCTTTACATAGGTCATCCACGTAAATATTCCTTTGTCCGAAATCTGAAAATTTCTAACAATTTAAATTGAAATCTTACCATAGGCCGGACAGCCTGAACTGATAGCACTTGAAAAGGCGTTGAAAGAGGCAATGGTTCCTGCAGGAAAAGCAAGGGAGGTAACTGTTTCTTTTCATGTCACTTTCTGCTTATTTTAGTTATGGGAAGCTAATAGTTATAGCCTCCATCCTGAGATATGATTCTAAAGTTTTTTTACAACTTACAGTCTGATTTTGGAAGGGAGGTGCCTCTATTTGAAGTTGAAGCAACAGCTGTGGAGCCAGTATTTCAAATGCTGTACTCCTACATATTTGACATGGATAGTGTGGGATCTTCTGTCACAGAGATGGATAAGCCAGTGCCAAGTGCAATATTTATTGTAAACTTTGACAAGGTATAACCAACATGTAGTACGTTTAGTTGTGAAATGTAGATTACCTTGCTTTATATCCTACAAATTTAATTGATATTAACTTTATACCAATTGCTTGTAAGTTGTCACAAATAAAATAATTGGTAAGCTTGCTTTCGCTAAGAAATATTAGTGACTGATTGCTTCAGTTCTTCATTTTTCCTGCTTGTTTAGTATCATCTTCCACTTTTATTCTGGCAGTTTATTTTACTCCTAATTTAAATTTTAAAATATATTACAGGTGAGACTAGATCCTAAACTCCAGGGAATAGATCTTGATAGTTTAATGTATGGAAAAATTCCTGAGCTAACCGAGGAAGATATGAAAAATCAAGAAGCAGATTACATTTATCGTTATCGCTATGATGGTGGAGGAGCAACTCAAGTTTGGCTGAGCTCGGGCAGGTAAGAAAGGCTTTTTTTATCTAACTTTTCTGTTAAACTTCAGTTTCTTTTGTTAAAAGAGTGTTATCAATTCTTGGAGGTTCTTTACTGGGAATAATTGGTTTCAACACATGTTTTGTGCCTCACAGTTACAAGCAAATTTTCAGTCTTAATTTTTTTGTTTGTTCAGATTTGTGGTGATTGACCTTTCAGCAGGGCCCTGTACTTATGGTAAGATTGAAGCTGAAGAGGGAAGTGTCAGTTCTAGAACCCTGCCAAGATTACGAAATGTCGTGGGTCTAAGTAGCACAGCTTCTTATCGATCCAGCAACGATATTTTTCTTGGACAGCTTGCTTCTTTGGTATCAACCACAGTGGAACATGTTATAGCACCTGATGTTAGGTAACGTAATGTCATTTATAACAATGAAGCTTTATGTCACTATAGTTGGGTTTGATAGTTGCTACACGGTCAAGGGTTCATTGGACTCTCTAGCAACCGAAATTTCTGTAAAACTCTGTAGGGTGAGACATTTTATATTAGTTTTCTCCTAAAGTTTTCTTAGGTCTTTTATGGGCCTCCAATAAACAGAGAGGATCTTAACTCCCAATGAAGTTCTACCATAGAAGAGGGAAAAGGAATGAGGGTAGGCTGGTAAATGATATGGGAAATTAAATACGAAAAAAGTCTGTTATGCTAAATTTTCACAGACTGGAAACGTAGCAGCAAGATAGAGGAGAAAGGGATGCTGGAATCATTGAAGGGGACATGAGTATTAGAGGAAAGGAGGGTTGTGGTAGAAGATAGGCAATCATTTGAGTGGCTGTGCGACAGGTCGTAGAAGCTTTCTTCTCTGATGTTTCTTTCTATTCTAGTTTCTATATCTTTTTGCCCTTGCCATTGTTATCAGAGATGTGTCAGACTTTTCTCTAATCTATATTATTTCAATATAAGTTTCAGTTCCTGTCGGCCTTCCATTACCCTTTCAATTGGACTGTCTTTCATTTGGTCTAATTTTTTTTTTACTGGAGTGTTAATTGGTCTTCTCATGTGACCAAACCTTGGAAAATGAGTAACCATCATTTTCATTTCAATAAGTAGTTTCTCAGCTTTCGCTTGGGGGATGCATGTGTTTCCTAGATTTTTATTTTCCTTTTTGTCTAGTCATCTATCTTGCCATTCTTATATTTGCTGCATTATTTTGTTGTGGTTAGTGTTTCACTGCCCAATGTTGAATGCCATATGGCACGTCTGATCTTATTGTTGTCTATAAGATTTTTGTGTGTTTATAGGCTCTTTGCTTATGCCTGAACCTTTTTCCCATTTTAACTGTCTACCTGTAATGCTGTTAAAATTATAGTATGGTGTAAAGAACCCATATTTCTGTATGTGGGATCCCTATCAATGCCCCAGTATGATTGTAATATGGGTTCTAGATATCTATGCTGTAAAACTTATGATATGATGTAATCCTTATTTTTCACCCAAGAACCATTGCTAACTCATCCCCTTTTTATGCACAGTTTTTAATACTTCTATGAAAGTTGGGTTGCCAGTTTAGCATCTAACAAGCAAGTTATAAGAGAATTTTAATAATTAAATTAACTGACAGACTGATAACTGATGTATCATCCTTAGAATCTAATTATACTTTTATTGATATGTTCAGGTTTGAAACTGTTGATCTTACTTCAAGATTGCTTATACCAATAATTATCTTGCAAAATCACAATCGATACAATATTATGCAAAAGGGCCACAATTACAGTATAAACATCGACGAAATTAAGGCAGAGGTGTGTAATTTCCTATGGAGTAGGCTACCAATTATTTTACCGCGGAGTTTGAAAATTGTCTGGTGCAGTTACTAGAATCAATATTTTCTGCAACTTAGCAGGAGTATGCAAGTGTTATAATTTATTCTTTCCTCAGGTGAAAAAATTGCTTAATGATGGGCAAGAAGTAGTAATTATTGGGGGTACTCATGCACTACATCACCATGAGAAGCTTTCAATTGCGGTTTCAAAAGCTATGCGTGGACATTCACTGCAGGAAACCAAGAATGATGGCCGTTTCCATGTTCATACCAAGACTTATCTGGACGGTGCTATTTTAAAAGAAGTGGGTGCTATTTAGTTTCATAAATCTTCCATTTTTAATTTCTTATATAATTTTACACGGGCAATGTGGTCTCTTCCATTTCACTGGATAATTAGTTGAGAAATTTTGAGAAACTTTTAAGTTTTGAATCATGAGTATGTTTTTGCTGACGCCTTTAATTAGATAGACAAAATTGAATACTTTCTGGTCATGGTACTGCTCATGATCTGTTTTAGCCTATCTGAAGAACATGCATAATTCATTATCCATAATAGATGATTATGTCTTCAACCTGCATCTTAGATGCTAAATATCAATTAATTTTGTTATTTTTTAACATTTCTATATGGACTTGCAACCACCTTTGAACAGGAGATGGAACGTTCTGCTGATGTGCTTGCTGCTGGATTGCTTGAAATGGCTGACCCATCTCTTTCAAATAAATATTTCCTCCGACAGAGTTGGATGGATGAATCTGACGGGTCGACTGATTCAGTACTTAAGCATAAGCCTCTTTGGTCATCGTATAACTTAAAACATGACAAGAAAAAGAGGAAGAATGCAAAGAAACTAGGAGATCTTCAACCAACTTTTGGAACAAGAGTAGTTCCTGTGTGCGTACACCACTATCTCTTGCCTAGATTCATGTTTAATCTACAACTTTATAATCAGAGTATCTTTGCAGTTGTGTTTTTCTTTTCGGTAAAAACTTTGCATATGTTTATTTATATTTATTTATTGGTCTATTTTACTAGTAAATAATGTCTACATTTTTTTAACTGCTCAAATTAAGCTAAATAGGACCCTTGAAATTTATGGTGAACAAAGACAATATTGGTAAGGTAGTACTGTGGGCTATTTGGACACTTGGTGGCCTTATCAATATGAAAGTGAATGCATGAATAACTTGAAGATGTCAAGGCTAACTAGCCAAAAGAAAAAGGAACAACTCTATAGGATGTGAGTTAGTTGTGTATTTCAACCATTGGATTGATTATAGTTGACAAACTCTAGGAGTTGGACTTTTGTAATAAAAAACATTAAGAATGTTTGGCTGTGTGTGAAAAGATATTATTGCAAAGCAGGGCGTCACTTGGTTGAAATGGTTTGGTTTGAGGTGCATTATATTGCTACTAGATAAAAAATTGATTGGTGTTGGTATAATTTTTGTTTCAAAACCAGTTCAATATTGAAATTTTGAAATGCTATACTTATTATTGTGCAGTTTTGTGCTATCATTGGCTGATGTAGATCCAAATCTTATGATGGAGGACGAAAGTATGGTGTGGACAAGCAATGACGTTGTAATTGTGCTTGAGCATCAAAATGAGAAGATTCCTTTGAGGTGGGTGAATATGATATATCCAGTACTTATGAGTTGAAGATTGATGCATATCATTGTTATTGTAGACATTGCGACATGTAGATGATAGAGGAAGGAATGTAGTTTGCTTACGAGTGATTGTTACTTGCCAACATAATATGCTTATTGTAGACTGTATGAAACATCCAGTTTTTCTAAGCAGAAACTCAAATTTTTGTCCATTGAGTTTAAACATCTCAATTGACTTAAAAACAAAAACACATCTCAATTCAAATAAACCGACTATGACATATGCCTTCCCTTCTCTCAACAGGAAAAAGAAGATGCCATTGTATTATGATTATTTTCAACTTTGTATTTAAATATGTCTATGTCTGTCTTTGTGTAGATGTATTGTTGATGCAGTGAAATATAATTTCCTATAGATCCATTTCATTTAGTTCAGTCTAATGCAAACACTGCTCACTTTTCATGCTGATTTAATGGACTCTAAGAAGCCACGGAGTCCGCTTTGATTTATCTTGGGTTTCCTCGTTAGTTGTCTGTTTTCTCTTGCAAAATTTGACATCACTCTTCATTGCCTTGTTTGACAGTTATGTTTCAGAAATACAGAGAAGGCATGCCATCCCATCTCAAGCACAACGTCATATATTGGCTGGTATTGCCTCAGTGGTGGGTGGTTTAAGTGCACCATATGTGAAGGCTTCTCATGTACATGAAAGACCTATTGTGAATTGGCTTTGGGCAGCCGGTTGTCATCCATTTGGACCATTTTCAAATACATCTCATGTCAGTCAAATGCTCCGTGATGTTGCATTGGTAAGTGCCCTCTCAATATACCGATATTAATTCTATATACGAGCTATTTCTCAAATTGGCTTTTCGTTTGCTGACAGAGGAACTCAATATATGCACGTGTGGATTCTGTACTTCGTAAAATTCGTGAAACATCAGAGGTAATTTGTACTCATTTGAGTTATGTTTATATGTTACTTGTTTATCTGATTATGGATCCCAGTCAATTCTTTGCACAGACCGTCCAAGGTTTTGCAGCAGAGTATCTGAAAACTCCCCTTGGTGAGCCTGTGAAGGGAAAGAAGGAGAAATCAACCACTGAACTGTGGTTGGAGAAGTTCTACAAGAAAACCACTAATTTGCCTGAACCATTTCCACACGAATTAGTTGAGCGTTTGGAAAAATACCTCAATGTAAGTTGTTGTTACTCTATTGAAGTTTCTGATCTCTCTGGGCGTTTGGATTGTTGACATTTTTCAATATGTATATGTTTACCAGGGCCTTGAGGAGCATCTTGTTGATATGTCTTCATTATTATATGATCATCGGTTAAAGGATGCCTTCTTGAACAGTTCAGATATTCTTCAGAGCACCATGTTCACCCAACAGTAAGTTACCTTATTCAAGATATATATTTTTCATATTTTTTCAAAAATTGGCAATATGTTTCAAAAAAAGTAATAGTAATCATTCACAATTTTGTGAATTGCAGATATGTTGACCATGTTTTGACAAGTGAGAGGGATAATATGAAATGCTGCAAAATTGAGTACAAGTACCCTGTGCACTCTTCTCAAACGTACATCTATGGGGGAATACTGATTGCTGGATTCATTGTGTACTTTGTTGTAATTTTCTTCTCATCTCCGGTGCGCTGATCAAAATCATGAAGCCAGCAAACAAGAAGCCTTATCACACCAGGCAGAGCATACCACTGCCATGCCGATATAAAAAAGAATATAGGACAGTTTTGAATGCATAGTGATCAATGCAGGACAGTTGAATAGAACATAACATTGACTAGGCTGTGTCTTTTGTAGGTTCTGCCAGCAGGGGGCTTTGTGTATTTATATTTGCTTCGACTTTTATACAGTGTTAATAGCTGAACAAAATCTTGTGCACTTTTACACCTTTCCAAAGGAGCGAGGGAAACATGTTTTAGGCGTTTAAATGGAATGTTTAGGTCTCCTGAAGCAGGTTTAGCAAAACTAAATGTTGAACTTGATGAGTTATGACAATAGGGATAAATGTCAAAAACAAAACAAAAAAGACAATAGGGATAAAATGGTGTTGGACTTGGTCAAGTGTGTGGTGGCATTTTGCTTGCTAATCTATCCGTTTAAATGCCTATTTAACTGATCAACCAAATTGTCAATAAAATAACAAATGAGAGCAAAATTGAGTATAAAATTAATAGTAAAGAGATGAAATTGTGAGATAAAAATTTATTATTCTCAAATTATAGCAGCCGTTTTGTTTGCTCCGTCTACGATTGATTTGTAACATTCAATAGTTCCCTTTTTCTTTTTATGAATGAATATTCAACGATATTCTAAAAGAAAAAAGTTTATTTGTATGAAAGGTAGTGCTTGCATGAAAGTTGGCAAATGAGACTGATCGGACAATTTTGTCATCAAACAGAGCCTTAAACCTAGGGGACAGATCATTTTGAGCAATTTGGAGGTCTTGTTGGGGGTGGCAGGGTTTTTGAGTGTCGAGTAAAAGTGGTTTGTTTGTTAACATTTTGGGCAATCTGGAAGGCTAGAAATGACAAAGTGTTTTACGATAAGGAAGTGAGGGTGGAAAATTTGTTTAGAATAGATAAAAATCAAATCAAATAGACGCGGACACCTTTGGGCTTTGAGATTAGGCGTGTTCTCGTGTCTAACGACAACATGTGTATACATTCAATTAACTCATTTTCTCAAGTTATCACATGTATCAATGTTAGTCAGTTCAATTATGATTTAGATTGTGGAAATTTGTACAACGTGATATCAGTTTTCCAACTGGTACATCAATTCTGTTTTCCTTGCTGACTGGCAACAATTCATTACGTTCTTTGTTGCGTGGTTTTTCTTGGTCGTGGTATTCTGCTCATTTTAGTCTGGGATGTTTGGAGCAGTGAAGATTGGATGGTCGCAACTTGTATGAGCTGAGTAATATTGGTATGTTAATGAGAGTGAATATTTTTTAAAGCTTACTTGGTTGGTACATTGATAGATTATAGAGGTCTCTGTTTTGTATTGGTAGAGGGAGAAGTTTTGTGCTCCTGGTGTTTTGGAGTGCTGGGTGATTTGTGAGGCAGTTTTTTCTGCTCTTATATTTGCAACTTATCAGACGTCTACGATTGTCGAGTAAAAGTTATTTGCAATGGCAGTTTTTTGTGCTTCTTCTGGTTTTAGATTAGATCTTATTAATATAATTGTTTTAAAAAATATATATTGTTATTCACAAAGTCAGTGATACAGTGATATATCGTTGTCTCAAAAATCTATTTAAATTTTATTGTGTTTTGCATGATATTGAACCGTACCTTATATTCTTGAGTTAGGTGTCGACATAGTTGAGATTTGAGTTTCATGTAATGCAATGCTTTGTACTCTATTTTTTGCCTTAAAATAGTGAAGAAGGTGAGAATGTCTTTTTTAAAATCGCTAATAGATTAAGAAATGTTAATTTTGTATGGGAAAGAAATTTGGAGTATGAGTCAACTTACCAAGCTCAGCAATAAGAAGTTGACAATGTGGCGTGTAAAATTGATCTATCGACCATAATAATCAAAACGCAAAATGCTTTTCATGCCACAGTTATACAATCAATATCCTTAAAATGGTTGGAATTCATCATGAAAATTCCGAGAAGTTGTTTCTTTATAAGTCTGATATAACACAATTAATTTAGTCATGAAGTTGTTTCTTTGTTCTTGAAAATACGTCGTGTTGGATAATTTTCATTTGACAAGAAAAATGGTTTCACCATACACATATTGTTTTGTTCTTGCTCGAACCCATTCACTTATCTTCGACAAAATAGGAAGCCTTTGGAAACATTAAACCTTGTGTTTATTTTCTGTTCATTTTCCTCTTTAGCTAATGAATGAGAACAAATTTTTAAAGAGAGGTTCAACATAAACATGGTTTTAGGTCTTCTCCGCTGAAAGCTTTGAGAATAGCTTGATCAGCGATGAAGTGAGCCAGTTTGAGATAGTGAAAAGACCGATAATAGCTCAACTAATATTTATCTGGGAAATCTGTTGATTCTTCGAGCAAAAGCTTCTGCGAAATACTTAGCAACCTTACTCATCGCTCCAGTTGGCAACGAAGCTAGCAACACAATTCGATTCACAAGCATGTATGCGAGCTCAAGATTCTTTAGCTGAAGAGCTTCGCCACACACCACCAAAGTGTGAACAAGTTCAACCCCTATTGCTTGTGGGTCAAAGGGGAACCACCGATCTAGTGGGTTCAGTCGACAGAAATAATGTTGAAGATGAAAGAATGTCATTCCCGTCTCATTCAGTCACACAATTTGTTAAATATGGGTCGATGAAAACCATCGGTGGTTCAATCCACGTAGAAAATGTTGAAGTTGAAAGAATGTCATTTCCCATTTAGTCACCCAAGTTGTTACCTGTGGATGGATGGAACCACCGAGGTTCACTGGACGGGTACAAGGTTGAAAGAATATCATGAAACATGTGGAATGATATTCTTTCAACCTTATGGTCAACGTCGCCACCGACGACCAAAAAGTTGTTTTTGTGTTCGCCGCTGTCTTCTCAAACCCTTTCGGGTAGGTTCATCAAAGCCGGTTCCTTCAGATCTGGTTTCAGGTTTCAATTCGTTTGCAGATCCGTTTTGTCCTTCGCTGACTCTCTTGGGTCCAGCGGTTAGGATATCTGGCTTCCATCAGTCTTACCCAGCCAGTTCCTTCCTTCCTTCATCAACCCTACGAGCAAACCATCCCACTCTTCTTGACTAGGAGGCCAATTTGCTGGTAACCTCCTCCTTTCAACGTAGCAAACAGCAGGTACCGGTAGTCCCAAAATCAGGTTTATCATGGTAGGACTAAAATCAACCCTCTTCCCTCGCACACGAGTCACATAACTTCCCTCTTTCTCACTGACAACATTTGCAAAAAATTCCATAGCTATTGATTTGTTGGTTGACTTTCCCACCATAGCATTCAGACTCTCCCAACCTTTCTCTCTCAAAGTTCTCTAAAAGTGTTGTATCCAGTACTCCTGGATAACCTTAAATCCTCAGACGTGAATCCTCAGACGTGAATCTCTGATAAGGGGGTGGTTGAGTTTGTGGTGGTTGGTCTGGTGTTTGATTTGGTGGTGGAGGATTTGATGAGGAGGCTTTGGATTGATTTCTAGTTCGTTTTCATGGTTGTACATCGGTGGTATAGGTTTAGAGATGGGTTGGATTTCATGGTGAACGTGCGTTTGATCTCAAGAAGCTTACTGGATACAACACTTTTGAGAGAACTTTGAGAGAGAAAGGTTGGGAGAGTCTGAATGTTATGGTGGGAAAGTCAACCAACAAATCAATAGCTATGGAATTTTTTGCAAATGCTGTCAGTGAGAAAGAGGGAAGTTATGTGACTCGTGTGCGAGGGAAGAGGGTTGATTTTAGTCCTACATGATAAATCGGATTTTGGGACCACCGATAGCTGTTGTTTGCGACGTTGAAAGGAGGAGGTTACCAGCAAATTGGCCTCCTAGTCAAGAAGAGTGAGATGGTTTGCTCGTAGGGCTGATGAAGGAAGGAACTGGACTGTTTTTTCTTTTGTCATTACACATACAAAGACCAAGATTACTATTACTACAAAATATACAAATAACGCTTTCTAGGCTAGAAATGTGCATCAAATTATATTTTCAGAGCCCGATGTCTTGGAAAAATTTATTTTACAAGTGTTTTTGAAGTAGCATTAACCTCGATTTCGCAATGACATGACAACTCCTATATCAAAAGTCAAAATTGATAAAATAAGGAAAACTTCAGTAGTGAGATGTACCGTACTCTTCCTCCATAAATTAAATAAAAAACTCATTTATCAATATTTATATTTTAAAAAATATCATTTCATTAGAAAAAACATCATTTCATTGTTTATAATAATCATATTAAATTTTCAACATTATCTCATAAAAAATAAGCAATATTCTTTATTATGAGTTGTAAAAATTCAAAAAAAGTAAAATTCATTTCATCAAAACTTTTGATAAATAAGATTTAACTATTATAATTTTTAATGATAGAAAATAATTATTTTTCTTAAAAAAACTCATTTAATTATTAATTTAACAATTTGGTGTAGAATTTGCCTAAAATAAGATATACTATATTGCACAATACACCAAATTGAGTTTGATTAATCAGTATTAAGCAGTGTTACAATCAATTAATCAAACTACTTATCTTTAACAAAAATTGGAAACAATAACTTGTACTTTTTCTACTCATTTTCAGCCTAGTAAAATTATAAATGTTAGAACTGTTATAGAATTACAAATGTTAAAATGGTTGATATTTCACATCAACAAAATCTGAGGCACCTGTTTCAAGAACAATAGTAGCATATCTCTAATACCTGTTATCAGAGGCTGAATTAGCAAAGGAATTACAAACAGTACAACACCTACATCAAAATACGTAACCATAAATAAAACAAAATGAGTATTCCACATTTAAGTCTCAAGTGAAAAAACACCATACTCTATTACTGAACCAGACACGCAAAAGTAAAGGACATATACACTAGAGTTTGAATAATGAGTAGAATGAAGAGTGACAATCAAATTTAAATTCAACCAAATATTCAGCCTTTTGAATAATAAATAATAGTAAAGTAAATAAGATCAGTCCGTAATTGAAGCTACCCTAATTGATGGGTTAAGAACATAAAGAGTCAGATATAGCTTTCTAGGCTAGCAATGTGCATCAAATTATATGCTCAGAGCCCAGTGCTTATTCATCATTCATATAAAAAAAAAACATAATATTTTGCAAAATAAGTATTTATCAAATTGAAAGAGATAAAAATAATTAAATGGATCCTCAGTGAGTATGCTTATAGCTGACATCAAATTATAGATTCAGGTCTCAAAGATTTCATGCCATCATAGGATCCAACAAATATAAAATTGTTAATACTACAAAATCGAAACTTCACAAAAAATTTGGGGAATTAAGAGATTTAACAGTCTGTTTATTCACTGCACCTGTGGAAAAATCGAAGGTGAAGTGACTCAACACGGCTGCAAAAAATCTATGCCTCTTATTATCATAGATGATGAGATTAACCATTGATCAATTGAATATCAATCAATGACATCTCAAGAGGCAATATTAAAATTCATAAACTACATAGCTAATTACATAGACGACGAAAGAGAAAGAGGGTTTTCTTTTCTGCAGCTACAATATTTGGATGAGGATGGAGGCGTTCTTGTGAGATTTATAGTGAGATTGTTGAATTAGGGTTTTTCATCTTCTGAAAAGACAATAAAACCCTCGTTTGCTTCGTTTATTACGCGTTTACCCTTCCCTTCTTACTCTTAATAAACGGCCCATTCATGTAGGCTGACCAAGTAATCCAGCGGAAATAAATACTACTTCGTACCCCTCTCCCCCCCTCCCCCAACCTCACAATTTTCTTAAATTCAAATTCAATTCATGCATTTTTTTTATATTTATTTATGCTGTTTAAAGTTATTATAAGTTGATTCCAAAGACTTAGGATAGGTCTACTCAAAGAGTGATTATAAATGTTATTTATGTATCATCCACCAAATATATTTTGTCATCAACCGTTGAACCTACGATCTTGCAAATGAGTCGACCACTTACCAATTGAGTCAACATTTATTGGCCACATAATTTTTATTTAAAACAATTCTCCCAAAATTATGAAACAGCTCTCTAGAGTTAGTTGCCAAAAATGATCAAATATAGCGTAAAAGAAAGATAAAAGAAAAAATACACTAAATCTGAATGAGGACACCGTAAATGAAAATCCAAAACTAGGTAACTCATGACCATAAATATTTTTCGGGGGCTAACTTGGTTCACTAAGTTTTTTGATTAAATTTGGTTGATCAAATTAATTAGAAAGCAAAAAGAAGGAGAATTGTTAAAAGGCAATAAAGGAAAATAATAGGTTGTAATAATCAAAATAAAAAATTTAATGTAGAATTGATTCTAGGAAAGCCAAAAGTTAGGAATTGTAGCTTTAAGGAGAATTGCTTTTGGAGGATAGAAGCAATTCTGAAAAGTCAAACCAAACAACATTGAAAACTCAATTTCCACTTTTGAGGTTTGTAGAAGTGATTTTTGTTGCTGAAAAGCCAAAACAAACAGTCACTAAGATGTTTCCACACGATGAGTCGACTCCTTTCTTACCAACTGAATAAATGTTGATTGACATTATTTCTACACTTTCAATTTGTTCATGGCATCTCGTGATTACTAGTATATAACTTTTTCTTCTTTGTTAATGTCGACAAAGTGAACGAACACTGCGTAGCATAACAATTTACCACAACCAGCATGAGTGTTAATGGACGGTGGAATCAGATCCTAAACAAACAAAAAAACAAACGAATGATGTCATGACACACGTAAGAAAATCAACATATTCCACGAAAAGTCGAAAAAGTTTACAAAGTCCAACACCTTGCTGCCCAAGTCCCGTGTTCCATGTCTTACTAAGAATCGATTCTATGCAATGCATGCCTTCCCAAATTGTGTGGGTCCCCAAATTCTCGGAACCCCCTATTTATTCAACACACACGTAAACGTTAAAGCCATAGCTCAATACAAAACCAACACACAACACAAACACAAACACATTCATATTTTTCTTCAAAATATCATCATGTGTCCATCTGGCCGTAGCCTCCGCCCACAACCCACCACAACCGATTTCCGACCGGCATTCGACATTCTTGACACCGATTGCGACGGCAAAATAAGCCGTGATGACCTCCGTTCATTTTATGCCACCATCACAGGTGGCGTGAATGGAGGAGACGATGCAATTGGTGCCATGATGTCGGTGGCTGACACCAACAAGGATGGATTCGTGGAGTACGAGGAATTCGAGAGGGTGGTTAGCGGAAACAACGGAGGAGAAAAGAGAGCGTTGGGATGTGGGGCCATGGAAGATGTGTTCAAGGTGATGGATAGAGATGGTGATGGTAAGCTTAGTCATGGAGATTTGAAGAATTATATGGCTTGGGCTGGTTTTGCTGCTTCTGATGAAGAGATTAATGCTATGATTAAGCTTGGCGGTGGTGATCAAAACGGTGGCGTTAGCTTCGATGGTTTGATTCGTTTATTAGCTCTTGATCATTTTGTACCAGCTAATTAATTTCATTTCATGTGTTACTCAATGATTTTCGAAAAACCCTTTTTTGATTATAGGGAGGTGTATTGTGTTTGTTGATCGATAGGATGTGAAATTGTTAAGGAATGTATTCCGAATGAATGAATTTTGCTCTTAATTGCTTCAATATAATTTGTGATGAAATTTCAGAGTTTTTGATAATATAATAAAGAATTCATCGCATGGCACGCATGTCAAATTTAAAATACACAAAATAAACAACTTGTACATGGTTAGTGTTTTGACAGAACATATAAAGAAGAACAGCAGTCTACCAATTTCATTCGTTCCTTTATCATGTTTTTCTAAAACTAGACCATCGCACGGGTCATACCTGCTAAAACATACGCAAATAAATTAGACATTATATGGTACGTTTATATGAATAGGTCAAATTACGGTTTAAACAATGCACGTCATGGTTATTTAAACGTGAAAATGAGATAAAAAAATGTGTTTGAAAAGGCATATACTCAATTAATGCACCTTATGACATTTATTATTTGTCCTGCTTAGGTCAACAAAATTAAACATCCTATGATGTGTAGTTTCCAATTAGTAGTTTGAAAAGAAACAACATAAACCGTAATTAAGTCATTGGGGTACCAAAAAGACTGGTGCATTGACTCGCGATTAATGACTTGTTGGACAAATGCTCCCCCCATATCCATCGCAAATTTATCCTCATCATAGAGAACTCTGTGAAACTTCATTGTGACTTAATTTTATTCAATTAAGGTATACCACTTGACTGTTATATGTGAGTTGTAAATCAAAAGTATGAAAAATAGTGCAAGCTAACATAAGAATAGCTTGAACAATATTAGTCTGATGATGACTAACTGTTATACGTTAGTCCCATATGTTCTATTTATACACTCATCATGTGGTTACATGAGAAATACATCAATTAATGCTTTGTCTACAAAAGTGATGAGGGAAGTCTTGGTAAATACATACTACTGAGATTTAGTTATAGACATGCTTAGATATTGATTAGCCATATGCATTTGCCATTTGTACGCCTAGATTAGAACAAATATAGACTATTTGATGTCATTTGTTGATAATAATAGGTAATTGAAGATTGTAGGGGACTGCAAATCTCAAAATGAATCCAAGCAATAAGAAGTTGGGCGTGAGGATTACATTGACAGTATCCAGGTCTATTCATTCACCCTATAAGCATGCCTATCCTACTCTCCTTTTTACCTGGAATGAACAATTATAAGTTGTGGAACAATTAATGCTTTGCCTACCAAAGTGATGAGAGATGTATTGGTAAATGCATACTATTGCAGAGTGAGTTAAGAGGTATGTCGAGATACCGATTAACACTATTGTGTATTTGCCATTAATACAAAGATAGATATAACTATTAGACGATTTGTTGTTATTTTCTTTAATTAATTTATTAATAGGTAATCTGAAATTGTAGTGAAGTAGAAATTTCAAAATGAATCCGCAATAAGAAGTTAGGCGTGAGCTTTATTTTGACAGCCTATAATTATATGCATTTATTATATAAGCATGTAAATCCTACTATACTCCTTTTTAGCTGTTGTACCTGAATTACGTGGCTTAAATGTAATTAATCCTAACTGCATGCTAAATGGCGTGCAAAACAACTTATAGATATGTAGTTAATATGCACTAATCACAATAACTTCATAACAGTTCATTTAGTAATAAACACGAACCATAATTATCCTTAGGCGTGCTAACTAATTTGTGGCTATGCAGCTAGATACTCACTAAAAAGTTGCATGATTAGTTGTTCTTCCTGATAATTATTTATATGGAATGAATTATGATATTTTTAAAAAAATAGAGGTAAAAATAACAAATTGATTTTAAAGTCGCATAACGATTAATCTGATCCCCGAAATCTTGTCGAAACATGTTAGACAACATGACAACACCCTAAAATTAGAAAAAAAAACAAAATGATAAGTATAAATAAACAGATTGAAGACAAAATTTTTAAATTGAATAAATAAAAAACAAATGCTAAAAGCACGTTCACACTTACATCTTCAGCATAAAATTCGACATAATGTGTCATGTACTTCATGCTTAACCTGTTAACCAACTTAACTTATCCAGTTCAGTTGTGGAATTCAAATCCAAAGGAGCTTATCATGTAAACAAATGAAGACAAACCAATATTAAGTTAAAGGTAAAGAAATCATAAAGTAACAAACAAAAAAAAATGATAATTTTATAAAATAAAAAAAAAACAGATAGTTATGTACCAGTTAAACAAAAGTAAGAGAGAAAATGTCCCGTGTCTCGTACAACCATGTATGACACTTGCATTTGTTTACCTTTAATATATATAGAGCCAGATGCATTGAGTTAGAGTCATGAGAATATTAACTTTGGTTAGATGCATTCAATGAAGTGATTAAGAATCCAATAAAGTAATGAAATCTTATTACAGAAACTGCCACTTCTTTTACACCATAAAGAAACATAGTATCCAATAAAGTAATGAAACCTCTCATTTCCCCTGTGAACTAGTATTATAGGGATTTGAATTTATTGCTGTTACACAAACACTGAAACATATTAGGACTGTCTGATGGGCAATGAAAAAATTGTGTGCTTCATTAACCGTTGATATATGCTTAACAATTAAATATATCTATGAATAACAGCTGAGATGCAAAACAATGTAAAGTGTAAACACCGTGTGTGTTTTTCGGTTACTTGATTCGATTTTTTTTTTTTTTTGAATAAAGGTTGATTCGAATTGTTTATTTTTTGCACTATAACTTATAAGTACACTATGATTTAATAATGGTTTCGGGCTGGCAAAATGTTTTAGCTTGCTTGAATCGTAACTTTTGAGGCTTTCCTCTTAAGAATCGAAACTTTTATCCTGCTCTAGAATCCAAACAAACTCGTATTATCATTCAATTAAATATGTAAGTGTTAAATTCGGTTATTAAAAAAACTACATTTAACATAGATATTGATAGATTAAAGTTAACGAAAGGGGTTAAAGAGGTTAGACTCTCGTAACAAAATAAATCAATGTTTCATTTTTAGTTGAGAGAGACATCTTATTTAGTGTGTGATACACCTTTGATGGTGATAACCATTAAAAAAAACTACATTCAAAATTGTATCTATAAAAAGATGTTGATCATGGATTACTTTTCCAAAGTGTCATTTTCAAGGGTAGTTCTTAAGACCAATAAGCACGTCCCTGATATTCTTCTTGCTGAGGGGCTTGTCTTGATATTGTACTATATAAGGTCAACTTTAGATCCTAATATCTTGGTGAAAACTTTTTTTATTATTATATATTCATCTGATCCATAATGAATGGAATTTTTTTTCATTTCACACATTAAAAAAAATGCTCTAAATAAAAAAAAAATAGAATACTAATTTAACAACATATTAGTGTATTCACTGATACCATAAATACAAGAAGCAGATAATGAACCCATACAACGGAAAGATAATGAACCATACAACAGAAAGATAGTGAATCGACAATGATGTATGTAGTATTAATTAGAGAAATATGTCATGAATTTAGACAATTCTATTTTTTCGGTTGTCAATTTTAGGGTGCAGGAAGTGGAGGTAGGTCCAACTAGGGGATAATTTTCTAACAGGAAAATGCTAAAAGTCACGAAAGAATGGACATATAAATTGCTCACCAACTATATGTATTAGGAGTTTTGCAACCAGTTTGAAGACGTGTAAGTACATTATGATGTGAAGCTTATCTATCTTGCATCTCTGTTGATGATACGAAGAACCTTCCACACATTTTTGTTTTTGAATGACCTTCCACACATGAACAACACTCCTTCAACCAAAACTTAATTTTCTATTGCGATTTCCTCTCTCTTCATGTACGAAATCACCATTGATGGCAATAAAATGCAAGGAAAACAAGCCAAAATATAATATTTCAGAAATAAACTTGAACCTAGAAAAATCACCATTGGTTTGAAGCCGTCCCACATGTGAAAAATGAGATTTTTTGATGAGCAATGATATTTGAACAACTGACAACTTTTGTGACAACCTACCTTTTCTCTCTTCTTATTGGTAAAAATAATAGAGAGAAAAATAAGAGAAAGAATGAAAACATAATGTGAGTATGAGAGAGTAAGTTGTACAAAAGTCGTCATAAAATGGATGTACAAATATCATTTCTCTTTTTTGATTGAGGTATAAACTAACTGAAATGTAAAGAAATATGGTGCATATTCGACCACTTATAATGGTTGTCCATTATTTTTTAACTAACAATGGTGGTTATTTTAGACAAATTACATTTAATACTGCATATAACTATTATAAAATGAACACAAAGCAAATACTAATTCAAATTTTGAAGCAAATACTGCATTCTCTAGACCATAAAAACTCGCTCATTATTGTAATCGTTTTAAAATGCACATAAATATAGCCAACACGTAGTGTCCACAATAGAACCCATCACACATTCACAGGCTACTTAGCAACATTGCATCCATGAGTGTTAAGGTTGACCGAAGATGTAGATATGATGAAAAAACTAGAAAGATTTTTCCCATTACATCTATTCCACTCTTTCTTGACTGTTTTGTTTTTTTTAAGAGAAATCTCTTGATATTGGCATCATATATCCCAACGATTCAAAAACTTTTTAAATCGGCAGACGATCCACAATCGAACGGACAGGCACCGGGCACCATACTGGCCCCAAACACAGTGGCTATTAGGTTAAAGTATATAAAGTATTAATAAATTAAAGCAAATACATAACATTCAAAGGTCCAGTCAGACTAATATAGAATAGGACCAAAAATAAATCCATAGATGCACTCTACGTTCACATAGGGTGATGTCTGATCACTCCTAGTTCTTCATCCAATACAAAACTGGCATTTGACAATTGGTTGCTGTTGAATAAGGGGATAGATGCACTCTATTTTCACCTAGTGAGATAATGTCTGATAACTCCTCGTTCTTTATCCAATTCAAAATTGGCATTTGAAAATATGCTGCTGTTGAAGAAGGGTGTCAGATCATATATTTCATGCTCTTGAGCCTGCAGTGTTAAACAAAACGACAGTCAGCAACAATTACCTCAGTTAGAAAACAAACATAAAGGACTAGTGTTAATTACCTTGAAGGAGAGATCATCGACTTTGACATCTACATGGGTTAGACTTGATGTGGATCCAGTGAGAATGTCTTCCAAATGCAAAGCATTGGTTACGAGCCCACGGAGAATATAAATGAGCATATCATTATAGTCTTTCTTGAAAGTCATATACTTTCTAAAGCTCTGCAATATCAAGACCGTATTTTAGGAGAAGACCATTTGTCCAGTACAAATTCCATGAATGCCAATCAAAATCACTATAGTAATGTGATGGCATATAAAAAAATGCCAGAGTAAAGGTAATTTGTAACAGTATGTCAATATTATTTGCATTTCATAGAATTCTGATGTAGATTGTTTTTCCATACCTTTTGCAGTGCTTTCTGCACCCCAAACTTTTGGGTAGAAATGAATGAGTCAAGTAGTACACGAATTGCCATGTCCACATCCTCTTGTATGACATGCTGTCTGAGATGCATTCGCGCATGGGCTTCAGACATCCTTATCATTGATTCAATGTGCCTTACAGCGATGGGGACTCCTTGTCCGTGCTAAACAAGAGAATAAGAGCAGCATGTTACTGAAACCCATACAAATAATAACCACAAACAAAATTTTGTTAAGTAAAAAGAGACAGGACATTACTGATGATTCCTTCCGCAGTTCTGCATATACATGTGACAGTTTATTCAAATCAGCATCATGTAACCTTGGGAAAACATTCAACTTGGCATATGTAACGTACTTCTTCAACAGATCTTGAGGAAGTATCTGCAAACAAACCAAAAATGCTTTGAGTCGCAGAAGACACAGTCTAAGTTTACCTTAAATTGATGTTACTGGCAGCCGCAGGAATTTAGTAAGGACCTCTGGGTCAGTTGGCATGCCAGATGCATCTTGGGACTCGCTCACGGAGTCATTGTTAGCACCCTTAGGTTGTGACTTGAAGTGACTGTCAACAACAAACTTCGCAAGCATTTCATCGGTGACTGGATCAACTACATCCTGTAAAATCAAGAACTCAATCAATACATGAATAAGTTAAAAGAGTTTATAAAAGAATAGATGAATTTAAACATTACCTTCACAACACAGAGGATATCAAAACGAGAAATAATAGGATCTGTCAATTCAACGTTTTGAGTAAACAATTTCGATGAATCATATCTGCAAATCAAACAGAGTTCAATTAGAAACCTCATAAAATTGAAACTAAATCATATATCAGTAATCAGTAGTTGATTTAATATCTTTCAATATGTGTGACATAGAAGATGAAGTCTTGGTTTGGACACTGATGAACAGTAACCTTGCATATTTGCTTACCTTCCTCCAATTGGATTGGCAGCAGCAATGACAGAACAGCGTGCCTGAAGAGATGTCACAATTCCAGCTTTTGATATGCTTATGCTCTGCTGCTCCATGGCTTCATGGATACTTACCCTGATAATATTTATCTTAGTCGTAAAGCATAACTAAAAACATACGATAATCAGAAATAACATAAAAGACCGCAATATCTATTTTCTTACCGATCCTGGTCATTCATCTTGTCAAATTCATCAATGAGACAAATTCCTCTGTCAGCTAGAACAAGGGCTCCCCCCTCAAGGGTCCATTCCCTTGTGACTGGATCTTTGTGGACTGCAGCTGTGAGACCCACAGCAGAAGCCCCTTTGCCAGTGGTGTATACAGCTCTCTGTCCAGTTTTTTCAACATATCTGACAGCAGAATTTTGTAATATTTAATAACTAGTTGATCACCATTAAAAATTAAAAGAAGCCTATAAATAACAAAGGATAAGTTTATACTTAAGAAATTGAGACTTTGCTGTTCCTGGATCACCGAGAAGAAGAACATTTATGTCTCCTCGTAGTCTATGCTTCCCTTCAACATTCTTTTCTTGACCTCCAAACATAGCTAAGGCTATTGCAGTTTTTATATCATCGTGACCATAGATTGATGGAGCAATGGACTTGATAATCTGAAATTCAATTTATAGTACATCAACAACAAATAATTAAATGGAAAAAAAAAATACAACTTGAAGTTCTAGGGAACAAACCCTTTCTCCAATTCGGGGGTCTTTGCCCAAATTTTCAATCTCTTCTTTGTCTTCCTGTGTAAGTTTGTAGGCAGAGAAGAGGTCTTGCTTCTTTGTAACATAATTTGCCTCAACAACAGTGGAAAACACTGGAAAACCATTCTTTGTGTTCAGGGACAAGTCGAAGTTATTAGTATAAACACCTGTGACCTCCTGAAATTTTTTATCAGAATATAGACAGCATAAGAAAATCATTACAAAACACCCACGGCCAATATAAACAAGTCAAAGTAGAGGATATTACAATCTCTTCTCCAGGTCGAGCACAGTCAATCAGATCATTCAATAGTATCACTTCCTTGTATCTCGGCAGTCGTCCTGCAGGAACTATTCCAGGGCTCTCTTGAAGAGTGAGCTTTTGAAAATTCCTGTAAATTGTCTGTAGTATAGAAGTAAAAAATAAATGTTACTTTTTATACAAATATTAGCTGTCAACTTATTTAATCACAAAAAATCCAAAAAAGTTCTATAATTTGTTAATCATGCTGCAGTACATCTAAACTCGGCAAGTCTTATGCTGTCATTTAGCCAAGTCAAAGTGAAGAACAATAATCAACATGAATTGGGCTATTTCAATGTCCTCATTCTTAACTTATTTTGCAAAACTTTGGTTTGAAATCACAAGGATTTGAAAGGAAGTACCTGTTCAATATTGACAGTGAACGGTCCTTTTGATTGACACTCGGGACAGGAACCAACTTTCACCTCTGAATAAGAATTCTGAAAAAATGGTCCCAAAACTGCCCCACATTTGCCACAGTCATACTTCACCTGTTGCAACTGGGGGAAAACTCCAGAGCGCCTGGTTACGACTCCCCCAATTCGAATCATTGTATTCAAATGGATCTGCCTGCTCGATATAAGGCAACTATTAGTTTTTCATCCAATGGAAGCTATGGGAGTGTAATATATCAGTTGGTTTTTTTATGTTACCTGATATTCCGAATCTGGTCATAAACTGGCAAGTTGGTAATGCGAACATATATCTTTTGATGTATATGTTTGTAATTTGCATGCAAGTTAAAGACAACACTTTTAGCAACATCTTCCATTACTTCTAAAACAGAATGAGGTGCATCAGCCAGCCAAATGGCAATGTTGGGATGGACATAGATAAATTGCTTGTAATCTATCTCCAAACTGCACTTGTTAGCTACAATAAAAGACACAATAAATTAGCTGGTGCAAAGAAGATACTGATGACTGTCGCAACTACAAATCTTGTTGAAAATGTATTACCTGACACCATTTCACTTATCAGACGCACATATTCAAAGTCTCCGTGTTCATTCTTTGGATTGACGTAAGAGAGTAAGAAATCCTTGAATTTCCTGGCTATGAAACGGCGCACTTCATCTCTTGTAACCCATTCTCTAAGAGTTCCTTGAACACGGTACATCTCATACCCAGCTTCATCATCAAAATCCTCCTACATTCCATGACCCCGTAAATAAAATAACAAGATAGCTGCTAAAATATCTATTTCAAAAGAAAAAAGTAATTCAAAACTGAAAGTACCTCATATTGATCATCCTCATTTTGATCAGTAGTTGGATTATCCTCCCTTGAGTGTCTTTGTGACCTTCCAGGTGAACTATTCATCCCATCAAGATCATCGTCACTCGGTGCAGAAGACCTGTGATCAGCTCTGGCCCTTTTAGAGGGCCTGTAACTGTCATCATCCGTATCTGCAATACAAAGTTCACATATCAACAACCAACACCTTATACTTTATAAGTCATTATAAGCCAAAAACTCAACCAACAATAAATCTAAGTATTTCTCACTAGCTCGCTTAAAATAAGCATATAACTGTTAACCGGGGCGAATTGTGATATATCCTAATTCATGTTCATTCTCAAAAACAATCAGAAAAACCGTCACTAACAACTTACAATACAACCAATTTCCCCAAAATTAGTATCAATTCATTCAATAGTTATACATAAATAAACAACCCCAGAGTGAAGTTGCGTAAAAAACATAGAATTTGAAAACAATTTTGATAAATTTTAATCACAAACAATAATTCAGCCTAAACCCTAAATAGTAGTAACTAAGCATGAATAATTGATCAAAACTAAACGAAATGAAAGAGAAATGGTTTACCTCCGTCATGGAGAAGCTGAGGAAGTTTAGAGCGATTGGATGCGCGACCATCACGAGTATCAAGTTCAATCTCAGCCGCCCTACGATCATCCATGATCTGATCAAAATCTCTCTCATCCTCAACCGAATCATCCAATCCAACCGATTCGAACTGGTCAGCTTCACCCATCCTCTGATAATCACTGTTCAACAATCATCAATTCATTAAATTATAAAAATTGCAGAAATGAAGTAAGAAATGAAAAAAAGAGAAATATAGGAACTTACTCGAGAAAGTTGTCATTGTAGAGATCTTCTCCATCTTCCTCTTCCTCTGGATCGGGTTCGTCGCGAATGATATCGGGATCAACGGAAGCTTCATCGTCTTCAGATGCGCGACTGGTGTGAGTGTGAGGAAGTTGATCGGTGTTGAAACCGGCGGATGGTGAGGTTGGTGAATCGGGAGTTGATGCAGGATTTTCTGGATCCATGATTCTTCTCTTACTCTCTTCTTGCTCTGAACTGTTTCAATTTCAGTTTCAGTTTCGCTCTGAAGAATTCGATTGTGTGTTTAGGGTTGCAACTTCCATTCCAAGGGTTATCAATGGGTGCTGGTGGGGTTCACTACTTTTGGCGCGAAAACATTGGCGCCAATTCTATTGTTGGGCCGTAGCATGCTTCCGATACCCGGCCCAGGTTGCGCCAAATCATTGGGCTTTTTTATAGAAGCATGTGTCGTTGGGCTTTGCAGCTTGCCTTTTAATCCAATTTTTCTTTTAAAAAAAAAAGAGTAGAAAATACCGACGCTTTAAGTAGTAAAAGTGCATGCAATCAATTATGTACGACTTTAAAAATAGTTATGATAAAAGTTGAACGTTTTCAATAATCAAACATTTATTATTGATTCATGGTGTAAAAACTTTTGACACAATTTTGACATGGTCTAAAAACAATTTTGAGAATAAATTTGTTTATTCATGTTCAAGTTATTAAAATTTGCAAGGAAGTTTTTGTTGAAGGATTCTATTTAAATGAATAAACAAATTTGTTCTCGATATTGTTTTTAGACCATTTTGTAGAATTATGGTTTGGAGGTCTTGTGAGTTCAATATCTACGTCAGTTTTAAGAATATTGTTCAAGTGTATTAAAACCAACTCAAAGTTGGCATCAAAAGGAATTCATCAATAATTAAAAAATGGGAATCACCCAAAGGTAAGTACCATTTACGCTTTTTATCATTTTGCTCCTGTGACTCATGAAACTATGTTACAAATTTAATTGTTCATGCCATGAATATATCATTCGTACATTGTGTTTGTTTTTTTGGTAGCGCATTGTGCAATCTGTAATATAGTTAAAAGTATTGATATATTGACCACCTTACGTAACAAACATTTCATTCTACACCTCCATATAGCATGTTTGGTGGAAGTAAGAGAAAGGAAATGATAAAAATGAGGAGAAATAAAAAATATCACATGGGGTGGTGTACGAGCGGTGTGGAAAAAAGGATGTCAACCTATAATTATCTTATAGTTAAACATATGGAATATGTAACTTAATGTTAAGAAAAAGATGTTTAGCCTTACAATTTTGATTAGACATTCCTTCAAGAAAAATTGATTAGACCTATATATGAGATTAGTAGATAATTCAAATTTATTTTCTTTCATTTTGATATAGGCTGACTTATGCCCTTAGGACCAAAGATCTATAATTTCATTTTAAGGGGCACCATAATCAACACATGAAATCTTTAAAACTTTTGCAATAACAAACCACACGGTTTACTACATCCCTTTGGGTGCTTCCAAGAGATGTGTCGGATCATCGTCCGTTGGTTCTTAAGGTGGGAGGATGGGATTGGGGACCAAAACCATTTCGTTTTAATAACTTTTGGTTGGAGAATGATAAGTTAAAGGGTGAGGTGGAAGCCCGGTGGAGGCATTATAACTCTAGTGGTTGGATGGGTTTTGTGTTGAAGGAGAAATTGAAGGCTTTGAAGTTAGATTTGAAAGAGTGGCATAAGGGTGAGTATGGGGGAATGGATGGGAGATTGGAGAAATTAGTGGAGGATATTGCAGATTTGGATTTAAAGGGAGACGCCGGACTTTTGAGTGGGGTGGAAATTCAAAGGAGGAAAGATTTGTTTGGGGAGTTGAGGAGGATTCTCAAAGCTAAGAATGCTCTAATGGTTCAAAGATCTAGATCCAAGTGGTTGAAGGAGGGGGATGCAAATTCAAAGTTTTTTCACAAGTGTGTTAAGATGAGATCTAGTAGAAATATGATAAAGGCGTTAACCATCTGATGTGCGGAGGGAGGTGGTGAATTATTTTACCGATCATGTATCATCTTCACCTTGGGAGAGGCCACGGTTGGATGGGGTCAACTTTGTTACTTTGTCCGATGTTGATAATAATTTTTTGGTGGCCCCGTTTACGACGTTGGAAATAGAAACGGCGGTGAAGGAAAGTGATGGTAATAAAAGTCCGGGTCCGGATGGTTTTAATTTTGCGTTCATTAAGGAGTTTTGATACATCTTGAAGGATGAGGTGAGGATTATGTTTGATCAATTTCATGCGAATGAGGTGGTCCCAAAAAGCCTTCTTTCCTATTTTGTGGCGTTAATTCCTAAGGTCTCTTTTGAAGGATTTCCGGCCTATAGCACTTCTAGGTTCGTTATATAAAATTCTTGCTAAGGTTTTGGCTAGAAGACTTGTCGGTACTATGAATTCAATAATCTCCTCTTCTCAATCGGCTTTTCTCAAGGGTAGAAATTTGGTGGATGGGGTGGTGGTGGTTAATGAAATTGTGGATTTTGCTAGGAAAGCTAAAGTTCAATGTTTGATTTTAAAGGTGGATTTTGAGAAAGCTTATGATTCGGTGGATTGAGGCTTTCTTGAATATATGATGATTAGGGTGGGGATGTGTAATAAATGGGTGGCTTGGATGAAGGCTTGTGTTTTTGGGGGGAGTATGTCTATTCTAGTTAATGGTAGCCCTACGGAGGAGATAAATATTCAACGGGGATTGAAACAAGGAGATCCTCTTGCCCCATTTTTGTTCCTTTTGGTGGCGGAGGGATTTGGTGGAGTGATGAGGAATGCGGTGTCGCGTAATTTATTTCAAGGTTTTTAGATAAAGAATGATAGTATTGGGATTTCGCACCTTCAATATGCCGATGACACTCTTTGTATTGGTAAAGCAACGATGGATAATCTTTGGACGCTTAAGGCGGTGTTGAGAGGGTTTGAGATGGCTTCGGGGCTTACGGTCGATTATTACAAGAGTTGCTTGATGGGGGTAAATGTGGATTCAGATTTTATGGCTATGGCTTGTAACTTTTTGAATTGTAGTGAGGGAGCGGTGTCATTCAAGTATTTAGGGTTGCCGGTTGGAGCAAATCCTTTAAAGCTTGCTACATGGGAGCCTCTTTTGGTTCAATTATCTCGGAGACTTAATGCTTGGGGAAATAAGCATGTGAGTCTTGGTGGGCGCATAGTTCTTCTCAATTCGGTAATTAATGCTATCCCAATTTTTTGTCTTTCTTACTTAAAAATGTCGGCGGTTGTGTTGAGAAAGTTGGTTAAGATCCAACGAATTTTTTTTGTGGGGAGGGGGAAGGTAGGGAAGGAAGCTTTGTTGGGTGAAATGGAGGGTGGTGTGTCATCCAAGGAGATATGGAGGTTTGGGAGTGAGAGATATAAGATTGGTAAATTTGAGTTTATTGGCAAAATGGAGATGGAGATTGTTACAAAGTGGAGAGGGTTTGTGGAAATAGGTGCTCGTCGATAAGTATGGCCCCCGGGTGTGTAACCTTGTGGGTGATCAAGTTGGGACTTGGCCGTGGTTTATTTCTAGATGGTGGAAAGATATAGCTCATCTGGAGGGAATGGGAGGAGCTTTTTGGTTTAAATCGGAAATATTCAAGAAGGTGGGAACGGGGAATGCAACTAATTTTTGGAAGGATCCTTGGAGAGGGGACACTCCTTTTTATGGGAAGTATCCGAGATTTTATGGGATTTCTAACTCTAAAGAGGCTACGGTGGAGGAGGTTAGGGGAGTTGATGACGGTAGAGATGTTTGGGATTTAGTGTGCGGAGGCCTCTTTTTGTGTGGGAGGAGAAACTTCTAATTAGTATGATGGAGGATTTGGAGGGGCATAGTGATAAGTGTCAAAAAGGAGTTAAATAAACTGTATATTTTAGGCACTTTGATTACTTGGTTTGCAAGTTATCCTGCGAAAAGCTCACAAATACTGAAGAATCACTCAATTATGCTTTTCACATCTAATGTCAACTCTTTGTAGGAAAATACACTTCTGGACACTCTAGAAGCAAGAAAACATGAAGAAATGCAAATGACAACTTTTCGAAAATCAAAGGAACAAAATAGGCAGAATTACCAGTTTACTGGCCATGGCGAGTAAGTTTACTTGCGAGGCGAGTAAGTTTACCAGTTTACTCGCCATGGCGAGTAAGTTTACTTGCAAGGCGAGTAAGGCGGTCTGACCCTCAGAGCTGACGTGGCACAAACCCACTGGTGAAGAAACCACTACTCGCCATGGCGAGCGTTTCTACTTGGGAGGCAAGTTCAGACAGAACAGGCCATATAAAAGCTCATTTGTTCATTTCAAAGGGCATGAATCATTGGAGGATAGTTTAGGCCACCAGAGGAAGAGAGAAAACAAGGGAAAACACAGAGAGAACCTAAGGAGCAAGGAGCACAAGGATTGAAGGAAGACACAAGATCATTGAGACATCATGGCTTG
>Ga0228711_1000562_pt1 | contig 46933 bp, 31 predicted proteins | sample MedpolnodulmetaG_2_FD_177996 | JGI IMG/M metagenome (GOLD analysis project Ga0228711, IMG submission 177996) | Root nodule microbial communities from Medicago polymorpha collected in Santa Monica, California, United States - brown nodules | ecosystem: Host-associated > Plants > Roots > Nodule...
GCGTTACAACTCTCCCCAACTTATAAAATTTTCGTCCTCGAAAATGTACCTCAAGCAAACAACTCTGGATAAGACTCCAACATCTTACTTTCTAACTCCCACGTCAAACTTTCACCAGTCGCTCCTCCCCAAAAGAATTTCACAAGAGGTATCTCCTTGCCTCTTAACTTCTTCACTTCGCGACCTTCAATCCTCACTGGTAAGGTCTCAACCGTAAGGTTATCTCTAACTTGCACATCATCCCTTGGAATCACATGAGATGGATCCGGAACACACTTCCGAAGTTGCGACACATGAAACACATCATGCAAATTCGAAAGATGCGGTGGTAAACCCACCCTATACGCCGCTGTTCCAATTCTTTCCGATATCTGATACGGACCAATAAACCTCGGAGTCAATTTCTTCGACTTCAACGCACGTCCAACACCAGTCACAGGAGTGACTCTTAGAAATACATGGTCTCCTTCCTGAAACTCAAGGTCTTTCCTACGCTTATCATGATAACTCTTTTGTCGACTCTGCGACGCTTTCATCTTTTCTTGGATCAACTTAACCTTTTCTGTAGTTTGATGAACAATATTCGGTCCCAAAACTACACTCTCACCCGACTCAAACCAACACATTGGAGTTCTGCACCTCCGACCATACAAAGCTTCGAACGGTGCCATTCCAATACTAGAATGATAACTGTTATTATACGTGAACTCTATCAACGGTAGATGACTATCCCAAGTTCCACCTTGCTCAAGTACACAAACTCTCAACAAATCTTCCAACGACTGAATTGTTCTTTCCGACTGACCATCTGTTTGCGGATGATACGCCGAACTCAACCTCAACTTAGAACCCAAAGCCTCTTGCAAACTCTTCCAAAATCTAGAAGTAAACCTTGGATCTCTATCTGACATGATGCTCGACGGAACACCATGTAGCTTCACAATCTCGTGAATGTAAATCTCCGCCAACTGAGATACAGGACGGAGATTTAGCTGATGTCAGATGCTTTAAGTGTGGAACTGTGGGTCATTACTCCAATCACTGCAAGACGGGAGATAGTTGCTTCAAGTATGGTCAGAAGGGTCACAAGTCATTTGAGTGCAAGAAGGATATGAAGGATATTACTTGTGACAACTGTGGTGAGAAGGGTCATATCAGTACTAAGTGTACCAAGCCAAAGAAGGCGGCGGGTAAGGTGTTTTCTTTGAATGTGGAGGAAGTGGAGCAGCCGGATAATCTCATTTGAGGTACGTGTTATATCAATAGTACTCCTTTGATTGCAAATGTTGATACCGGTGCTACTCATTCTTTTATCTCGGTTAGTTGTGTTGAGCGTTTGAATTTGATTGTAACTCTGTTGTTGCGTGGGATGGTCATCGACACCCTGTCCAGTGGCTCGGTGACTACTTCCTTGGTATGTACTAGGTGTCCTGTTAATTTTGGTAATGTTGATTTTGAGTTGGATCTTGTGCGTCTTCCGTTGAAGCATATGGATGTGATTTTTGGTATGGACTGGATGTTGTCTTTTAGTGTTAGCATTAATTCCTTAACCAAGAGTGTAACATTTTCTAAGCCAGTAGTTGAGGTAGGTGAGTTCTTTACCGCGGAGCAAGTGAAGAAGTCCTTGGACGGTGAAGCTAGTGTGTTTATGATGTTTTCATCATTGAAGGAAAGTAGTGAGAAAGGAATTGACGATTTGCCGGTAGTGCAAGAATTTCCAGAAGTTTCTCCTGACAACATTACCGAATTACCGCCAGAGAGAGAGGTGGAGTTTGCAATTGACTTGGTGCCAGGAACGAGTCCTCTTTCGATTGCGTCGTATCGTATGTCTGCATCGTAGTTGGGTGAGTTGAAGAAGCAGTTGGAAAAGTTGCTTGAGAAGCAGTTTATTAGGCCGAGTGTTTCTCCGTGGGGTGCTCCAGTGTTGTTGGTTAAGAAAAAGGATGGCATTATGAGGTTGTGTGTGGATTATCGGCAGTTCAACAAGGTGACGATTAAGAATCGGTATCCACTCCCGAGGATTGATGACTTAATGGATCAGCAGGTTGATGCAGTGTTCCAGTGGAAATCGCCTAAGTCAGTTTTTGAGATTAGAAGCTTTCTTGGATTGGCAGGTTATTATCGGAGGTTTATTGAAGGATTCTCTATGTTGGCGTTGCCATTGACGCAGTTGACTCGGAAAGGACAAGCTTATGTTTGGGATGCTAAGTGTGAGAAGAGTTTCCAAGAGTTGAAGAAGAGGTTGACTTCAGCGCCAGTGTTGATTTTTCCAAATCCGAAGGAATCATTTGTTGTGTATTGTGATGCTTCTAAAATGGGTCTTGGTGGTGTGTTAATGCAGAATCGTCAGGTTGTGGCTTATGCGTCGAGGCAGTAGAAGGTGCATGAGAAGAATTATCCGACTCATGATTTGGAGTTAGCGTCAGTTGTATATGCGTTGAAGATTTGGAGGCATTATTTGTATGGTTCTAAGTTCGAGGTGTTTAGTGACCACAAGAGTTTGAAGTACTTGTTTGATCAGAAAGAGTTGAATATGAGGCAGAGAAAGTGGTTGAAATATCTTAAGAATTTTAATTTTCAGTTGAGTTATCATCCAGGGAAGGCGAATGTTGTGGCTGATGCTTTGAGTAGGAAGACGTTGCATATGTCTGCTTTGATAGTTAAAGAGTTGGAGTTGCTAGAAAAGGTTCGAGATTTGAGTTTGGTTAGTGAGTTGACACCGGATGGTGTGAAATTGGGAATGTTGAAGCTGACGAGTAATATTTTGGAAGAGATTAAGAATGGTCATAAGGAAGATTTGAAACTTGTGGATCGAGTGGTGTTGGTTAATCAAGGTAAAGGTGTGGACTTCAGATTGGATGAGAACGGTGTTTTGATGTTTCATGATCGAGTTTGTGTACCGGATGTGCTAGAGCTTAAGAAGCGGATTTTGGACGAAGGTCACAGGAGTAATCTGAGTATTCATCCAGGAGCGACGAAGATATATCAGGATTTGAAGAGGTTTTTTTGGTGGCCTGGATTGAATGAGGATATCGCAAAGTTTGTTTATGCTTGCTTGGTTTGTGAGAAGTTGAAGATTGAACATCAGAAGCCGTCAGGTTCGATGCAACCGTTGTTTGTGCCAAAGTGGAAATGGGATAGTATCTCTATGGATTTTGTCGGAGCGTTGCCGAAGAATGTGAAGGGTTTTGATTCAATTTGGGTGATTGTTGATCGGTTGACGAAGTCGGCACATTTTGTTCCTATCAAGACCGGTATGTCTGTGGCGATGTTGGCTGAGATCTACATTGAGAAGATTGTCGGGTTGCATGGTATTCCTTCTAGTATTGTATCAGATTGGGATCTGAGGTTTACATCTATGTTTTAGGAGAGTTTGCAAGCTGCTTTGGGAACTAAGTTAAGGTTGAGTTTTGCTTATCATCCTAGACTGATGGGCAGACAGAGAGGACTATTCAGAGTTTGGAAGATTTGTTAAGAGCTTGGGTTTTGGAGCAGGGTGTCAGTTGGGTCGAATGTTTATCGTTGATTGAGTTTACTTACAAGAACAATTTTCATTCTAGTATCGGTATGGCACCGTTTGAGGCTTTGTATGGTAGAAGGTGTAGAACACCGTTGTGTTAGTACGAGTCAGGTGAAAGTGCTTTGTTGGGACTAGAAGTTGTGCAAGAGACTACATAAGAGGCTAAGATGATTCAAGACAAGATGAGAGCGTCTCAGAGTAGGCAGAAGAGTTATCATGATAAGAGGAGGAAGGACATTGAGTTTCAGGTTGGTGATCATGTGTTTTTGAGAGTGAATCATGTATCCGATGTTTGACGTGCTTTGAAGTGTCAGAAGTTGGCTCCTCGTTTTGTTGGACCGTTTGAGATTGTTAAGAAGGTTGGGGTTGTAGCATATCGGATTGCGTTACCACCGTCTTTGTTGAATCTTCATGATGTGTTTCATGTGGCTCAGTTGTGGAAGTATGTGTATGATACGTCTCACGTAATTCAAGTGGATGATTTGGAAGTAAGGGATAATTTGACAGTTGAGTCTTGGCCAGTTAGGATTGAGGATCGCGAGGTAAAATTGATCAGCCAATTAGAGTGGAAAATGAAAAAAAAAAATAGTTTTGTCTGATCACATGTAAATGTGGTTTTTTCGTTTTTCTTCTAATCTTTATAATAATTAAGTTTATAGTGATAAAACAATGCAGTTAGATTTAATCGTACATAATACATATAGTTATATAGTTATTTCATTTTAAATAATTGAAATGAATGTAATATAACCAAAATGTGATTAAGACAACTTTCTTGATCAAAGGTGAAATGCATTGCAACATTTTTATGTGAGGAGCATTAAATGCTAGAAGAAAAATGAGACACCACATGTACTATTGCTCATAGAAGTAAGCTTTTGTATTATATAAAGATTGTAGATTAATTAAAACAATTATCATTATTAGATTAGATGAGGGTTCTATTTAAGTTAATAGTTCGTTGGGATCTAATGTCCCTCAATATGTCAAGTTACTCCTCAATCACCCTAACGATCATATGTGCCATACGGATTATAGGGCCGTCAAGCCTACAAGGACCCATATGCAGTCAGATAGTTAATTAAGGTGGGGACTTACTCTTTCATAGGTAATTAAAACAAAATTATAGTAGAAATTCCTAAATTGTCATCTAAAGGAATCACTTTTACATAGGAATCTTAGAATTTCACCACATACCCTTATGTGTCCTTAATAGATGAAATGGATATGCCTAACCCTATCTTACTAAGAGAAAAAAATAAATTTTATATGAAATGTTCAGAAATAAATTTCACACTCCCTAGAAATTTTGAAAGCACTAAGCCTATAGCATTTAAAATATAAATAGATCTCAAGACATAACATAATAAATGACTTGAATTAATTTTATCCCACAAACAAATAGATGTTCGTATTAGAATGTTTAGTTACTCATGGTAACAAAATACAAATTACAAAAGAAATAAAACATACACTAAGAATAAAAGTTGATAAGAGACTCCTCCGTTGATGCTCCTAGCGCTTTCTTTCCTCTTGAACCGCCAAATTTTGAATAAATATTTGTGAATGAAAGCTCTTCTATTTAAAGGCTTGTTTCCAGTTGAGTTTGGTTTGAACCGCCAAATTTTGAATGAATATTTGTGAATGAAAGCTCTGTTTTTTTCTTTCCAAAATTGCATGCAAAAAAAACATTTACATGTTTTTTCCCGAAACCGCATGCGCGCCACACATGAGTGCAAAAAACAATGATTTTGTTCACTGTTTGCAAACCCGGGGAAAATGGCTTCAGCTCCATATGCATTTTTGCCTTTTGCTTCAGCTTTTTGAGGGCTTTATTCTTGCAAATTTGTCTTGGGACTTGGGGTAGAATTCCCCCAATGTGTAATGTCTTCATATGTCTCTTGAATCTTCATTCTATGTTTTCCCAATTCTTCATGAGGTGTCTTGCTTTGCCGAAATACATGATTTTTAATAGAATACTTACAAGAAAATATGTGAATTGTTTGGTTTAGGGAAGAACTAGAATTACATGACTTGATATGAAAAGATTACAAATTGTCCCTTAATCCATGCACAACTTCTCTAAAACTCCTATTTATTGGCTCAAATCACTACTAAAATGACTGAAAAATATGCTAGAAATGATGTAAAATGGCCATTCATCAAGTAGCAATTAACTTGAGTTTGGAGACTACACTACAGAAGCGACCAAGAGAGTGGGGTTTTCTGAACAAATCAGCAGACTGGTCAAAAGTTCCAATGGAAATAAGATGAAGTTTATTGTGAAGGAGATGTTGACAAATGAGGTGACAATCAATTTCAACATGTTTTGTTCTCCCATGAATAACAACATTATATTGTGGGTAATTGAATGGCACTGCGATTGTCATAATATAGATATGTTGGTGAAAATAGTGATGTCTCAAAATCAGAAAGAACCTAACGAAGCCACAATATGCTAGAAGTAATGTATTAGAAGTACTATCAACAAGAGCACGATATTCATATTTAGTGTTGGAGTGGGTTGTCAAGGTTTGTTTCTTAACACGCCAAGATATAAGAGAATCTATAAGAAAAATACAAAAACTAGTGATAGAAATACAATCACTAGGATCATCGGCCCAATTGGCAAAATGTGTGGTATGTGGAGAAGCCATGAATTGGCTAAAAAGATGAAAAACATATAAAATATCTAAACGGGTAACTGTGAGGTATATTAGCAGCAACTATGTGTGTGGGTGGTTGCAGATCTAATTAGGATATCAATCATTTGTTCTTGCATTGTAACTTCTTTGGATCTATTTGGATATTGGTTTCGCATTGGCTAGGTTATGTTACAGAGATTCCCTATCTCATTTCCGATCGCTTACTCCAATTCAGTCATTTAGGGGGATCAACAAAGCATCATCAATCATCTATGCATCTTTTATGGATGTCTTGCATATGGGTGATATGGAATTAAAGAAACTGTCGCATTTTCAAGCACAAGGAGCACTCTTTAAATCAATTGCTCAACAAAATCAAGCTTCAAATATTTTGGTGGTTGAAAGCGAATTACACTACTTTCTCTTTTGATTACCATTCTTAGCGGCTTAAATGAATTATACGCTTAGGAGTAATAACTTAATTTGTATTTTCAATTCATTGTTGGTTCCTTTTTTTGACTTTGTAAACTTTTGATTTACCCTTTTCTTCCTGACACACCTTGTGCTGGGCAGCCTTGCCCCTTTGGTAATTTAATTCCATTTAAGCTTCAAACATTTGTTCATGTGAAATGAAATCGAGAAAAAATTAGGTAAAAAATTGAGCACAAAAAGTGAACACGAGAATATAGCAAATAGTTATCATTTCTTTTTCAATGACACCAACAATATAGTAAATAAAATATAAATTCTTATATTTTGGAATGACATCAAGAACATAACATTATTATATTCTCATAAAAGAAATAACATTTTTATAAAAAAAATTATTCAAGGGTATAATGAAAAGTGAAAACGCAACACAAGGTATAGATTTAGGGCCCATTTGTTTTAGATTCAAAAAAGAAAAAGATATTTACTCAAAAATAGTATGTTATTTCAAACTCATTTGATATAAGTTAAAAAAAATATTTTGTCATTCACTAACTTAAATATTCATTGTTCGAAATTTTACATAGTAAAAATCACATATTTTTTCAAAATGACATCTTTCAAAAATGATTTTCATGAAAAGCTATTTAAAATAGTTTTTTTTTAGATTGTTTTTTTTTAAATTTTAGTATTAAAAAAATTATAACAAAATAATTAAATAAATACTTATAATGGCATTTTAAGGTAAGCTATTCAAACGAATTTTTAATTTGAAGCTTTCCCTAAAAATTTCTTTGTTAAAAAAATTATAATAAAAACATTACACTACGAAAATCTACTTCAAAAAAAAACTATAACAAACATGCCCTTAATTATATTTTTTTTAAATGAAGATTTAAAATACTCTTATTCTTAAAAAAAAAAATTATAATTATGATTTGGTTCAATCATATTTATAGACTATAGTATTTAGATTTTGTAAAATTTTATATTTTAAAAGGGGATATAAAATGTCTATATAGAACGATAGTGTGTCATATTCCAACCCTAATATTCCAAAAAAACCGAAACCTTAATAATGGAGGCAACAATGCATGATGGAGTCACCGATCACTGTACTCCCAGAGGAACTGATGATTGACATCCTTTCTAGAGATGATTTGAACAATACACTTCCATTAAGGTGCGTTTGAAAGTCGTGGAAATCGCTGGTTGTTGATCCTTAATTCATGATGAAGCACCTTTATAGATCATTGACTGAAATCTCCATTCTATATGCAAAGGCCAGAGAACTAAAGGCTTTCATATGGCAGCATATTATAAATAACCCGGTCATGCCTCAAGAACAAGAAAATGATGATGAAGACGATATTGAAGATGACGAAGAAACAAAAGAAGAAGACGAAAAAGAAGAGAAACGATTGACCGTGAATGAGTCGGCTCAGATGGATAATCTTAATCAAGATGATAAAAGGAAACAATTAGTGATGAGTGAGTTGGCTAAATTGGATAATAAGTTGGGGAATGTTAGGTCTATAAATGAAGACATGGAAACTATGAATAGCAACATTGATATGCAACCTAACATTGATCTCGAAGATCGAATGAAGTATCTCCGGAACTTTATGCGGATTTATCTCAAGTCAATAGCAACATAACATCTTGTGATTATCTTTTCTCTCTTTTGAAATGTTGCAACTTCTGGTTTATTATATTATCTTATATGGTTGTTTCTTTTTAGCTTCGATTTAATCTGAATGAAGAGTAAAAATTAATTAGTGTTTGATGCTATTGTTTATATTTAGAGATGATGGTTCTTCCTCAAATGGTTGTAAATGAATTAATTAGTTTGTTGAATTTCAACAACTGCATTGTCTTCTTGCTTTTGTAACAACTGCATAACCGATTCTTGATATATATAGAAGAGCCCTTAAAGGTATACCACCATAGGTGGCAATACACCTTCTACCACCCTTATGTGGCAATGTCATTAATAAAAAAAACAGTCAATTCCATGTCATACAAAAAAATAAAAAATGACAAAAAAAATCCAAATTTTAACTGTACCCTCTCTCCCAAATTTTCAATTCATTCAACCACTGCTCTCTCTCACCCTAGTTCCATTTTCTTCAATCGCCACACCTTTGTCGTCGGCACCGCCGTTCATATCGTCGTTGTTTGCCGTCACGATTTTTATTCATTAACTTTCTCTTCATCTCTGATGTCCTTTGTTGAACCACCCTTTTCTCTCACTCGCCCCTAATAATCCGTCGCGTGTTCATCTCCTTTGTTGAAGATCTCTTTGTCGAAGGTCTCCTTCTCGCTGTTCCTTTTTCACTTCAGGTATTTGCTTCCATATCCCTCTTGTTGATTTTGTATTAGGTCTTCAGTTTTTGGGTGATCTAATGTTTTTATTCCTCATATCAATCTAATTTGAATTAGATTTAAGCATTTTTTTGAATATTGTAAACCTCAATTTGCTCCGTCCATAACAGTAATATCTAATTAAGTGTTTTTATTTTTATAGAAATATATATGCAATTTATCTTAGATTTTGGAAGATCTGAAGTTAATGGGTGGAGTTTGATGTTATCAGTGTTTAATTGAGTGATAAAGTTTGTTTGACCGTCTTTGAAGCTTGGGCTAATCTCTTGTTAAATTCATAATTTTCATAATAATTCTTTTTTTTTGAAAGAATAGTTTTCATAATGACTTTGTTAGACTCAATTTAACTTGTTGATTATGATTTTTATTGTTCTAACAAATGTCTGTATTAATTTGTTGCTAGCCTAAGAAAGTTTGAAACTGTTTGGGAGAGATTATTGAAACAACTTATAACATGTATATAAGATGTTATTAGCTTATATCAATAAGCCCTCCAAGGTAGCTTATGAAAACAATTTATAACATAGTGTGAGAATTAAATTGTTTCTGATTATGTCTAGTTTATAAATGGATAGAAATATATATAACAAAAAATTTATGTAAGTACCATGTGACAGTTAGTAATAGATTCCAAATTAAGTAATATTGTTTTTTGTTAGAGCTAAGCTAACATAATTATGTGGTTTTTAAATATTGATTTATGTTGTTAGAGCTAAGTTATGCCAAATATTTTGCTATGTAGTTAGTTTTCAATGTTGTCCAATAGTTCTATGTATTCTTCTAATCCTATGTACCTTTAAACTTTTTTACAAGATTTATAAGCCTTGAGGTTTGCACGCCTAAAGACGGACAATATCGAAATTCTGGAAAAATAATGGTCACGCCTCTGAAAGTTTGTGGTCATATGGATAATCGATTTGGTTAACTGTAATTTTCCAACACAAAATAATAATTTAGGTCAATCGAATGGTGAACCACACAAATTCAACGCATTGAAGTTTGTCAGACCATTAACGACGTCTTTTAATTTAGATTTGGTTAAAGTTTTTGAGGCATTTTTGTTTCAACATGTTTCCATCATTGGGACTTTACATAATAGGTGAAAAAGTGGACATCAAACAAGCTATTATTGGTAGAGACATTGAAAAGTTGAAATTTTATTTGATTAAGCTATCATTTATGCATTCTTCTTTGCCTTTGTTGCCAATATTTCCCTCTATGTTACTTTTCTTATATATTTTTGTACATGACATACTGGAACGACTCAAGGTTGGCCGATTGTACGCGGTAACAAGAGTCATATGGCAAATAAAAGTAATTCAAGTATACTTAGATCTATTTTTAAAGTTTGTATAATTGTTCCAAACTAAAGTTATTGATGTATAATAAATGGTTCATTTTCAGGCAAGATTGAGACATGTTTTTGAAACCAAATCATTGATAGTAGTCAAGCTCAGATGAATCAACTCCAAGCGACTTCGTTCAATTTTTTAATTTTAGTTTTATTATGTGATGTACTTATTCGACCATGTATATCATATGATTAACTTATTTAGTTTCAGTTTTATTGTGTCAAGTACTTATTCACCGTGTAAATGATATGATTGTAATGTTCCACGAACTCACGTGTGTACAATGTACAAAGAAGAAACAATGGAAATATCAATGTTATTTTGCATTGTAATTGTTTCCTTTGCTCCAATTCTATTTTCTCTGTACTCGTAGCTCGAATATAAGTAAATGGTTTAAACTCAGAAAATTGGTCGTCTGCAAGTTTGACAACCTCACAACAGAAAACTAATGCAATTAAGAATCCAAGAAACATAGAATATATATCACTTTTGATATTTCAGTGATAAATTGACTTAAAATGATATTGTTTTCACAAGTAAAACTACATATAACCAAATTTTTTAACTGTATAACTACAATTTTACAAAGGCGTAACCATGTTTTTTTTTCCAGCGTTTAAAATTGGTCATCTATAAGTTTACCAGCCTCGTAACATAAAAATAATGCAATTAAGAGTACTAGAAACATAGAATATATTTCACTTTTGATAACTAAAATTTTACAAAGGCGTAACCATTATCACAGAAGTTAGGGTATGTCAAACCATTATCACATTCTTTTATAAGCTGCAAGTATTGCACGCATATGGACAGACAACTTATAAATTCTGAAAAATAATGGTCACGAGCCTGAAAAATTGTGGTCACACAGACCAAATATTTGGTTAACTATCATTTTCCGGTAAAAATAATGACATTTTAGGCCAATCGAACGGTGAATCACGTTTTATACGAAAGTTAGGGTATGTTGGACCGTTAACATAAGTGATTAACATCTGCTAACCATGAGTAATGTGAATTATTTTATATCCATGACAGTCTTTAGGAAAACTAACCATATTTCTTATGCAGTTAACCACTAAATATCAAAGGCGTAACCACAAGCAAGAGACTTTCCTATGCTCTATGACAACTACAAGAGACTTACAAATGCTCAAGCACACAAGCAAGAGACTTTCAAACAAACAGATTTACACAGAAAATTGTTTGAGTTTGAACACTTGATATACAATCAGTGGTGTTCACAATACAAATCAATTACAGACTCTTTAGACTCTTGAGACTATAAAATTTCTAAAATATGGACTTTGCTAAGAAATTCTAAGTAACTTTGAAGTGCAAACAAAACAGAGTATGAACTTTGAAATGTTTAGAGAGTCTAGCTTTTGTATGCGTATGTATTGCTTTCTTGTCTGTATATTGTATTGTCTCTTTCAACTAGAAGATCTTCACTCCTTTATATAGTGGTGTGAAAGAGACGTTGGATAATTGCCAGCACACATGTACAAAAGAGTCGTTTGAAGCATGTTGATCACCAATGATCTTTTGCCTGATATGGTTATTGTCCTATGAAGGATCATTTTCAAATCCTTTCCTTGTATGAAGGAACATTTCTGCAGGCAGAGCTGTTATCCTTGTCTTGTTGCAAAGCACGACCAAAGTAATGGAGAAGGTGGTTGTACAGTTCGTACATTTGTCCTTTTTCAACGCTCTTGATGGAGTAAGCATCCAAGGCTTTCAAAATTCATCTCAAAGCCGTTGTTACACTTCTTTACGTCTTTGGCAACTCTTAGGCATGATTAAATGAGATTCCAGCTTTTAAAGCTTTAAGTTCTTCAGCTCCTGATGAACTTCAGCTTCTGGTGATCTTGCTTCTGATGAGGTGCTTCTGATGAAGTTGCTTCTGATGACGTCATCACTTCAGGAGCACTTTGAACTTCAGGAGCACTATTCTTTAGACGCTTCAAGCTTCCTTTTTGTTGATTCTTTTGCTCTCATTTGTTCTTTCAGAACCCTTTAAAGATATAAAATTTTGTCTATGGTCCTGTACACTTGAACAAATATTAGCATATCCAATTGACAATTTTTAATACCTTGTTATCATCAAAACCTCAAGGGTGACATATGTTAAACATTCTTTGTTCTAACAATTTCCCCACTCTAAAGGTAATTTTTGTTTAACGCATTTTGTTCCAACACATTAGTATCCAGCCAGCAGCCCAATTGAAAAAAAAACCCTGATTTTAGGTCATCTTCTTCCTTAGCCTGTAACATCTGCGATTCTACAGTTGTCAAACCTATAAGCAGTTTTCAAACCTAGTTTCTTTCTAGATCTATTTCATCTTGTTGTAACCGCATCTACATCCTTTACATCATCATCTTCAGAATTCCAATTTTCCCTTATTTTATAGATCTATTTTTCCCAATTTTCCGGTATGCTTGAGACTATGAATTTTCATGCGAATTCCGACGAACCAGTACGCCGACGTACCGCGAATCAGTTCGCGCGAACCAATCTGCAGTTCTCCTATGAGTTCAACGAATTATGTTACTCTGGGATGAAATCAAACTTTTATCGTGGTCGTGGAAATGGTGGTTGAGTAAATCGAAGTTGTCTTGTTGCCTCTGTTATAAATGGTGTTGGGATATTTTTGTGTTTCTGGTATTTAGTTTTAGTAGGTTCTGTTTATTGTTTTTTTTCCTTCTCTGAGAGCAGGGTCGCTGGTACAGGTCCTATGAGAACCTTCAGTGTGTGTTTCGTGTGCTTTTTGTGGGGTTGTAGAGGAGTCGGGGGAAAAACTTTTTTTTAGGTGTGATGTTGTTGTCCCTATATGGTATTCCATAGCTAGGTGGTTGGGGTGGACTTTTGTCCCACATTCCATTGTTTTAAGTCATTTTGAGGGTTTCATTGGATTGCAGTCGAGTAAGAGAGTTGGTCTAGGTTTGTTGTTGGTTTTGCTTGTTGTTGTGTGGACTGTCTGGAACTCCCGCAATGATGTTATCTTTGCTGGAGGGACTTCGACTGTCGAGTAAATTGTTGATCGAGTGAAGCTCTCCTGTTGGAAATGGTTCCATGCTAAGAGTTATGCGTGCCTCTGCTCCTTTTACAAGTGGGAGGTGCAACCTGTCCTGTACTGGTATCGGTAGGGTGTGTGGTGTTGTGGGTGCGAGGCGGTGGTTATGTGGGGGGTTTGGCTTGTCGCCTCTACTCGGTTTTGCCTGGCAGCTTGCTGTTTTTCCTACGGCGGTTGGTTTTTATTTTGGGGGGCAGGTTTTGGGGTGCCTTTTTTTGGTGTTACTGGTGTTGTTTTTTTTCTTCTGCTAGTTTTTTGTCGCACGATGTTTTCTTTTGTCTTTATCTTGTTTCCCTTGCATTGTTGGTTCCGAAGTTGGTCTGTATTGCTTTGCTGCTTTTGTACTTTTGGGTTATTCCCTTGTTTTATATATATAATATATTTTGCCATTCAAAAAAAAAGTGTTTGGTTCCTAGGTTATGTAAATTTTGATTTTTGGCTTTTGTTAGTTGCTTATGTCATTCATGTGTTTGTGGGGTTAGTCTTAATTCCCTATGTTATGTTTAGCTTGTACTTTGCTTTAATTCCTTGACTCAATTTTGTAAGTTTCTAAGCTCACTTTCGATATGCCTTGTACTCGATGTCGAGTGTTTTGATAAAATATTTACCGGTACAAATAAAAAAGTGTAAAACTTGTAGACCCATTGGATAGAGAGCAACCGCCAAATGAGAGTAATACCATATTTTTACCCGATATTTTAAGCATGACGAAATTATATCATGTGTTTGACACAAACATTCATTCTAGTTAAGTAATACATAGAATACATAGATTCAAAATGTTAAAAGTTCTAAATTAAAAAGTATTGAACAGATAGCAATCCTAGTATTAATTAACCTTTGGAGTAATGATATTAAAATTAACAATAAATCTTTTAAACTATTTGCACCACATCTTTTTTTTCTTCCAAAAGGAATAGACTTATATCATTTCATTACTCAAAATGTGTTTAATACAATCTGGTATGTTAACCAATATCTGGAAACTAGCTGATAATAATGGGGCCGCCTTAGCTAATTCATGGGCAACCTCATTTGCTTATCTCCAAATAAACACCACACTACAGTTTTCATAAAATAAATTGAAAAGAGCTTTACATCTATGGATAATACTGCCAAACTATGTAGAATCATGTTGTGCAGATTAGAAGCTGTCAACAGCTCTTTTCGCGTCCAGCTCGAAATTAATAGGTTCAAGTTGAAGAAGATGAACCCATTCTAAAGCAGAGAGTAAACCAAGAGCTTCTCCCACATGAACATCACAAAGAGGACTAATCCATTCAGTTTTAGCCAACACAAAGGAACCCGAGTCATACCTTATACAAATTTTGATTCCCACCTTGTTTAAATGTTTGGAGAAGGATGCATCAATATTGCATTTGAATCTACCTTCCATAGGTTCCTGCCACCGTGGGTGTTGAACAGGTCTTTGCATACTAGTAGGTGGTTAGCGAAAATCCTTGCCCGCCTTCCAGTCATCTAGTAAGGTCTTTGCACGCTCAAAAAAGAAACGTTATGCGTCAATCACCTCACTCCAAACCTTATTGTTCCTTTGTGTCGCGTCAATTTTCGGAGATCAAGGCTATTTGATTAGCGTTTGACTCACTAAATTATTTCATGAATGGACATTTAATTTTCATGCTATAAACTTGCTTGCTTTTTACGTATAAAAGAAGGAATTAAAAGTAGTGATTAAAAGAAAAGAAACATTTTTTATAATTTGGAAGGACGAGTGTCCTTTGCCTACGTACCCGTGAGGGATCAAAACCTCGTAGTTCGGGGTAAAAATTACCGGTTGATTTGTTTTGTATTTTTTATTAGTTTTGAAAAAAGTTTTAAAATGAAAAGTCAAGTGGCAAATAAGAAATTGGTTTGTGTTTTTTTTAATATTAAAAGAAATTACTCAAAATAAGATTAATTTGATTGAAACTTGATTAAGAAAACAAAACGAAAAAATAAAATGGAATCTCGATTTGAGAATCAAGGTTTATTGTGAAAATATTTTTGGGAATTATGGTTATTTTCATGTTTTTGTTATTTTTAATTAATAATTAAACCAAAATTAAAACTAACGGAGCAATAAAAATAAAGCATAGGAATTTTGTGGTGACGTCGGGTCACCACAAAAACCTTTAACCTAAACTAGACATGAAGCATAAAAATAAGACACACACACACACTTTTTATTTATTTTTTACATTAACCTAGGATACATTCTATGGTCTGCGGAATAAAGTAAATGACAGAAAGATAAATATGCATGAATGATTTACAATAAACCTAAATATACATTCTAAAATCTGCGCAATAAAAATAAATATGGACAACTAAATGAGTGATGAATATGCAGCCTAAATTAATAAACATAAAATAATAAAATGCGAAAGAAATGTGAATATTTTACATTGACCCAATGTACATGCTAAATCCATGTGATAAAATAAAAAAGACAAGAAATAAATATAGACAAATAAATGAATGATAAATATGCAGCCTAATCTAATAAAAATAATAAAAATGCAAAAGAAATAAAATACGCAAGAGAAATTAAAATGCATGAAGGAAGGAAAATAAAAAATGAGATGCAAAGGGGGTACAGACATAGCGAGGGGTATGCAGAAATTAAAAAAAAGAAAAAAAGATAGAGATTAGGCCGTAGAGAGACAATGGTGTGGGTGTAAGGTATTAGATCATGGCTGTCTGATTAACATCATACGGCATAGATCTAATCCCAAATTGGAGCATCGTAGGCCAAGAGATTAAATCATACTGCCAGAAAGGTGAGGGTACACGTTAGTGCGTGTACCCAACCACATAGAATTCAACTTCATCTCTCTCTCTCTCTCTCTCTCTCTCTCTCAGTTCTCAAGAACACGATGATGTTCTTCATCCTTCTCCAGAATCCGGCGAGGTAAGGAGGGTTCCGGCGGCGGTTGGCCAGCCGGTGCGGCGGCACCACCGCACCAGAACCCTAATCTATATATTTTTTTAATTTTTTCAAACCTATTATTCTCCTACTCTCTTCTATTCCGATTCTTTTAAAAAAACAAAATCAAATGAAATGAAAAAGAAGACCTAGATCTAAAGGATTCGAAATCACCCTTCGTTCTGTTTTTGGATCTAATTTCTTTGTTGAATGATTCTAGACCTTAGGGTTTGTTGAGAATGAGCAAGAATCTTGTGGCTTGGAGAGGAAAGAAAGGGAAACACATTTCTGGATTTGGATTTGGATGCCTGACTGACAGACTGTGTTTTTCTACATCAGAACCAGTTTGGCTATTATCATAATAATAAAATAAAAATTAAAAAAAAATTAAAAAAGAAACAGGATAAAGAATAAAAAATAATAAAGAGGTAAAAATAGAAGAAGAAAAACAGATAATAATAATAAAAGATTAAAGTTAATTAAAAATTTTAAATAAAAGATGGAAAAAAAATTAAAATTAAAAGAATAAAAATAAAATAAAGAGAGAAGAGGGTCCGACTCAGAAAAAAAATGAGGTATTTTAAAATACCTCTCTCCTGAATTTTTTACTGGAAAGTCAGAGACTAGTCAAGGTTAAGAGACACATGTCAGTGGATTCTAAGGTGAGGGAGCAATTAAGTCCCTCACCGGTGCACCACCAATAATATATCATAAGATTTATTTAAGGGTTTAGATTAGTTTAGCAAAAAAGAACAACACCTATGCCTTGCCCCCACCCAATCGCTGCCTTTTCTTTCCTTCCTTTTTTCCCTTTTCTTTTTTCAGCAATAACTTCCATGTTAGACTCCTTAAAAAAAAAAACTTCCATGCTAGACGGTGAGGTGAGGTTCTTCAGCAATTCCACCGTGAGAGAGGAAGAATATTATGAACCTTGAAGGAAAATTTGTGCAAAAAAGGCATGGGAAACCCTTACTTCTATGATCTGGACAAGACCATTATTTAGGTTACAAAATGATGATTTGGGTATATGGAGTCTTATATATCATGTTTCTGTGCAGTGCTAATAAAAATCTGTTTTAATTTACTTAACTTTTGCTTTCAAATTTTTGTATTGCATGAAAAATCTGTTAATAAAAATCTGTTTCTGTAAAAATACATACGATAACCAAAGCAATCGCCTTGGTAATTCTTTTATCAATCCTCAACAAAAAATTTAATGGAAATGAATAGGTAAAAAGAAAAAAGAAGAGGGAGGTGGTGGGGGTGGAGCATATCTTCTTGCCTTCCATGGAAGATTTTGCTGGAAAAGAGAAGAAGAATGGAATTAGGTGGGACAAGGCATAGGTGTTGCTCTTTTTTGCTTAAACAAATCTAGACCCTTAAATAAATCTTATGATATATTATTGGTGGTGCACCGGTGAGGGATTTAATTGCTCCCTCACCTTAGAATCCACCATAAAAGGAAGGATGATACTAAACCTTTGTAAAATTTTGTAATCAATAGCAACCAATATCTTTTTGAGGTACAAGCACAAATTAAATAGATATTAATTACCATTGACCAATTTTTTATTTGCTTCTTGTTTGTAAAAGGAATCAAAAATCTTTTTTTAGAGTGAATTATTTTATTTATTTAATTAGTATTTAGTTTTTTGAATGGAGATTTAAAATATTTATATAATTAAGATTTGGTTCAATTATATTTATAGTATTTAGATTTGGTTAAATTATATTTTAAAAGGAGATCTAAAATATTTATAAAATTATTATTTGATTCAATTGTACTTACGATATTTTGATTTAGTTAAATTATATTTAATAAGGAGAATTAAAATATCCTTCAAAAAAAAAAAGGAGAATTAAAATATAATATAACAATCATTTGGTTTAATTATATTTATAGTATATAGATTTTGTTAAAAAATATTTTTCTTCTAATGCTCTTGTGCTATATATATTGGATTGGAGTCAAAAAGTGAACGAAACAAAAGCCATATACAATCATATAAGAAGAGAAGAAAAAGCTGGAGAAAAGGTCACAAGTAAGCATTGTTGCAATTCAAGACCCTATCCTCTATAGGTATATTAAACTTTCCCTTATATTATTGAATTATTGCATAATAATCACTCCTTAACAAGCAAAAGTTAGTGCGGGAAATTTAGAGAGGGAAAACGTGTAATCTCTCTCTAATTCCGTCACTAAATTTTATGACCAAGAAATTTGTGAAAGATCTTATTTTTTGCGTCACTAATTTCCCTCAATTTTTCTTTTTCAAGTAGTGAATGCTCTTCATTATAGTTGTAGTTTTAGGGCTGTTGAAAAAATGTTGTAGTTATAGGGTTTTTGTTGCTTTTTAAAGTATGGTTTTAATGTTTGTTTAATTTTTGTATCGGTTGTACTGTAATTCTATTCTTAGAAATTATTGTGTTTGAAGTATATTTTGTAAATATATATTTTTGTTTGTTTAATAATAACTATTGTTATAATAATTATTATTAGTTTGAGTCTATAATTAACTTAAAAGTAATTTTTTAGAGTATGTGTAAAATTAACCTTAGGATTAATTTTCCCCTCAAAAAAAAACCTTAGGATTAATTTATTTTTGATTTTTAGGACTCATTATTAGAAGTAGAATTAGTGTTTAAAAGTAGTAATAACGTAGTTATTAAAAGGTAGTAATTAACTTTATTAAGATTAGTCTAACGTCCGAGTCTAGAATTTTTAGGAGTATTACAAATCTAGTAGAATTAGTTTAAGTCTTTTATAATTAATTAGGAGTAATATGTTACTTCTAATAATAATTTAAAGTTTCTAGGATTACGATTAGGATTATGATAATTAACTTAATGTAGATTATGGGTAGAATTTTCTTAGGAATTAAATTAAAACTAGTAACCAACTAATTGTTCATTTAAAGTTCTTGTTGTATATGAACGATTTTTTTACCGTGAAAATTTTCAAAAAAACAGTGGAAAAATGAGAACACTGAAGACAGCTAGGATCAGAGGCACCTGGGCACTACCTCAAGTGAAAGCTCCCATACCAAAAGAAGTTGAGGAAACAAGACAAGAGAGCCTAATCATAGAAATTGAAGAAGACAAAGAAGAGACTCAGGTTTTCAAAGAAGGAGACAAAGTCATGTTGAAGGCCCATAAGGCATGGTATGGTGCTTTCACTGTAACACGAGTGTGCAATAGTAGTATTGTAGAAATTTGGGATCACACCATATGGTATGCAAAAGTAAATCGACATGAATTGAAGCATGTAGGAGACTACCTCAAGGAGATCAAAGATGAAGAATATGAACCTGCTTTGAAGAGGTTCAAAGGCACAACATAGACATAGTCGTCAAACTTGAGACGTAAAATATAAGCTAAATGGGAGGGACCTCATTAATTTATTTCTCTGCAATTTCCCTTTCCAATTAAATGTGATTTCATGTCAAAACAATTACTTGTTTTAATTATTGCTACTCTTTTATTATTTTATTTTAAATTTTTAATTACTAATTTAATCTTTCCATTTCAAGCTTAAATTGTTTGTCTTAGAAAGCTGTTTAAGAATATTTACAGCAGATAACCCCATTCCCATCATTTTATGGGTCTTTTGCCAAATTAGGGAGTTCAATAGTGCGTTTCTAGGAAAGTGGTGTTGACGGATGTTGGTGGAGAGGGAGAGTTTGCGGTTTAGAGGAGTTGAGTAGGGAAGAGTGGTTTTGGGTTAATGTCAATTATGGTGTTGGAAATGGGGAGAAATTCTTGTTTTGGTCGGATGTGTGAGTTGGTGATGTGTCGCTACGTGTCAGGTTCCTTAGATTATTTGACTTGTCGTTGTGTCAGGAGGAGTCAGTGGCTGGGATGTGTCAGTTAGGGTGGGGGGATGAGGGTCAGGCGTGGAGATGGAGGCGGCGGTTGTTTGCCTGGGAGGAGGATTGGTGGCAGAACTTAGATTATTACTTCATAATGTCACTTTGCAGGTTGATAAAGATGATAGGTGGCTATGGAACTTGGAAACAACTCATGTTTTTTTTCCGTTCGTAGTGCTTATAATTGGCTCACTGTTTAACCTCCTACTGCTTCTTCAGTGGTTGCAGCTTCAATTTGGAATAAAGATGTATCTCTGAAGGTCGGTTTGTTTGCTTGGTGGTTGTTTCGCGATAGGTTACCAACTAAGGATAATTTACTTAGTCGTGGGGTAACCCCTAATGATTCCAGGTGGTGTGTTGTCGGTTGTGGTAATGAGGAGAGCTCTTCACATTTGTTTTTACATTGTCAATTTTTTGGTTTAGTATGGTATCATATATACAGGTGGTTGGCCATATCGACGACTTCTCCCTTAAGTGTGGGGGATCATTTTAATCAATTCACTTTTGTTGGTGGAGTAGCCAAGGCTCGTCGTTCAATTCTTCAGGTTCTTTGGAAAGAAAGAAATAACAAATTATTCAAAGGCAAAGAATGCTCAACTGCTCAGGTGGTTGATAAAATTAAGTCGCTCACTTTCATGTGGTTGAAGGCTAAGTTTTCTTCTCTTCCCTTTAACTACCATGGTTGGTGGCTTAATCCTTACACCATTTTGGGCATTGATTAATAGTTATTTGCTTTCTTTTATGTTGCTTTTCTGTTTGTTGTTGCATATACTGTTGTGACTCTTATGTTCTCCTCTGGCATACCTTGTGCTAGGGACGACCTTTTGCAGTGGTAATATATCACATTTTAGCCTTTAAAAAAATATATCATAATTTTTTTTTTTATAAATGATGAATGAAACATGGATTAATCATGGCGGATGACATCGCAACTATCAGGGGTGGGTCTGGACTCACAATATCAGTGAGGCAAAAATTTTCTGTTAAATAATTAAATGATACTATATTTAATAAGTTATACTAAAATAGTTGTAGCAACCAAAATTACAAAAAAAATAAATAATATATTTTTCATTTGTTGAAAATGAACTAAAACTACATTATTACCGATTGTTCTAAAAACATCTCTTTATGAATATCATAATCAGTGAGACTTTTAGTGTTCTATATGGATATGTCTTGTACGCAATAGTTATTTACCCTAATGATTTATGTGCTCCATGTGGATGAGTCTTGTACTCCACATGAGATGAGCTTTGTGCTCCATATGGATGAGTCTTGTACCCCGTAGTTGTTTTCCCCGATGAGCTATGTTCTCCATATAGATGAGTCTTATATTCCACATGAGATGAGCTTTGTGCTGCATATGACTGAGTCTTGTACCCAATAGTTATTTACCCGGATGAGTTATGTGCTCCATATAGATTAGTCTTGTACCCCATATTGGATGTGCTAATGCTTCATATAACAATGAGATTTTGATTGATTTATTTGTATTAATTATATATATTTTGGAGACTATTTTAGAAGGAAAACGGATACCACGGTCGACTTTTCCGGTTACCACGCCGGCTGAAGACACTACTCGTTTTTAAATTTGTGTGTATTATTCACTGGGATTTCGTATCTCAGTGGAGTGTTGTTTTTAGATTTAGAGACTAAGACAAAGACCGCCAAGAATGACGTCAAAAGATGAGAAGTTCGACATTTTAGAAGCATCACTTCATTATATTAGGTTGATAATTTTAAAATTAGAGGATAAAGTGTGTACATAGCACACTTATTTTGGTTGTAGCTTAAATGCACAACAAAATTTGGCGTTACACATGGTTTTCATGCTTCGGCTACTACCATAAGGAAAGGTAAGAAGACGTACATGGCATCTTGAATAGAGACGAAAATGTATGTCGAAATGACCAAGGATTCAAAGGAACTGGTAGAGAATAATTTCTTGACCTTTTCAGCAAGAAAGAAAAAACAAGTGTGAGAGACAATATGGTTATCCCCACCAATGACAATGAAGGGCCGACAACTTCATTCACTTTTGATGAGTTTAAGGAAGCTACATTCTCAATGCAGACAGATAAATGTCTGAGACCAGACGGTTTCAACCTCTATTTTTACCAAATTCGTTCCAAAAGGAGAAGCGCAACGCTCAATGAAGGGCCACTACTAGAAATCTTCGTATTCCTGCGGAATTACCTGCGGATAAGGAGACAATTTCCGCATGAAACCGGTTTCCTGCGGATTTTGCTAAGTAATACCTTCGTGGGTAATTGTTTCCTGCGGATTTTTGAAGCCGCAGGTAACTTACTTACGAAAATTTCCTGAGGAAAAGTAAATATGTTCCGCAGGAAAGTTTTGGTCAGTTTTGAAAGGAATTTTGCTTCCCGGGACGTTTCCTACAATAATACCGCAGGTAATTCCGCAGAAAAGAACAGCAGGAAAATCCGCAGGAAATGAAGACCTTCCTGAATCATATTCTGGTTATTAGATTGATACTTATCAATATAGCATTATATTGATCTAATAGCCAATGTAAGAAAATATGATAATCAAAGTAACAAAAGTAAGGTTGAAAATGGTTGTTAGAGTAATATTTTACTAAACAAAGTAACAGTAACATTACAACGTAAAATTCATTAATGTCACAATCCAAGTTACAACAAAATACATTGAAAGTGCGACAATACAAGTTCTTAACATAAAATACATTGTTGCATATTGTAGAAAACAATCTCTTAACTAGATTACTAATATAAATTAAACAGACATTGTTCCATGCCTCTGGTAGCAATTGGCATTGGCAGAGATTTGTGATAACAATATACCTGTTTCATGAAAAATCATAATTCTATGAATTTCTCTTTCCTTTTTTTATTATTGATGAGATAGTTTGAGCCATATGGTGCACCCAATTCCTATCTAGAATCATCACATCCTTTTGGTATTAGTCTAGTATTCAAATAAGGGACCAAAAATAATAATATAAAAATAGGAAGACTCGGGAACATTCATTCTATAATTAATTGTAGGGTTGAACAAACATAAATGGAACTCTAAATTAACGTGGCGAGACATAAACTTCAACGTACTATATTTAACATCTATAAAACAAAGGGAATACAGGGTTCTAAGTTCTCACAAGTCTTTGAATAACAGAGGCATAATTCTATCAGCAAATTTCAAATGTCTGAATGTGTTTCTTATAATAACTCTATACAGTCAGTCCTAATTATAGACTCCAAGTGATGCGGTGATCCTCTGTTGTCAAAGCGGAAATGCGGCGCAGCGCGGCCACCCCAAAAATTGACGCGGCGCGGGCGCGTAGCGGTCGCTATTTCAGTGACGCAGACACTAATATATTTAATATTAAAATACTATACTGTTAAAAAAAAATACTAAAATTCCTTAAACATTACTCAAAATTCATGAAGTATTCCTAATTTGAAATAAAAGTCACAAGTCTTAAGCAAAACATAAAACATATTTACAAAAAATCCTAATAAAATTCAAGGAAACCGACACTTTAAGCCTCTAAAGCTTAAAGTAACAAAAGTGCAAAACATTAACAATTAACAAGTTCATCCTCCCAATTAACAACTAACAAATTGACAAATTAACAAATTCTGAAATCAAGAGATGTAGAGAGGAGAACAAAGATGGGTTCTGAGATGATGAGAAGAGATAGAATTTTTGTGTTGGTACGATGAAGAAGTTGAGTTTGTGGCTGTGTATTTGGTTCTGGTGGAGAAGAGTAATAGTTAGGGTTTTGAAAATTACAAAAATGACCCTTAAAACGGTTTAAATGAAGAGAAATCTAGTATTTTACACAGGGTTGTCAAAAGCACCCGCTTTGACCCGCATCGCGCCCGCTTTTGCCCGCAATTGCGCCCGCTTCATCCACTTTCTCCAAACGCTCCGCGTTGGAGCGCTGCGTCGCACTTTGTTGTTTTTGGCCGCTCCGCGCCGCGTTCGGCCGCTATTGACAACAGAGCTTAAAAATGCATTTGGTTATTTCATTTGCAAATGCAAACTCCCAAGTCCCAACTAAATAGCCATTTCTTAACAAAAGACCAAAGGAAATGCAGACAAAACAGATTGCTAAATATACATTTGCTAATGGAAAAAATGTCTATTATATCATAATTTGCAATTGAATCTATATAAGAAAGGGGGCTTAATATTTGTGCACCGCTTCCTACATACTCCTGTAACACTCTTCCCTACCTTAATTTAGATTAAAGACAAATTTAAGAAACTTGAAGGTAACCATGATAGACTAGAACATACCTGGAAGAAATTCTTTAGAGCTTTCAGGCTTTCCAGATGATAATAGCCTACTCAATCCCTCTTTTAGTGAAGGGGACAATGTAGGACAAGAAGTTAAAATATCAAGCGACTGAATCACACCTTTGCTTTCAAGAAATCGAAAAGCCAATGAGACACCTTTAACAATCATATCCTTATGTTCCATATCATAGTTGTCCACAAGAAGTAACAAAAACTCAAGAAGAGTGTTGGTCATCTCCACATATTGGGTAATAGAATGCACCATCAACAAAATAGCAGGTTCTATGTTCATAATATTAGCAACCTTTTCATCAAAAAAGAGCCAATCATAAAACAAAGCCAGTTTCGCATTGGCCTCAACGTAACTCTTCTTCCTAAAAGTTGTCAAAAGCCAACCAATAACAGCCCATCTAGGAACTATATCAGACTGGATAATCTCATTCGGTGGATGGTGTGCACAGCATATAAACCTAACTATATCAACTACAACAGTCTCTTTATCAGGCTCGTTCAAAAATTTCCTTGCAAACCACATCAAATGCCTCTTTTGATGCCCCAATTTCACATGAGTAAGCAAAAACCGCAACTGTGTCTCCATTTCAGGAGTGATCCTAAGCAATGCATACCTACTTGAAGTCCTAGTTAAATAAATCTGAGAAACACCACTAAATCCTAAAGTATTGAAACTACACGGATTCAGCTTTAAATCCTTCCATATAGACTTAAATTCAGGAACATGAACCAAATCCTGCAACAACCGTACAAAATCCCTCCCAATTTTCAAACATAAATGAAACTCTTCCCTCACTATCTTCAGACAGAAATGAACCTCCAAACGCTTCAAAGACTCAAACTTTTCACCATTCACCCTACAATGATCAGCCAAAACTCGAAGAAACACATACAAACCACTACACAAAACATGTGGCACTTCCTCTAATAAACAATCCCATTTATCCAATAAAAGGGTCACCATTTTCTCACAAAGCCATAAATTATCATCACTGAAATCACCACCAACAATTTGCCTCAAAAGGGAAATCAATAAAGCATCATAGCCAATCCCGGAGACTTGAATCATTTCGTAGGTGACCCAAATAAGTTGATGTTTCACCGAACCAAGGAGCTTACGGTAGAGGTGGTGGACGATATTGAAGAGGAGGTTGAGGAAGGTGGCGTAACCGTCGGTGATGATGGCGTGTAAGTGTTTGATATGGGTTTTGGAGAAATGGGGTTGGGTGAGAATAGCGTGAAGGATAGCGTGGTTGAGTTGAATGTATTCATCGGGATTTGGAATGGTTAAGGAGAAGGGTGGTTTAAGGGAAGATTCAAGAGATTGGAGGGATTGTTTGAGAGAGATTTCGATTTGGTTTTCAGCTTCGTGAGGTGGCGTCAGGGTCAGGTTCGGAACCATGATGATGGAAAGAAGTGAAATGGTGAAGTAATCTTCACCTTCCCAAATGGATATCGCAAACAAATAGAGTGATGGGGTTTAGGGTTCGTGGATTGTGGTCTATGGTTCTTCAATTTTGAGCGCAGTTAGGAAAAACCATGGGGTTTAGGCGTTTAACGCTCTTCAATTTTAATTCCTTCCCTTTTTTTATTTAAATAAACAAAGTGATAATTAGTCGTTGATTTTGAAACTCTCACATACAAGAGGATGAGTCAAGATTTGAAATCTGATCACGACGTGACGTCTGATTTAATTTGTGATTTTATTCTCTATTCATTTCTAAATCGAAGCACTTTGGGTGAGAATGGTGTGAATGATTGCTCTCTTGCGGTTGAACGATTGAACCAATTTTGATGACACTTCTTTATTAGTCACAAGTAACACTAGAAAAGTAACATACTCGATAACGAAGGTGTCTAAATTTAAACTCATTATATGGTCTTGTAAACCTACTTTGTGATTGCATTTCAACGATAACTACAACATAACTTATAATTCATGGTTGACTTTATAACAATCTTAAAAGACTGATTTGTAAGGCGATGATTGCATTCACTTATAAATTCATGTTGAAACTTTACGTTATTTAATGTGAGATATAATTTATGGTTGGTTTTGTAACAATCTTAAAAACAGATGTTATGATGTCCAATCTAATTATAACTTTTATCTCAGATATAAGTATATAACTTACTTTCACTGTATTGCTCGTGTTTATCCTAAAATATCTTTCAATTATCCAAAAAAAAAAGGTTAATAAGACTTTACCCTGTAATATAGGACACTTTTGGTTTTCCCCCTGTAATTTTTTTTCTAGATTCCGTCATTGTAAATTAAAGATTCTTCACAATTGCCCTTTATGCCCTGTGACTCAGCAGAATCTTTGGTGTGTCACTGACGTGGCATTTTTTGTTATAATTAAAAAAACTTAAAAATCAAAAAGAAAAAAATTATCAAAAAATTTAAAAATCGAAAAAAAGTCAGATGTTTTTAAAAAAATTGAATTCTTCAAGGTTTTTTTTAAATCAGAAAAGACATTCTGATTTTTATAATTTAATTTACAAAATAAAATAAAAATTTCATTTAATTTTAAATTTCAAAATCTCAATTTCAGTTTTTTATTCGAAAATTTTATTCCATAATTTTTATAAATTAAAGAATTAGAAAATAAAATTCAAATATTTTTTACAAATTCAAAAAAATTAGATAATATTAAAAAAATTTCAAATTTTATAATTTTAATTTAATTCGGTTTTTTTTTGAAATTTTAGTATAATTTTTTCAAAAAATTCGAAATATATTAAATTTGAGAATGGAAATGGTATTTCCATATGGGTTTTCCTGTAATTGATGGGAAATATATTATGTTAAAAATTAGAAAAGAATTTGAAAATTTTACTCTTGAATTTTTATGAATTCTTTTTCAAAATTAAAAAATTCATATTTTTTTTCGAAATTAGGAAGAATTTAAAAAAAAATCTGGAACTTAATTTTTTAAAAAAAAAATCTGTTTTATTTTCAAATTTTTGAAATAAATAAGATTTTTTTTCTTCTGATTTTTAAAAAATAAATAAAAACAATTAAAAATGATTTTTCGTTTTTTTAAAAAAAATATTTTTTTAATTATAAATTACATGTAAACTCTTTTTTACACGTGACATCAAAAAAAATGTCACGCCAGTGTCACATCATAGATTTTGCTGAGTCAGTGAACTCAGGGAGCAATCCTGAAGAATCTTTATTATACAATGATGGAATCTTAAAAAAAAAATTACAGGAAAAAAACCAAAAATGTCATATATTACAGAGGGGTAAAACTCTATTAACCCAAAAAAAATCATTCAATTAAGATAAATTTGATTTATATGAGACCACTTTATTTTCATACAAATTTTTTTCACAAAGGGATCCTCTTCAGCTTTTATTATTCAGCCATCCTCATGTGTTTCATTCAAGCATGGATGAGTGGTTAAGAAGATGGTGGCAGGAGAGGAAACGCACTTGAAGATCGAGATCCCGATTTTTCATAATGACACTTTTAAATCCTCTAAAAAACACTTTTAAAAATGCATTTAAATTTTTATTTTACGTGAGATAAAAAAAAGTTACATTTAATTATGAATTTTTAACCGTCAAACATATAAAAATTCATATTAAATTCATGTTTTGTTAAAAAAATCTTTTTTTTTTGGAGAGATTCTTACAATATTATGAATTTTTCTGCAAAATTTTATTAAAAATATGTATTTTACATATGAGTTTTCTTTATAAGAGAGACCAAAAGTAAAGATGGAAATTTTTTGAGGGATTAAAAATTGAATGAAAATTTTAGAAGGACTAAAACGATAACCAATTTTTTTTTTTATTATTTTAGTTATAATTCCTTCAAAAAGAAAATATTCTTAGTTATAATCAATAGCATAATTTCAACCACCTTAGACCCTGCCGGAGAAAACCAGATTCGTTATACGCTCCGTCAGGCCCCCCGCCGTAAGTTTATCCAACCATTCTTTTTAATCTTTTCAATTTGCTTCAGATCTATCTAATCTAATTTAGAACTAATTCATAAGCACTTTCCTTTATTGTTTCAGTGACGTGTTTGGAATTCCGCCACGGCTTGGAACGCTATAAACCTCATTAAGTCAATTCTACTGTTAACAATCACATTAAGCAGTGCATTTGCGTTTTTAATTGTGTTCCCCAAAACCACTTTTTATAATAATTCTTCTTCTGCAGTAGTAACAGAAAAACCAATGGCAGCTCGAAGTTTTGTTCTGTGGTTGCACGGTCTTGGTGACTCTGGTCCTGCCAATGAACCTATCAAGACATTATTCACTTCTCCTCAATTCACAAGTACCAAATGGTCTTTTCCTTCTGCTCCTCACGCTCCGGTCACCTGCAACTGTATGTATATTATTCTATTCTATCACATCTTTTCTTAATTATCATGGATGTCGAGCATCCAGTGTCGTGTCTGGTGTCTGTGCCATTGTTACATAGGTTTAGTTTCATTTAACTTATTGTTCTTAGGGTATTTTTTTAATTGACTTGTTCTAACTTATCTACTACCAAAAGCACATTTGAGACTGTTTGGTAGAGCTTAAGGAAAAAGGTTATGCCTTGCTTTTAAATTGTTTTTATTTCTGTAAGCTCTACAAGATAGTTTATGAAAACATGTTAGTATAGCATATATGGAAATGGGTTGACTTTATTTCGTCTTTTGTTACAGAAGTAACTTATATATAAACACTTATGTGATACACGCTTATGCTATATGCACTTAATTAAGTTGTTTATTAAAATATGGCCTTACGGCTTTCGTATCATATGAATAGAGATTATGTGATATGATTACAAGTCAAGTTTCTATTTCTCAACCACAATAGATGTCCAAATATTTACCTAATTTTACAGAATTATGTTGCAATTTTTTCACTCTTTACTCACACAACCAGTTCCACCATACCAGACCCATCCTTAGTGCACCGCACACATGCTCATGGAACTAATTAGGCATCATTAAAACAATTTCTGATTCTGAGTGATGGTCCTTGGTAGTTGGTTTTATTTATGCTAAAAGAGCTTCCTATTAATATATGATCTGTCCTCCTATTCCACCTATGTATAGACTTGAGTTTTCTGCTTGGTAACCAAATTACAAATGAGATATTAACATCACTTGAGATGCCATTCATGGGCAACCTATTTGGCTTGCAATCAGCTTCCTGACTTTAGAAAATGATATTATTTTGATTTTGTTTATTCTTTGTAGATGGTTCTGTAATGCCTTCATGGTTTGACATTCAGGAGATTCCTGTGACTGCTGTAAGTCTAAGTCTAGCTTTCTTTTCCTCTTTGATTGTTGATTATTATTTCTTGTAAAAGTGCTCTCTCTCTCTCTTTGTATATTAATACTGTACAATTAATCATGAAGGGAATACAATAAACAAAATAGCAAACTATAGCAATCCTTATTTTTAGTATGCTTGGGCTTTCATATCTCCATTTTCCACATTTCTGCTGTGCAAAATGTAGTAAGAATACAAATTGGAGCATGTATATTAAGTTCAGTTGAATTATTGTTTAATTTTGGGTTACTAAAGGAGACTGGCAGGTTTCAAATGTCCACCTGAAAGTAAGTGTGATTCGTTTTAAAGCAACACCCTGTACATTTATAGTGGGTGTGGACATGGTTCAACTATCCGCTTGACAATGGGAATGAGTTTGTTTAACGCATAGTAGTGATAAATCCTCTTAATTGTTAACTTAGTAAGAATTATTAAGAACAGTAACATCTGCTGAATGTTTTTCTGTGACAACCTCAATTAATTGATTGCTTGCTAATTCCACATTGTACTGACTATAACTGATTTCTTACAATTCTTTTCATTTTTCTCAAGTGAAATATAACTGCTGCCTTTGTTATATATACTTTTTAGAATTTTAATATTGATATCTTAGAATTTGCACCGTTCTCTTATAGATGGTGCATCCCCTAAACCAAAACTTTGGTGCTTATTGGTATGATCAATTTTCTCTGATAAATATTTGCAAGCATCATATGATACCATGTCTTGTAAATGTCATATAACAATCTTGAAGGTTCCTCTCTCTGTTTTTAGTTCAAATATTTACTTTAAAACTCACTGCACCTGTTGAGCAATTTGACTTGTGCAATTACTTTTTTATCCTCTTCAGGATGATGATGTTGATCTTATCAATTGATGTTGTAAAGCGTTCTGCTTATATTTTTTCAGGATTCTCCAAATGACGAGAGTAGTTTGCTTAAAGCCGTTCAAAATGTTCATGCTACAATAGACAAGGAAGTAGCTGCTGGCACAAACCCGAACAATATATTTATCTGTGGGTTCAGTCAAGGAGGTCTCTCTTTTACTTCCTGTGTCCTTGATAGAAAAATGGATATATGAGCAACCTGCTGATAAATGGTGACAATGTTTTGCAGGTGCCTTGACATTGGCTAGTGTTCTGTTGTACCCTAAAACTTTAGGTGGAGGTGCTGTTTTCAGTGGTTGGGTTCCGTTTAATTCATCTGTTACAGAACAAGTTACACCTGAAGCTAAGCGGGTACTTATCTTCAGAAATATTATTATATTACGTGTCATCTCAATTTACGTCTTTCTTTTCGTTGTTAAGCTTTCTCGTATCCATTTTCTCTGATTGCCTCTGCATCAAATGTTTGTGGGGAAATATTTAGTTTGGTCTTTTCTCTGTCCTTTGAAACAGCGTATTTATTTGCTACATGTTCCATCCATCAAAAGTACACTGACCCAATAGAGAAAACCTTATGTGTGCCTTTAAATACAGAAAGTTAATATAATGTTTGGATTTCTATTTTCGTCCATAGTAAAGCATTCCAGTTCAACTGGTTTTCTTTCATCAGGGTCGGCCTATTGTTGTCGCCGGTATACAATTGTCCTTGCAGCGATTACACTTATAAGTTTTAATTGTTTATGTCGATAATATTTTCAATTTAAGATCACTCTCGATATGAGCCTTGCACTCGAATAAATCATTCTGTAGGGTATTTTCCATTTGTCAAGACACTAATTTATATAGCTGGTTATGATAGTATTTGATTTATTGAATTTTCTGGTTTGTTGTTGCCCTCTAAATTTTTTGTTGACCTGGTATGCACACAATGTTATACAGACACCCATACTATGGTCCCATGGGCTGGCTGACAAAACAGTATTGTTCGAGGCAGGACAAGCAGCCCCTCCTTTCCTTGAAAAAATTGGTGTTAGTTGCGAGTTTAAGGTGAAATTCCAAGTTCCCTATAATTTGGTTATTTTTTCAATGACCCTACAATTCTGTCCATATCAATATTGACATTTTGTATTATTAGGCTTATCCTGGTCTGGCCCACTCGATAAACAACGAGGAGCTAAAGCATCTTGAGTCTTGGATCAAAGCACGCCTACAGAGTTCCTCCTAATTTTCAATCTGTATCTCTTACATTGCAACTCAATAATTTGAATATATGCGTGTACTTCTTGTACTTCCGCTGACCTCTGTATGACTTTCTCTATTTTCACTTTGTTGTTCACAATATTTAATAGGATTGAAATTCTTGATCTCATATCATTGTGGGAAAAAAAAATATACCTCCTTTTCTTTTTCTTTTCTTGGTCTCTCAAAAACACTACTACTCCTTGGTATAGTTTTGCTTTTTGTCTGCATTGGTATATGGAATAATTTACTCTACCCCTAGAGATTTCTGCTTTTTGTTTAATTATTATTTATTGATTCTTAGGTAATAATGATCACAAGGTCACTCATGACTGAGGATCGATACTTTTGAGCTGAAATTTAGCATAAATATATGCAGTTGAAACTTTCCTGACTCAAATTCACCAAAAAATGTGATACCATGTGGTAAAAATGGCAGCAATAATGTGATCCTTGATGCCAATTTCTCTTTTGAGCACTAGTGGCAACCCCACGGCCATGCCAAATGATCTCTTCATTTCAATAGTAGTTATTGCACTTATGCAGCACATTTTTTGCGTCTTCTTTCCCATGGAACCAATTCATGTCCCAATTAATTAATTATAGTGGAAAACTTTGTGCATTTCCTTTTTTGTGCTGTTTTTAGTGTTCTCTAAATGCCATTCAAGACATGGACTGTGCATCAAATAATACTATTTTAAATTTGAATTTAACTGCGAAATTTAACTTTTGTCTCATGTTATAATTGGTGCATATATAAAAACACCAAGTTTTAACTGAAATCAATATTATGTTTCTAAAATGACTTTTACCTCTCACAAAAGTAAATTAAAATATGCACCATGACTATTGAACACACTATTTTTAAGCCCCTCGAAATTAATCTTCCATAACCAGGTTTTATACCATTGTAGGATACATTATCTGACCCAGTTTTCTAATATTTTATATATCATAGGTGATTTACATCCATAACCTGATTTTCACTTCTCTCACACCCTTCTATAGAACCCAAAATACTACTCTATTTTCCTTTTTTTATTAAAACAATCCTACTTTTAAGTATGTTATTGGTTTCACGTTATATTGATTGTAACTTGATTAACTTTGCCCGTTATAAATGTGATTTTACTGAAACTTCAATTTAATAGTGATAAAAATAATTATTTTTGCACTGTGTTGAAAAATGTACACTACCTTTTACATCGAACTTGTTTTTAAATCATGTAAACATAAAATTATTTACTTCCAAATCACATTTACCAAATATTTACTCAAACAAAGACGTTGTTGTCCATAATGAATTTTCGTTATCTTCTTTGGCATCATGTCATCTTCTCTTTGGTTTCGAGCAAAGCCAATTGAGTTTCATGGAATATAGCCACTGGCCAATTGCCCAATTGTATGTTTTGGGCGGGGGGGCTCACTTTTGGGACATGAAGACAGATAAAGTACCTCACATGTACCAATTATGGCAATATGTTACAACTTACAAGCATCCTATGACCATTTTGCTCCTTCAGCATAGGATAGGATTTACATTACATTTGGGTAAACTCTTATTTTTACCATAACTTTGGCAAGATTTATTTTTTAGTGGAAAAATATGGTGATTGGAATTTATAATAATCAACATCGTCCCCCTCTCCATGATAATGTTGACACATTTCAAATTCTTTTGACAGTCTTCGGGTATTGAAGGATTGTTAGGAGAAATCTTTTTAATTGGATTTTATTATCATTATCATGCGATTTTTTTTTATGATTATTACTTTTTTTTTTGAAGGAATGATTATTACTTATTAGTAAGAGAAAGCTAATGCTACATTATGTTTGAATAATTGACATAAGTTTCATGGAATCATCGTGTGTCATAATAATTTTAACAAAATCTAAATCTTATAATTTCAATAAAATTTTAGTGGCATCGTGATTTCGTCAAATTTAATGATATTTCAAAAATTACTATTGATATAATGAGAGTGATTTTCATAGACAAATTGTTTGGTAGAAATAGAATTATAAATATCACACAAAGAAAAGTTTTCATAGTCACGTGAATTTTGATTTGGAAGTAAAAAAATTGTTGTAACTTTAAGATAAAAATACATGCTTTTAATTTGCAAATTGTAATCTTTTTTTTTGTGTGTGGCGGAATCAAGTTGTAAGAGAGCTAATTAAGCACTATGATTATAAAGCTACTAAATTAAATATAATAATTTACCACAATATAATTTAATTTCATCCAAAATTCAGCAATATTAGTTAACCCTAATAATCAAAGTATTGACTATGACAACCTTAGCGTGCATCCCACGTAAACAAAACCCTTAAACCCTAATCGAACCGGGGTAGTCGCAGCCGTTATAGTGAGAGCAAGTGTGTAGCGGCGCGTTGATGTGAGTCCGCGTGAAACATGTGTTTGTAACCCCACAAAAACGACACAGTGGGACCCACCCATCACTGCACAAATCACAAGTTGAGTTTAGAGGTGCAGAAACTCACCAAGACCCGCACCGCAGACTAACATTCCCCAAAACCTAATAATCAACCCAACTCAACCTTCTCCTCTTATTTTCTCTCTTCTTCTTCAAAATTCTGAACTGAAAAACCGAAACAAAAGAAGAAGAAAAAAAAAAATGAAAAAACTGTACCGAAAGGGAACGGTTCATCCATCGCCGCCAACTGTATCAGACAAACTATCCTTCCTTCCAGCAACAATCCTCACTCTCACTGTTGCTCTCTCACCGGAGGACAAAGAAGTCCTAGCTTACCTCATTTCATGCTCCTTTTCTTCTTCTTCGGTTAACGGAAACTCTCGCCGGAAAACTAAGAGTTTCGTCGACGGCGAACATCTTCCTCTCTTCCATTGCAACTGCTTCCGTTGCTATATGAGCTACTGGGTTCGTTGGAACACTTCACCCAATCACCAACTCATTCACAGAATCATTGATGATTTTGAAGATTTTCTCTCTCAAAATGCCAATAAAAGGAAGGAGAAGAAAAATAAGAAAGGTTCTTCTAACAACAGCAACGGAGCTTCTGAGTCAAATCGCTCCGAGTTGGAATCGGTAACGGAGAGTAGTGGTGGTAGTAATATTGTTGGTGTTATCAATGTTAACGAAGGAAGTGAATTCATTAATTCAATTGAAGTTGAAGAAGTTGAAAATGAAGAGAAATTAGGGTCAGTGAGAAAGATTTTGAGGTTCATTGGAGAAAGAATTTGGGGACGGTGAATCAATTTCCATGTTCCAACACAAAAAAAATTACAAAATCAGATGGTTTTTTTTTTTCTTTTTCACTGAACTTTATTTTGGGTTAATTTTGTTTTACCTTTTTCCATTTATGATTCCTTTATTTTTTTTGTTGCCTTTTTGTGGATTAATGTACTAAAAGGAAATTGTAGTTTGGTTTCTGTGTCTTGTTATATCATTCAGCAACTCGTTTGTTTTTATTACTATAGCTTGATGTATCTCCTATGAGGATTTAGTTTTAGTGTTACAGACTGATAAGTCTGCGAATTTTATGGCTTGAACTCATTTCTTTTACTGACTGGGTTTATATACGGTTGCTGCGGATTTGATTTACTGTTATGGACACTCTATCGAGTGAAAGTTATGTGTCTCACATTTTAGAAATTAGTTCTACATGATAAGGTGGAATTCATGAGTTTCAACTAACAAGAAAGGAGTGTTAAGAAAAATGTAAATATGAGAGTGTTTCTAACATTTCTTTCCACAAGAATGTCTGAAATATTTTTAGCTTAAAAAGTGTTTCCTTCCCACAATTATTTTACACGCTATTGGACCAAGTCTAGAGGCATACAAACTGTATAATTCAGAAACACTATGATTTTGAATAAATTGATTATATAAAATTGATTTTTTGACTAAAACTAAGTTGAATGTAAAGTGATTTAAAATCAAATGTTACAAATCATAATTTTAATAGAATTAATTCCGGTAAAAATCAATTCAACTAAGCAACCAAACATTTAGAATCAATTCTATACCCCTAAAATCAATTTTTACCCATTTAGAAGTGAATCAAACACCCACTTGTTTAATATTGTTGCAGATTGATTAGTTGTTTCCTAATATTGTAGCTTCAATTCATTTATCTTCCTGCCTAAGCTTTTTCCAAAGTTACTGAGGGCTTGATTTCTCATTTCCACATGGATGCTCAACAAACGGGGGGCACTTCAGTGCCTTTGTGGCGGGAAAGGCACACGCCTTTGAATGAATCAGACTCTACCATCTGTATTTGGCTTTATTTTTTAAAAAAATAAATAAAAAAAGTTGATTAAATGAGAAAAAGGGAAAACTTAACACGCACTTCACTTCATTCCTTTCTTCTGCAACTTAACTTCAACCATCAGCCACCATCAAGTGTCACCCGTCGTCTTTCACCTCTACTCGCCGCCGAGAAGTCTACCTTCTATGTGTTGTTGTCATAGAAGTTTACAATCTCAACTATTGTTTTACCGATAGTACAATAACAACTGTGGATTGGTCGAGTAGCTTCCACCACCGCCGGAATGAACCGTCGAGAAAAGATTACACGCCAACCGACCTGCATCCAGTGATCGCCTTCGTTTCTCCGATGACCGTCATTGACGACGGTGAAGTTACAAATCTGGTTGACGGTGAAGGTATGGAATCAGAAGCAGAATCTCTGCTTAGCAATTGTATTTCAGCCGTTGAATCCATTTGATCGGAACCAGTGTTCACTCCTTTGTCGGCGATGGCTTCACATTGAAGATGACAGAGTCTGCAACACGTTTTCCCTTTTTCTCATTTAATCAGCTTTTTCTATTTATTTTTTTATAAAAATAAAGGCAAATCCACGTGGCACAATGTGATTTGTTCAAAGACACATGCCTTTCCCTCCACAAAGGCACTGAAGTGCTCCCCTCAAGAAACAAAGAAGGAATACATAATGCCTTGATAATTTATAATTATTATTTTTTTTTTGAAATATTTTAGGCTTTCTACCCTTTTGGATGTTTTTCGGAAGCTAATTTACGTAGCTTTCTCTATATTTTACTTTTTTAATCTCTCTATAATACTTCTTTTTTTTTTTTAGAGATATATTACTTTTCTCTACATTAGTTACTCTTTTTTTTGTGTTCAAAATCGAACCAACCCAATAGAAAAACCGCAAACTGAACCAACATAAATCGAAACCGCAAAAAACTGCATTTGGTTAGAATGTAATCAGATCATTTTCTTGCTCAACCGCATGGTTTGGTTTGGTTTGTGGTTTTCATTTTACCAACCGGACCAAACCAAACCGCAGCATACGAAAATTTTTAATTAAACATATCTCATCTAGATAAATACTTATAAAAACTCAATGGAAATTTTTATAAAATGACATATTTTTTATTTTGTTAGATTCCTTCTTTGCTTTTTATTTAAAAAACGTATTTATGTGCTACTTCAAATTTTAGAGAATGATAAAATCTTGGTTTTTTCATTTCTTACAAAATAGGATTACGTTTTGTCCATGTTTTTAACTTTGTCTATGTTGTTGAAAACATTGTAAAATGAAAATGAAATTGTAATATTTGCTGAAATTTAAAACATTGTTGAAAATATGTTGTTTTTTAGCTTTTTAACTTGATTTTGATGTTGGAAAAAAGAATTGTATCGTCACGAAAAAACCGCACCAACCGATCCAACCCAAACCCCATTGGTTTGGTTTGGTTTGGTTTGGTTCGGATTTTATTTTTAAAGTCAACCGAACCAAACCGCATAATTTTTTATCTTGCGGTTCGGATGACTTTTATCCTCAAATTCGAACCAAACTGCACCGCGAACACCCTTATATATAAGTGTCAATTATTTCAATTTATTTTCAATGCGGAAGATCAATTTGAACACCATACTCTCAATTGGTTCATCCTTAAACAAGGGATTTTGAATTAGATATCCCTCCTCCGTTGCTACTTCTTCGTCGACGTTGCCGCCAATTGACCTTTATATTCGAAAATTTCAAAATAAAGTTTAACAAAAAGATTTCTCATTTTATTTAAATCAAAATCCACAGATTTGCTTTGTGTTCCGATACAATAATTGTTTGGATGCAATAATTGAATATCACACAACCCCACACATTTGGACTCGCTCTGTCACCAAAGTTTTTCAAGAAATGAGATTACATAAATTGTTCTTGTTAATTACTTTTTCCGTTTTTATAAAAATATATATATATATATATATATATATATATATATATATATATATATATATTCACTCAAAATAATAATTGAAATGAAGAAACACGTTGGTGCTGGAAATTGTTGTAGCATTTTATTGTCGTTTTGTTATGAGATGATTGCTCATCTCACCAACAAATTTGTTCCCCTACACCTAAAAAGACCTTCAATACCCCTAATGACAATTAGCTTAATTAACTGTCATCGGCTATACTTAATTAACATATTTGACTTGGTAATGTTTTACGAAACAATAAAAAACGTTAATTTGAACTAAAAATCGTTTTATATCTCATATAAAAACAATTTGATTTGATTTTATCTTTTGTTTAGAAGCTCTTATGCTATATGCGCCTAACTAAGCTGCTTATGTAAACTAGCTCATATTCAAAGTGAAAATTAAACTTCTAAGAAAAGGAGAATGTTGTTTTAAAATTAAGTCAGGGTGGATGGAATGTAACGGCTTATTCAGCACTTTGCACTGATCATGTTGTTTGGTGGATGAATGCTGTTGCAGGATTTGGTTACCTTCTGATGGTTGATTTGCTTCCACAACATGGTATATATAAATACAAAAAAGAGAAGAAAAAAAAAAGGTTGACATTTTTATAGGTACAAATAGGTAATACAATTGAAAGAACATGAAGCATGTGTAAGTAAACTATGTTATATTCAAGTTATATCAAGTTTTAATGATGACAACAATAATTAATACCTTATAGGGCAGGGGAATGAATTCAATTATGCATTTACAGGTATGGAGGAATTCATGGAGACACAGCCTTTTAAGCGTTCGATAATGAAGTTTTTGCTGACTAGTCCTGAATGATGAGTTAGAGGAAGACCTTCCTTTACACATTCATCATACCTCTCAAGAGTAGACACAATATAACTGAAATCTGGCCTCTTTGAAGGATTTGCTGACCAACAACGCTTTATTAGGTGTGCAAGTGCTGGCTGACAACTTGCAGGCAGTGGAGGCCTTTCATTCTGTTCAATAAGTGACACAAATGTTTGTTAGTTTGGGAGATTCAAATTTCATGTCAATTATTCTAAGTTATATTATATGTAGATTACAACATGTTTTGATATCTCATTTTTATGAAACACTGACACAGACACCAGAACCGACACTGGTAATTTGAGAAAATGGAAGTAATTGAATGTAACAAGATGTGTAGGTATAATGCCTATGTGACATTAAGTCTTTGACTATTTATTCTAGACCTGTTCATCTAAGTTATTAGCAAGTTTTGTGTAAAAAGTTTTAGTTAGTGATAATGTTTCTTCATAATCCTACTGGAGTATCCAGATAAGTTTTGTTGGGGATTTAAGAAGGAATTTGAAATCCCACTTTAGTTAAAAGAATTGTATCATATGTACAATTTATCAATCATTTGGGGTTAAAACACCGACAGAGATCTCTCAAAAGAAATGGAGGCCTCCATTCAATCTAAAGATGAGAATAGCTTAAATTTAGATAAAGGATCGAACCTTTTCGGATACAGCAAAAGCAGCTTGCACTGGAGTCATTCCTTGGAAAGGAAGCAGAGCAGTTGTGAGTTCCCAAAGCACAATTCCAAAACTATAAACATCAACTTTACGAGTATACGGTTTTTCCTTAATCATCTCAGGCGCCATCCAACGATAAGTTCCCATGTTTCCTTTGGTCTCTCGGCATCGTGTTTCAAGACACGATGTCCCGAAATCTGCCACCTTAACCCTCATCTCATCATTGAGAAGCAAGTTATTTGATTTGAGGTCTCTATGAATAACACCTTGAGAATGAAGGTATTCCATACCTCTTGATATGTCAAGTGCTAACCTTAGTACAGTTTCTATTGAAAGTGAGTAAGGCTCTTTTTTGTTCAGATACATCCTCAGAGTTCCTTGTGACATGTATTCTGTTATTATACAGTACACAGGTGGTTTTTTACATGCTGCAATAAACTGTAAATTAAAAATCACAAATAAGTCCCTTACACAGAGTAAATTAAAGTAAATAATCTCAACTGTGAAATAAAAACTGATATGTTAACTCGCTTGTAATTTATTATGCATGTAGATGTAGTATCTTATGTTGAAATTACCTACTTTACTCTAAAGTCTAAGGAAAATTAGATTCATGAATATGATCAAATATAGACATAAGTTAGTGATGTAACATAATACTGCCACACATGTTGCATCCGTAAAAACATGACACAAAAGTAAGGAAATTTGACATCAAGTTGGTATTAAATTTTCCCCCACTAAAGTGGTAAGTGGTTGTGAGTCTTTTAAAATAATAAAATAAGAGTTGCAATATCCAAAATAATAAAGACATCTCTGTCTTTTTATTACTTTTTATCTCTTACAACTGACACGTGAATTTCAAAAATACACATAAAAACCAAAAGATGTCATATTTGGTGTCTAAATATCATTTCTTTAAAATAAGGAACCTAGTGATTTCCTTTGAGATCCAAACCAACACAAGAAAATAAAACAAAAAAGATTATTAGGACAAGAAGTGGACACAAGAATTAATTAATTAATTAATTAAACCTTTCTGAGATAAAATAGTTAATTAATTACCTGCACTATGTTAGGATGAAAGAGACGTGAGAGTAAAGCAACTTCAGACTTGAATTGCTGTTCTAGCAATGTTCTTCTCTCCTCATTCTGAGTAGGAATCCTCACCATTTTAACAGCAACAGCTCTCTGCTTGTAAATTCCACGGTAAATTCGACTGTGAGCACCGGACGCAAACTTGTTACCTATGAAAAGCTGAGAAAGATCAGCAGTCCATTCTTCCTGATCTTCCTTTGAAGCTTCCCACGTTTCAACATTCTCAGAGTCCAATATCATGGACCATGATTCTAAACTATCAAATCTTTTTCGTTCCATGTTGTCTGCATCAGGATTCAACCGCGTTTTAGAAGATGAAGGAGAAGGCTCTGGTAAAGGTTTATTACTCTTAGACCTTCGCAGGCGAAGTTTGGTGAAACATGAACCTGCCATTGAAACTCTAGCAAAATTCATGGCTTTGGAAAATGGTTTATTGTGTTGTATGTTATGCTTATATGATCAAAAGTACAGACTGTCAAAAGGAATTTTTCTTCTGAACGTGTGAATTGACTTCAGGAAGTGCATAAACCGATTTCGAAACATAGGCTCCAACGATGAAAATTGAAAAGCATGTATCAAAATGATTCATTTATGAATTCAAACAAGACCCTTTTTATCTTTATGGAACCATGTCATGCAATTTATGACACTTGGTTCATCATAGTTGTGAAAGATAAAAACTGTTACAACACATAACAACTAGAGAGACAAAAAGGAACGTAAAAGGGTGATGAAATTTCATTGTATAAAGAAAATATGAACAAAATGAAGGGAAGTTTCATGAAAATATGTGGAAGAGGAAGAAGAAAAAGAAGAAGAAAGAGTTTTCACGGTTTTTTGTAATAAGATGGATGAGAAGGATTAGGTTGTTTAGCAGCATAAAGATGAATTGAAAGGAAAAAGTTTCAGGGGTGACTCGTGAGTGCTTGGCTCAAAAGTAAACTTATCATATTAGCCATAGAGAGAAAAAAGGTGTTTTTGGTGTATTTAATTGAGCTACCTTCCTTGCTTCTGTTCTGTTTAGGTTTCTTTTCTTGCATGCATCATAATCAATCAATGTTAAGTAGTGGCCACAATGCAAAGCTTTGTAGATTTGAGCTTTGCATTCAGCTCCTCCAACAATTTGCACTTTTCTACATATTTGGGATATGTACCATATCCCATCTATTAACTGTAGCAAGAACCACATCGTTGGGACCAAAAAAGTCCTAGAATTCATGTGGTACGTAACGCAATTAAAAGATAAGAGTAAATAGTCATAAATCTGTGAGGTCCTTGCACTATAGTTTCTAACTATATTCATTTTATAAACACATTTATAAGTGTGTTTTTTTATTAATAATTTTATGGACCAAACTAGCTAAATGAGTACACATACTCGAGGATCATAATGACAAATTAAACACACATTTAAGTATATATATATATATACTTTTTTCAATTTTGATTCATTCAAAGACTATCGTGGCAGTGTCTCACATTTAAGGGTTAATGTTTATTCGATAAAGAAATTACAAGATAAGTGTCATATCAATGACTGGTTGATTCAAGGGCCAGTTATTGTCTTTCCTTGTGCTGAAAAAATCTAGCTTCTCTTTGGTGAGGTACTGACAGGTACATAAGGTGAGGACATATATAGTATTGGCAGACATTTTTGGGGGTTACTTTATTCGATCTATTGGTGAAAAATTGAGCACTAACTAAGATAACATACAATTTGATCGAGGCAGTTTATGTTCTATAAGAACTTTTTGTTTTGGCAAATGTTCTTTAAGCACTTCAGTTGCGGATCATATAATTATACTCCAATTTAAGCATTGATTTGAAATTTTGCAAAGAAGAAATTCCAAGCTTGGAATCACACCTTTGAATAATAAAAATAAAAGGTTTGGAATCTGATTAATGGCTATTTTTTGATAAATGATTAGAAGTGTGGAACACTATATGTCAACAACAAAAAAGTGTGGAACACTAAACGTATAAAGATATTTTTTTTGGTCAATAACTAAACATATAAAGATAAAAAAATGAAGGGAACATAGTACCCGTAACATACCCTATCTTTCAGCATCCAAATGATCCATTGCAATCAGATTGTTCCCATCACCTCTAGTGATGGGTCTGCTCAAGTTGAAGTTAAAAGTTATTTAATAATTATATTTTCTTATCTATTTTATGTTATTTCTTTAAAATAAAAAAAATACACATATACATGTCACAAAGTTCTAGCTCAAATGACAATACCGATATTGTTGGGTTATACATCTTCACTTGAAATCTCGCAGTTGTGTTTGTGAGCTTCACGTGGAAAAAAGTTATATATATGCGCACACATATACATGGTAAACTGTTTCAATGCTTTTTTTTATCAATAATTTGTAATGCTAACACTTGTTATCCGATATGTTTACAATACACACACATATAGCATCGACCAAAAGTTGCATGTGTGATTCTAGTTTTCTGTTCACATAGTATCTAGTAATGAACTTGTCATCTTTTTGTGGTGGCCCTCGTCCACTTGCATAAAAGAGAGTAAATATTCAATTTTATATATGAAATTGTATAACTGTATTAACTACTTTATTTTTTATATCATAAAATAGTTCCTTATATTGAAAAATGTTAATCAGATTCATCCTTCAGTTAGTATTTGCAGAACTAATGATTAATGACATTAAGTTGAAAATCTCAAGGATACATTTGAAACTAAGTGAATAATGTCATAAATACATTTGATAATGGATCCAGACAGAGGGACATGCCTGATTAACATTTTGCAATTCTCTGAATCATTTTGAAATATTAATAATGTGGGGACTAGGTTGATACCATCCTACAATTTCAATGACCAAATTGAATATTTACTGGCATAAAACAAATGCCATCTTTCCAGAGATCTTTCACAACTGAATTTCCCAACACAAACAGAGTATCATAAATTCACATAGAGAACAAAAGAAGATTGAATCCAAATCACACAACACAACCATTTGTATTACTCTGGCTGGAAGTAGGGTGTAATGAGGGATAAAACAGGAAAGAAAGGGATAGAATTTTAAGAATATTCTTAGATTTTGAGTATAACTTCAACAAGATAGAATTGCAAGGTGAAGATTACAATCGAAGTATCTAACTCAATTCCATAAAACATCTTATAAGATAGTGACTGCGCAAACTTCATAAACTCTAACTAGGCTTTATCTCTAGTCAATGCAGGACATAGAATTTTCAACTACATAAGTAGGAACTATGGAAAAAGTGTAATGGATAAATGCAATACATAACAACATGGCGAACAGAAAATAAACAAGTCATAACAGAACCAACATATTTTTAACACAAAACTTGTGTATGTTTTTTAGATCATTCATTCATTATTTAAAGTAAATGAAAGTAAAACATTTGACTATTATTCTTTCCCCCCCTTAAAAAGCAACATCCCCTATCATTTCATGACTAAAGCGAAAGCCAGCTCAATGCTATTATTCTTACAGTATTATAAAGAAATGAAAAGCATGCTAATTATACCAATTTCGCCGTTACATTTTGGACTAGACCCAACAGAAGCATACCAGAAGATGAAAACGGAAGCTACAGCCTCGATGGCATTCCGCCGGAAACTACTATAGTTTCTCCTGTTATATATGACGCATCATCAGATGCCAAAAAAGCTGTAGCAGCTCCCATGTCTTCGGTTGTACCAAGCCTTCCAAGTAATGTCTTTGCTTCAAGCTCCTCTCTCTACAATAGTATACCCAGAAAATCCATTCAGACACAAATGACAAATGAAGCACTGATACTGGACACGACATTGACTCCAACACATAGACACTGATAATGATTTGAAAAAATGAAAGTGATTATATGTAATCATATACGTGTCTGTCTCGAACATTGACATATCAGATACTCAAACACGTTTTCAATCTAAAGTGTCAGTGGTGCTATATAGCAAATGATACACAACGCAGAAGGAGATTTGAGGAAAGAGGAAAAACCTATTTGGTTAAAAAGATACTCACCATAGCAGAATTGCTGGTGATGAATGAAGCAAAATTAGTTGGTACAAAACCAGGAGCAACACAGTTTACACGAGTTTTAGGGGCCATCTCACCAGCCAGGGCCTACACATCATATTTACATAATAACTATCAGATTTAACAAACAAAAAACAGTAGCAATTCATTTGTTTTTTTGAAGGAAGAATTGGAAGGCAAGTACCGACTTTGGTAAGTCCAAGAAGGGCTGTTTTGGTCACTCCATACATAGCCATACTAGCTGGTGGGTGATAACCAGCGATCGATGAAATGATAACAACAGAAGAACCCTTCGGCAAGTATGGAGCTGCATCCTGTGTATAATTATCAGACACCATTTTACTACATCAACACACTACAAAAAGATGGAAGAAAGGGAAAACACTGAAACGTATATATTGGATTATTTCTTTTCTTTTATTTGTTAAAGCCATTTTCACAGCTTAATTACCTTTAGAAGAAGTATAGTGGCTTTGACATTTATCTCCCATAACTTGTCAAGGACCGAATCTTGGGTTTGCAGAATGGAATCAACGGAAGGATTTGCAGCAGCATTGGACACAACAACATCTATCTTTCCATACTTCTGTAACAAGCCAAAAAAATTCAAACACATATTAGAACTCCATTCAAATAGTGAGCAAGACAGACTATAATATGAAAGATTATTAAACTACACTGAAAAAACCAAAGCCAAAATCAAAATAACAAAACATATCGTACGCCAATTCTATTTAGACTTGTACAAAATATGATTGATGGGTGTTAAGATTCCAATAACATATATAGCTCATTCAGTGTCAGCTTAGTGGTAAGAACTTGACTCGGTAACCTCGAGAGGGGATCAAATCTCATATAGGATAGTTGGAAAATGGTCATTAGGGAACTGAATGCAAAGATAGAATCAACAAAAGTCTTGTATTGAAATTGGACAAGATCACATTCACAAGAGAAGATGATTTCACACCTGGACAGTTTTGTCAATCAAATCCTTCCTTTGTAGAGCATTTGAGACATGGCAAACAACTGCGAATACATCAATTCCTTTGGCCCTCAGTTTTTCAGCAGCTACATCAACATTTTTCTGCAGCAATTCAACCAAATTAAAAAAAAAATTATGGTTATTGATCAATTCTTCTGATATTAATACATAAATCAAATCATTTATTCCAACAATTAACTTTTCTTTAACCGATTCTCATATAATAATCTGAGACAAATATGAATGAATGAATGAATCAAAAAAGAAAAAGGAAGAATACCTGTCTGCGAGAAGAGATAACAACAGAAGCACCTTCCAAACCAAGTCTCTCAGCAATGGTAAAACCAATTCCCTGTGTTGAAGCAGTCACGATCGCAACCTTTCCTTTGAATCTCTTTGGAATTTCCATTTTCTACCTTTGAATCCGACACAGACACACGCTTAGGTTCGGTTGTCTCTGAAACTGAGTAAAACAAGGAACTAGATTACACTTGTGGTTTTTATTTATCTGGTTCCTGTACTTTTCAGTTTTCACCACTTGTTATAAGAATTAACGCCAACATCTTACACACTCATAAAATAATTATTTTTAGACATATCATTATGGAGTGTTAATCATTGGATCAAGATGACATGTGTTCTTAAAATATAAGTTAAGGATAATATAAATATAGTAAATATTTATTGAGAAAAATTAATTCCCATTTTTTGAGAAATATTCTATAAAAAATTAATTTCTCTTAAGGTTATAGCATATTTTAACATTTTCCTTCATCGTTTTCTAAATAAAAAATATATACTCGGCCCCCGTGAGCTTCGCTCAGTTGGTAGGACATTGCATAATTTATGCAGGACCGGAGTTCGAACCCTGGACACTTCACTTCTCCATATTTAATTGTGTGAGCTCTAGCCACTAAACCAATACAAAAAAATATATATATACTCGTATAATTCTTGATCCAAAAAAAGTATTTTTTTGTGGTGGCCGGATTCGAACTCCGGACCTTGCATATATTATGCATTGTCCTTACCAACTGAGCTAAGCTCACGGAAAAAAAAAAGTAATTAATCATATGTAATAGTTTTTGTACTATTTACTTACTTTCTTTTTTTGGTACAAATTTACTGTTTTTTTTTTTTTTTTTTTTTTTACAAAAATTTATTTTTT
>Ga0228711_1000564_pt1 | contig 46907 bp, 12 predicted proteins | sample MedpolnodulmetaG_2_FD_177996 | JGI IMG/M metagenome (GOLD analysis project Ga0228711, IMG submission 177996) | Root nodule microbial communities from Medicago polymorpha collected in Santa Monica, California, United States - brown nodules | ecosystem: Host-associated > Plants > Roots > Nodule...
TAAAAATAGTAAACATGTTTGAAAAGTCAAAGGGAGAAAGCAAAGTAATGTTATAATCAAGTAGTGATTTTTGCAAATAAAAAGTCAAAATAAATAACTTCAAGTAATATAATACTCCCTCCGGTCATAAATATAAGGGAAGAATCTTTTTTTAGGTTCATTAAATAATTAATATATGTGGACTACAATATGGACTAAATACATCATTTATTCAATGAACCTAAAAAAAGAATCTTCTCCTATATTAAGGATCGAATGGAGTATATGAGAAATGAAGAGGCCAACAAAATTACACTAAGAAGTTAAGTTTCTAGTGATAAAATTATCATATGAATCAGTCAAATTATCAACAATTTAAAATATCGTAACACGTAGTAAGCATACACCAAAAAACAGTAAAGATCTTAATTCTTTCACATGACCTAAGACACATCTGAGATAACGGTAAATAATCACTCTAATTAGGGAGGTGAAATACCTGAGATAACGTGAATAATTACTTGAATTAGGAAGTATCTAAGATAATGGTGGACAACCACTCAAATCAGGGAAAATGTCATATCTAGAAAAACAGTGAATGAACATAGAATTAGGCCAACATCCTAATATGAACGTTGCATAGTAATTTTATGTTTTCATCCTTGGTAAGGTAGACGATATAGGGCTACCCATTTGTAGAACTACCGAAAAGAGAAATTATGTTAATGTACTAATAAGATTCATAGAGGATGGAACATTTAGGATAAATTTGGAAACTCTAATTTAAATCAATGTTTCAATTACCGATGAGTGAGTGGGACCCCACTTGATTATCCATATGAAGGTGCATTATGCATATAGGATTGACAACCCTATAACTTTGACGTGCGTATAACCTTAGGTGAATACGACAAAACTCAACAGCTGGAGAGGATAAAACCCCACTAACTCATCACTTAAATGGGTATCATTTAACTAATCCCTGAATAACTTGACTGTTACTTAATTTCAATAAATGAATAAAGGGGATTCAAAGAATTTCAACTATTGCTAACATTCTGCAATCAAACACACATTACTTCTAAACTCTTTCTCTAAGGAGATAAAGCAGTGTTTGTCCCCTGTCATGTGTCTAGAACAGCCACTGTCCAAGTACCATGGCTTTCTCTTTGCATTTTGAGAGGAATCCTGCATTTTGAGTTAGTGGTTTCTTAGGTACCCAAGAGTCTGTGGGTCCTTCTTTGTTAGTTTCAAGATTTTTAATCTTGAGAAAACAATTAACATCTAAGTGACCAATTTTTTTACAAAAGGCACATTGTTTAATAAAAGTTCTTTCTTTGTGTTGAATAGAATGTTCTTTTATCATTCTTTTCTTATGAAAGCACAAAGATTCTTTATGTCCATTTTTGTCACAGAATGAACATTTTAATTTGTCTTTTTTAGGTAAGAAAAAGTTTTCATATATTTTTTGATGTTTAGAATCATCAAAACCTATACCAGTATGATTAATCATTCCTATTTGAGATCCTATAATTTTTTGAAAAGTTTCAGTTGATTTAATAAAAAGAGTTAGATCATTTTTCAAACCGTTGACTTCATTTTTTAATAAAGTATTTTCATTTTTAGTGTTAATAGGATTTTGAGTTTTGCTAAGATCTTTCATTTTTTCAGTTGCTTGAAAATATGAGTTTTGCAAATTTTGAATGATTTTCTTTTGATCATCGTTCATAGTTTGAAGTTTTTCTTTTTCTTCTTTTATTTCATTTATTTCTTTTTGTAAAGAATAACATTTATTTGTTAGAAAGTTTGAGTCAAATAGAAGACTGTCAATTGTATCTTCTAATTCGTTGTTCAAAAGAGGTTTGTCGAATAGAATTACCTCTTGGTTGTCTGAGTTTGCCATCAAACATATGTTTGCTTCTTCTTCTTCTTCTTCTTCTTCTTCTTCTTCTTCTTCTTCTTCTTCTTCTTCTTCTTCTTCTTCTTGTGATTCTTCAAGATCGTCCCAAGTCATTAATGCAGTTCTCTTGAAAGGAGATTTTTGGTTCCTTTTGTTTTGTGGACATTCATTCTTGTAGTGACCTAACTTGTTGCATCTAAAGCAGGTTACTTGGCTTTTATCAACTTCCTTTTTTGAGTTGTCTCTTCTGGTTGGGAAGTATCTTTTGATTTGGTTTCTTCGTTTCATCATTCTTTGAATTTTCTTTGAAATTAGAGCTAGTTCATTTTCTGCTTCTTTTTGAACAATCTGTTCTTCTTCTGTTTCTTTTTCTTCAACTTGTGAGGATATTTCATCTAGATTATCTTGAGTAGCTTGAGATGCTTTAAGGGCAATCATTTTTCCCTTCCTCATTGGTTTGTCTTCTTGAAGTAAGACTTCATGAGCTCTTAGTGTTCCAATGAGATCTTCTAAAGCCAAGGTATTCAAATCTTTGGCTTGAGTGATTGCTATAACCATAGGTCTCCACGTATTCGGGAGACAATCTTAGTATTTTTCTTATTCTGTCATGAGGGAAATATATTTTCCCTAATGACCTTAATTCATTTACTATGGAAGTAAATCTGGAATACATTTCATCAATGTTTTCCTCTTCATTCATTTCGAAAATTTCAAATTTTCGAACGCCAATATCTATTCTTGTTTCTTTTACATGGCTTGTTCCTTCATGGTGAATTTTTAAAGTATCCCAAATATTTTTTGCAGTGTTGCATTCAAATATTCTTTCACTTTCTTCCATGGTTAATGCACATTGTAAAAAGAGTTGAGCTTTAGAGTTTAGAAGTACTCTCTTTTTCTCATCATCAGTCCATGATGTTTCGGGTTTAATAGTCACTACAGCCGTGACTGCATCAGTGGTTTGTGGTACAAAGTTGCCTTCAGTGACAACTTTCCACATGTTTATATCTTGAAATTTTAGGAATAGTTCCATTTTCCCTTTCCAGAAGTAATAGTTTTTTCCATTAAATAATGGAGGCCTAGTACAAGAAAGTCCTTCTGGTATATAAGACATTGCTTTTTTCTGAATCTTTTCCTCTAGCACGTGTTAAGTGATTTATCTTTTTCAGAGACCGGGCTCTGATACCAATTGAAGTAGCAATAAACGTCACAAGAAAGGGGGGGTTTGAATTGTGACCCTTTTTAAAAATTATTCCTGCAACTTAAATAAGTATATATGCTCAAGAAAATATTTGGTTAGTGTGAGTGGTAATAAAATATTATAATATTAGGACCAGAGAACTCTGGATAATAGAATAAATAAAAGGACCATAAAGTTCAGGAATAAAAGACTGGAATAAATAAAACAGTAAAGGACCAGAAAACTCTGGATATATAACTGAAATAAATAAAGCAGTAAAGGACCAGAAAACTCTATTTATATAACTGAAATAAATAAAGCAGTAAAGGACCAGAACACTCTGAAAATATTAAGAATAAAATAAATAGGACCAGAAGGTTCTGGATAATTATTAAGTAGTAGGTTAATATTTTAATTTTAGTTTAAGGACCAGAGTACTTTGGAAAATTAATATAGTTAGTTATAGGTTAAATGTGACTGCCAGAAATTAAGAGATGAGAGAAGAGAGAGAACACAAGAGATTTATCCTGGTTTGCCTAACCGGCTACGTCCAGTCCCCACACTACGTGTAAAGACCTTTATGTAATCATATGATATTCTTTCCATTTATGTCCTTTATCCAAAGTACCTTCTTTTGGTGAGTCATAAAGAATATTTTGTTTCTTGAATTTATTCCAAAAAGTTCAATTATGTCATTTTGCTTATTTGCTTTGATAAGGACGTCTTTAACTTGTCTTGTGAGCATAAAACCTTCTTTCTTATGTTAAGAACATTCTCATGAAACATTTCTCACAAAATTCATTAGTAGATAACAAGTTAAAAAACAAGTATTAAATATTTGTAATCTTTAAAACATCAAATAAGGATTTTGTGCTCAACAAGTACATTATAATACCCTCCTTGGCACATCCTGATTACATAGAAAAAGATTAAAGATTAATGTTAAATTTGTAGATATCATTTGTATGATAGTAAATTTCGATTTATTTGTTGATTTTGAAAAATGTTATATTTTAATCGTCAGAAACAGTTATTCCTCCTTATGGTACCTAACTGGAACAACGTGTTGTACTGCTTCAACTACTGTAAGAGGCCTCTTCCTCATGGCATGAAGTGTGATAGTAAGAAGCTTTCAATTTATTTATTAACATAATAAAATTAATTTATTCATTTATATATTAATATTAATCAATCACGAATTGCTTTCTAAAATGTAGCTTACGAAATTTGGGAATGTTTTGCAGGATTCTATGTTCTAAGTGTCCTCCTACCAAGTAATTAAGAGTTGAAGATTTGTACTATATATTAGTGCTCCGAGCTATAGTTGTATTCATATATGTTAGAAGCAATTTCTGAAATAAATGAAAGAAATAAGTTGAGGATTTTCTTGAAGTGAATCATCACTAGATATTTATTTGAAAGTCTACGGTTGAGTCATATTACAGTTCCATGTTTGTTCGAAAAAAGACTTAATATGTGTTTTTGAACGAAAATAAAAAATAAACTTAAGAATATCAATTTTAAGATAAAAGTTACTTTTTATACCTCTAGTTGTAAGAAGTTTTACACAATCAACAAATAACAATCACTAATAATTATGAATTTATAAAAGATAATTATGATTAAAGTCAACCTTTTCTAATGATCATATAATTGTGATTGATTAACAATGTACAAAACCTTACACTAATTTTGCATATTAATTGAATTATTTAAGACAATCATTTAACCAAGTGGTCAACACTTACTCAATTAAATGTGTACTCCCTCCGTCCTAAATGATAAGTCCTTTTAGAAAAGAATTATATTAAATTATAAGTCGTTTTACAATAATAATGAAACATTAATATTATTTTGGGATATGTTAACTTGTGTCTTCAAGACGCAAGTTAATGATTCAAATATGGAAATAAATTATTGGAATGTGTGAATTGCATTTAATCTTTAACTTTTTAGTCAATTAAATGCACCAACTTTTATAAAAAATTTCTTCTTTTGGGTTTCTTAACATGTGCCCTAAGGACATAAGTTAACATTACCCTATTATTTTTTCTAAGGAAATACTAACAAGTTTCCTTAGAGCACTTGATAAGAAGTTTAAAATAAAAATTTTGTTTTGAAATTTGTGCATTCAACGCATTGAAACTTCAAAAAGCAACTTTTTTTTACATAAAAGCTATTAATTGTTTCTATTTTTTGAATTCTTAACTAGAGCAAAACTCTTTTTTCTATTATACCTATAACTTCTATTTTTTCTGGGAATAGAAAAATTTTCCCAAAGAAAAGGGTGGGAATAAAGTTTCCATGAAGATGAGTATAAATTCATAAATAATTACCTATTATAATTCATATTTTCATGATTTCCAGGAATATTATAATGTTAAACAAACATCTTTTTTTTTTTTATATACCTTGGAATAAAATTCTCATTTTTATGTTCCAAGGAATGTTATTCCTAGGAATAAATTTGGTAAACTTGAAACAAACACACCCTTAATATCTTTTCTCATAACATTAATAAAGGACAGTTTTGTAAAACAACTTACAATAACGTCATATAATTTGGATCATAGGAGTATTGATATGGGTTCAAACACACTCACAATCATTTCTCAACACTATTGTTGTTAAAAGTTAGAAATTAAAATTATTTTTGACACATTTGTTGGCATCAATTTCACCATTTAAAAAGCTATTTTTTTATAGATAAAAAATCAAAAACTTAAATTCTTCTTTTTTTTGTCAAATAGGGTAGTGACTAAACCAACACACCTAAAGTTAAAGAAAAGATGAATTCATGGTACAAACACGGACCATGTGTATGTGATTGTCCTTGCATCTACCAATTAAGTTGTAATTATAGGAAAAATTCAAATTGTTAAAATCATTGATTAATCAATTTCACAATTTTACTTATGTGAATTATATTCAAAAAATCATTTTAAATAATTTCAGTTATACATGAAAAATTCAAAAATACTATTAAACTTGCTTAATTACAAAAAATCACTTTTTAGGGATGTTTTAAATAACATTTACTACTAAGTAAAAAAAATACAACAATTAATCATCTTGCCTAAAATAGTTTAATAGTCTAATAATTAATTCTATTTTTTTAGGTAAATTAATTCTATTCTTATTACTCTTCTTTTTTGATGGTTTCTTTTTGAGTTTTTCTAATTACACCCTGTATAATCTTGGTTACATCCTAAAATGACAAAATTATCCTTGCATAAAATTTAATTTTCAAAAAGCTTCTTCTTTCTGTCTTGGTTACACCTCAAAATCCATCTTCCGTCTTTCCTTCTTCAAGTTGTGTTCTTCGATCGATTATGTTTTTCTTGTCATGGGTTCCCTAATTCTAAGCTTTTTCTGGGTTCAATTGTGTTTTTCTTGTTTTTGGATTCTAGTGTAATTTAATCTTAAACTCAGTTTAAGTAGGTCATGTAAACTTAGTATAAGTAGGCCATGTAAACTGAGTTTAAGTGTATATCTAAAAGTTCAACCTTATTCAATGATTCTACGTAATCTCAGTTAAGTATGTACATGTAAACTTAGTTGTTAAATGATTCTACGTAATCTCAATTTAAGAATGTACATGTAAACTTAGTTTAAGTAGGTCATGTAAACTAAGTTTAAGTAGGTTATGTAAACTAAGTTTACATGAACCTAGTTAAATTGAATTTAAGTTAACCTCAACATGTAAATTGAAACCATCGTACAATGTAGTTGAACAAGAAGAAATAAAATTGAAAATAACATTCTTGTAAAAGAAGAAGAAATTCACTTACTTATATGCAATCGAGTATAGATGATCATGAACAAAGTAATTCACTTTGTTCCTTGTTAAATTGCATAACATGTGTCTTAGAAAAGAAGATGTCTCTCTTGTTTAACTAAACTTCTTGAAACATGCATAACTGCTCTTTGACTTCAGATGAATCGTATCAAAGAATCTTGAATCGATTCACAAGCTTTTGAAAAATACATGTTGCTCTCTGACTTCATGTGAATCGTATCATATTTGTTTGATACGACTCATCAAACTCTCTGACTTAATCTGAATCGATTCATGATTGAAATGAATCATATTAAACCTCATCCTAGGTATTTTGAATCGATTCAATTCTTGTTTGACACGCATCATTCTTCATCACATTTTCCTCTTTTCTTGTTTTGTCTTATATGGTCTGAATCGATTCGCTCAGTTCATTTTACTCAAAATTTTATACTTCCCCTTCATTACTATATAAACCTTCCTCCTCATAACTCCAAAATTATTGAATCATTTGCAACTATTCTCTCTAGGTCTCAAAAACTCATTGTTCATACATTCTTCAAGATTAAACACTTTTTCTTAGAATCACTTTGTTCTTTGAGTCACATTGATTCTCTAGGGTGCTAGTAGGGATTGTAAGTTGGTTCTCTTAAGAAGATTGATTGGGCTTAATCAAGACTTCAAAGTAAAGTGAATAATCTCAAAGTAAAGTGAATAATCACATTGATTCTCTAACCGTTCTTGAAGTCGAAGGGGATTCGTTTACTGGACGTAGCATCGAAGGCTTGAGTGAAGAGTTCGAAAGGGTGCACGAGTATTCAAGGATTCGAAGATTCAAGGAGCACCAAATTCAAGGGTTACTTGGAGTTTGGGGGAGTGTTTTACATAGGAGTTGAAGAATTAGGTTTTAATTTCAAGGAACTCTTGTAAACACATTGTATTCAACATTTGTTACATAGCGGATGACCTTGGTGAAGGTGTATTTCATCAAGAAGAGTAGAGGTAGCTCTAGCGAGAACAAGAAAGAGCGAACTACTATAAAAATATCGGTGTTATCTCTCTTTCCCTATCCTCTTTACTTTTTACCATTGCATGTGATTAATTGAATAATTGTTAGGATAATTGTTAGTGTTGATCTAAGTTGTTTTTCATTGAAAATAATCTAATTCATTGAATTAGGTTTCATATAATTTGTTTAGATCAACTGATTGCAAAATCTATTCAATTCTTCAATTACACATGTATTGCGCTTTGATTTGATAGCTTAGTAATTTTGTTCATACAGGTTTGATTTGAATTTGTCTATAAGTTTTGTACATTGTTCAAGGATTATTAAAGTTTGATTGTATAATAAAATTTGTATCGTGAATCTCTCAATTCTAAGATTAAATCTTATTGCACATATATTTGTCTTTTTGATTCATTGTTTGTGATTGTTCGAGCACAATTCCAATAGTCGATTTCATTAAAATTGCTTTTTATACTCTAGAAAAACTTTTCAAAAAGCTATTCACCCCTCGCTTGGTAACTAATTATCCATAAAGATTAAGAGCTTACTAGTTCAATAAAAAGATAATTTATCTCTTCATACCTAAGGGTTCTTATAGTCCTATCTCTCAAGACCCTCTGAAGACCCAACCATTTATAGGATACTAGATCCATCAAAGTGAGTCCACAATCTACAAAACTATAGAACCTTCCACACCATATTTTTCCTCAAGCCGCCCTTATCAACACTCCAAGTCATCATTGACCCATTACCCAAAATATCCACCCCACTTGTAACATTCTCAACCGTCCGATCAACCACTCTCTCTCCACCATCGACCACTCTCCTCACTTTCCACCCACGTGGTGGGTCCACACCTCAAATAAAGCAAATCCGAACCTCAGGTTTGGATAACCCGAAGCTAGATTCTGTCTTTTTCCCTTCTTTATCCACTTTCCATTCAACATGTTATATACCATTTTGCTTTGTTTCAACTCATTCATTCACTCTTTGATTGTGATATTTTTAAACAATCATAACATCACTCTGCAAAATACACTTGTAGTAATAGGTAACCATGAAACATCATCATATTATGTTTTTTTTTCTTGTGTTTTTTTCTTCTTCATTAGATTAGATGAGTGATGTTTTTGTTCTATATCTTTGTCCCATTGTTGATCTTTTGAAAAAAAAAGATTTTTTTTTTCAATTTGTATAGCCCATTTGATGGATCCTATTTGTTGTTCAATATCTTCGATCCATTGTTGATCCTTTGAAAAATAATTGTTTTTATGTGGGTGGTACTAAAAAGATTCAATTTTTATCAATTTTGTTAGTTCAACACTTTACCCTAATGGTTTCTTCATGTGTGTGACTTTTTTTTGGGTGATGTTTTTTCGGTGATTAGTTTCTATGCTGTGATTTTTCATTGATTATTTTGCTATGCTGTGATTTTTCATTGATTATTTTTTTTCACTAGGAATTGATATGATGGGTTTGATGATTTTCTTTGTGGTGTATGTATTTTAAAAAAAGGGTAGTACTGTTGTTAGTATAGTAAATCTTGGATGGATCTTTAGTCTTATTAGCTTGATGATGGATGTTAACTGTGTTAATTTGTTTCTAAGAAAATATGAACTGTTTTTGGAGGGGTTGTGTTTGAGATCAAAACTTTTGATCCTAGTTGTGGGATAATGATCTGAATCAAGTGTTATCTTCTCTGGATCTGAAGAAAGTTTAATTTTTTATTAATTTGAAGCAAGTATTTCTAAATACTTAGCATGCTTATTTATTTTTATTTTTTCTATATGTGATTTTATTTAGTATTTGACATGATTCCAAAATTTTGATTGTGTGATAGTAAACTATATTCCATAAGTATCAATTTATTTGTCTTTTTACTCTTTCCTAAAATTTTTAGGTATTTTTCAATATACATATAAAAACAAGAGTTTTATGGATTGTACAACAATCATCAAATCAGATTTTACCTTGCTGTCACCTGCTGTTTTATTTCGTTAAATCTCTTAATAAACGTCTACTTGGCAAAATTTGATTGAATGATTGTTTACACAGTCGGTGCATAGTTTTTAAACTCTAAAAGAAATTTTTTGTTAGAAAAGATAACCTATTACCAATGAAGCAATTTCATTGGTAATAGATTATCTTTATATGATATATGCCTTTGAATGGTATTGCTAAATAGCATCTATAGTTGTGCTAGCCAAATTTGAACAAATTGCTATTGTTTGCGATATCCTATTTAGTATAAAATGTTGGCCAAATAGTGTCACTGAAAATCTGTTTAGTCATACTAGATGAGTATCGCTGATATCCTATTTCCTCAAATTGTTTGCTATTATTCGCAATTTTGTGATCTTCACACATGATTTGAATCACTAAATGAGTGATTTGAATCATAGCAGTTTTAGTATAAAGCACGGTAGCATAGCGTAATTTGAACAAACTGCTATTCTTCAAGATCCACGGTTGACAACACTGTTCTATTCTGCTGACAAATGTAATTGTAAACTGATATACTTTATGAACACTTTGTAGGATTGTGCTTAAGTTATTGGATTTTGCTGACAAGTTCTGATGGCATTGGTAACTGGAAGAAGTTCAGCTCTGAATCCAAATGCACCTCTCTTCATACCTGCTGCATTTCGTCAAGTGGAGGATTTTTCACCTCAATGGTGGGAGCTTGTGAAATCTTCGACATGGTTTCATAACTATTGGTTGAGCCAGCATAAGGAGGAAGATTTTGTCGAAAGTGGCGGAAATGATGCTACAAATGATGATGATATAGAACATTTGCTGTCAGAAACTTTTGATCTTGGCATTGAAGAGGATTTCAACTTTCTAGATAATGAGTTTGAGAAATTGGTGATGTCCGACGAAGCTCAAGAGTGTCCAGTTATGGATGATCCTGTTGAGGAAAAAAAGCCTGTTCATGGTAAGCATTGAATCTAATTTATTGGAAAATTTTGATTCTGTAACTGTTTATATTTGATCATAACAATACTTTACGATAATATATCTGACAATGTAAGTTTGTTTCATGCACAATATGCACAAATCTTTGAAATTAGGAAACAAAATGAAAACATGTGATAGTTTGTTTCCATGTGTAGAAATGGAAAATGAAAATACTTTTTTAAACTAAATAGGTCCTTGAGAGTTGAGATATCCAAAGAAATGCATGTGGTATTACAACATTATATGTTTTGGATTTAATTGATATGCGTCGACCGTGTAATTTGTTTTACACTGTCAATCAATTGTAATCATTGGATCATTAAAAATATTTTACTTTAAGCATATCTAGTTTAAAAATCATACAAAGGGTTATTTGTGATTGGTCGGTAGTGTAAAATGTTTTACACCGACTGTGTATCAAATTGATCTCATACTTTTCTACTAGATTGTAAAAAATAAGCCTCAACCTAAAGTAGAGGCAATTCATATTAAGTGCTTAATTTTTTATATTTGAGTTGTGATGGTGATTGCAATTCTAGTTTATAAAGCAAGCACCAAAAGTTAGAGTAAATGTAATGTGTCAAACCACCAAGGTGTAGCGCAAGTAGTTAGTGCGCACTGTGTGTCGGGGTGTTCTAAACCCTAGAATTTTGAGTTCGATTCTTACTAATCACAAAATATGTAATGTCTCATAATTGATTTCTTTCTTAATCAGGTGTTAACAAGGATGCTGCTGCTCTTATCAAGATCTTGTCACCAAAGGAAAGGGGTATCAAGTCCCCTGTTGGGTCTCCAAAGCACTTTGAGAAGCCAGCACAACATGTTAACCTCAAGTGTGCACCTCAAAGAATTCACCAACCTCGTTAGGAGAAACTTTGAATCTCATAGTGATAACTTGTTTGAACTGCAAGTTTCTGACTAGAGTATGCAAATCTATGTTGAAATAACTTGTGTACATAGAAGAAGGTGTAGTGTCTTTGTATTTTTCTTGTTGATTGTCATGTAGTGTATTTAATGGTAGGTGAGACTTTCAAGTTTGAACGGCTCAAGTCTTGGAATGTTTATGGTTTGATCAACTTTATTTCACTTCATTTTGAAATAAATGAATGGTTATTGTAAGTTACATGGCAGAATAGAGTCCTATGAATTTATTTTTTAGGTGTGTCCTGTTCAGTGTGGTAATTGGATTGTACTTTTCATGTCTTGTAATTTTACATTTGGAAAGAAAATGGTTAAGTAGCTGCTTTTTGCTTATGCAATTGCATCAGTTTAACAACTTTATTTAAACATGGAATAATGTGATGGTTCCATTTTATAAGTTTATCCACCCTTTATCACTACTTATTAAATGGTGAACAGAATAATAACTTTACTTGCTCTCTAAACCAAAAATTAAACAAGTCTCTTATGTAGTAATCTCCCAAGTTTTATCTTATGATACAAGATTTACCATTAAAATTATACTTTATATTGTATGGTTCGTTAGATTCCACTTACAATTTTAATGACATTTGATTTTTTTGCCAGATTTTGGTTAATAAATTGTCTTCAACATAATAAAAAAGATGTCATATCATTTTAATGGAGTGTTTGGTTCCATTTCTTTTCGCCATAGCTGCGCGTTCACAAGGCCTTTTGACTTGATAGAAGCTAACATTTGTTTGCTTAGAAAAAAACACGCGTTCACAGGGCCTTTTGGCTTGATAATGAGAAGCTAGCATTTGTTGCTTCGAAAAAACACGTGTCTGCGAGGCTTCCACCATGGTTCCAAACATAGCTCAAGTCTATTTCAATTTACATATTTAAATTTCACAATGAACTATGTGTACTGTAGGATTTGGAAGAAGAAACTAATTTTATTTTTTTTTTTGAGGAAAAAGAAGAAACTAATTTGTTTTTGGTTTTACATTATCCCCAAACAATTGTTAACTACCCAAAATTGGTGGTTTAGTTTGAATCGGTCGTGAGACAAACAAATTATTTGATTCAAAGATTAAACAGACCCAAATCATTGTTGGAGGTACTCTGATCTAACATTCCTTTCATTTAGGTGGAGGAGAAGGCAGTTATAACAGATCATTCAATTTTCAGAAGACTAAAACATGTGAACACCTTGCTCAGATTTAGATAGTTGATGTGAACATCTGGTGTTATTCAAAATTCAACAAACATTTAAAAGATTGCAAAGTAAACTCCTAGCATTTCTGTCCAAATAAAATTCCCAGAAAAGGAAAGGGTAAATATCCAGGTACTACTACTATTATTTTTCCTATCCCAGGTTTCTGCTCTATTTTTCTTCTCCTTTTGGGTCAATGAGTTCTGTTCTAATGGAATCAAGCAAAGCTACATGAACCCAATTTAACCAAGGAAGTTCATGATCACCAAATGGAGCACCACATTGCAGAGAACAAAATCCGCAAAAGCACGCTCGGGTGCAATATCCTGCATTAGGATGGGAGATCAATTATCTGTAAGAATATAGCAAGTGAAGGAAATGATCCAACACATTATTTCTTCATTTCCTTTCTACTTTGTTCAGTCAAGTTAAAGATATATGAAATATTTATAAAGGTTGAGTTTGAAACTACATAACTTAGTCAGGATAATGAATAAATGAAAGAAAACCTATAAATATTACAGGTTGAGAGTTGCATGAATAATTATAGGTTTTGAATTTGACTCATATAAACCAAGTCAAATATCATGATACACAAGAAAGGAATTTTACCTTGAATTCCTTGTTCTCTTTATTCACTTGGATCCGGAGACAAACTGGTCAAAAATAGAGAATGGTAACATTGATAAGAAAAACAAGAACAAAACTTATGCATATGAACGTAGGTGGAATAAAACTATTGTATTATATCTATACACATGTATCTGAGTGTACTGAAATATATGCGTGTGCATAAATTGCAAAGTTAGCCGCACAGAAAATTTTAAATCAACTTCGCCACTTACCAGCCAAAACTGCAGTTCCTACGCAAGAAAGTACTCCCGACAGGAAGGAGTTGAATGGAAATGTTCCCACCAAAGCCATGTAAACTACCTGGTCATTAATAAAATGGAAAAGAAATATAACTTTCAACAAGAGCAGCGTATTGTCAACAAACAAAGAAAAAGAGCAAGTAACTTCAACATAAACCTATCGGCCAACCTTCACAGATATTAATTTCAGTTACACGATGTATTTTCAAAACATTAGATTTGGGAGTTCATTAAACTAGAACCTGGAAGGGTATTATCAGGCAAAGTATGATTTAAAATCTGGAAGCAATTTCTCAATAATGTCTGGATTCTGGAAGGATATTATCCGAAAGTGAGATTACAAATGTTGCGCTGTTCGGGGTAGTTAGAAAAATGGAAGAGTTCTCTGATATTTACATTCCAGTAAGCTAGCTTCTTTTGGGTTTTTTGTGTTACGCATGTTGATGACGGTGTGCATGTTTCTAGTGCACTGCGGATTTTTGAAGTGATTTATGGACTGCGGCACTTCAACATAATGTCATGATATAGGGAATGAGCTTTCTGTTTGATATATTGATTTCAGTGTCTTAAATTGGGGGCAGAACACTGTTTTCTTCCACCCATTCGTGGATTGAGCATTTTCTAAGCATTGAAACTAGATATAAAAAAGAAAGAAAAGAAAAAACCCAAGTCGGTCTCTGAAATTGTAGGCTGTATAAACCTAGTCCTCCACTTTATCAATATTCTAAAATGACCCCTGGAATTATGAGCTGCTAATTAAGTTCGTATGTATGTCTAGTTATGTTATCAAATGCATCTCTGACGGATTTTATTTTCAAATTCAACTCCTATATTACCAACTTAATGTCATTCTGCAAATACTAACATAAGGACAAATATGATTAACATTTTGTAATTTCAGAGATCATTTTGTAATATCGGTACAATTTCAAGGATTGAATTGGATATTTAAAATCGAAAGACACTATCATATTGGGAGGCATCACAGTCATCAAAGATTGATTCACTAATATTTCAGGTTAACATTATTAAACAAAAGTTATAATTAAGAACAAATCTCTTAGAAATTGAAGCAAGGCTGGGAAGTACCTGGATGAGGGCAGTGAAGACAGCGAACACGACATAATGATCAATGATCTAAAGGAAAAGCCAAAGCAGGGTTAGAAAAAAGTACACAATTTTGGAGAAATAGACATGGGAAGAGAGGAGAAACCTTGAGATTTGTAGGGGTTGCGGAATAAGCAGACCAAAGAGTGCGGATAAGATCTTGTGCATCCTTAGCAGTAGACTTCACCATCGTCTTCAACTCTTCCTTCTACCTACACAGTGAAAAAAGAGAAAGAGGTTCACAAAATATGGCTATAGATGCTGAAATAGAAGATAATCAAGTCACAAAAATTCAGTGCAATAAGCAACATTACTAATTCATGCATCATATCTTAACATTAAAACATGACAAAAAATCACAATATAAAAAGAGATATAAATACATAATAGAACATGCAGCATCAATATAAGAACTCTAGTAAGAGAGAAATATACACTGATATTATCTAAAGTAAAAAGTTTGCAAACCTTGCAAAAGATATTTACAGTCAAATATCATAATCAAACAACACACTTATCTATCTTTTTGAGCAAAGAATTTCAGTTTACAAGGGCATGCAAGATTTTTTTTTTTTAGAAAAAAGGTCCACTATCGCAATCTGGGTCGCGACATCATGATTTTCATGTCTCTACGACCGCAATGTGTAAACACTCTAGGCCACGTCAACTGCATTTGGCCCAGATTTTCCACAATATCAATTACAAATAAGTCCAAGTTTCCCATTAAAAAGACATAGATCTGAAAAATGTTTATAACGAGAGTGACACTTCCAACCTTACAATCTAGTTTTGTAAGAACGAGTTAAGATATAAAAACCCTAACAAATATCAAGGATTGCAACGCGACCATGACGTCAATTTAAAACCTTGATGAAATGGTTTAATCATTTGCCAAAAACAAAATGCAGCTAGAAAGGGTATATATACATAAAAGAGTTGATTTGAAATAATTATCTAATTTTTCAATTTCAGAGATATTGATCTGCAAAAACAATTCGCATCTCAATTCAACTGAAGATACATAAACCATTCATTTGTAAAATGAAGCACGGACACAGACACCGATAAAATTTTGAGACAATGACATAATTCAATGTTATCATGAGAGTCGGTGTCAGACACCAACACATGTCAGACACCAGGACATGACTTCAATCAGAAATGTGATGCAACAACTAAAAAACCATTGAACGCAAATTGAAGAAGCAAGGAAACAATACACATTGAGGTTAGGAAGACGCGATACATTGAAAATGTGAAGACATTCATAGAATAGATAACAGAAAAATATAGAATAAAATTGGATAATTATATGATGAGAAAGCAAGCAAATCAAAATTAAAATCCATGATGCATATGAATGAAATGTAAATTGAAGCATTTGAATTGGATCTGAGTGAAGGCGAGGTTACCTTTGGATTCGATATATTCAGACAACTACTACAGACGTGGATCAGCCGCTGGACTTATTGCAGTGCTTCCTCTAAAGACTAGTTAATTGTACTTGTCTCTGCAGCCCCAATATCGTATTTTCACAACTAGTAATTTTGTTTAATTTTAAATAATCTCACAACTTGTAATTTTAAAATTCTCAGGACATCTCAAATTAGGTGTCTTCGATTATTAAAAAAATGATTAATTTTAATGGTAAAATATATTTAAGTTACTATAATGCCCTTATTAGTTACATAGTTAAAGAAATAGTTAGATAATTGAAATGAAAAAATTAGTGTATGTCAGTGAATATGTCAGTGTATTTCATGCCTTTACAAAATACAATGTTTTTAGTGCTTATAATTTTTTGACATCAAGGATCACCCTTTAAACAATTGTCATACTTCAATCATTTTGCACAAGGAGATCCCCTTAAAAGTCAACATCTTTGCTCGACGTTTATTGCATAACCGGCTTCCAACTACTGACAACTTAATTAGGAGAAGCGTTTTTTCAGCAAAATTTGACTTCCTGCTCGGGTGACTGTGGTTTCCAAGAGGATATTGACCATTTGATTTTAACTTACGACTTTTATGGACATATTTGATATGAAATTTATAATTGGCTAGGTTTTGTTTCAGCTAAGTCGGCTCATGTTCACGATCACATCATTCAATTTTGTTCGTTGGGTGGTTTCTCTAACCACACTTGTTCTGCTTTTTATTTGATCTGGTTCTCTAGTGTTTGGATTGTTTGGCATGACAGGAATGCTATAATCTTTCAACATAAGGGAGATTATATTAATCATCTTATAGATAAAGTTAAGCTCCAGTCTTTTTAGTGGTTGAAGACAAATAATCCTAACTTTGCTTTTAATTATAACATATGGTGATTTAATCCCCTATGTTACCTAGAAGTTCTTGTTTAGTTATAGTTGTTGCTTCAATTTTTAGCATGCCTGGTTTGTGGCTCATATGCTAAGTTTCTTCTTGGTATTTTGATGTAACTTATATTTAATGTTATTAGATTATAAAAAACAATTGATAGTACATTTTAATATATCTTTAAAAGAAAAATACATTATAAATATATCTTATGAAGATCATTATCGTCCATTGTGATTATATCCAATTCAAGGATTAATAATTTGTAGTTTGGTGAATAAAAACCGTTTTAAGAGGTTTTCATTTTAGTAATTTTGAGTCAAAAATAGTTATTCAAAATAGGAAAATGAAAGAAGTAAAACACATATGACTCAAATCACTCAATGATTCATTCTTCTAAGTTCTAACTCTCTTCACTCTCACACAACACAGCAGCAACTCATTGCTGTTGCGTGTGTAAAACCCAATTTACACATTCCATCAACCACCGCCATGCCAATCACCAACCACCACAACCACCTCCACACCCCTCTCCGTCAACCCGCCTCCACCACCTCCTCCTCCTTCACCTCCAAGATCCTCCTCCTCCTTACCCTCCTCCCTGTCTCCCTCGCTACCATTGCTTTCATCCTTCAATGGCGTGGTGGCATCACCGATCCAGCGACCCTTTTGTCTCCTCATGGCGCTCATAATTTCCCTGGCATGGATTCTTCTCCTCTTTCACCTCTTACTCATACTACTCATTCTTCTGATTGTCTTAACCTTGGTCGCTCTTCTTCTCCTTCTTTTCCTTATTACCATAATTGGAAACTTGATTTTGGTGACTCTCTTACTCCAAAGGTTCGTTTTTTAGCTTCTTTGAATTGTGGGGTTTGCTTGTTTTTTGTTGTTTTGTATGATTGTAACTTTCAATCAAAATAGTTGGCTTATAATGGTGATCTATATCATTTTTTGTGTTTTGTATCATTCTGGGTTTGATGATCTGTGTGAACTTGGTTTTTAGTCAATTTTAGTAGTTCTGCTGGATCATAAGTCACGTGATCTCTGTTTTTAAATTGTGATGTAAAAATTTGGTTGTTGATTAGTAATTTAGTATATGAGATGGGTTTAGGTGGTTTGAGCATGTAGACAGAAGATCTGTAGATTATGTAGTAAGGACAGTAGACTAGATGGAGAGTAGTCAAATTACTAGAGGCATAGGAAGACAGAAAAACTAGAAACTATCAAGAAAGAACTAGAGATTAATTTGCTGGATGGAAATATGGTATATGATAGAGCATTATAAGCTATGTCGTCGTTTGATCCATGTAGCCGGCCCCACTTAATGGGATAATGCTTGACTGTTGTTGTATGATTGTAACTTTGATCAAAATAGGTGGCTTCATAATAGGGATTTTAATTTTGGGTTTGATGATCTGTGATGAGCTTGGTTTTTAGTCAATGTTCCTAGTTATGCTGTATCGTTAATCACGTGATCTGTGTTTTTAAATTGGGCTGATGTAGAAATTTTGTTGCTGATTAGTTATGAGGATAATGAAGGGTGTTTCTAAAAATATTGTTTGTTTGTGTTGTTGTTCTTGTGTTTTAGGGTATTTTGGTTAGCAAAATATCTTCTATTTTTTTAATTATTTCCTAACTTTATAGAAATTTTTATTTAAGATTTAGTACTAGATGGGTTAGACTGTGAGTAGTTTATGTTATTACTAGTAAATTATTTTGGCTAGTTCTGATATTTGAGGCCATGTGATCTGTGTTTATGAATGGGGTTGATGTAGCAGTTTTGTTAGTGAAGTTTATGAGGATAATGAACGTTGTTTCTGAAAGTATTGTATGTTTTGCATTGTTTTCGAGTAATTCGATTAGTGAAGGGTTATTTATTTATTTATTTTTTAATGATATTTTCTAATTTTATAGTAGTTTTTGTTTAAGATTTAGTCCTGGCTGAGTTGAGCTTTGACTAAATTATGTTATTAGTACTGGAGTGAGTTCATGATCTATGTTTTATTGATTTTCCATGATCTGTGTTTGATGTGTTCTGAAAATTGAGTTAATTTTGAGATATTTTTGTTGAAGATTGTTTCTAGGAGTTTTTTAGTGTTCTTTGATTTAAGCTATTTTATACACGGAAAGCCGTTTCCCGCGCTTTATTTTTTTGTAGATTTATTTCATCTTTATAGATTTTATCAAGTGTCTGTCACTTTTGGATATCAATTTAATCCATATTTTCTTCTTGATGAGCAGATCTGTGTCACAAGTAGTACATCTGCAGGGCTTGAGCAGATTCTTCCCTGGATGTTTTATCATAAAGTCATTGGAGTAACAAACTTTTTTCTCTTTGTGGAGGGGAAGGCTGCTACTCCTGAAGTATCAAAGGTCTTGGAATCAATTCCTGTAAGTAGACACAAACTCAGAATGCATTGGTTCTACAGTAGCGAAAATTGTTTTTGATTGAATTAATTTTAGTTAAAAACGAGTTTAAGGTATACAAAGTAATGGTTTATGTTTTGATATGTTAAGGTGAAAATGAGTTGAACAATAAATTTCAGTGTTCTATTCATATTAGTATTAGGATTCAATTATGTTGATTCATTTCACGTTCCTTCTTTCTCTTCCCTAATGCTATTATTCTAATTTGGTTTATGTTATTTAACTATTCATTTCAGGTTCCTTCTTTCTCTTCCCTAATGCTATTATTCTAATTTGGTTTATGTTATTTAACTATTCATTTCACGTTCCTTCTTTCTCTTCCCTAATGCTATTATTCTAATTTGGTTTATGTTATTTAACTAGGGTGTAAAGGTTATATATAGAACAAGTCAGCTGGAAGAACAACAAGCTAAGAGGTTAATCATTTTTACCATTTTATTATTGAAACTCATCCTTTTGAATTGATTTTGCAATTTTCAATTGGTTATAGTGTTCTCCCGAGTTTCCCAATTTGAATTTAGATATGCTTTCATGATAATAGTTTGACATTTTTGTGTGTCCAGGATAACTCTGTTAGTAAACATCAATTGACTAAAATTATCCCTACATTCGGTACCTACATCCTACATATAGAAAACTAACTGCTAACTAGGTACTACCTTATTACTAACAACTGATATCTCTAATACCCTCCTGCAAGCTGGAAGGTGTTCACAGCACTTCCAGCTTGGGATGCGCAATAGAAAACATATCAAATAAAAAAAAAAATCAACGACAAATGCCAGGATATGTCAGTTGCAACGACAATCCAAGGGCAACTATCAATGCTTAATCACAATAAGGAAGATACACAAATCATCAATGCCAATAAGGGAAATTTTTTTAACCATTAAGTAGAAGCCACAGCTCAAGGCTTAAACCCCTTAGCAAAAACTACAATGCTCAAACACTATTAAGGCTACTATGCTCATTGCCATAAAATTTTATTTCTTTTCCTTGTCATTGTTATACTTTTTATATGACATGGTAATATTCTTGCATTCTCCTGTCTTCAGGATACATGTATGTATTTTTATTCTAATTCTAATTCCTTAGTTTCTACGAGTGGGATTTTTTATACTGAACATATAAGTTGTTGGTTGCATCAGCCGTATTTGGAATGAGACATGGCTGGCAAGTTTCTTTTACAAACCATGCAATTATGAACTTTTTGTAAAGCAATCCCTCAATATGGAGATGGCTATTGTTATGGCAAGGGTATGGCAAATTGTTTAATTGCGCAAATTCTCATTTTATTATATTATTATTGTTTTCTGCGCAATTTGGTTGATGAACGCAGTGTCTGCATGTTGTAACATCAGGATTCTGGTATGGACTGGATTCTTCATCTCGATACAGATGAATTAATACACCCAGCTGGTGCCCGGGAGTATTCTTTAAGGCAGTTGCTTCTTGATGTTCCAGGAAATGTTGATATGGTCATATTTCCTAACTATGTGAGTAGACTCTGCAAGTTCTTCATAATTGCATGATTTTCATTTACAAGTCATGGAACTGGAAGAGAAATGGCTATATTGTTAGCTTCACTTCTGTAACTAATTCTATCAGTCTTCTTTTTCTAGGAGAGCAGTGTTGAGCGAGATGATATCAAAGAACCATTTAGTGAGGTAAGTCTTGAAAGCTTTACAGAGTCTTTGCTAAAAGTGTGCAACTTATTTACTGAGAACATGAAATGAAGTAAAAAACGAACCGGCTTATCATATAATTATACGAGACTCGTTAGTTATACGAATGTAGATATTTTGAAGATGCTATTCCTTTTCTTCAACCAAGTATGCTGATAATATTAAAATTTTTTTTTATCTATCATTTGATTTTAGCTTTTACTGATTTTTTTTTTTTGTTAAAGCATAAGTTTATAGAATTACAAAATAAATGTTGACTTTTGGAACTCTATATATTAGTTTCTTGACGGTAAAGTTCTAAATCTCTTATCTATATGGTACTAGTTTTGTGCTTTAGTTGTGGTATATGTCATTGGGTTTAGAGTTTTAGATTTATCACATGAACTGGTGCATCAGGTCACTTTAGAGTGGACAAGTTCATGAAGGTTGAGATGTTGTGATGGCAAGCATTTCTTGTTGGGTTGAGCATCATATGAGTTTTTTAGCTTACTTAGCTGAATAGGATAGAGAACTGTTTTGAAGTGATTTGAAATTAAAATTGTTAACAAAAGAAGACAGATGCAAGCGCAAGGACTTACAGTTAATAATAATTGATGGTGCATTACTAGCAATGAAACACTACAGATACTCCATGTCATGTAGGCTCTAATACCAAGAAATCAAGAAATTAAATGCACTTGACTACCTTCCTTAATAAGTGTGAGAGTAGGTTTTTTGCTTTTAATTAAATCCGGTTTTATATACCGTAAATCAATTATTGGATTTTTGGTCAGCACATTGCAAACGTAAACCTGGTGCTGGGGCCTTGGAGGCTAGCACAACATTACTTAGCCAAAATTGTAAGAGACCATAATAACCCTCCTTGTCTCTTCACCTAACAGCCAAAGTTTTTGGGATAGTTTGTACATGACACTGTATTAAAGCCTTTATGATGAAGTTATCCAGAGTTTGATTCTTTTTGCCCCATTCTTGGATTAAAGAAAGTTGAATTTTAGATTAAGGTTGGCGGGCCTGTGCGCATAGTCCATATTTTAAATCCAAAGGTCTACTGCTTGATGGGATTGTTTAAGATATGATATAAAAACTATTCACATGTCTTCACCTATTGATTTAGTCTTTGGGATACTGTTGATGACACACTTATACCAACTGTGTGCCATTAAAAGAGCATTAGGTTTTGTATGACTTTATAAGCATTGACAGGTATTTTATATGCTAGGATGAGTATATCAATGGTCTTTGTTTCTTGGTTGCCTCTGTTAAACAAGGTTTCTATTTGGGGAGTTGAAAAACTAGTGGACATCTCATAATGATTCTAAATGTCATTTGATTGAGGGATATACGTTTAGTAGTCCCAGCTAAGAGAAAAAACTGTAGTAGTCAAAACTGATGCTATGATGGACACTTCTGGCACTCTTATACTTTGATTGTTTACCAGAATGAAAAGGGATTAGATTGAACTTCTGACATGAAAGGAATTGTAAATTAATAAATTTGTAACTGACATGAAAGGAATTGTAAATTAATAAATTTGTAAACTTACTTTCATTCGTTTACATTTGTTGATTTCTTAAAACTTTTCTCTGCCCCTTTGGCTCGTCCTTTGAAATTAGTTGGGTGTAATTGTTTTATTATTTGTGTATGTTTTGTGTTTTTGGCTGAATTGGGAGGATATTTCTGTGGTTCTGGTTTGAAGTTTGCATGTTTTGTTATTTACAATTCTACGTCCCTCTTTCTTTTCTGATCCGTCTAAGCAGGTAACGATGTTCAAGAAGAATTATGATCATCTTCCAAAGGATACATACTTTGGCATGTACAAAGATTCTGTGCGCGGCAATCCAAACTATTTCCTGACTTATGGAAACGGAAAATCAGTTGCACGGGTACAAGATCACCTTCGGCCTAATGGTGCACACAGATGGCATAATTATATGAAAACCCCAAAGTATAATACATCATCAGTATATAAAGCATTTTTATGTATGATATTTTAAATAGTATTGTGATAATTCTTCTGAATTATGCCAGTGAAATCAAATTGGAAGAGGCTGCTGTTTTACATTACACATACGCCAAATTCTCAGATTTAACTTCTAGACGTGATCGTTGTGGTTGCAAACCTACAAAAGAAGATGTCAAAAGATGCTTCATGTTGGAATTTGACAGATCTGTAAGTTTAAGTTTTTCTTTCTTTCTTATTCTGCTACCTTCTCTCCAATTCAGTTTTTCATTTGGATTGCATATCAGAAAACCGGATCTATTCAGCTGGTGTATTATTATTTTACTATAAGGTTTAGGTATTTTTTAGTAAATTTTCTTAGAATTTCTTTTATTTAGAGTGAAGAGTGCAATACTTGCGTGATGTTGGGAGCCTCATATACTAAGCTATCCTTTCTCTATTTTCTGGTGTGAGAATGAAGTGTTAACCTACGAAACACTTATTTAGACACCACACATGACAATGACACTGACACGTAGACACCCGTAATAATTTAAAAACAAAAGCAATTTAATGTAATCACATGTGTTGGTGTCGTGACACGTGTCATAGGACACAACTTCAATCTGAAGTTTCGGTGTTACATAGGTGTTAAGTGTTAACTATATATTTCAAAATATTTGTTGTCAGTAATCACTCATTGATGATAACTGATAAGTATACCCTTTCGATTCTAGGCATTCATTATTTATTTCATTTATGCTAAGTAGACTTTATCAATTTCAGGCATTCATCATTGCTTCAACTGCAACTGAAGAAGAAATGTTGAAGTGGTATGCCAGCTTCAATTCCTATTCATTTATGATCTCTTCCTATTCGATTTCTTAACCATTATGTTATTAATCTTCCTGAAACATGTGATATTTGCTTCTTGTTGTAGGTATAATGAGCATGTTGTGTGGGGTGATAAAGAGGTGAAGATTAAACTGTTGAGGAAAGGAATATTGACTCGCATATATACTCCCATGGTAAGTGATAAGTTATTAGGGAAGAGAATAAAGAAAACCAAGGTCGCTAATTTGTAAACTGAAAATATTACATATATGATGCATTGCGATTCAAAACTCTATTGATGCTCATAATGGTACGGACACAAACAAGATACTAACACCCTTCATGGAGTAAAAGTTGTCCCAACTCCCAACGACTCAGCTTGTTAGAGTAGTGTTGTTAAATAGAGGTTATAGCACTATAACATAGTGGAATTTAAATAAAGCACTAGCACATAATGTTGTCAAATAGTTGGGATAACGGCACTATAACACTGTTGTGTCAACAAATTGCTATTCTCTGCGATCGGTGATTGAAAAAACTGTTAGGGATAGATCCAATTGGAAGATTTACTCTCTAGAAAATTTATCCATTTCTACATATTTTACTTATTTTTTCGTAGCTTCAATCTCATTTTTCAATGAATTTGTCTACAGGTCATAATACAAAGTTTGAGGGAATCTGGAGTATTCAGTTCTGTCATTGCATCAGCCCCATCACTTTCCAAAGAAAAGTTTTTGCATTCAATTGACAGTAGCAATTCAACAAGAGCTGTTGCCTCTTTATCTCTCCCATCTAGAAAGGTTGGAAGAACCAAAGAATCACAAGCAACTGCAAGGAAGGTTTTGGATCTTGAATCTTCTGTATTTCAAGAATTGGCTGTACCGCCGCAGTCTCCGCCAGGAGTAGTAGAAGATAGTAACCTCATTTCACATTCATGATCAGTTTCAAGACCACCTTTTCTTCTTCTTTCATAGGTTGATATGCCATATCTTGTTTTTGTCATTTTTTCTGTATAGAATGCTACTAATGTGAATTCTATTTTATGTAATTTTCACAATATGAAGATATTCAACAAACAAACATGATATGCTATATTAGTGAGTGTAAATTAATAGTTGCTTCATGTAATAAAACACAATTTTTTCTTAGGCATAAAAGGACTAATTGTTACTATAATATAATTTTTCTACAAGTACATACGAAAAATTTGGGAAGTGAAAATAATAATTGAGATTTGCCAATGTAGGTTGATACAATTTTTAAGGAATCAACTTAGATCCTACAAAGACCTCAGTTTTAATTTGGCTTCTGAGAATGTTGGTAGGTGATTTGGCTCCTATATGAGATTCTCATTGATAGGTAATATATAAATATTTTTATAAACGCTCTTTGAAGTTTAGCTAGTTTTAGTTTCCAACTCTTCAAAAAGTTTCTTCATTAAAAAAAGAGAATTGATTATATAATTGTTTTTATGACATTTATCTCACTAAAAAACTAAAACACCTAGTTTTGCATGCAATGAGTGGGGATGGAGATGAACATATAAGCTGCGAAAGTAACATGACCGAATTTGTTAATCTAGCTAAATGTTAGATACATTTTTTTTAGGATAATCTTAGATTTGATTTAATCCATCAAATATTGTATTTTAGTTAATAGTTTAATCTTTGAATATCTTTCCTTAATTAATTTAGTTATTTGATATATTTTTCGTTACTTAGTAATTTAGTTTGGTCTACAAAATTATCTAAAAAAAAAGTTGCACAAAAAATGGTAATTTTGTCTCTCCCTCGCATTTTTATAAACATTTTAAAATCATGGGTGCTAGAAACACCCTTAAAATAAAAATAAAAATTCAAAATAGCTTATAAGAATGTGTTTTTTTTTTTGGCTAACTTCTAAGAGTGTTTTTTGTTTTTGTTTGTTTTTTATTTTATGAAAATGCATATTTTTTTTAACATTTTACATGAAAAATAATCTAGACACTCAAACACTCATTCTATATCTTTATAGAGAAAAAGAAATAGAAAAAAAATGATGTGATATGTATGTTTATGATATGATAGAAAAAGAGATAAAGAATCAATAAAAGTTGGTTCAGTGGTAAAAAATTCGCTTGTGAACCTTTGTGCCTTCACCCCAACAAACAATAACAAGTTCCAATTTTAGCCTTTTTATTGTCTGATTTCACCCCACAAAATATTTGTAAACCGGAATACTTATGAAATGATTTCCAGAAATTGTGACATAAATGCATTTCTAAAACTCATATGAGAAACCTTCTTATTCTTCTCTTTTCCATTCTCTTTCATCTCCAATAACCAACAATTTATGTATTCATTACTAAAAAATTCGGTTTTCTATCGACCGATGTGATTGGGAATAACAATATGTAAGAGAAAAAATGAAGAACAGAAAGCCAATTGGGGTGTTAAAAAAGAAGATGAACACGTTGAGTTGAGGGGTCGTATGAACCTAACCCATTTTTAATTGAAAACTAAAATTAAAGGTCCAATTTTTAATTGAAAACCTAACCCCTCTGTCCTTCTATATCCAGAATTATCCAATTTTGCCATGAACCGAGCTTTCCTAGGTTGAAAAAAAATATAGAAGATTGAATTAAAAAAAATAAATTGATCAAGTATGAGATCTGCGGGATTGAGGGGACATACTCACTTGAATTTTTATGTTATCCATTTGGTAGGTATCTCAATTTTAATTTTTTTATTTTGTAGGGGTGGGAGTCATATGATAAAAAGAGGGTAAAATTGGAATTTTTGATGGTTTGTAGGGGTGAATGTATATATGTTGAGGTATATGGTAAAATTTCCACAATATGAATACTATTTTTTATTTTCTTGAAACCCAACTCATCTAATTTCATTTATTTATTTTTTTATAAGAAAAAATCGGTTAGATTTTAGTTACATGTTTGACACATTTAGACCAGAAATAACGGTTTATTCCCAAAGTGATAACACTACAACAACAACAGTAACATTAAAAAAACCAAAACAATTCATCATCCACACTATTCAAATAGATTACACTGTAATCCATCCATGGCGACGTTATTTCCACTCTTTAATTCAATTTCTCATTCCTTCACATTCCCTTCCTTGAGGGCCCCACCTTCACGAAACTCTCCGTCTCTTCTCCTCACCGGCTGCCGGAGACCGAGAACCGCGACGGTGGTTACACGTGCTGGCGCAAGTACAAGTAGCTACGCTTTCGCGATTGCGCTTCCTCTTTCTCTCCTCGGTGTAACTATTTTCACTGCTCTTCGGATTGGTGAGAAACTCGACCAAGATTTCTACGAAGAGGTAATGCCACAAACGAAAATTTGCTTCTAAAGTTGGGTTTTTCTCAGTAATGTGATTCTTTACTTGTGTTGGTTGTTAAATATTTTGAAATGTTGTCGTTTGTTTTTTGTGTCTTCCATGTGTTTGATGAAATTCCTCAACTGAGTCTTGTGCAATTGTATAATTGGACTCACTTATCTATACAAGTAATGTTGCATCTGATTGAATGAGCATGGTAGGTAGTGATTTTTTTGTATTTTTTCAAAATTAAAAGTAAGCAAATGTACACTGTTTTGTTTTGCAGGGAAAATAATTGATTTTGAGTTGAATATAAGGTGGTTTATGTTTCAGTACATTTGAGCAAAAGTGAGTTGAAAAATAAATTTTAGTGTAAAAAAAATTATGTTTAGACTCAAAAGCTAAAAATCCTATCTTCAATTTAGAATCAATTATGGAGGCAAAATCAATTTTACTCCTTTGGAGGCAAACATAGACTAAAAGTAGTTTGAAGGCAAAGTGACGTATGTTTGGATGCATTCATGTATGTAAAAGTGAGTTGAATTATAAATTTGAGTGTAAAAAATAGTTCTAGTGTCAAAAATTCCAATTTCTAACTTTAGAATCAACTATGGAGGCAAAATTTATTCTACCCAAGAGCAACCAAACATGTCAAAATCAATTTTATATCCTAGATTTGAAGTTTGCGAATAAGTTCTCTTTTGTAGAGTTGCTTAGTGGATTTTTCTTTTCCAAATACTGTAATTTAGATTTCCGTATGCCAAATTAAGCCTTTTGAGTTGGTTGATCTTCCCTTTGGCATGCGCCTTTGTCTGTTAACACTTGTTAAATTGACAAACCATATATCTATCTAGGAGTCTCTGAAGTGCCATGGTGCATGACTTAGAATATGTTTAACATATATGCTCAGAAATATAGGACAAAAACGTGTTTACCTTAGACTCAATTAAAGTTGATATGTGCAAAAAATAAAGACATTCCTTAAAGAAATTTCTAACATGACCTGTGCAACTTTAGCTATGTGATGTCTACATTAAGAAATTTTTCAGATTGTAGAGATGTTATGTGTTTAGCATCATATCTTTACATCTTTGAAAATAAATCTTTGGAGTCTAGAGTTAAGAAGATAGTTGATGGTTTTTCATCATAACTTGAGAGATGGTTGAAAATTTCTCTTACGTTTTGGTAAACAGAGAATTATTTGATTGTGCCTTTAATCCATGCACATGTCTGATCAGTTACCTCAATGAATATTTAATATACCTGCATTTACACTCATATGAGCCGAAACAGTTGACTCACTAATATCTTGTAATATGTGCAAGTGTATGCGATTATAATTACCAGCTCAATAAGGAATATCTAATCTTCATGTGCCTCTATTTGCAAATTTCTAATTTTTAATCTTCATGTGACTCTTAACTAACCTCTTTTGGAAATATTTGTCGGTTGTTTTTTGTTTTCCCTGTTTTTGTGACATGTTTTTTTTAATACCAGATGGCGAAGAACGAAGCTATCATGGAAATTGACGAAGAGGAAGAAGAGGATAATGATGATGATGATGTGGAAACTTATTCACAAGAAGAACAAGAACCTGTCCTTCCACGTGGCCGCAACAGGCCTAAAAGGGAAGCTTAAATTTGAGGTGATCTTCACTAAACTTGCAAATGAGTAGGGAGGAATAAGGGAGGTGTTTATCTATAGGCTCTAAGTTTCTCTTAGTCCATGTTCCATTGGTTATCTGCTATCATTCTCTCTGCTTAAGCAACAATCATGTAATATGATCTGATATGTAAGCTTATAAAGGGTTTATAATGTAAGGAATAATTTATTTCTCCAATGTAGATAAAAAATTACTATGTATTCAGAGAATTACCAATTAAATTCTTAAATGAAAAGGTGAATGCAGTGATGTACTATATTTTCATAATTTTCCTACGAACATGTAAAAATGGAATTTTATAGTACTCTTGATTTTAACAACTCCTGTGGAGCTACCCTACAAGTGTTCCCTACTTTCAAAATCTTTCGTTATATGAAACTTTGAACGGTCAAATAACCTTATGTCAATTGTTATTTGTTTAAAAAATCTTTCAGGAATGCATTTCATCGTCTAAAACAAATAGATACCAAATAATTTTGTTGATGTTTTTGTCTGGTTTTTCCGCTTTTACTCCTGAATTTTCTGTGTACTCTAATCTGCCTCTCCTTTTCTATTCGGTCTTTCCTCGTTAAAATCTATATCTTTGCTTCTGAGCTTGTTGGTGCTCCTTCATCACCATTGAATCCTGGAATTTTCCATTAGTTTCCCTTTCTTTTCACTGCTCCATAATACCAGCTGGCGCCTAGGTTTCTGGGTGATTCCTCAACACCTTTGATCATGGATCCATCAAAATACTCAGCTCTTGTCATTGCACCTAACTTGAACAACAATTCCTCTACTAATGCTAGCAATCTGCAGCACCCCAATCCCTCACAGAGTTGTATGATCATACCTCCAAAAATCTTGATTCCGGATAGGTATCAGCAAGGTTCTCTTCATGGACATGCTATACCTACAAGTGAAAATAACCAAGGAAATCAACAGAAATAGCCATGTTTTTTCATCTATTCTGAGAATATTATCCATGATGGTGGCAAAATTGTTACTGATAAACCTATTCAAGTAAATTCGATTCAAACGAGTTTAACTAATATTTGGGGGATACCAGCTGGTTTACAAATCCAAGAAATTGATGCAAGATTCCTCCAATTCTTCATGGATAACCAAGTTGATCAAGAAAGAATTCTGCTGGGAAATCCTATTGACCCTAACCTAACTACTACTTTTAGAGATACCGTAAACATTTACAATCTTACTGCTCTTGGTTATCATGGTGATATGTATACCTAAGGTAATAATCAACATGATCATCATCACATAAAATCTAGGTTGGATAGACTTCTAGCCACTAGTGGTTGGTTGGATTTCCACCTTTCCTAATTACTCAAATACTTATATTCTTTAGATATACCTCGAATCCTTGTCCTCTTTTATCAGAATTGTCTACTAACATATTATGCAGGAATAGACATTTCCAAGGTATATTTTTTGAGCAAGTTTGACTAAGAGATGTTACATAATACATACATCTCAATTGTTCAAAATACATGTACTCGTAGTACTGAGACTATTGACACGAGACTTTATCTCACTTTGAGTAACCTTCACTCTTGGCATCAACAGAGATTTGGTGTTATTCCAAAAAATATGTTGGCGTTAACAGAGATTTGGTGTTTTTCCAAAAAAATATGTTAGTGATAGATTAGTAAGATTAATTTTGATAAGTGAACCTCACTAGTGACTTCCACTAATCCTCCACTGGCGTCCTCTCTCTAAAAAAATAAATTGGAGGTAGATAAATGAAGTGAATCCGGAATAGTTAATATGTTGGGTAATGAGTATAAGTAGATACAAAATTAATTGGTCTAATTTGTAAAAAAAAATAAAAATTAATTGGTCTAATAAAATTATACTTATTATTTTTTATCAAAAGAGGATAAAGTTCAAGAAAAAAAATGCTATGGAACTAAAGAAACACTCTTAGGGTGTGTTTGGATGGAGGGTTTAAGAGGGGAGGATTTCCTTTTCATTTTTAAATTACGTACATTATGAAATGTTTTTTTTTTAAAAAAGTTAACCTATTAATATGATAAATGATCATATAATACGTCAATCTAACTTAATTTATTTTAGAAAAACATGTTATATAGTCTGTAATTTAAAAAAGAAAAGCAATCTCTCCCCTCCCCTTCACTTATAAACTCTCAATCCAAACACACCCTTGGAGTATATAAATCTCAAGATTATCATCAAATTGGAGACTCGAAAGGTCACTAGGGTGTTTTTAGATCCTCTTTTAAATAACCATACTTTTTTTTTTGGTAGATAGACGAAATTGCAAATCCATTATAAACTCACACACACACAAGTGGAGGTACCGGGGTTCGAACCCCGGTCATGACATCCTAACAATTTCGGCATTTTGTTAGTTAAGTTAGGACTTATGAATAAAATAACCATCTCTATTTCCATGGATAAAAAGAAAACACGTGGCAAGATAATATATCAATACACAACTTTATTCTTTAATATTTTTACTTATTTATAACAAAAAATTATAAAAATTTAATATTTTAAAAACATTTATTAATATAAATCGAACCATTTGATATATTAACATTTTTTTTGAGTGGTTATATATTAACATTTTTATTATATATTAACTAAAAAATATGATGAAAATAAATTACTATGTAATTTGCTCAAAAATAAAAAAATGTAATAACATCCAAACCTCCATTGATAGACTATTAGAAAGTTAAATTTCATTCATTATGGTAGCTAAAAGCTAATAATGCCATGTTTGTGTACAACTCTCATAGATGATGCTCGGACCCTTTATTATGTTGGATATCGATTAACCTTGTTCTTGTAATTACTTTATATGACCGACTGTTTTAAGGATGGCCATTCAGTACATCTTGTACTAGGGTGGTTCCACCGCCTTTCTTAATATATTCAATTTTTATGTCTTAAGAAAAAAATTACTATGTAATAAAAATGACATATTGTTAATGTATTTAGAAAAAGATCCCCCCCTACAATCTCCCTCTAAAACAATAAACTACACTCTCCGTGTTGAGTTGCAGAAGCTGATTCCTGTTGTCTCGTGGAAGTGCCGCTCGTCAGCTCGTTCGCTTGTCTCGGTATGTTCATTCAGCTTTCTCTATCGTATTTCCTTCACAACCTCTTCAAAGCTCTTTGAAGTTTAGGTGATATGATGCTTTATTAAGTTTTTAAACTTCATATTTTATTTATTTTCTTGTTGTGATATTCTTCTCCAATTTCATTTTCTGCATTTTTTGTTCGCTTATGAATTTGGAACATAAGGTGTTTGTTGATTTGTCTGAGTCAAATCTATTTGTTTTTTTGTCCAATATCATCCACCAATAGAATTCAAGTTGTGTTTCGAATCAATGGAACTTGAGACTGGTAATTGCGGGAGAAATAAATATGTATTATGAGAATATGCTAGCTGTTTCTACAATTGTTGGTTTGTTTTTATATGTTAATAATATAATGTAAAACTGTCATGAATTGGGTATTATGTAAGCCATGTATATACATGTAGTGCATGGTTGTTGTTTCTATAGTAATGCATAAAAGGAGTTTTGATTTTTCTCAATCAAACAAAAAGGAACCTCCCATTATAAAAGCAGCACGCACAAGCTTAGGAACAATACATAAAAGCTTATTTATTTGCATAAGCTCAAAAATAAGCCAATACAAACGAGCCCTAGATTAACAGTCGTCCGACTAGTGACCCGAGGTCATAATTGGGTCGATCACCAATCTGAGTTTTAATGCACTGCTTAAATCTTAAAAAATGTGTGGTTTTGATGTGATGCTATGAGTGAGGTTGTCATCGCTGCACCGTTTATTCTTTCACAGTAACTTGCTTTTCATTTCTACTAGTTTTAATTGATGACAAGAAATTCAAATTTTTCTCAAGTTCAATTCAAAAAGGGATAAAAAAAAAAATTCCCCATTTCTCTATCTTAAATAGTATGTGCAGAAAATTCAATTGATTTGTATTTCACATTGACATTCCATATTGAACAGGTTTCATGAAATGGAAATGGAGCCGCTGCTAATCAATTTATGAGCTGCTGCACCCAGTCTGCTTTGTAGGTCAGCAGTCATTATTATGGTTTGAGGATGCATCGGATCAGAGCATACATTCCATACATTTCCAACAATCTTCAGTTTTGTTTTGTCATCAGTAACTACCCCACCCAACAGCTTCATACACTTAACATTCTTAATTTCTCATCACCAAAATATCAACACCAATTTGCTCAGCCTTGAGGTTTGCCTAACCCTGTTGAGTCTCAAAGCCCTACTCACCTAAACTTTTATTGGACCAGAAAAACAATATTAACATCAATTGCCACCAACAAAACACAATAAAATGCCTCCTCAAACACCAACCACACCAAACAAATTCTACTTCTTCTACGGTCACCGCAAACCCTCTCAAAACCGTCCAACCGTACGTGGAGGCCTCTTTTCCAATCGCCAAACTCTCACTCCTCCCAAACCTAAACCCACCAAACCAACCCAAAGTTTCCAAATCCAAAAGTGGGACCCACACTTCCTCTCCCAATCAAACCCCCCACCACCATCTCCATCCCCAGAAGCCACATTCTCCGCCTCCCTCCGTCTCTCCCCGATCGCCCGTTTCATCCTCGACGCCTTCCGCAAAAACAATAACAACTGGGGCCCACCCGTTGTAACTGAGCTCAACAAACTCCGCAGGGTTACTCCCACCCTAGTCGCCGAGGTTCTTAAGGTTCAAACTAACCCTGCTCTAGCTTTCAAGTTTTTCCATTGGGTAGAGAAACAAAAAGGGTATCACCATAATTTCGCCTCTTACAATGCCTTCACTTATTGTCTTAACCGTGCCAACCATTTCCGTGCAGCCGATCAGCTCCCTGAGCTGATGGATGCTCAGGGAAAGCCTCCGTCGGAGAAGCAGTTCGAGATATTAATTCGGATGCATTCCGATGCTGGTAGAGGTCTTAGGGTTTATCATGTTTATGATAAGATGAGGAATAAATTTGGTGTGAAACCTAGGGTGTTTTTGTATAATAGGATTATGGATGCTTTGGTTAAGACTGGGCATTTGGATTTGGCGTTGTCGGTTTATAATGATTTTAGGGAAGATGGATTGGTTGAAGAGAGTGTTACTTTTATGATTTTGATAAAGGGATTGTGTAAAGGTGGGAAAATTGATGAGATGTTAGAGGTTTTGGGAAGGATGAGGGAGAAATTGTGTAAGCCGGATGTGTTTGCGTATACCGCGTTGGTTCGGATTATGGTTAAAGAGGGAAATTTGGATGGTTGTTTGAGGGTTTGGAAGGAAATGAAGAGAGATAGAGTCGAGCCGGATGTCATGGCATATGGTACTATCATTGGTGGTTTGGCGAAAGGGGGAAGGGTTTTGGAGGGTTATGAGTTGTTCAAGGAGATGAAGAGTAAGGGTCATTTGATAGATAGAGCGATATATGGATCGTTGGTTGAGTCGTTTGTGGCAGGGAATAAGGTTGGTTTGGCTTTTGATTTGTTGAAGGATTTGGTGAGCTCGGGATACCGGGCTGATTTGGGGATATATAATAACCTTATTGAAGGTTTGTGCAATTTGAATAAGGTTGAGAAGGCTTACAAGCTTTTCCAAGTCACTATTCAGGAGGGTCTTGAGCCGGACTTCTTGTCTGTAAAACCGTTATTGTTGGCCTATGCCGAAGCAAAACGAATGGAAGAATTTTTTAAGTTGCTCGAGAAGATGAAGAAGCTGGGATTTCCAGTTATTGATGACCTCTCAAAATTCTTCTCCCATCTGGTTGAGAAGAAAGGACCAGAAATGTCACTAGAGATATTTACACACTTGAAAGAAAAAAGTTATGTTAGTGTTGAAATTTACAATATTCTTATGGAATCTCTTCACTTGAGTGGTGAGGTGGAAAAAGCGTTATCACTCTTTGATGAAATAAAGGGCTCAGACTTGGAGCCCGACTCATCCACATATAATATAGCAATTATTTGCCTTGTTGATCGCGGTGAAATTAAGGAGGCATGTGAATGTCATAATAAGATAATTGAGATGTCTTCCATTCCTTCTGTGGCTGCTTATAATTGCCTTGCTAAAGGTCTTTGCAACATTGGAGAGATTGACGAAGCCATGCTGCTTGTTAGAGATTGCTTAGGCAATGTTACGAGTGGACCTATGGAGTTTAAGTACTGTCTTACCATTATTCGCATGTGCAAGTCAAATGATGCAGAAAAGGTGATTGATGTATTGAATGAGATGATGCAAGAAGGTTGCTCTTTAGACAATGTTGTATGTTCTGCAATCATCTCTGGCATGTGCAAGTATGGAACAATTGAAGAGGCTCGAAAGGTTTTCTCAATTTTGAGGGAGCGTAAATTGTTGACAGAATCTGACACAATTGTGTACGACGAATTACTAATTGATCACATGAAGAAAAAGACAGCAGATTTGGTAATATCGGGATTGAAGTTCTTTGGTCTAGAATCTAAACTGAAGTCAAAGGGTTGTAAATTGTTACCAGATTGAAAACTGGTGTCGAGACCGATTAATTTCTTTGTGAACATGTATAATCATGCTGCCAGAAACGCATCTGGGAGATGTCAACATTGGTTCTATTTATTTCTCGAGCATCTCCATCGGTATCCAATATGTTCAACTCATGGCTGCGTACACTTAACATATTACAAAGAATTAGACACTAGTTGCTGGACATTGTTGCATACTTTATACCATTGTACTGTTGCCCTACGAAGGTAACTTATCGGATCTGGATTGCATGGATGTACCATGTAACCGACCATGTCATTCAACATCAATCATAGCATAAGCTCATACTTGCTTCGTTGAGGTATTTGTAATTCTGAGTATCATTTTCTCGTGTTGTCTACACAAGTTTATTGTGAAATGAAAAGTGAAATACAAAACTTTTTCTTCATATCTTTTATCTGATAGTGAAGTATACTATGGAAAGTATTGATGTGATATTAACATTTAAGAAAAATCTTTTTGGTCACACTTAATCCACCTTCCTCCATCCTCTCAGTAGATCTTAGGAGCCCAATAAAAAACTTTTTAGCTACCTTTTAACGTTAGAGAATTAGGCTCACACTTTTTTCCATTTTTTTTTTGAAGGATGGAAAGTTTTAATTACTAAATGTTACCTTGTTTTCATGTTTTTCATGCTTTCAAAGTTTTGCATATCTGGCAATGAGAACAACTTTTATTATTTTCTATACAAACTTGAAAACAGGAAACAGTGGAAACAATGTGACAAAAAATGCCTTTTGAAATCAAACAGACCCTTATCTTGTTCTATAGGTTCTTTTCAGGGCATTTCTATGTGGATTATTTGGTATGCTACTGTTCTTTAGCTTTTCCTGCATCCGTATTTTTCGGGCACCTATAGTATGCAATGGTATGAGGTGATTAATTACTAGCCTTTATGATTCAGATTATCTATTTGTTTTCATTGTTTACTATGGAGTTTCCTTTGTGATTCAGATTATGGTTTTCAACTATCTGGCCAATATAGACTAGAAAAGTAAAGGTAGAAAATGACCATGGAATTCAGTGTCCCAGGTTGATATTTATTTTAGCTACATATTGTACAAATATATAATTGAACAGGCCAAACACGCCATAACTCAAACAGTGACTAGAACACTTTTTTGTTGGATTTACATTCAAAGCTAGAGATGAAAATTAATTAACAATGGACTCATCATGGCATAACCTGTTTATTTTTGGCCTGCTCTGACATGATTTATTTAATAAATAAGTTAAGGGGTCATGCTAACAAGTGCCCTTAAGAAGACAGAAAAGGAAATAATTGATGAGTTTGATAGAACAAAAGTCAATTAGTTTCTAGCATTGTTTATAACTATGCTAATAGTAAATGTGTTTTTGCTTAAACTTTAGTCGAATAGTTTCTTCTACAAAAAATGGATATTGCACCAAAACTATAGTAATAGATATTGCAATTTGTTGTAGCAAATGGAGAGGATCTCAACTCTTCTATTTTACACACAAGCTTCTCAATATATCCCTTGATAGCAGTCTACTTGATGTATAAGAGGATTATAGATTATAGATTCCTAGCTTGTTTAAGCATACTCCTATATGTGATGATAAATTATGGGGTATGCATTTTGTTCTTTATCATTTCTTATGTAAATAGCCGAGAAAAAAATGCGAGTTCATTGTGATCTGGTTAAAATAATATTTGATTGCTTGTTCGTTTTTGGAGCCACATCCTCTCTGGTTAAAATCCTCTCTGACGGTGATAAGATTATACTCGTTGATGTTGTTTGTTTTTGAAATCCTCTCTGATGTTCATGGTGATCTGATCATACTTGCTGTTGCAGTTTGTTTTTGAAGCCATGTATGAATTTTATGTATTAGATTTAGATTAGTGGCAGAACATTATTTGAGGTAGCAGCTAGGATTTGTGTTAGAGTATGAGAGACAAAGATGTTGTTAGAGAATGAAAAATGAATAAAAGGGTATGAAGAAAAGAATGGAGGAATTGGATTGAGCTGTAGAGGGAAAGTGGTAGCAGAGACAGAGAGCAAAGATAATTATGGTTTGTGCAGTTGATAACATTGAAATGAACCTAACTGAAGTATAGGATAATAAAAGAATCAGTAGTTTGGAGCTAGTACTGGTAATAATGATGGAACTGAAACGAAAAAGGGGGTTACTGTGAAGGACTATTTGGCTGAGTAACTAAGGCCTAGTGAAGAAGACAAGGCACTTTCTAAGGTGATTTCATATATAAAATAGGGTTTTTCTATCATGTGCAAATTTGCACATGTTAAGAAGTTTAAAGTAGTAACTTTGACTTGGAACTTGTGTTTTTTATATTAAATATGTAACTTTTAATCAATAATTGTGGGTTTTCAATGAAAAGATACTACTTTTAGTTACCTTAACATGTGCAATATCGCACATGTTAGACAAACCCTATAAAATATTGGACAAAACATTCATATATAAATCATGAGAAATGCTAGCAACACACATTCTAACACACTTTCCAACGCACTCTCTTTGATTGTTAAAATTCACATTGGACCCACCAAATTTATATGGGATCCACATGATTTAGTGGGACCCATGTGAATTTTAGCTAATCAAAGAGAGTGTGTTGGAAAGTGTGTGTTAGAATGTGTGTTAGCATTTCTCATAAATCATTATTGATCGGCAAATCATAATCAAGACCTCCACGCTAGTTGGAAGAAAATTACTTGACTTTGGCATTGATCTTGCATCAAGTGTTGCTTAGGAATCAGTTGTTGTCAGAAATTGCAGGTGATAACAGTGGTAGGACAGCCTGTGAATAGTTGAACCAAAGCCCTGAAATTTGTTGTATTGGCATTAAAAAGGATATGCATACACTGATCATGGTTTGAATGTGTTGCTCTTTGGGGGTAAAGTGGCCATTTTGGCTTGAGAATATGCCATCTGATTTCATGGTTGGACTTCTTGACACAACTTGCATCTGGAGAATCCTTCCTTGCTAATGTCCATTCAAGTTTGTTGATGATGATGATAATAGAATTGCATAGACTGATCATCATGATCCATAGTAGCAATACCATTCATGATTTCAAGTTTCAACAAATAGTAATGAAGATCAATGATGATGTCACTCTTATATAAAATTAAAAGTGTCATTTTTTGAAAGCAAGAAAACACAAGCTCTGTTTGTATCTATGTGAAAAGAATGAGTTTTGGTGGCTTTAACTTGCTTCTTTGCCTTCAGACATCACGCTGCTCCTAACTTAATCCTAAAAAACTGTGGTTCTTAGTTTGCCCATTTTCTGCTTTTTCCCATTTTCTTTATTTTGGTTACTTCTTTGTGTGTGTGCGTGTTTTTTTTATAATTTTTTTATGGGTTGTTTTTATTGATGTCGCTGTTCCATATGGTTCCTTGAAGGTGATTCCTTTTGTTTTGCTTTTATGTTAGGTTTTCTTTTTTTCTTCGTTTTTGATTTTTTTATGAAGTAATTGTTGAAATGGTCCTTGATTTGTTACGCCTTATCTCAAATCCTTGATCAAATGCAATTATAAGATCCGCGTAATGAACATAGCAGAATCTAAGCTTTGTCCTCATCTTCAATGTTCAACTAAATGTTCATCAAGTCATCTAATATCTTGTTAAATTATGTCAATTGCTCTGTGATAGGTTTAGACTATACCATCCTAAATAAGTAGAGTTGTTGTTTCAAAAACAATTTATGAGTCAAATGTTTTGTCGTATATAATAACTCCAACTTTGCCCACATTGACGCCGTGGTAGCATTCCTTGGGACATCCCTCGAAACCGTATCTACGAGGCATAACAGAACAACACTCTTTGCCTTGTCTGTCATCTCGAGCTTCCTTGCTTTTGTCAACTCAGCTGACATCACAACTTCACCCTTCATGCCTCTGTACACTTCTGTTATGTCAAAGTCATTTGCATCTTTTCCTTCAACAAGCCAAAATAATTGTTTGCAGTGAACTTTTCGATGTCCCAATTTGAACCCATGATGCCCACTTTACCAAATTACTCATTTTTCCCACAATGGGCATCAATTGTTGTGAATTCGAAAATCAAATCACACAAATAAACTTAGGCGTATGTGACAAATTTCAATGGAAAATAAAATTAAAGTAGCCTCAATCAACAATAACAACAACATACCTAGTAACTAAGCAAATAAAATCCACAAGCATGGCCAAAACATAAAGATAAAAGAGTAGAAAAATAATACCAATATTGTTTACTCAGTTTAACTCAAGATGACTTATGTATGGGGGAGAGATAGCAAATCTCCAATACACTATATAATGTGTGATAGAAAAATGTTACAAGAAATTAGATCCACTAGCTCACAATGAAGAAACCCCAATTTCTATCCATCACAATGAAAAAACTCCAATTTCCATTTTTCAAGTCAATCAAACCCACGTGGAGATCTTAAGAGAAAACAAGAGAGAAAACATATAGGCCTTTTTAGGTTTGGGTTGTTTTTAGTGTGGTGATGTTCCGTATATATGCGGCATCGTATTGTATTTTTCTTCCCTACCGCGGGTTAATGCGCCTTGCATATACCTGACGTGAATAATATTTTGCCTTTTCAAAAAAAAAAAGAGAGAAAATTTTTGATCATTCTTCTAACGAGATCTCACCATCTAAGATATTTATAAAATGTTTTCCAACCCAGCAATCTCAACCCTTAACATCTAAGTTTTTTGAAAAATTCTTTCATTAGATGGAAAAATTAACCAACAAACAAGTCAAACAACACTTATGAAAAACCGCCTCCCGATTTACACAAATCGTGCCGCAATTTATAGTATAACTTACCTTTGGGATAGGCATGAAGATCGTGCAACGATCCATCATCATTGGAGTCAACACTACAGTTTTAGTAATAAGTTTGGAACTGAATCTAACGTAATTACCTTAAATTCTTTCCACTTAAGTTCTCTCTTATAACATTTTGCTTTTGTATAGGTGATAAAGTTCAAATTATATTTTTTAACAAATTAAAATATCGTTAAGATATTTTTCCTTCAAATATATGATCATCTAACCATATTTTGATAAATTAATATTTCTGAAAATATGAATACTAATAACACTCTCTTTTAAACCTTATTTCTGTCCTCGTGAGCTTAACTCAGTTGGTATAGACAATGGATGATATATGCAAGGTCTGGGGTTCAAATCCCGGCCACCACAAAAAAAAGAACATTCTTTCTAACATTTGCTTTTTTATTAGATGAAATCATTAAATGTTCCACCACTTTACGTGTGTTTCATTTCAGAAGCGTAAATCCACATTGATTTCAACTAATAAGAGAATGAATGTTATAGAAAGTTTTCAAAAAAGAGCATTGCTAGTACTACTCTTTACGATACCAAATAAACACCCTATGAAATGGTAAAAAGAAAGGCCATCATCAAAATTTATTTGCTCAATTATTATGAATAATTAATTATACATGATAAGCTGAATTGAATTTATTGAATGTTTAGGAAAAACAATTTTACAGAATGATATACACAATTGAACTATTCATATATATACAATTGAACTAATCATCTATCATGACCGAACTAGCTGTTGAATATTCATTGGGTGTATGATGTTTGGATTAGAAGAATTGTATGAATCTATTGCCCCGATTTGGTTTGCAGCCTGTGTGGGATGAAATCCATCCCAAAACTTGTACTCTTTTCTATTCTGGCATGGAGTTCGATTAAGAGTACAAAATATATTCAATGATAATGGACAACAAGCTTCATTCAAAAATTTAAAACCTGAAATAAAAAGATCATTGTGAGACTAATTATATATTAGAACTCAAATAAGAAAAATAGAGTTAAATGCAAATTTAAAAAGGGTCTCGATAATAGAAATTGTACACTGAAAATACAATATTTTAACTTTTAAAAAGTTGAATGCACAATTTTTAAGATGAATATTTCTATGTTAAACTCCTTAATATATTTCTTTAGAGTGTGTTTGGATGATATAATTGAGAAATTTTAAAGAATTTAAAATTCTAGGCAATTTAAATGATTCAATTAAATTACTTTCATTTCTCAATACTTTTGTTTGGATGGAGTAATAAAAAATTTCATTGTCATAATTTTTGAGTAAATTTTATAAATTTTAATTTTTTTGAGCAAAATTTAAAATTGAAATTAGGGGTCAATTTGTAAATTTCAAAAATTTTAAAAGTTGAGGGTCAACTTACAATTTTTTTGAAATTTATTGGGATCAAATTGAAAATTTTGTGGACCAAAATGCAAAATTTAAAAAATGATAACAATGAAGAATTTTGAAATTCTTAACTTTTAGGTGTCATTTGAAATTCTCTAAATATAATTTGAACAAAATACTTCATAAACTTCCATCATTTTGAGAATTCTTCAAATTATTATCCAAACAATAGAATTCACCTTAAAGTATTTGAATTATCTCAAAACATTGCATTTCCTCAAAACAATAGAACTATGGCACATGTTAGCATTTTTAAAAAAAATATAAAATAAATAATTTTTTTTTAACAAAGCCAAGTGAAATGCAAATTTCACCTTTTGAACTGTCAAAGGTGTCTGCTGTACTGTTTCTAAAGACGAATTTAGAATCCCTGAATTGATTATTGAATTGATCCACTAGAGATTTAAGTTTGCTAGAAAAAATTAATGCAGCAGCATTCTGCTCTTCAATACATGCTCCATTAGTAGCAAGGGCATATGGAGTGCAACCTATAGGACCTGCCCCAACTAGCACCATTTTTCTTGCACCAATATCATGCAATTTCTGTCCAATAAATCATTTACATATTATTATTAAAATAAAAAATTAAAGGTTTAATTGTATGTTTGGTCCTTTATGTCTATTTTTAGTTTTAAGTTGATCCCTTATGCTTTTAAAAGTTTTAGGTTGGCCCCTTATATTTTAAAAGTTTCTATCTAATCAAAAACATTACTCACACTGGAATAAGTTAGTTCATTCCGTCACTTAGAGATCTTGGTTGAGAATATAGTCGTTGAAATTTGCCTTATTTACAAATTTTAAAATATTTTTCTAATTTTTTTGCTTTATTAAACTCAATATTTTGTGACGGAAGAGACTAACTTATTCCAACATGAGTAACATTTTAGACCAGCTTAAAACCTTTAAAACAAAAAGGACCAACTTAAAACTTTTAAAACAAAATGAAATAACTTGAAACCTAAAATAAACCTAAATGACCAAACATTTAATTAAGCTAAAATTAAATCATGATATATACTACAAGTCTCCGTTCCTTTTTAGTTGTCATTTTTATAGAAATTTTAATTCCCACTTGTTGTTTTCAAAGTTTAATATTATAACATTAATAACTGTTTTGTTAATAATATACGGAAAATACAAATTGAACAATTTCATAAAAAAATAACAACTTATTAATTGTTATTTATAAATAGACAATTTCTACGATACAATTAAAAATTCGACATGTACATTGATATTTAAATTAATAGCTATTTTTTTCATTTTTAAATAAATTATTTTCTATCATTTTAAACAATAACAACTAATATTATTTACCAAAAGTATTAATGAAACAAAATTTATTTTTTTTAAACTTTATTACTCAAAATAATGAACATTGATTTTTTTAGGATAAAATGTAAGAAATTTAGTATGATTCTTATAAATAATTAAATGATATTTTTAAAAATATAGAAGTCAACAAATATCTCTTTATTTTATAAAATAATCGTTAATTTATTGATTTTAGAAAAAGTGTAATACAGGTCGAATTTGTACCGTAGAAGCTCCCTTAATTTCCTAATAGTTTCATCAAATTAATACATTTAGGGTTTTATAATTCAAGTTATAATTGCCTCAACAAAACATTAAGTTATAATTATTAACTAATGTCTGTTATTTTTTTTGAAGGATTTTCTTTTATTTTCTTCATGTGAAACATAAATTAATACCTGTATAGATTTAGATAACTCATCAATAAGAACACCAGCATACTGCTCCGGATTATAACTGCGACTTGTTGAGTATAACTTAGGAAGGAAGTAATTATCTATATAATCGTTGCTGCCTATATTTACATAATACAAACATTTATTTAGATATTGTGAAGCTTGTAGAACACCTCCAAGCTTGATAGCAATTCGAGCAATTATCAGTTCATGACGTCGTAACTGTGTTCCCAAGCCAATATTATCCCCCTGCATTGCGTTGATATAATATTTGAGAAGAGTATTCATATTATTTTATGTCATATGTTCAACATGACCAATTAAATTTATAGGTGAACAGTGTGATTCAACATCACATATTAATATGTCATTAGACCGGATATCAAGTTTAAAAACAATGACCAATTGATTTTTGGTGTTTTGTTTTTGTCAAAAAAATTATACCTCAAATCAATTGGTCACCTAAAAGAATATTAAACATGTATAAAATAAGGATGAGTTTATTCAATTTAATTTTTACCGTATGTTTGCCTGTTTCGTGGCGAATTCCAGCTGAGCCAGATGCATAGTTAACACCTTTCAATATATCCCAGCCAGCAAGGCTTGCAAAGGGTGGGATGAAATCTAATCCCAAAAGTTGACCTGTAAATTAATGGTCAAACATTAGTTTGAGTTGAACAAGAAGTTTTATTAGATTCAAAAATTGAACCTGAGAATATTTTAAGACCTTATATTACGGATACACTATAAAACACGAACTTCAGACACATTGCAGACACTGACACATCGATACCGATTATAATTTAAAATAATTACATAATTAAATGTGTTTGTGTCCAGACAAATGCATGTTTCACACCGGAATACGCACAATCTGAATAGTGCATGTGCTTCATAGGGTCTATTGCTTTTCATTTTGTTATTTTATAAAGTAAGACGTATTTTAAAAGAAATCCTACGATTATGAATTGGAAAAATGGTGCGAACATTACCAATTATGTCAATTGATGTTAATCCATTAGTAAACCTTCCCGTTGGACCTGTCGGAAAATCGATACCATATGGTTTGTAACTAACTCTTGCAGTTGTAACAAGATCATTGTTGTTTCCGCTATCAGATAAAGAGTCACCAAAAACAAAAAGACAAGGCACTTGAGGTGCTCCATTTACACATTGTTGCATGTAGCTTGTCCCCAAGATAAGAAGAGACAGAATCAACAAGGTTTTAGTCTCCATAGACAAAGCTTTTCTTTTTTGAAAATATGTGTAGAAAAGCTATCTATTATTAATAAAGGATATGTGATACTATGAATCCAAAAGGAAAAAAAAGAGGATACGTGATCTGTATGAAATATGTGATCAGATTAGAGGATATGATTTTATAATTTATTTATATACACATATCGATTTTTTTTTTGTTCTGAAAACAACACTTATCGAATTTTTGTTTTGTTTTGATAATATGATCTGCTTTGTATAAAAATTTAATACGAGTAGAGACACTAATATGTCGCCATGTTTTGAAAGGTCATCCGTACGCATGCATGCATATAGAGATATTTACGAGTGAAAGTTGATTTTGGCCCCACAAAAAATTCACTTAATTTAGTTATTGTAGAAAACAAAGGTGTAAGTTTTTTAAGACAAAAACTAAAATCTGTAAATAATTTTAGAATGTACGATTCACTTTGGTTTTAAAGATTTTTTTTTATCCATTTGTGTCATTTAAATTACAAATGTTGGATATTTTAGTCCCTTATATTTAGACATAATGAAATTCGTGTGACCCAACACATCCTAAAAAAAGCTAGTTTGGCAAAAGGATATGAGAGGCAAAGTTAAGAAATAAGAAATGCACTAAAAAATATGGACTATGATAGGCTTGCGAGCTATTTATAGGCGATTTGCAAGATTTCATGTTATAATCGAGTGTTCGCAAAAACCCTAACTTCTCTAATTTTTAAAATTACTGGTTGCTCATACTTCTAATCGAATGAATGGACAAAGATAATCAAATAATTGAAGAAAATGAGTTGAGAGAGAGAGAGAGGATTTAATGTGTAGAGAGAGGACACAAAAATGAGATTGAAATTGGAATTGGGAATGGATTGCGTGTTGTTAATATGTTCTTCTTTTATTTCTATTTCTTTCCTTTTATTTCTACATTCTTTTATTTATTCTAGTAATTTTTTTTACTTATTTTGTAACTTTTTTTTGACCGGATTTATTTTATACTCCCTCCATCCCTTTTTATAGGAATAGTTTACAAAAATTGCAGTATTAAAAAAAATGTTTGAATTACTACCCCTGTCCCTAATTACTGGACCCTTTTGAAAAAATAACGGGAATTAAGAAAGTGGATATTGGTATTAAAGTTGTTTGTATTCACTATTGTTTTTACAATTTTATCCTTAAGAGAGAGTTAATTTATGTTTTCCATATGCTATTTATTGCTGATTGAAGAAAAAGATGTATAATAAATAGGGGCATGTATGTAAAGAAATAATTAATGTAGTTGGAAATAGCAAATGGATCTTATAAAAAGGAACAAAAAAAATTCTCAAAAGGGTATTATAATTAGGGACAGAGGTAGTAATAAATTTGTCATACATGTATGTTACTATTACCAAACTACCATTTGTCTATAGATACATATAATTTTTTTTTTTGTGACAAAAGATATATAATGTTAACTTTTCATATTTCATGGTAGGGTTTTTCTAACCTACACAACATTGCATAGGATAAGATGCAATAAATGTACCATTTTTTCAACATAAACTATTATATTAAATATTCTTTTCTTGAAAAATGATTCTTTTTCTCTATCATATTAATTATTCTATTTTTTTTATAACTTTATACTACAATAAAAATTACTTCTAATAACAAATGCAAGGAAAATTATCCATTGATTGAATACAACAACATTTTTTTAGATAAGGGTATCTCCAATTTTCTTCGCAATTTTCCTAATGATAAAAAAATAAGCGTTATGACTAAGCATTGATTTTCCGGGAGTAAGGAAAAGAGTAGTGTTATTTGAACAATCAAATGAGACAACTTATGCGACAACTTCATTTTTCTCTCTTTTCATTGGTAAAAAACAATGGAGAGAGAAAAAAGAAGAGAGAGAATAAGAGGATAATGTGAGTATAAGAGTCATAGGGTTGGGAATAGGCCAGGCCGGCCTACAGGGGCCTACGGCCTGGCTTGTTTAAGCCTGGCCTGTTTATGAAAAAGGTTAGGCTTAGGCTTTTGAAAAAGCCTATTTAAGTAAATAGGCCAGGCTTAGGCTATCAAAAAAGCCTACGAAGCCTGATAGGCCGGCCTATTCATGCATAT
>Ga0228711_1000565_pt1 | contig 46893 bp, 23 predicted proteins | sample MedpolnodulmetaG_2_FD_177996 | JGI IMG/M metagenome (GOLD analysis project Ga0228711, IMG submission 177996) | Root nodule microbial communities from Medicago polymorpha collected in Santa Monica, California, United States - brown nodules | ecosystem: Host-associated > Plants > Roots > Nodule...
GTATGTTGCAATCTCAAGAGTCACTTCGAAACAAGGTTTGAAAATTCTTATCGTTGATGGTGAAGGAGAGAATACTGATACGACCTCAAATGTTGTTTATCACGAAGTCTTTCGTAATGTATCTTGAACATTAAAGTTCAAACATTTTTCATTTGTATTCTACAATCTATTTTTATATTCTAATGGTTATCGTGGAATGAAGATGACTTTTAGATTTTACATGTCTTTTATTAAGTAAATTTGTTTACATTGATAACATTGTTCGTTTAAATTATTCTCAGTTGGACCCGTGCGGTAGCACGGGTCAAGAGTCTAGTATAATATAACATCATGCTATAATTTTTGTACATATACCTATTAAAAATGATTTTTTTAGGGTTGGGGTGGGGTATGGCCCATGAGTGGCTCCGCCACTGTGGACAATGACTTTTTTCTTTCTCTTTCATAATAATTATGACATTCTAGTTGATCAATGTCACCAAATACTATGTCGCCGAAGTACTACCTTTTTTTACTTACAAATCTATTTGAAAGCTTCGATCAAAACACTAGTTTTATTTTACTCCAAAAAATGAAATGAACCTTCGAGTAAATAACGCAGCAAAAACATGGAACCTTCCCATTCCACATCCCAAAACCAAAAATAAAACAAACCCATAATCTCAAAACCAAAAATAAAACAAACCCATAATCTCAAAACCTCTTTATAGAAACTAAACAACCACAAACAAAACACACACACACACACAAAATTTTCTCTTTCCAAAATCCAACAACCTCAAATGGCATCATCAAAACCCAACAGTTGCTGTTCTTGCTGTTCTGGTTTCATAATAACCATAGGCTTAATGGCTCTATTCATATGGCTAAGCATACGTGTCGACGAACCAAAGCTTTACATAGACAAAATTTACCTTCCTGCCCTCAACAAAACCCAAAACACAACATCAAGATCAAACACCACTTTCACCTTCTTGTTAAAACTTGTTAACCCTAACAAAGATAAAGGTATTCAATATGACCCTATTCATCTTAACTTCACCTTTTACAATACTCTCAACACTACTCTTCCACTTGGGAATGTTACTCTTAATGGATTCTATCAAGGGCATGAGAAAAAAGCTAAGAAAAATGGAGTTGTTGAAGCTGGTGTTAAGAATTTAACTGCAAGTGTTAAGGGTGTTGTTGATGGTAAAGTTTATCTAAGGGTGGATTATTTAACTGCGGTGAAGTATAAGATTTTGGTTTGGTATACGAAAAGAGATCAGTTATGGGGAGGGGCAAATGTGGAAATTGGAGATTCTGGGGAGAAAATGGGAAAGAAAAGTGTGAGGCTTGGAGGGAAGGAACCAAGGGTAATAGTGTCCGGCGCATGGAAAGTGTGTGGAGGCTATCATGCGCTTCTTGTGTTTTGGGTCTTGTTTATTATTGGTCTTGGGTTTACTTGACTTTGACTGAGTTTGTTTATCAGTCAATTTGCTGGATTTTAGTTGTATTTTTTATTAAGAGTATTTGATTTGATTAGTTTGAATCTTGAATTTGTATTCTTTTTTTGAAAGATGAATTTGTATTCTTATGTAGTTGTATTACGCGCTTTTGATTTTTTGTCATTTTGATTCTGCTGAGTTAATGTTTTGTTGCTATTTGTGATTTTCTGGCTCAAGTGATCATGCTCAGTTTGTGATCTTGAGTTTCTGATGGATTTCACCACAATAGTTAAGAGAAATTTTAGAAAACTTTGGTTTGTATTTGACAATTCATTAATTTCTATTGTAAAAAAGAAAGTAGGCCACTACATGATTATAGCTTTAAAGATGAGCATGATTAGGAAGCAAATTAGATGATAAAATATGTCCAAAACTGAATCTTGTTGAATTGGTTTGGTGTTAGGTTGTCTATGTAAAGACGTTGCAAATTATTTGGAATACTCTATTTTTTATTTTATTTTTAAGAACGCGGACATTGAGTTTGCAGCAAGTATAAAAACATGTATCATTGTGTTGTTAGACTAACCAAGTATTGATATCTTGATTATTTGAAGGTATATATAAAAGGGTTTTTTTGCTAAAAGACACCTTTTATGGAGGTGTCTTTTAGCAAGTTATTCTATGAGCATTTGTTAAAAGACACCAACTAATTTTTATAAAGGTATCTTTTAGCAAAGTTATAACTAAAAAGTGAAAATCATACCTTGAGGTGTGAGTTGCTAAAAGACACCTTCACGGATGGCTTCTAGCAAAACCCTATATAAAAATATTGGAATTAAAAAAGCTAAGTAAAGATGTTTAGCAACCACTAGAAAGAGTTATTGGAACGATCCAAAATGACCATCCACAACAAACCAAGGAAATGATTTTCAATTTCATTGACTTAAACAGTCATAGATTTAAGTTTTCACGAATGAATGTCTCCCAATCTACTTGTGGAAGAAATTGTTGACTTATGATCACATAAAAATGCTGCTCTGCTCTGCTTCAGTTGATTATTTACCAAATTGTGATATTACCATGACCAATGCATCTATGTTACCTATTACAACTCTTGTTATAAGCAGGCATAAGGTGAATCAATTTTGAGTGATTGATATATAATTTTATTTTGTTACTACTAGACAAATGATATGATCTACGGTGTTACCCTTACTCGGCTATTTGCGCGGGTAGTGTGTAAGTTTTCTTTTTTAATGGGGTACGTGGCACCCCATCTTCGGCTGGTAGCTCACCATTTCATGACGTAATTCATTCACAGAGACAATATGTGCACCCTCCCTTGAAATGTGCGTACATGCCCATCACTCCTTTTGGTTTGTGGCACTATAAACATGAATCACGATTTGGTTACCTTATTGTTCGGCTCCACTGAAATTTGATCAAGTTTGATGATTTCAAGACCCACATACTTAGTATACTCGAGAAAGAATTGATTGGCCCTTATTGGGTTGTAATAGCGCTCGTAAAATCTATTATCAACTGAGAGAAACTCATGTATCTTTAAATCGCATATGTGTCGATTTCGGTTAATAGTGTAATTATTTTAAGTTTAAACAATATCAAACATAAGATTATTTTTTTTGTCGGTACAAATAAACTTAGGATTCTAAAATATTTGTGAGCAACTTACCCAAATTTTTTCAGTCAAAAAAAAAACATACCAAATTTTTTTTCAAAGACATCATAGAATTTAGTGCAAGACAAATTGAACATAATAATTTGTTACTCCATCCATCCCAAAATAAATAATTCAGTTGACCATTCCATATATGTCAATGCACAATTTTGACGTTTAATATATTTAACCATCTATTTGCAAAAAAAACATAACAAATTGATATCTTGAAAATATTCATCGAGACAAACTCCAACATATGTGGTTTTGGAAACAACCCAAAGGGTAAATAAAGACAATCCTAAATGGGTCGGTCGAACAATTGAAATGGTGATGTAGGTCAATTATCGAATCTAGTCAATGTTGTTTGATGTATCAAATATTGCGATATAGAGACCATGCGAATTAAACATAACCCAAACAAAATTTGGGGCATAACCTCCAGATTGCGAGGTTTAACTAACTATTAACCCAAAAGGTGCGCTCCCAGATCTCTAACAACGAAGCAACATACCCACCAAACATATGTCGTGTAAGGAGGCATGTGCGGCAAATAACCATGAGGAACCGCCGATAACAAAGCCTCAACGACGAAACCAGAAGCTTGAGAACGCAAATCCAGTGGCGAGCCATCAACCCATCACGTTGAGCGTGAGAAAACAGTGAAGATAGGCATGTCACAACGGCTAGGGGTGTTCAAATTCAAATCGAGCCATATTAAAACTGCAAGCCAATTCAAAAAAATCGAAAACCACATAAAACCGAATATTATTGGATGTGGTTTTGTGAAAATCGCTCTAATCAGATTGAATTTTGGATCAAAATTTTAAAACCAAACTAAATCAAACAACAGAGTGAGTTAACCATGTTATCAGTATAAAATTTCAACACCTTTTAAAATCGACTATTCTCCATCCAAAAACTTGTGCTCCCATAAGTTGGGTGCCTTTGGCTTCGGTGCCTTTCAGTGCCTTTGTCTCTATCTCTCTCCTAACCAATAATTCTCTCATCAAAATAATTCATTTTATACATTCCAACATCACTCTTTTTTCTCTAAAATACACTAAAGTCACCAAACACAAAGTCATTTAAGTCCCACCCCTCAGATAAAGTGGGTTCTTAAAATAAGTTAACAAATTTTAAATTAATTAGCATATTAATCAAAATAATAAAATTAGGAGTATTTGTCAAAAAAAAATTTAGGAGTATAGTAACAAAAGCAGAAAAGCAGAAAGATTGATCATTCTCTTGACTGGGATTCCCTGCTGTAGTGAAACAACACAGTTTCACACAGTTTTGATTTATAGCCCTTAGATCTTAATTGGATGGTACTATTGTAATTTTGTCAAACTCATCCAATGGCTAAAATAAAAACTGTGTTGTTTTTTACAACACTGAATCTGCATCCCTCTTTCCATGAGTATTCACTCATCACTCGTAAATTGAGCTCATTGCTTTATTCCATTTCTTCATTACAGAAACAGCATCAATTCATCTTCATCGTAATAATTTATCATATATTCATTCAAATTGAAATGCGTTACTTCCACATTATTAGAACTATTTGCACCCCCTTTCGTACACATTCACCCACCAAATTCAACCTTCATTCTTCTTCTTTTTCATCATCTTCTACAAGCAATCATTCTAAACTCGATGTTGATTCTATCCTCGCAAGCCTCAACCTTCATCGAAACTCTGATTCAGGTACATTTTCCACTATATTAACCACAATTCATGCCAGAAAAATGAATAAAAACTTAAATTTTTTCTGGGTATTTTTTATTTTGACCAATTACGTTAATGGGTATTGTTATATTCAAGAAAAAAAATCTGGGTTTATTTTTGTTTGAATATTTGAGTATAAAAATCTCATTTTTATTTTCTGTTATGATATTTTGTTGTTGCAGATGAATTGTCTGAAGCAGTCTTTCATCAGATTTCTTCTATTTTCTACGGTAAGTGTTTGTTAAAATGTTCATGAGAATGTATGTTTCTATTTTGTTTAGGATATGGAAGAAAACTCAAAGAATGTTTGAGTTATGTAGTTTAAGTAGCACCGTCACTTCTAATGGAAAGCGTGTAACACATGTGATTATGTTCAATTAGTTCTTTTTTTTTTCTTTCAAATTTTTACCAGTGTCGACGTGTCTATGTCAAGTGTCTTGTCTAGTGCCGACACATGTGATTCATTTTTTCAAATTTTTACCAGTGTTGTGTCTCTGGTGTTGGAGTCGGTGTTTCATAGAATTTTTTAGTTTAACTCATAGTTTCAACTTTTTATTGACAATTCTTTTCCACCTTTTTTCATCTCCTATGAATAAATTAACTGTAATTTTTATTTTGTTTTCTTGTTGTCTGAAAGTTCTTGTTTTGATCGCATATGTTAATTGCTAGTTGGTGTTATGTTAGTGGTTTGCATTTGAACCTTGGGCCTGATTCTCCAACCCTTAGAGTGACTTAGCAATGTTGTCAAATAGCAGTGCTATAGAGTAGCGGAGCTTGAAAAAACTGCTGTTGTTTTGTGATACAGTATTTATTCAAATTATTAGATAGCGTTGTCACATAGAGGCTCTTACAATTTACCACGCTATGGCACTGTAGCGTAATGAAATTTGAACAGACCACTATTTTCCCCGATCGACAACATTGGTCCTTGCATGGCCACTTGAGCTACTACTAGTGTATTGTTATTACTTATTTCAGGTGGTGAGTCAGTAAAGAGATCTGATACTGAGAAAGTTGATGCTGCAAATGAGTTTGAAAGAATACTGAATGTATCACAGTTGCCAAACATACCTCAGAGTAATATATCATTGCGAAGGAAAGAAGTTTCTCGTGAAAAGAAAAGAAAATGCTTGTTCAAAATTGCTCAAGAAAACCGTTTTCGCCGTTTAATTGAAAGCTGTGCGAAGATACTAGGAACTGAAGCTACCCTTGAGTTGTTTGATAAAGTGGGACGAAAACCAGGCGTGAAAGGATACAATGCATTGGTAGAAATTTGCATGGGTAAAGCAAGGGAAGCTGAGAATGAAGACATTGCAATTGAAGAAATGGGGAAGGTTTTTCACCTTTTTGATTTAATGAAGAAACAAGGTTTAAAGCCAGATGAGCACACATATCGCCCACTTCTTTTGTATACAATTGACATGGGTATGGTTGAAGAGTTTCAGTTTTTCTGTCATATTATCAAAGAAGAGGTTCCCAGTTCAACTGCAAGACTGGGTTACTATGAAATGATGCTGTGGTTAAAAGTTAATAATGAAGAAAAAATTCAGGATCTCTGTAATTATATTATAGAGAATGATGCTGACGACACTTTTGATTTACGAGGTGGGTGAATCTTTATTTATTTTTTTGACATGCATTTCTTTGTCATAATTTATTTCTCGGAAGCTATGCTCAAACTTCTATCATTGGATTTCGACCGTAACATATACTCGCAAGTTCATTTTTGTTTGTACACAGACATAATTGATGTCTTATAATTTTTTTGATCGTGTTTCATGTGGGTATTTGGATCAGATTATTCTAATATGAATGTTTATGCCATTACATTTGTAAGAAAATTAATATATCTGTGAGAATTCATGTATGCGCTCAATCAAAAACATGTTGAGACAACATAAATTGAACTAAATTGTATATAAGTACACTTCTGTTATGCAGCTCATTATTAAAAGTCTTCATGCCAAACATGCATGTTTCAAAATCGGTGCATCCACTGTCTGGTTTGGAGACATAAATATTAACATGATGCTGCCTTTTCTGTACATAGATGTTCAACATTAACAGATATTTTGTTTCAAGTAGTGCTTTAAAATTTATTTTATTCAACTTATGTTGCAGAAAATTATTTATTGGCTCTTTGTGAAAGTGAACGGAAGGAGAATATTTTGGAGGTGTTGGAAATCATGGACATAAAAAAGCTTTCATCTGTTGGCTCTATAGCGAAGGTATTTCAGGCATTGGGAAGACTACTGTTGGAACCTGTTGCAGAGGAGCTCCTTTTAGACTTCAAAGCAAGTGGTATGATCATGATTTTTATCTTGTTGTAACCTTCGGTTTGGAAAAGAATAATGCACTTTTCTTATGACATATGAGCTTCTGTATCTATTGAAATCTGTACTTTTATGTTTGATATGCATTAATTGACATAAATTAGGGCTGCAAATATATTTCTTTGGTAATTGTAAATGTACTGAACTAAATAATAAATAATATTCTTACTTACTACCAGTGTGTTTTTAGAGTTTATTATGATGGTATGGAGGGATTAGGCGTTCCCTTTATCTATAATTTTTTCCCTTGTACATATTTTAGTGAGATTTCTTACATTTTGCAGATTATGATGAAGATAATATTACAACCTTCATTGCTAGTTACACAGTCAGCATTCCAGATTTATCGGTAAGGAAATCCTCGTGCATGACATAGTTTCTGTAATGATGTGATACCCTTAAGTACTTTACTTTATGCAGTTTGCTTTATCCTAGAACTATATCACCAGTTTCACATTTTTGTGTTACTTCAGACTTTAATCATGAGACTTGATCAAAAAAAGACTTTAATCATGATTGATGTTGCATGAAACACAGTTTGCTAGTTTCAATCAGCATACATTAGTGATAATTATCAATAACATAAGTGCATGTCCTTTAAAGTTTGGACCTATTCTCGAATTAAACCCTGAGTCTGCAGTAGGACTGTAGGACATTCAATTTTTTACACAGAGCTGGGATGTATCCTAAAAATGGGCACTTCAAGAATTGAACTCGAGTTCTTTTTCTAGAGGAGAGTTATGTTACCAACTCTCCCAACACCATGTGGGTAGTCATCATTTGATGGGACTCAAGTACTATGGGGGTGCCAAGTCCTACATCGAGTAGTATGAGATGTTCGGTAGAGTATTTTAAGTAGCTTGGTTCTCCCTTTTTGATATCTAGCTTCTAAGAGAGGGTCCCCCAAGGCTTGGATACTTATCAATAGTTTCCGGTGGTTGGGAAAGGGTACCTATGGAGGGGTTGACCGCAAAAGCCAAACAAAGCATCAGAATGTAGCTTCCGGAGACATCGGCTCTCAGGGGCAGTGCTATTATAGGGACTTGGATATTTTGGGGTGTCCGAGTCTCTTGTCAAGTAGCATACGATGTTCGGTGGAAAATTTAAGTGGCTTGGTCCTTCCCCCTCGATAGCTAGCTCTTAAGGGAGAGTTTCCTAAGGGCTTGGATACTTATCATCATTGCCTTTTGATAGACACAATTCTTTATCTTTTATCCTTTACATTTTACATTTTACATTTTGTTGTTATTCTGTTGATTTCGATTTAAGTAACCTAGAGCAGAATTGGTGGATAGCGCAATATTATTCAAAATGGCTTGTATTGTAGATTTATGTTGGAAGCATTCAGAGATGAATATTTTTTTCCTGATTTATTTTGAGTAGAAACTGCGCAATACTTAACTGCATTAAAGTATTCCATGTAAACATTTGGCCACAATCAAATTTGTCAAAGGTTTTTTTATTCATACATGTTCTTTGGCATGATACCTGTAACTAATCGTGTGTTTGGACAAAATATTGGGTTTTGTGTATTTCAACTGATGTATTGTTGGTGTACTTGAAGGTTGAGGGTGGCATAAATAAATTCAAGGATTTGCATGAAAAACTAGAAGTTTTACCTTCTTCCTCATCATATGAGAAGCTCATTTCACATAACTGTGCATTGCTCAAGGTACACTATTTTCTGTGTGTTTTCATGATCACCAAGTTACTTCCAGAACCTTGTCTATAAAAAGAAAGAGAATCTAGTACTCGGATGAAAATGAAAAACAAGAGAACTTTTTCGTCCAGAAACATGACAATCAGATTTTGAGCCATTAAAAAAAGTTGTGTATATTTTAGTTGGGACTTGAGAAATAATTTGTTCCCCATAAATTTACTTTATCTTCCTTGTCAAAAATGTATTCTTGATAGAAAGCAAATTTTCCTCAAAGGGTTTCCCCTTCCACAACAAAGTCACTGTTCTGTTTACTCAATTCTATACAAATCTGAATCTGAATGCTTTGCCTCATAGGAGCACACTTGTTCCGATGGAGAGTTCGATCAATTGCTTCTGCTACTTGAGGAACTAAATGATACATCCTATTGGAATGATGCTTGCTGCAGAATCATCTTGTGTTGTATTTGGAATAAGCGTTTAAGGTTTGTTTTTATTTTACTTTTATTTTACACTTCCATTGGATTATGTGCACAAAAAGGTATTCTTATATTTACTTATGTTGATTTTGATTTTGGACAGTTCTGCTATTGACTTGTGTAAGCTTCTCAAGGATAAGTTACAAATTGATGAACTGGTTATGAATGTTCTCTTTGATAAGGTTAGGTCATGCTCCCTTTTTATGCAAATTGTATGAACTTTCAATTCAATGTTGACAAGAAGCATGACTATTTTTGAGATCCTACATCAATTGGAAGTATGTCCAGTCTTTACAAGGCTTAGGCAATCCTCACCTCTTGAGCTAAGTTTTGGAATTGAGTTTGGCCCGCTCCCAAATTCTGAGCTATATCTTGTGTTATTACTGTAGTTTTTGTGCAAATAAAAAACACGATCAAACTTCTATGTGGTATATGGAACCAATGTTTTCAAGCAGCGGCTGTAGTTGTGTTATAGCGCTATAGCATAGCAATTTTAACAAGTTATTGTTTCACGATACACTACAAAATGTTGTCAAATAGCAGCTATAGTAGTGCTTTAGCGCTGGCGTAATAGAATTTTAACAAATTTGCTATTTTCCGCGTTCCACAATTGACAACACTGGATCGTAAAATATTTTTTAATATTGTTAAATTGACAACCTTAATTATGATTTTTGTTCCATAGCATACAAGTTAACTTGTTTTGACAATAAATTTTTGTCTGCATGGTTATAGGTATTTTCTCGAATTGAAGAGTCAGAAACCAATCATCGGCAAACTTGCCTGGAGTTGTTTTTAGAAATGAAGGATAAGCTTGGTCTTTGGCCTTCACAAAAATGTTACGATTCTCTGTTCGTTTCTTCTGCAAATGCCAATGATAATTCACATAATGCTGAATGAGGCTCCTTAATAAGAGGGGTATATGTTTGTTGTGTTCTTCATAACTTTGCTACTAACAACAATAGGTGCTGGTGTACATACAAATTGGTCCTACAAACAATTTCTACAAATTATGCTACATAATCAATTCTCTTCACCCTCTTGAAAGAAAGAAAAATGTCATTTTTAGAATTGCTATTAGAGAAATTCCCCATCTTATAGTTTAAGATGATGCTATAACTTATCATTCAGTTTTGATATCCATTTGTGTTAGAGTATATAGAGACTAAGGCTTTACTGTAACTAGTCTTAGATATTTAAGTATTGTAGCTTAGCCTCTTGGAGTGTGACATGTGTCACCACTCATATGCTTTCTAGAATGCTCTATAAATACATTGTGCCTCTCACATTTATTCAATAAATAACAACACTTAATTGTTTTCCTTTCTCTCTCTTAGATCTCTTTCTCTCTCTTCTAACAGAATTCAGTTTCAAGCTTCATCAATGGCGGTTGCCAATTCTAATAATTTGAACTACTACAATTCTTATCAACAAGTCATTGAGATCCTTAAAATAAAGAGGCTATTTGAGCGATAAGTATGAACGAAAAAAAAAAGAATCATGTTAAGAAATAATTGATTCTTCACTTAACCCATGAAAGGAATTTCTTCAAGTATCTTGTACTCCCTCTTACTCTTAACAATGAATTAAATAAAAAACAGATGTGAAAGAAATATTCATAGCTAAAAGTGTTTTTTTACAATAACAAAAGTGGTTGATTGCATAAAAAATGCTGAAGAACACTTGCATGTTTTGCCTCAACAAATACTAGTTTTTACAACAGCCTTTTACCCCTATGTTATGAACGATTTATCACTATCCAATATATCTGTTACATATAATCTCATAATTTAGTTCAAATTCAACTATTCTCTTGGGTACAATTTCAAATTCAATTTATTCTCTGTAATTCAAAATTCTTTATAAAGGTTACATAAGTATCAAACAACGCAAAATAGTCCTCATTAGGTTCTTGTAACTTCACTTAGAAATTTATAAGGACTTGTACAAATTAGTTTTAACTAATTTAAGGATCAACTTATTTGTTCAACTTTATTCCTTGGGTGTGAAACTAAGTCAATTATGAGCGATGCATTAATGGCCTCTTTCATATCATTCATTAGAACCAACTGAGCAAGAATATTACAAAATGCCATCAAAAACTCAGGAATACTTACTTCTTCCAATACAACAATTAGTGTATACATGAAAGTAACTATTTTTCTTCATATACATGAAAATGACAAAAAAATCAGCTTATAATAAGATATAGAGGTAGTGCAGTGTCTTATGATTATTGAAATATATCAAATCAGTCACTTAAACAAAATATTCATTAGTAATCTCAACTTATTACAACATTCCCATGAAGAGTTAAAATTCAAAAGGAATAAGCAACAAGTATAGCTTGCCTGCACCTAGCCTTAGCTTGATCAAGCCTCTCATTCAAAGTATCTTCCTTAACAGAAGCTTTCACCATAGCCAAATCCATTTCCATCAACCTCAAAACTCTAAAAAGTTCAACAACCATTCTCTCCTCAACTTTTCCTTCATCTCTCAAAATTTCTGCTTCTTCTCTTGCTCTTTCAGCAACAATTTCACCAACTTTTGCCAACAGTTCTGTTGAACCAAATTCTTTCTTCATAAGTTCCTCCAGCTTCTCCAAAAAATCAGCTACCACATACCCTACTGGCTTCTCAAGGTTAATCTCTTTTGTCCTTTTCCAACCTATTTCAAAATTTGGTGGCTCGACATTTGCAAGGTCGGTCTTCGGCCTTCTTTGTCTTATTATCTCTGATCTTCTTCTTTTCTCTATAGGAAATGTTTCTGGACTGTTCATTGTAGTGTTTGTAGGGTCTGGTGTGGGAAATTCTGGCTCAGAAGATGTGGAATTTAATGGAGTTGTGCATTTTATGAAGAAGTGCTTTTTGGTTTTGTTGTTATGAGTTGAAAGCTGTGAAGATGTGTTGGTTTGAAAGAGATTGTGTAGATGATGAGGTGCAGGATATGTGAGGAATGTTGAAGCCATGGTGTTAGTTTGGAAGCATTAGCAAAGTGAATGAAGGATAAGGCTTTTTCGTTTTATGGTTGATTTGGTATATGCATTAGGTCTCTCTCACTTTTCAAAAATACAAGTGAGTCAAACGTATCTCATCTAAAATTTGAGTCAAATATATCAACTTTTTTTTGACTTATTTTGTTTATATTTTCTTACAAAAAGTAATTCAGTTGAATGATACTTAAATGTTGTAAATAAAACGTTGGGTGAATGACAAGAGTTTGACTTTAACTTTAAGAGAGGGGTTATAAAATGTTCATTAGTTGCACAATTTGGTCACATGTTTAATCTTTGATTGATGTGTATGGAAAAACATATATTAGGGGATATTAATCCCTTGAATAACATCTTAAAAAATTAATTAGTCTCTACAATTGTACACGAAGATATATTGGTTTACCCAATGTCAATCTAATTTAAAAGTCTCTCTTTCTCAATTTTCTTTAGTATCCCAAAATATCTGGTGAGAAACAATTCACTAGTTCAAGTTTGTGGGGAGTTCCTAGAGACCCAAGTTCTCCAACTTATCAATGTCATATTGTTTGTTTTAACAACAACAAAAAAGTATATTTTGAGGGAATATGTATATTTTTTTTTTCTCTTGCATAATAGTGCTATTACCAACACTTTATGCTTTGTGCAGGTCTTGTGTTATGCAATTTCTCATATATTATCTTACACACATATATACATAAAATTCTGTTGTTAGAAAATAATAATACTGATACCGTGGAAAAAACATTTTATGTAGGTGCTAGTCAATTTTTTTAGGCAAGGTGCCAGTCATTTAATACATATTGAAAAATTTAATTTACCTAAACTATATAAACTATAGTGTTAAGTTTGTGTCGATGTACTGTTCCTGTAATTGTTTTTAACTATAACTACATCAAAATTAAGATCTTGCAAGTCCAATATCAATGACCATATTGTTTAACATTTGATTTACTCGTTGTATAATCTGAATCGTCAAATCTTAAATCAATAGACGAAATTATTGTATGTAATTACGTGATAATTATCATGCAGAGAATCCAAGTCAATTGAAAGTGATCAATCTACCATTCAAATAAGGTTAAAAATTCATCAATAGCCAAAGCCATTCCCAACTCATTATGATAGAAACAAATATCCTTCTCAACCTTAGTATATATTGCGTCCAAAAAAAAAATTACTATATATATTACCAAAACAAGTCACCGAAATTGTCAAAATGATATCCCTTTCGATGCTTAATTACATAGTCGGAAAATATTTTGCAATTTTCGCTCAAGGGTACAAAATTTCCGGTTACAATGGGAGCCTTGACATCTGCCATGCTCGAAAAACACTCAACAAGGACTTGTATCCTCTATACATTAATATATGTATATAACCTATGTAATTCAAAATCAATTGACTATATATTTGTACAACAAAAATGGCAGAAGAACCTTAAAGTTGATTCCGCAATTGCATTAATAAGCCCTGCATAGCTTCTATCTTTTGACTCAGTTTGACAATGGTAAGGTGTTGGGAGGAAGAAGACTCTGAAGTACCAACATCATTGATTAAATCATTGATTTTAGCCTGCGAATCCATAACTGCTTCCTCAAGCAAAGCTAATGTCTGTTCCGGAGTTTTGTTTGGTCCTTCGCTTATCAGGTTTGGTAATGGAGAAAGTCCTCTACTACCAATACTACCGTCTCTACTGACCTTTTCACCAGAGAACATCTTATCAATGCCTTCGCTTCCTGCAAATCACGGTGCCATTATTAGATGATGATGACAACAGTTGACAAAAGGGATAACAAATACACCTTCACGCCGAACATTATTGAGCTTGGTGAGTGTATATAAATGGTGGGCAGCCCAATCAATAGGCTTTGATACCATATTAGGTTTTTATATTGGGTGTAACTTGTCCTTACAAAACCAGTTTGCAATGTGAAGGGTGCCTCTTTTTATAAACTCTTATCAGGCCTTATATCTTTTCTATGTGGGACTTGGTTTTTCCTGACACATTGCAAGGTGCTTGTTATCTCTGAATTCAAGAGTAAATTCAGCATTAGCCAATACAAAGTTTATACTTGCTCATTTGAAGTATTATTATATGGCATCCAGCTGAGTACTTCTCAATTTTACAGTTACTTGGACTCTAGGCACCTTGTTTTGAACCAATATTCATTTCCTATAGCTTTGTTTTTTAAAAGAGAAAAAAAAACTAATAAAATCCTTGCGTCTAGTGATTAGTCTTGTGCAGCTCTCTTTGATCTATATGCTACCACAAGTCAAGAACGCTAGACCTCAAATATAAAATCTATCTTCCGTCCTATGATCTAAAGATAAAACAGTTTTATCACTTCCGATTTTACGTAAGAAAGTAATTCAATGAATAAGAAACTTTGGAAACATACCTAGGTTGCCTAGTTGATCTATTACAGACTGACCAACAGAGCCTTCTAACTTAAGCAACCGTATAATTCCAGCAGTTATCCGGCCAATTGAATCAATTTCAGATTTGCACAAAAAGGTAAGATGCTGAAGCTCATCCTTTGTTACAACTGCCTCCACCTGCAAGGTAAAATCAACATTACACACATCCATCTAATAAAGAGAGACAACCCATACTTAAATCTATAATTCTCATTACCGGCTGTTGTACAGAAAATTTTAGATTTTCCACTTCCCAGTTAGTTGTTTCATCATCAACATCCTCCTCACATAATATCAAGCGAACTTCAAGACCAACTCCTCCAACTGCATCAGTAAATTCCTTAACCCCATTGCCTATTACCAGTGATGAAGGAATGTTATTTTGGAAACGAGGCTTCAGGATTTTTAGCCCTTGAACTCCAACCTGCATGTTCAGGCTCAGTATGTAAGATCGTATGATAGGTGTAGAACAAACATTAAAATACAGACAACAGAAATGAGAAGATATAAGAAGGAAAACCTTAAATAAGGATATTTAGTATTAACATGTTCAACCCAAGAGCAAATAAATCAGATATAACCCATAATAGATTACATTTAACATTTTCAGAAATATATAACAAATGTATTTTGATCATTATGCACAGTCATAAAGAATAATCATCATAATTAATTTAAAATGTGACAATAAAATCTTCTAGCCTCATGTTTATCCATTCAATCCATGTAAGAAAACTTTCTCTTCTTCTGACTTTGACAACAATGAATAAGCAGCACCAAACTGCAAATTCTGTCAGCCAAAGGTTGTGTACAGGTAAGCTCTTAGATACTTAATTGAAAAGTAGACCACCTTAACTATAATACCAATTTTGTTGATGAGAAAATTCAGTGTATGCTTTCGACCATTCTCCAAAGATCTGATATAAAACACTGGGTTCCCCGTTTAGTGCTTTCATGCGGGACTAATCATAGACTTATAGTCCATGTGCATGTATTTTATAAAAATTATGATAACTGGATTCTAAAGCTTAACAAAATCCAATTAGATGTATTATTATAAACTATAAAGAAAAAAAGGTAATTAGGAAAGGTAGTTCAGAAAAGAGTGTAATAAATAATTATGAATTTACTTGAGACTGAATATATTGTCTATATTATGTAAGGGAAATGTACAAATTTTTTTTGGTGGTGGCCGGGGTTTGAACCCTGGACCTTGCATATATTATGCATTGTCCCTACCAACTGAGCTAAGCTCACGAGGACAAGGGAAATGTACAAATATATAGACACATGAATCTCTTAATCAATCCCAAGAATTAGGGAAAGAGTCCACTGAGAAATGAAAGCTAAATAAATATAATCAATGCATAACAACACAATATCATAAACCGTTACCAATCATAATTATAATATTTCAATAAACTTCAAGCATGAGAAGAAAGCTTTAAAGGTTATTCTATTAAAAGTAAGAGACAATATATGTTTGCAAGCAGAGGTTGGTTATTTTTCAGTTACCATAAATGAATTGTTTCTCTATAAACAGAGCAGTAGTTGGTAGTCAACAGAAGAATAGCAGGTCAAAATCAAATAATCCATTTAAGGTTCCCCATCCCACAAAAAAAAAGTATATCTTCAGCCTAATTCTAGTAGTTTGCATGGTTTTCATGCAAATGAAGGAGAAATGGTATCATGGATGCGGAATTACAAATATGGCATTTCATTTTCGTGTTTTGCTATTCCTGCCAATATAATATGCATGATGTCGGGCTTTTTTTTTTCTTTCCGGAATAGAATCTTGTTACTTTTCTATTATAGTGTGTAAAACAACATTATTTCAATCTTGAAAGCAGATAGTAAATGTTTGATTCTGCAGTAGTTTGGAACATAAATTTAGAAAAAAATCAGAAAGAAGCATTAAATTACCGTAACCAGTTCTACTGGATGATGCCGTATTCTATGTATTTGTCCTTTTCCACCGGTAACATTATTCGGGCTACCTTTTGCATTTACTTGTAAACTATGGAAAGATGTGTGCCAACATCTCTCTTCTCTTCCTTCATCTTCGTGACTGGAGAACCACCACTTTTCAGCCGTATTCTCTGCACCTTCGAGAGCAAATAACCAGTCTCTCAATTCTATAGTTACATCCACATCATCTGGCTTCTTCAAGTGGGAAAAACCTGATTCTTTCCCATCACCCGTGCTTTCAACTGGTAAGAAGTTATTAACAAAGAAAACTGAATTTAAACTAAGTATATGAAGATATGGAAATATGAACATAAGGAAGATGAACTTAGAATAAATATATTATGTATTAATCAAATTGATCAACTAAAGAAAATCAGGTGACATTGTTACATACCATCTTCTGAATTATCAACAATCAGAGGATTTGACTTAAAAAGTTTTGACAATGGTCCCTTTTGTAAGTTTTCCAACCCTTTACAAAGACCCTTCCCAGGAGCACCATCAAGCTCAAGTATTCCAAATCTATGCAGTAGGACTTCAGTATAGTTCATTCCCCCACCAAGACGAACACCAGTTACAAAAGCTGAGACATTCAAACTATGAGACTCTGGGTCTTTTTCGTGTAATGGTATGACATGAACCGTGCTTATGTCCAGAAAAGGGAAAGAACGTGCATTTCTATCCATTAGATGTCTCTCGTTCTTATGCACCCAGAATACAGCTCTGAGATGAGGATATCCATTATCACTTGGTGAAGGAGCATTTATGCTAGAACTCAAAGATTCACATGCCAACTTCCCCTCAGCATCCACACAACTTATCTCAACACTCTCCCAGCGTAGAGAAGATGAAACAACAATAGCCCCACCAAGGGTTCTGTGAGTGGCACTGGTAAACAGATCATCTCCAACAAATTGCACTAATGGCAGTCCCTCAACATTTATTGATGAAGACTCCAGGAATCGAAGTTGGAGGTCTTTCACTGCTAAACTCACAGCAGTGTCGCTAGGAACCTTGTCCATAAGCTTTCCGCTGAAAGACTTGTCCCCAATGTCCTCCAGTTGTTTCCTTTTTCCAGCAACTGACATCATTTCACTAACTTTTCCAAAATAACCATAGAGATCTAGTACAAAAAATAATTGCTCAACAGAAGTGTTGGACACATACTGTTCGCAAGCAACTCCAACCCTGACAATACCCCCTGGAGGAGGAATTTTTAACAACGGGCTTCCATCGACTGTTGCCATGGCTACTTCAATGCACGCTTCTGTAAGATCAACACATCTCCACAATCCTGCAGTCTGACGTCCAGTTGTACCCGTGCATGCTTCCAGAGACAATGTAAGCTGGGATGCTCTGACAGTCCATTTCTTTTGGGTAGCATCAACTGGTTGACCTTCCCAAAGACAGAAGCAAGCAGGATCCTTGTCAAGGTTCAGTATTCTTAGTTTCAATGAAGGTGAATCTAAAAATGAAAGGTTTTCAATATGAAGCCTTGCTCCAGTAAAGGACGTATTGGTTGTATTGTCCATGACACTTCTAGAAATTTCCAACTTGTCCTTGTCAAAAGGAACGGTAAGATCCAGTCCCTTGAGAGTAAAAATAAAAGATTTCACTGAGAAGTCCGGTAAAATGTCACCAGGACTGACAACAATACCGTCAGCTAAAAAAGAGGATATCCTCAGGCATGACTCTTCTTGGAGATGAATCTGGAAGAAGAAAAAAAGCTTCAAATAATATGATTGAGAAAAATAAATAAAAATGGTGCATTATAATTCCATAACAGAGCATTTATTCTAAAAACCTGCACATACCATAAGAGGCTGGCAGTCAATAACAGTTTGAGAAGCAAAGGATGGTGGAAGTGGAGAAGGTATGATCTGGAGAGCATGGAGGCATATTAGAGGGGTACCCTCGGTCAACTGCCATTGTTGTTCTCCTAGAGGATATATTGGAGGGCAAAAACTTCTAGCTGTCAAAAGAAAACAAATAATTAACAAATGATACATCCAGTAAAAAAAGAAAAAAACAATACACCAAAATTGCTCAAGTGTGTTAATAACTTAATACCAAATTTTGGCACATGAAAAGCCTCTCCCGTGACAGCTTGCATTGATGGTTGCACTAAAGTACATGGAGGGGAAGCAAAGGTGTCCCTGCATTCCAATAAACGGAAACTATAATTTAGTTTCATTGAAGTACTGGAAGAAGATTGTGTCATTTCAATTATCAAGAGCCACCAAAATGATTAATTATTTAAGGATATTACTACTGAAGAATATAAGCAATTCATGTTCTTTTCCTTCCCCCCTTTTCAATTGCATTAGTTTCTCCCATTGCAGTCCAGAATATCTAACTAAAACAGCAGTGGTTCATAACCTATTACCAATATATTCAGATTAGTTGGCTACCGGTTTCCATCAAACCCTATGAGCACAGAATACATTGACACAAACTTGGCTCCTGTTTTCCATATACACTGACATAAACACCCACAACCATGCGTACACACACAGCTCACTTAATTTTTTTGATAGTTGATGTTCAAAATGAGCTGAAAGATACAAACCTCAAAAATAATCCACCAATTGTAATCTTGGTCAAGTTCTTGTCGTTATCCACTTCAGAAAGACTGGCCTACAAGGATAGTCAATCAAACACTATGAGTCTACTGCCACAAAAAGCCTGATTATTAAAAGAAGAAAACATATCATGCAAAAAAATGTATTGAGAGTAGTGTCGCCAAGAACAGTATTGGCTTAAGTTTGGCTTAAAATACATCCAGTTCTATAAGGTTAAGGTAGTGTCACCAACAGTATTGAGAGTAGTATGGATAGGTACCCAAGAAAGAAAGAATGAGTGCAAGAATGTATGATGTCAACAAAGAAAATATCAAAAAACTTACCCTAGAGAAGAAGAGAGACTGCATCAAAAACTCAAGCTGGAATTCTGCAAGTTAATGCCAATTGTTGGATCATTTTTCAGGTGAGTTTATACATAACACTAGTATCCCTACGATATTCAATAATAATTGAAGGAGATAAAGATCAACATAAAAAGAATTATGCACAGGCCAAAGACAAACCAGCATCTTTAATGCAAAGAAATATATGATCTACAACAATTGAAACGAGAGAGCATCCGGCTGCTTCAGTGGAGCGCTGTTACAATTCAATTACAGAGGGACTCAGAAAAAGCCATAATGAAGCAACAACAACAACAAGATTTTGTACAAAAAAGGAAAATACTATTGAGACTTAGTCTTCTCAAAGGAAATAAAATGTTAAGACGATAACAAACCTTCTGAGCCTTTGAATCAACGTCACTCCTGTTTAGACAAACATATACTCCGGTCATGAAGCGTAGAAGTGCACGAAGTCCTGCTCACATATACTGTATTAACCTCATGCAATATCCATGCATTGTATTAAATTCAATATTGATACAGTAAAAATATGGAGCCCTTTTACGTACCTGGTTCACTTAACGCAGGGCAAACAGCTTCATTGATGTGCAACTGAACCTCAAGTCCAAGTGGACTGTTCAATTCAGTTCTCTGAATTGTGATCTGGTAATCATACACATCCAACCTATATTTCATGACTCCTGACATTCTATAATAAAAAGAATATTTATAAAATAACTTGGAGGAACTGCATTTATTACATATGCTTCTCCTGATATTCCTTCTATAAAACGCTCTCCTCCAAAGAATACTCTCTTTGCGCCATCATCATCCCTCAGGTTTGATCCCTCTTCCACATCTGCGAACATATCTGGATGCGGCAAAAGATCAATGGACAAAGATTGCCATTCCAGTTTCTGGACAGGACAAAAAAGTGAGAACTAATAGATGGTAAAGCAAAAGGAAAGACATTATCCTCATCACCAAGAACAGAAAATATTTTTTTATTATAAAAACTTGCAAGAAAAGGAGAGAAATAATACATAAGAGCAATTTACACATACATACTAAAACTAGGGAAGAGGGATATATTACTTTGAAGACATATATGTACTTTTTGTTACTGGAGAACTCCCGTGCTTCCTTAAGATTTACAACCTGTTAAAAAAAAATCAGTAAAATGCTACACCAATCAAGATTCAGAAAATTATTGAACCGAGTTTCAAAGTAATTACCTGCCAATTTTCGTTTGTGGTATACAACATAAGGTTGCGTATGGTCATAGATGCCATAGGCGGTGCCCTGCAGCCAGAGATAATGAATGGAGATTCTTATATATAAAATTCAAGATAAAACTTATAGCATATCTTTGAGCTAAAACCAAAGTAAAACTCGTCAGTCACCACTCCTCGTATTTATGCTTAAAGTTACCCTACAGAATTACCTATTGTGTTTTTTATTCCATTACAATTTACAAGTTGCAGTTAGATACTGCAACTCAAACAGAGAATAATATACTAAAATCAAATTCAATTTGTGGTGATTCATAATACTTGGCAGTGTTAGTAGAGCATTAAAAAAATTGAAGAAATCAAACTTAGGAGTGCTGGTGATAGATGTAGAAAAATTGAGAATTGCATAAAATCCATAATTTTGTAATCCATTATAGGCTTAAATATTTTTTAGTCCCTCAAGTAAGTAATCAATGTTTTTGGTCCCTTGAAATAAATTGTCACCTTTTGGCTTCTCTTTTCTGAAAATGATAACCATTTGCTCCTCTCTGTCAAAAAAAGAGGGACTAAAGGCTGACCAAAAGAGTACAGAGAGAAACCAATTGTAATTATTTTCAGAAAAGAAGTGCCAAAAGCTGACAATTTTTTTTTTTTGATGGACCGAGTGTAATAATATTTTATTTTACTTTGGGGACTAAAGGTATATTTAATTAAATCTTCATTATCCACGATAGAATAGTACACAACTCTGTATTTAACAGAACGCATACAGCTGCCACAATTAACTGGAAAACTAAACATGTGCTATCACATATGATACACAACCATACAAAAGTTCTATCAGCTGATAACAAGAACTTACCATGTTGCTCCCGCTTGTCGACGAGAACCACCGCGAGTTTCTAGCAATAGATTAACTGTTTGAATTTGTATAGTCATGCCATCTGCAATCTAATGATAGCCCACAATCAGTATGATCAAATCAAATAGCATCCAAAAACGATATTTGTGTTTGTGTACAAGTGATTGGCATTCGCTAGGAACTACCTAATCTAAATGAAATGAATGAGTTAGGCTGAAAGGCATTGCAGCAAACCATATTTCCACTAGGAATGAAATAAGCTTTACCCTGTTTGTCCCTTCCTCTATTAAAAATCAGCATTTTCTATCTTAGTCATTAATTTGAGTGAAGTTTTATCTTTTAATTGGAAGGACACGAAAAGGGATGTGCAAGGGAGACATGTGAATTGTGATCAGTGCTGTCGATGGCAGATGGCAAGCCATGGAAGAGAGCCAAAAACCCGCCATACCGGTCAACATGTGGCACCGCCATCCTTCACAAAATTGGCCATGGCGAAAAGCCAAAAACCCGCCACTGATATCTGCCATGGCCAATATTTGACAACACTGCATGTGATTTGTTTCCCTATAGAGATTTGTAAAAACAACTGATTAACTGAATGATTTGATTGGATTCTTAAAAAAAAATTAATGATTTGATTTACAAAAGTGCATATTAGTATATTACTATATCAGTATTACATCCTATATACAAGGCAGCATAGGATAAAAACTTAACTACGTGTAACAATGTTGATAACAGGGTTCGTAACCGTAACTAACACACCAATTTACCAACTAATAGAAGTTATTAACTATCCTACGGTTCACTTAATCCTTATCATCCTGTTCCACTCGATATTTGTTATAGATCCAGTAACCTCTGCTTACAGTGAACAAATTAATTGTTGCCTACACCTTTATCTATGTCACTTAGAACATAACCATTCAAATTCAAATCCCCAAACCATGTCCCCATTTCTCAGTGTTTAAAACTAACAACAAAAAAACCATGGCAGGTGTTATTACAATATCACACTTCATCATTCATCATGCATATAAACTCTATCTTAGAAAATATCAGATTCAAACTCAAACCTTATCAGCAAAACCATAACCGCTACCCTTGGCAGGCGCAGCCGAAGAGGTGGAACTGCACATAAACAAAAGAATACAACCAAGAAAACCAATAAACCAATAGCATTTGGTTTGATTTATTTGAGCTTACATAGTGGCATAAACACTTGAGAGACTTTTTAGGAGAGCTTATAAAACACCTTATAACATGTCCATAAACAGCTTACGACATTTATAAATTCTCCAAAATAGCTTATGAAACAACTTATAGCTTATATAAAAAATTTGACTTTATTTTATCTTTTTTCATTGAAATAGCTTATACATAAGCACTTATGCTATAAGCAGTAAATTAAATTTTATCCAAACAGAGTCATAAATTATATATACATAAGCACTTATATGATAAGCACTTGTACTATAAGCGCAAAATCAAATTGTTTATCCAAACATAGTCATAAACTATAGTACATTATATTTTAAGCATTTGTATTATAACCTCATAATTAAGTTGTTCATCCAAACAATTAAGCCATTTATCCAAATACAACTTGAGTATCATTCCAAGCCAAATTTTGTTTCACATTTACCTGTTTGAACTTGAAGATGCATCAAAATCAGAATTCTCCTCAAGAACAAGATCAAGTTTATCAATCTGCACAACAATTGGTTCCGTTTGCACATTACTCACCGAAGGAAGCTACACAAAATCAAAATCCACAATCAATCAGCAACACAATAAAAGCACTTAAGAAAAAGCTATTAGCTAAGTAACTCAAACTCAAAAACTCAACCGTTATCTCAAGTTTTCCAACTTTCGCTGATGCAACATTCAACGCCGCCGGTAATCCAACACTGGAATGCAAAGCATCACCATCGATATCTGAAAACAAATTGAATTGTAACTAACTCGAATCTGAATTTCAATTTAGATTTGAACATTTCTACAAACCACGGACACAGACACCAGACACGACGCTGAACCAGTTATAATTGATAAGAATTGCATAATTGAAAGTAATCACATGTGTCGTGTCAAAACTGACACCGGATACGTCTTTAATCAGAAGTGTCGGTGCGAGTTGGAGGTATGGAAGATGGTTTACCTAAATTGGAAAGGTGAACGGTGTGGCCATGCAATTTGAACTGATCTCTAGTGAAGGATTTGAGCCAATATTTGAGAGTGTATTCGAGAGCCCGACCCAATATCGATTCCATTGCCTGAGATCACAGGTTTGGATCGATGAATTCGGGTCGGGTTTAGTTTAGATTTGTGAAGTGTTGAAGATGAATAAATGGAAGCTTTTAGTTTTATGTCTATGTTGTGTCAATAGTTGAGTGTGAGAGGAAAATGGAATCTCGATTGCGGCGAGGACACTTTTGGCACGTGCGTGACAGCATGGGATGCTTGGTTGGATTTCTCTATGTGCTACTAGTTCACAACAACTATGCTACTTTTTCTTGTGAATCAGTGTGTAATAATTTTGTAACAACTTGGCTTAACATTTATATCAGGATATATACGTAAGGATTTGCAAAAGTTGTCAGTTTCATGAATGATCTATCTATAAATTTATAAATGGAAGAAATTAATCAAACGGGTCTTATAAATAAAATATAAGATGTTATTTTTGATTAAATAATGATTAAACAACTTTTTCATTAAAACTTACTTGTTTAAGATGCTTAACCATTTCCTTCAGGACACTACTGGTTATCATTCTCCATTAAATAACTAATATAAAGTGTTTAAGATTAATGTAATTGGAAATGATTTAATCACATGATGTTATAAAAGATTATTTTCATTACTGAAATTATTCTAGTTTATATTACTGTAATATTTGATTCATTCATAACAAAAGTTTTAATTTATAAATAAAGAAAATTACAACGAAAATAACAATGCGAAAGAAAGAGATTCCTCTACCATCATCAAACATAAATAAGTAAAGAAGGATGAGGAGATGAGAACTCAGTCAAATAAAGCTAGCAACCATGACCAAGATTTACATTACGATCATGATCCGCAAAACGGTTTGAGTCCTCCGTAAATATTTTCAATCTCACAATTTCAATTTGTTTGATCTATGAGATTTAAAGTAGGAGGGCCGAATGGAGGTTGAACTTTCTAAGATATAATCATATTATCCATAAATAAAGTCTCAAAGCTCAGTCATAACTAAAGTAGAACGTCACAAATTACAAGAGAAACTAACTCACAAGTTGTAAGACCAATTACAAAAGTAAAATCATGTGCATTTTGGAGATTATTACAACATTAAATGGCAAAAAAAATGTTTTGATTTTTATAATTTTATAATCAATCATGTTTTGTTTTGTAATAATATCTTTCATTTTTTTTGTGAATTAATTATTTTTATTATTAAAAATAATTGTTTATTATCTTATTTCTTGCATTTCTCTCTATGCAATAGATTATTACATGTATTATTTATAATAATACGAACATCTTCAAGAGTTTGATCTAGTAGTAAAAACATAAATCTTTCACCCAAAAGTTTTGGTTTCTAGCCATATTATAGTGTATTTGGATGAAGGTAAGTATAAATATATTTGTAAGTGTCCTTTAAACTCGATGGTCTTTCGTGCCTTTCATTTGGGCATCATCCTCTCACCTAATTTTTTTGGATTTCACTTAACTTTGGAGGTTGTGACTTGAGTGTATTTAATGATTGATTAAAATATTTATTTTTAGATAAATGAAAACAAATAATCATTAAAACACACAAACACAAGTGACAGGGTTGAGGTTCAAACCACGATCATGACATCCGATTTTACAATTTCGGTATTTTTGTCAGCTAAACTAGTACTTATTGACATTAAAATAAATTGTTTGGATGAAAAAGAATCATTGATCAAGAGAGAGAGAGAAAAAGTCACAAAAACCAAAGATACCAAAATGAAATTCAAATTTTGTTTTTTGAAAAAGGTAAACTAACTCGTTCAAATTGGCATGAGAAGAATTGAATTTGAGATCGAACACACTCTATGGTCTTATTCCAAACAAACACTGTGGGACCAACTAAAGTGGGTTGAAAATTGAAATTTCTTAAAAGCCCAAAAAAAAAAAAACTACTAACAAATATCATAGGAAAAAAAAGACCAACAAGTAAAAAAAGTAGGGTTCAAATATTAAAGATTTGGACTTGAAATATACTCCACCTAACACAATTAAGTAGGGTTCTCACTTCTTTCTGGTTGGATTTCGCGCTTGGTTGGTGGCTACTGCATCAGTATTCCGATATACTTCATCCATTCCATTTGTAAGTTTTTTTTTCTTCTTCATCAAGCAACTAATCAAAATTAACCAAGTTCATAGATTATTTGATTTTGTTTGTCTGTTATTATGAATCAATTTGTTTCTGTAATAATAAGTTCGAGTGATCAATAACCTGCTTTGCACTTTTCTTTTGTTTTTATAGTGTTGTTCCATGTTTTGAATAATATTAGTCGACTAAACAAGTACAATCACCAAATTAGTCGTTGACTTTGTAGTACGCTCTCAAATAGACCCTTGAGATTAATATTTCAAAAAGAATCCCAATTCTATTTAAATGTACCGTTGATCCTATTATTCCTATATTTAACCACTTACTATCAATTTAGTTCCTAACATGAACTAATATGAGTAAAATTCGACATAATAAATAAACCTTTTGAAATATTCATGCTCCCATGAACTTATTTGAGAGCGTCATACAAAGTCATAGACGAATTTGGTGGTTTACTCACCAGTAAACTAGTATTACTCTAAAATATTGTATAAGTATTCATATTTGGTGTACCAAAATCTAATACTCTTCACCCTATCTAATGTTATTATTCTCAAGAACCTACGGGCGAAACTCTAAGTACCGAAAAGTGGGGAATCACAGGTTCGAACACGTGACCCAGCATATCAAATATCTCTGCAGTCTTTTCTCACTGTACTTGTAGGACAACCGCTGTTCTTAATTGGTACATAGTTTGTTACTTTTGCTTATAATTGAGTAAAAAGAGTATAATAGATGGGTTAATAATCAGTCTGTGAATTGTGCTGAAAAGCAACCATAGTCCTACTCACGGATATACCAGAATGAACAAATCGGGCACATTAACGAGTTTCTATATTTGGTTAAGAAAATTGGGAAGATTTATATTAGTTTGTGTTCCTTATTGTTGAGAAGTTTGACACTTATTCTATGTGTTGTGTGGCACCAGAACTAGTATTAAACTAACTTTACAATGTATTCTATGTGATATGTATGGAAATATATTGAGCTTTACAATGTATCTAATTGCTTTCACAGGAACTTGCTGTAAAAATGGCCTCCAGTTCTGTTGATGCGATTGGTAGACGTAAGCATAAATATTCAAGCCCGTCATTTCTAATAGATCATTTCTCTATAGCACCTGAAAGAAATAAATATTGAGAGATTTCAGGTGATAAGGACACAAGAGAAAGAATCTTGACTTTTCAATTTGAAGTTGCAATCTCTTGGAAGACAAGGTTGATGAAGAGTGGTTGGGGTTAATGGAGAAAGAAAACTTAAGGAGTATTTCTTATTAAAACCATTATTGGGGCACACCTCATTTACAACTTAGATCAATCCATTATTGGTCAATATTGACAACGTCGATCCATAGCCCGTCGAGGTTGGGTTATGTCACCGGATCTCAATTTTTTTGAGCCCAAAACATTTTTTTTATATGTAAGACACTTAATTAATATTTATATATAGATAATGCATGAATATAACAAACAAATCTTAGTGCTAGTGCTTCTGTGGTGCGTCTGTCCATGATGGAGTGTTTGATTGATGGTTCAATTCTCACCAAAGTGTCTTTTATTAATAATTTTTTTTATATTGCCTTATTTAGTTTTTTGGGACCCAAAATTTAAATTTTTTGTCAACCTTTAAAATCTAAAACAGGACCAACAAATTTGTTAAGACGACCCTAAAATAATACTTTTTGACAAAAGCGACAACAATTTAATTTAATTATCTATATCTAGATCTATATCTATATTATATATAAAGAAAACACCCACTTTCAGCTCTTTTGAGCTGACTTTTTCTCTTTTTAAAATTGCCCTCAATTTTTAATACAAATAACAGATGTAACAGATAGATAAGAATAAATTTATTAAAAAAAATAGATAAAAATAAATTTAAATATTAAAAAAAATGTGACAAACACGATATATATATATATATATATATATAAATAGATAGATAGTTTTTCCTTTATCATTTAAAAAGTGTAATAAACTAGATGAGTATATTTATACTTAATTTTTCATTATTCCAATTTTTTCTATGATAAATATTTTTGTTAGTGTCATTAAAAAAAAGAATTTAGATTATATTTTTTAAGGAGTATTTTTTTGTTATATTGTTGGTGTCATTGAAATAGATAATCATGCTTAGTTTGATTTGTTATAACTTCAAAGCAACACACATTTATATTTTTAGTTTTAATCAAAATCAAAATTTCATAAAAAAAAACACCGTTCATAATTTTCAAACATCAACGCAATAAAAAAAACGGAAAGACGGGCACTCCCGTCTTTTCGCTAGTTTTTATAAAGAAAGGGTGAGCAAAGATTAATGTTAACCTTTCAAAAAAACAAATCGTGTTCTTTCAAAAAAAATGTTACGGATTTGGAATTTTCCTCCTAAAAAAATATTTGGACCTAAAATATTTTACAAAAAAGATTTGTTAGCAGAATTAAGTAGGGTTCTCCTCTTGAGAAAAAAAATAATAATCAAGTAGGGTTCTCACAGTTTGTTTGCGCCTTGTTTGGTTTGTCTCTACCTCTCTCAGCCATCTGGCGCATCAGAGTTAAATCAACCTGTAAGTTTTTTTTCTTCTTCTCATCCAACAACCAATGAAAGTAGATTAATTTTATGGATTATTTGACTCTGCGGGTTTGTAAGTGATTATGATTCAAATTGTTTAAGTAACAATAGTTTGATAGTTTTGAGTTTGAGTGATGAATCCGCTCTGCACTCTTCTATTGCTTTCTTTATATTGTTATTTTTTTTTGAGTAGTCAACTATTATATTATTCTAAAATATACTTTAAAAAGGACTCATATTTGGGGAAGAGTTTTTACGGGGGACATGCAACCCCTAGAGTTGCGATAAACAAAGTGATCAAACAAGAAAAAGAGTGTTCTGACAATTAACATGTGTTATTCTCTTTGGGTTCGACATTTTTGACTTTCCAGCAATAGAGGACATTGTCACATTGACCTTCTAAAAAGATTTCAAAGAGTAGTGCATAGCAATGTTATAACTACTAGGGTCCATGGTACAGATCCCATGGTTCACCTCCATGGGAAGGCAAAAAAAAGTCGCCAAATTATCTTGGTGCAACTGGTAAACTTGTTGTAATGTGACTGAAAGGTCACAAATTCAAGTCCCGGAAACAACATCTTGTGTAAAGAACAGGGTAAGGGTGAGTAATTGCATCAGCTGCTTGATGGGGTTTTTTGTTTTGATTCTAAATAGTCTACCAACGAAACTCACACACTTAATGTTAGTTGTGGATTTAAACATGCTTCCTAACATATAAAATATCCTCGCAGCCTTTTACCACATGAACTTTACTTACATGCCAATTACTATTCTTAAATTGAGTACAAAGAGTAGAGTGAATGAGTTGATAATCAATATACAAGTTATGCTAGAAAACTACCATAGTCGTACTCAGTACTCAATCACATATCAGATTGAGAAGATTAGAATTAGTTTTTGTTCCTAATTGTTGAGAAGTTTGAGGTTTATTCTTTTTGTTGTTTGATACTAGTATTGGTATTAATAGATCCTTACAATGTATTTAATTGCTTTCACAGGAACTTGCTGCAAAAATGGCCTCCAGTTCCGTTGATGCGATTGGTAGACGTAAGCATAAGCTTTCCAGCAAGGGTCAAGACTTGATAAGCATCCAACCTGACCACATCATTGGCTGCATTCTTTCTTTTCTTCCTACTAAGGATGCAGTTTCTACCAGTGTTTTATCAAAGAGGTGGATATACCTCTGGAAATTCATCACCCGACTAAATTTTGACGACAAGGACCATTTTTCGAACAAGATAATGAAAAAAGGCTTTGTAGACTTTGTCAATAGGATAATGAAGACTATATCAATGAGAGCCTTTATTTAATATTTTGGTTTGACATAAACCCAACGGTAATAATACTAATATATGTATATCAGGAAATATCATTAGGAGCTTTTATAAATATTATTTGTCTTTACTCCATGTATCAATGCAATGCATTCTGACAAATTACTTTCCAATGGTTTGTTTGATTTGTCTTGATTTGATTCATTAATTGATGAGTCTTCATTATCCTTTACAGTGTGAAGAGTGTCACTTTACAAGCGCCTCAGCTTGAATTAGTTTCAATAAGCTATGATCCCTTCTATCGCAAATCGCATGCTGAAATTAAGTTATATGCTTCGGCCCTTGCAAAATTCCGTTATGCTGGTTATATGGCAGAGGCACTTTTGTTAGATGCACATAGTGTAGCATCTGCTGATATTACTCTATATAATATTAAGAAGAGTGTGCAAGAAATTGAGAATTTTGTTTATAAACTTCTCAGTATTAATCCAGAAAGTCTAAAGTTGCAGATGTTTGGTAGCACTTTGCAGGTATCTTTTATATTTTTCTTGCGTCACCCTTTATTTTCAATAAATATCATGACAAGTTTTTTTACAAGTGTTAAGTTTTGGTTTGTAATTTTTATCTCAACATAATGAGTGAGCAAAATATGGTTATGTGATAGGTAAAGGTCTACGTCGTTCGAAACATTTTCACACATAATATGGTTATGAACATGTATTTGATCCTTTTATTGTTGAGATCTATGTAATTTTTCATTAAATTTACTTTATCTTATGGACATGGTTTCTGTATATTGTCCTAACACCAATTGTTCGACTTTTGTAGTCTGTCATGTTTGCAGGAATAAATGATTCTCTTGAAGATATTCCTCCATTTGTAATGTTGAGACATTTGGAACTAAACTCTGTTGGCTGCAAAAATTTGTTAGCCATACTCTTAAAGTCACCCTGTTTGGAGACTCTAATTTTACAGGTTTGTCTGAGACAATTTCTAAATTTCAAAAAATATGTTGATATATGAGTATTTTTGTTTTAAAAAAATCTACTTTGGTAAGAAAAAGTATGCGTTTAATTTTGTGATTTTAAAATAAAAACAGGAAATTACAACATAATGATATTGTCTTAAGGTGTATCTTTAAACATTTTAGTGATTAACCTTAATAATTTGATCATTTTCATTAAGTCTTATTTGGACATTGCAAAACAATAAAAAAGTTTTATATATCTAAAATGCAGGAAATATGTATTGATGGAATGGAGCTGAGTTCTGCAATTGTGTCATTGTTTGCTATCTACTCTTAAAGTGCTCAAGTTTGAAATTTTTTGTCACTACAAGCATCTCTTATTTATGGCCAAATTTTTTATAGAAAATGATCAGGTTTTGGAGAGGATTAGTTTTCGGCTTGGCTATCTAAAGATAGATAAAGAGAAGATACTTTCAATTAAGAAAAGTTCTAGTTCCTTGAGGAGTGCCTTGAACACTCTCTCTCTAACATGAGTTTTACTTAATAGGAGAATGAATATTAAAGAGGGTGCTAGAAAGAGAGTGTTCATAACATTTATCTTTTTACTTTTTTTTCGTTAAGATTGTGAAAAAGAGGAATCCCATGTATTTTTATTTTTTTAGTAATTGCTACATGCAGTTTTTTTTTTCGTTCAAAGGATGCTACATGCAATTTTATTAATTTAGTGTATGCATATATTCCAATTATTTCATACTCTAGACAATTTTTAGTGAATCATATATCAAACTGGGTGGATTCTAGGGTGAGGGATTTAATGAATGGATCCGATTTGTTAAAAATAATATTGAGAACATTTACATTTGTTCACACACAATGTTGTCCCATCTCTTCCCCTCTCCTTCCTCTTGTTAGGCTTCCATCAACCTCCACCCTTCATTTTTCTCATATCGGTCAACCTCTCGCCGTCACCGGAGTGTGGTTCTTGCTCCCTATTCCACTGATTCTTCTATCTCTCTTTGTTCAAATTAATTATTCTCTTAATAGCTTAAATAAGTATTGGCATAAGATAAAAAATAAAGTCGAAGACTTAATTAATTAGTCGATGATGCATAGCAGTGGCATGGAATTAAATGTGGCAATATGTATATCTTAACCCTTCCAATAACACCAAACTACCTAATTGGATTCATCCTTTTCTGAACCAAGCAATATTCAACACGAAATTAGAAGGCAATATACTACAGTTTCATGAATCGGTGGAGTAGGAGGAAAAATTATGCTCAAGTTACGGTGAGAGGTTATCTGATTTGATAAAAATGAAGGGTAGGGTGATGGAAGATTACTCTGATAGGAGAAGGAGAACATAAGACGTGGGACAAAATTGTGTGTAAACAAATGTAAATGTTCTCAATATTATTTTTAGCAAATCAGATCCATTCATTAAATCCAACGGTAATTGCTTTGTGGTCCACCGGTGAGGGACTTAATTGATCCCTCACATCCACCATTTGATCCCTCACCCTAGAATCCACCATCAAACTAAGTTTTAACTCTTGAATCTTGAGAAGTTATTTGGTGTTCACGTTCCGTGACATGTTTGTACTTTTCCCTTACTATTAAATAGCAAACCTCTTAACGTGTACTTGATAATTGTTATAGGTATCAAGATGCGTGGTTTATGTATTTTGGATGGATCTACTTTTTTTTTTAAGAAGTTGGATGGTTCTATCGTAGTTGGTCATGCATTTATAGCTAGCCAAGATTCTCATGTTAACCAAACTGTGTCATTGATGGTTAGGGCATGTTACGTCCAAGGGGTTTAGTTGAACTAGTTAAACAAGATTTGTTAGGAATAGATAAATTAGAGAAACTATAATTTTGTGATAATTCAATATTTGGTCAAATAACGTAAAGTTATGTTTGTGGGTGACATGCATCATTCTATTAGACCTTTTGAATATGTTTCACTCAAATTTTTGGGGTTCGGCAAGAGTGACAACTCATGATGGTAGTTCCTATTTGTTTTTTTTTTAGTATGCATCATTCTTTTTTTAGAAGAGCCATTTCAATTTCTAGAAAATACTTGATTTTTTACATGGTCGTAATCTCATTTCTTGGCAAGTGTTGGCCCAACCGTCATATTGCTCCTCTTTATCATCACCTATCACTATAATATTGTCCACATACACCAATAACGCTATTACTCCCCATGACTTGGAGTGTCTGACGTATAAAGTATGGTCTCATTGGCTTTCCAGAAGTGGATATACCTCTGGAAATTTATCACGAAACTAGATTTTGACGACATGAACCATTTTTCTTCAAATAAGATAAGAAAACAACACTTTGTAGACTTTGTCGATACGGAACTGCTTCATCTGAATAGTGCACACATCCTAAATTTTTCTCTTTCAATGTTAGAGAAGTATAATTCTTCTTATATTAACAAGTGGATGTCCGTGGTTATAAATTTGAGAGTCAGAAATCTTTGTATCTATTTGAAGGAACAATGCTTAGTTTCGTTTGATGCCCTTTTTAAATGTCAATCCTTAGAGGAATCGGTGTAGAACGGGTGTGCCTTCGCACTTCCAAGCTTTGTTTGTCTTTCATCCCTTACAATTCTGAAGTTGTCTAGAATCACAATTTTTTGTGACTCTTCTAATGAGTCCAAAACATTGGCACTTAATTTCCCATCTCTTAGATTGCACTTTTCTGAATGTGAAGAGTGTCACTTTACAAGTGCCTCTGCTTGAAGTTGTTTCAATAAGCTATTCTCCCTTCTATCACACGTTGCTTGCTGAAATTAAGTTTTATGCTTTGCGCCTTGAAATTTTTTGTTATTCTGGTTATATGTCAGATACAATTTTGTTAGAGGCACATAGTGTAGCATTTGCTGATATTGCTCTATATGATGATTACAAGAAGAGTCTGCAAGAAATTGGGATTTTTGTTTGTAAACTTCTCAGTATTAATCCAGAAAGTCATGCTGTTGGTTCATATTTTACAGATAAATTTTATCAAGAGAATTATGTAATTGCTACATGCAGGTTTATTAATCTATTTTTGCATATATTCCAATTATTTTATACTCTTGACAGATTTTAGTGAATCATATATCAAACTAAGTCTTAATCTTATATATCAAATGAGTCTTAATTCCTGAATTTTGAGAAGTTACAGGGTACTCCATGTTCCGTGACTTGTGTGAAGGAGAGTAGGGAAAGAAGTGGCATAAAATATTTAAAATTTAGTTCTTTAGTTAATTTTCGATAGAGTGGACAAAATTCTTTCTCAGCCGAAAGCAAGCAAATTTGAATGAAGATGAATGCTAGCAACACATTTTTAACATATTTTTCAACACCTTCTCTTTTATTTGTTAAAAGTTATCAGTCTCATATAAGTTTTGTTGGACATGTGTGATTCTATCCAATAAAAAAAAAGTGTGCTCAATAGAGTGTTGTTAGCACTATATCCAAGACTTTTTCACATTTCAATAGGTATGCTGTCTTACCAAATTGTCTTGAAATTACTCATCATTTTCAACTCATGTTTCTTGAATACAGTGATAGTAGTTATAATTTTAATCCTCCTCTCTAATGTGTAGTTTGTTAGAGTTTGGTAAGATCTCATATAATCAATGAAAATACTTCCTTTTTATATCTTTTTTCTGAACCAAAATTTTATCTTCTTAATCTTTGCTACACTCCATTTGATCAAATTCTCTTGTCTTCTCTCCCTTAGCAAGCATGTATATAGAATTTTCTCCTCTTTGGTGTCTAAGGATTGATATAACATGTAAAAAGCTTGAGTTCTTTCTTAGCCCACGACCTTCTTGTTATGTTTCTTAATTCTCTTTTCATTCCCCCAAATTTCGCTATATTTACACCTAGATCAATCTTTAAAACATTCCATTTTAATTATAACTTTACTCTGAACACTTCTGTTCCACCACCAAGATTCTTTACCCCTAGGTCCAAAACTCCTTGATTCTTCCGATGTTTCTTTTGCTAATTTTTTAATCTCATGTGGCATCTTGTCCCACATATGATTTGGGCTTCCTTGTGGCTGCTTGAAACCTCCCCGTAAGATTTTGTGTTGGAAAATACTTTATTTTCCATCCCTCAAATGACACCACTTGTTCCATGGAGCCCCATTGTAGCTTCTTATCTTTGCTCTCCTCTTAACCCTTACATCCCATAACCAATATTATATGTTGGATAGTCAAGTTTACTCTACGTCCGACTTTACAGTCTAAGCAAATCTTCATGTCTGAATATCTAATAAGAAAGAAACCTATTTGAGAATATGTCATCCCCACTCTTATATGTAATATGATGTTCCTCTCTTTTATCAAAGCACATACCAGCTATAGCAAGATGAAAAGCCGATGAAAAGTTCATGATGGATTTAACCTCTGTACTTACCTCCGAAGGTCATATGCAAGCCCTAAAAACCTCTTGATAGGTCCCCTATATGCCCATTTAGACCCCCTTCTAAAAAAATATTTTCTTTCAAATGGTACATTGCTTGTGTAACAAAGCTTAAATCATGAATTGTCAAATTCTTTCGCTCTTCATCAACCTACTAGTTTCTTGAAGGCACATAAAATTGATCCTTTTCTAGGCATTTTAGTTACATTAATTTAGTTCTTTACTAAAAATAATATCCAAATTTGTTGTATGAAATCTAAATTAGTCTTTGAATTATTGCAACAGAAAGACTAGTTTATCCTAGGTATATATATCTAATATCCTACTCCTCGGTATCAATTTTGTTGGAAGCTTAGTATTGCATCATCCATAATTAAATCCACCTGTAAGTTTTTTCTCTCTCTCATGGAACCACTAATTTTATAGATTATTTTGATTTTGTTGGTCTGGAAATGATTATGAGTCAATTTGTTTCATAATAGTTTAAGTGAATTGGGCACGTTAATAGGTTTCTTTATTTGGTTATGCAAATTGATCGGGAATATTTTTGCATTACTTTTTGTTCCTAATTGTTGAGAGAAGACTCATGTTTATCTATGTTGTTAATCTCGGAAGGCATAGCAGTAAATACCTCCTCAGCTCTGCGATCCGCGATCGTCGGCTAAAGGGGCGCGATTGACAAGATATGTTTATTCTATGTGTTGTGTGACACTAGTTTGTTTTGTCACACCACCCCACCTTTGTAAGGGTATTTTGATTTGAAATTGGCAGTATGACATTGAAAAATAATGATCTCTCATATCAGTGTAAAACTGTTTTACACCGACAATGTATGCCCGGTTGCCCATTAAACTCTTTTTACTGTAAATTGGTTCGTGCGTTTCTACAGGTGAGTGACTCACGGGTTCAATGAGTTACTCATTGGTTTGACTAATGACGATATATTGATTGAGTCGATGATCAATTGGGTTTGATGACATTGATTTGATTTCAGCTTCTGCCTCCTTTCGCTACCACCTGAAAGTTACCTACAAGTTCCGCGCCATCACTCGTCATCAGTTGGTAGCTGTAGTCTTCCATTACAAACATGAGTATGAGTATTATTGATCAAAGGGAATTCTCGTTCGCAACAATAGTATTCTTATGAGCATGCAAGCATGTCTTTGATCCTTTTATAGTTGCAAACTGTGTAATTTTCATTAAATTTACTTTACCTTATGGATATGATATTTGATGATATACTGTCCAAACGTAGAATTGTACAATTTTTGTAGTTTGTCATTGCAGGAATGAAAAATTCTTTTGCGGATATTCGTCCATTTAAAATGTTGAGACATTTGGAACTAAGCTTTGTTGGCTGCGAATATTTGCTAAGCATACTCCTAAAGTCACCCTGTCTGGAGACTCTAGTTTTAAAGGTTTGTCTTTGTTTGTTTTTCATTTTCATTTTTGGTTATAAAAGTATCATTTCACTGTCATTTTTTTCTTCAAACATTGGTTGAGTGTAATTGTGTTATTTTGTTTTCTCTAAAAATTATTGAAACAAAAGATAAGTTGAAATTTTTTATTAGTTGAAAAAGTATTACAGAAAAAGAAAAGCATGAAATTACAACATAAAATTACAAAAGATATGCCAAACAATAAGAAACTATTCTTTTTCTGATCTCCAGGTGATATATTATGATGGAATGCTTCTGAATTCTGCAATTGTGCCTCATTGTAGAGAAGGGGCATAGATTATTTAAAACTTAAGATCTTCGGTAACTTGTTTTGAAAGAGTGGACAAAATGCTTATATATTAAACAAAATGAATTAATACTTATCTTTTATTATTTATTCAGTCAAACAAATTTATTCTATTTACACTACAAGAAAACTTGCATTTAGCTGGGGATCAAACATAGGGGCAAGCACTCCTGGCAAAAAAACCAGGGGTAGAGCCAGGAAATGCTCCTGGAAAATTGCAAAAGCAAATGGCGGCAATGATTTCCACCTAAAATGTCAATTTCCCTGGCTTTGGGCTGTCGCTGAAATTGGAATAGAGGTTAATGACAGTGCCGAACCCCACTGATAGGCAACCAGATAGCCAAAAACTCCAGAAGCAAAACGCATGACATATACTGCCCCAACCTTAATTGGTTGGCTTCATATAATTGATTTATCCTTCTCTTGGCAACTTAAGCAAAGGAAGGTCCATTATTTTCTTATTATGCAAATACTCGATCATATTAGAATTTCTAAAAGTCACTGGAAAGAGTTGGAATTTGTGATTACTTGTATTGATTGTTGGATTGGTTATGACATATGATAATAGTTGTTACAAGGATAATATAACATAATAATAATAATAATAATAATAAAAGTTGTTACAATATAGCCTATAACCTAGTAATAAAAGTTGTTTCAAGAATAATATAACTTAATAATAATAAATGTTGTTATAAGGGTAATATTGAGATATTAAATTAATCTAAGGATGATTTTGACAGTGCAATAAAATTTGTTTCCCTCCTCTCCTCTCCTCTCCCCTCCACTCCCCTTCTAAAAATTGAACCAAACACTTCATATTAAAAATCTCTCCTCCCCTCCCCTCCAAAACTCTCGAACCAAACGGACCCTTAAGTTGCGACCTAAACATCCGAGTGAGTGAAGATTAGTTCCATAGTTGATTAAACAACTGAAGTTTGTGGAAACCCATAACATTTACTAAGGGTGTGTTTGGATGGAGGGTTTAGGAGGGGAAGGGAGGGGTGAGTTTATTTTTTATTTTTAAATTACAGACATTATGAAATGTTTTTTTAAAAGTTGACATATTAACATTATAAACGATCATATAATACTTCAATCATACTAAATTTATTTTAGAAAAACATGTTATATAGTTCGGAATTAAAAAAAGAAAAGTAAACACTCCTCTCCGATCCCCTCCTAAACCCTCAATCCAAACACAACCTAGAAGACTTATGAGTTTGTTGGTCTAGGATGGAAGAAAAGAGCTTGGAAAAGCTACCTAGAAAGGAAAGACCTCCATTTGTCCTTAAGTCATCATAAAGTGCATATTTTATATTACGGTGGATATGTGATAATTACAGTTTGTGTGTATATTTTATACTACGGTGGATATGTGAGAATCACAATTTGCGATACCAAACACACAGTCGATCGATCCTATCTTCGAGTATCAAATGCATTAGAAATGGTCGGGTCAAGATAGACACTTAGATAAGCCTTCAAGTGACTGTTCTATGAATCATATAATAATACATTCAGTTATATTGATAACAAAAATAGCTAAAACTTTTAAAGTTTATAAAAGAAATTTATAATATTTATAAACTTATAAATGAAATTTTAAAGATTTTGATGATGTGCTTGATAAAATTATCAATAAATAAACATAGATAGTGTTGTATAAATAATGAGGTTATGGCTTTTGAATCACACGCATTTTGTAGTTGTCTTTGTTAGACATCCAACTATCACAAAGTGACTGAGAAAAAAATTAGGTTCATGGCAGCTTGTGTCTTTAAGGAGCTAAAAATAAAATATATGTTAGCAATTTTACATTGTGCATTATTTACGTAGTTTACTTTGATCATATTTTTTAACTAATATAAATACAAATGTTAGTATGTAAGATGTTTGATTTGTCTCGGAGAATATTTTTAAAATATCAAAATTTTATAATTTTTTATTAAATAATTAAATATATTAATGATCAAAGTTGTGTATTTGCATATATGCAGTGGTTGGCTACGACATATATTTTAGAATGGAGGGAGTAAGTTTTATATTGAAAATATAACTTTTGAAATTTTTATGACAATGAATACACAATTTTTTTTAAAAAAAAAACTTCTATATTTGCCCAAAAACACAATTTAACATTTCTCAAAAAATTAAACAAAATTATGTTATTAATTTATCAGCATGAATTCATATACTTTTTCGCATACTAGCATATTTATTATTCTTGTGTTTATTATCATGATTGATTTTGCGTTTTAATTAATTTGGTTCTAGCAAAGTACTCCTTGTTATAGATTAAATTTCAATTTATTCAAAAGCACCAACTGAAAGTCAATAAAGCACAATCCTTTTCTATATTATTTTTGAAGAAGAAGAAGTGTATAGATTGAAGTTTGGAGATGTTAAATAAAAAAAATTGATATCTTGAAAGTTTTTGCAGAATGACTTGGTGGCAGAGAAGTGTAATACCGTCAACATGTCTGTTTGCGTCTTATTCATAACTCTTCTCAAACTTGGGGAAATTAAAAGAGTAGTGATATTTGTACAACTTCTATGATAACTTTGGTTTTCTCTCATTTGATTGGTCAAAAATAATAGAGAGAGAAAAAGGAAGAGAGAGAATAAGAAAATAATGTGAGTATGAAAGAGAAAGTTGTTAAAAAATAGTTGTACAAATATCATTTCCCAATTAAAAAACAATAACAAAAGGCAAAATTAAAGTTGGCAACTATATTCCTTTCTTGTACTCCAAGCCAGCATTTTCTCTCTTCATCCCATATGTTTCCTTGTGTATATTTGGTTTTGAGATTGAGTTTGCATGAATTGATTTTGTAAAATTGATTATAACTAAAACTAATTGAAGGTAAAATACTAATGTAACCTTAGAAAAATTGCTTACACATAATTTTCTGAGGGTAAATTAGTTCCTTCTATGTCTCATTCATAGCTTAATCAAGGAAGAAAAAAGGGCAGAAAAGAAGAACTAGCTAGGTATTGAAAATGTTTGATAGCATAGTTGAAAATTTGTTGGTTTGTAAATTAGCTATGCAAATGCAAAGTCATACACAACTCATATATAGTAGTTGATCCGTGCCACAAGTCACGTGTTTCATTCAATTTTATAATGATGAAACCAAGTGACTCCCTTTGTTTTTTTTTTCAATCAACTTCAATGAATCTTAACCATATTTAGACTTAGTTCTTTCTTCATATTAAAATTAAATCGCATTTTATTCTTCTATGCCATTTCGGCCTCTTATCCTCTTAAAAATATTTTCAAAAAACAATCGCATCACATTTTATTCTTCTATGTTATTTCGGCCTCTTATCCTCTCAAAATGTTTTTTAAAACTTTAAAATCAATTCAACCAATCAATCGAAATTTTTACCTGAACTACATGATTTTGATCTCACTCGGGTATGTAGGCAAAAGACTTTGTCTTTCCAAATCAACAAATAACAAAAACATTTTTCTTTCTTTTCACTCATCACTTTAGTCGATTCTACACTTAGGCATTTATTTACAAGTAATCAATTTAGCACAAGATAAATAAAAGCAAGAGGTTCCTATGGAATACCATAGACGTTTAGGGTGCTAATACCTTCTCTTTGCGTAACCAACCTCTAAACATTTGATCTCTTAAAATAGGGTTGTTTCGAACTTTTCCCCTTTTCCTTGGAAAAATAAAAGATCGGTGGTTGACTTAAAATTTGTGAGTCAACACTAACTAATAGCTTGATATCCAAAAATCACTGCGACAAGTGTGAATTTGAAATGACTGACATGGGAAGATTATCATATTTCCTTGGATTAGAATTCAAAACTAGCAAATGCAGGTATTGTAATGCATCAACAAAAGTATATTGGGGAACTGCTTGAAAGGTTTCAAATGATTGATTGCAACACTGCAACTAATCCATCTGAAACAAATGCTAAGTTGGATGAATGAATGCAGCAATGAAGACAGAGTAGAACCTACTGAATTCAAACAGATAATAGGATCACTGAGGTACTTATGCAATAGCAGACTAGATACATGCTTTGCAGTAAGTATCATGAGTAGATTCATGAATGATCCAAGGAAGTCTCATCTCACTGCAGCCAAAAGAATACTGAGATATGTGAAAGGAACCCTAAAGTTTGGCCTGATGTTTCCAACTTCTAACAAGGAAGGAGAGGCTAATCTAGAAGGATACTCTAATTCAGACTGGTGTGGAGATAGAATGGATAAGAGAAGCACTTCTGGCTACCTATTCAAGTTCAATGATGCAACAATCTCATGGTGCACTAAGAAACAACCAGGTACTGCTTTATCATCATGTGAGGCTGAGTACATTGCATGCACATTTGCAGCTTGTCAAGCAATTTGACTTGACAATGTGATGAAGGAACTCAACTGTGAAGTAAAGAAACCACTGAAACTGAAGATTGACACCATATCTGCTATAAATTTGGCCAAGAATCCAATAGCACATGGTAGGAGCAAATACATTGAAACTAGGTTTCACTTCATAAGAGAACAAGTGACAAAAGGAATGATTGATGTGGTGTATTGTCCTACTGAAGCTCAGTTAAAAGATGGCTTCACAAAGGCATTGAAGATTGACAGATTCTCTTACTTGAGGGACATGTTAGGTCTTATAGAATGCTAGGATTATGGATTAAGAGGGGTGTATTAGTTTGTATTTTAATCCATATTCATGTTTAGCAAGTGATTAAGAGTTTAGTTTGTTTTTGGATAAGTATGTTAGGTTGTTATTGCAAGAGACTTGCTCTATAAGTCATTGTGTATATATACTTGTCTGTAACTCACTTTCAAAACAAATGAGAATAACAACTTTCCAATATTACCTCTCTCTCCTTCATCATGCCATAACCAACTCTAACCACCATAACTATCTTCTTCTCCTTCTTAGAAACCCTAATTTCAGATTGCTTGTGTGTGAAGAAACCTTAGCTGCGCTAATAGTTAAAACCTCCTCCCTAATTTTTTTTTTTAAAAAAAATCTTATTTTGATCTAATAAGTGTACTTTTTCTCACACTAATCCCAATTTGTTAGGGGATTTTAACACAAGAAGAATCATGAATAATACCTTGTTTTCTCGCACTCGTGATTAAAGTAATCTTTGACATTACTTGACCTAACCTTCTTAATAATCACTCCAAACTGATATTTTTACCATTAAGAAGAAATGTAGTAACACATAGTTAACTATAGGCCTTTGTTTTAGTAAGGAAACACAAGTGATGTGAGTACATTCATCAATGAATGTTACCAACATCAACCACATGTTATATTTGGAATATTAGAGAGACCTCACACATCAATATAAATTAAATAAAACAGAAAATTACTCATTTTATTACCAACTGAAAAAGAGACATTTGGGTTTCACAAGTTTACACTTCGCACAGCAATGACTTTCAACATCCAAATATTTTTTAAAAAGAAATGAAATATACTCCAAAATTATAGAAAAATTGAAAACTCTATACCATGATATAAATACAACTCAAAAATTGTCTACCGATTAATAAGGTGGGACCTTTTTTTAGACAAAACTACTCTTAACAACTAAAAAATTTTCATATTTAAATTTAAAGCTAAATATACGTCAAAATTATAAAAATAAAACTATCTACCATTTAGTTGAACATTTATTTATAAGTTTGCACTTAAAAATCTAATAATTTTTTTTGGTCAAGTAGCCTAATGGCTAGAGCTCAGACATCTTAAATGTGAAGAAGTAGGGTGTCCGGGGTTCGAACTTGGCCCCTGCAACTAATATGCAACATCCCTACAAACTGAGTTAAGCTCACGGGAATAAAAATCTAATCTATTTGTTGACATAAGTGATTTCATATAAGTTAAATTAAATAAGAGCAAATATATTAAAATAAAATATGCTAAAATACACTCATTTAAAAAATAAATGATAAAATACATGTACAACAAAATACAATATAATTGTAAATAGACGAGCACAATTTTGATAAAAGTAACAAATAATTAGGAATAAATATTATTTTTTTCAAAAGCTTAATTTTTATAAAGAAAGGGTGAGCGAAAATTAATGTTAAAGATTTGTATTTATTTTTTAAACATTAAGATTTGGACTTTAAGGGCCCGTTTGTTACGGATTAAAATAAAAGTGATTTTGACATAAAATATTTTAGAGATTATAATTGAGAGATTTTATGAAAAATCAGAATCTATTTTGCGTTAGTTTATCATAATAAAAATTATTTTTTAAAAACAAATGATCTAGTTTGTTTCGATACAACTATATAAAAGAGATTTTTTGTTACAAAATTAGTTCAATCTTTTTTGAGAAGTTGCTCTTAACAGCTTCTCATTTTGTTTTTAGATTCTGATTTTTATTTTTATTGAAGAAAGATCCTGATTTTTTTTAGAAAGTTGTAACAAATGAAAAACTCTTAAAAATGGTTATTTTTTTTAAAAGTTATTCTAAATATTTTTAGAAAGATTTGTTAGCACAGTCCAACTCAGGGTTCTCATCTTTTAAGTAGGTTTTCACAGTTCATAGTTCCATCGTCGTTTTTCTCTACCTCTCTCAGCGCTCTGCATCAGAATTCAAAATTACATCAATCTGTAAGTTTAAAAACTATAGTCCTAAATCCTAATCAGTACTCACTCACATATTAGAATGAACTAATTGGGTACATTAATGGGTTTCTATTTTTGGTTAAGCAAATCGAGAAGATTTGCATTAGTTTTTGTTCCTAATTGTTGAGAAGTTTGAGGTTTATTCTATATGTTGTTTGTGATACTAGTATTGGTATTATTAGAGCTTTACAATGTATCTAATTGCTTTCGCAGAAACTTGCTGTTAAAATGGCCTCCAGTTCCGTTGATGTGATTGGTAGACGTAAGCATAAGCTTTCCAGCAAGGGTCAATCAAGACTTGATAAGCAACCTAGCTACCTGACCACATTATTGGTTGCATTCTTTCTTTTCTTCCTACCAAGAAAGCAATTCATACCAGTGTTTTATCAAAGAGGTGGATATACCTCTGGAAATTAATTACCCGACTAAATTTTGACGAGATGGACCATTTTTCGAACAAATTAAGAAAAAAAAGTTTTGTAGACTTTGTCGATAGAGTACTGCTGCTTCATCTAAATAGTGCACACATCAGAAGTTTTTCTCTTTCAATGTTAGCAAACTATAATTCTTCTTGTATTAACAAGTGGATATCCATTGGTTATAAATTTGGGAGTCAGAAATATTTGTGTCCATTTGCAGGAAGAACTTGTTTCATTTGATGCCCTTTTCAAATACCAGTCCTTAGAGGAATTGGTACTGAATGGGTGTGCCTTCGCATTTCCTAGCTTTGTTTGTCTTTCATCCCTTACAATCCTGAAGTTGTCTAGCATCAATATTTTTTGTGACTCTTCCAGTGAGTTCAAAACATTGGCACTTAATTTCCCAGCTCTTCGAAAGTATGAGACATTAGATTGCACTTTTCCAGGTGTGAAGAGTGTCACTTTACAAGTACCTCTGCTTGAATTAGTTTCAATAAGCTATGATCCCTTCTATCGCAAGTCGCATGCTGAAATTAAGTTTTATGCTTCGCGTCTAGCAAAGTTTTGTTATTCTGGTTATATGTCAGATACAATTTTATTAGAGGCACATAGTGTAGCATTTGCTGATATTGCTTTATATGATGATTACAAGAAGAGTCTGCAAGAAATTGGGATTTTTGTTACTAAACTTCTCTGTATTAATCCAGAAACTCTAAAGCTGCAGATGCTTGGTCGCACTTTGCAGGTATCTTTTATATTTTTCTTGCATCACCCTTTGTTTTCAATAAATATCATGACAAGTTTTTTTTACAAGTGTTAAGTTTTGGTTTGTAATTTTTATCTCAACATAAAGAGTGAGCAAAATATGGTTATGTGATAGGTAAAGGCCTATGTCGTTCGAAACATTTTCACACATAATATGGTTATGAACATGCGTTTGATCCTTTTATTGTTGAGATTTGTGTAATTTTTCATTAAATTTACTTTATCTTATGGACATGGTTTCTATATATTGTCCTAACACCAACAATTGTTTGAATTTTGTAGTCTGCACTTTTTGCAGGAACAAATGATTCTTTTGAAGATATTCCTCCATTTGGAAGGTTGAGTCATCTGGAACTAAACTCTGTTGGAAGGTTGAGTCATCTGGAAAATTTGTTAGCCATACTCTTAAAGTCACCCTGTCTGGAGACTCTAATTTTACAGGTTTGTCTAGAGAAACTTTCTAAATTTCAAAAAATATGTTTATATATGAGGTATTTTTGTTTCAAAAAATTTACTTTGGTAAGAAAAAGTTATGCCTATAGTTTTGTGATTTAAAATAAAAACAGGAAATTAGAACATAATAATATGGTCTTAAGCTGATATTTAAAGTTTTTAGTGATTAACCTCAATAATTTGAGCATTTCCATCAAGTCTTATTTGGACATTGCGAAAATATAAAACACTTTTATATTTCTAAAATGCACGAGCTAGATTTTGATGGAATGCTGCTGAAATCTGCAACTGTGCCTCATTGTTTGCTATCTACTCTTAAAGTGCTCAAGTTTGAAAATTTTTGTGACTCCAGGCAACTATTATTTATAGCCAATTTTTTTTATAGAAAATGGTCAGGTTTTGGAGAGGATTAGTTTTCGGCTTGGCCATTTAAAGATAGATAAAGAGAAGATACTTTCAATTAAGAAAAGTTCTAGTTCAGCGATAATAGAGTTTTTACCTTAAGGAGTGCTTTGGACACTCTTTCTAACATGAGTTTTACCCAATAAAAAAGTGAATGTTAAAAGAGAGTGCTAAAAGAAGAGTGTTCATAATATTTTTCGTTTCATTTTATCTTCGTTAAGATCGTGAAAAAGAGGAATACCATGTATTTTTTATATTTTTAGTAAGAGGAATACAATGTTGGTTTCAAAGGGATGCTACATGCAGTTTTATTAATTTAGTGTTGCATATATTCCAATTATTTCATACTCTAGGCAATTTTTAGTGAATCATATATATATCAAACTGAGTCTTAATTCTTGAATCATGAAAAGTTATTTGGTGTTCACGTTCTGTAACTTGTTTGTACTTTCCCCTTTCTGTTAAATAGCAAACCTCTTAAGGTGTACTTGATTTGCATGGTGCATTGATAATTGTTATAGGTGTCAAGATGCGTTGGTTAAGATTTTCATGTTAACCAAACTGTGTCATTGATGGTTAGGGCATGTCCAAGGGGTTTAGTTGAACTAGTTTAACAAGATTTGCCAGGAATAGATAAATTAGAGAAACTAGAATTTTGTCATAATTGAATATTTGGTCAAATAACGTAAACATGCACCATTCTACTAGACCTTTTGAGTATGTTCACTCAGATCTTTAAGGTTCGGCAAGTGTTATAAAGAGAGATGAGAGGAGTCGTCTATCTCCATTGGATCCAATTTAATTGTTAGGTTGTGATTAAAAGCTTATATTCAGTGAAACATGCGACCGCCTTTGTCAATAAGAAATATTGTTATGCGTTCCAGTCACGTCCTTCTTCTAGGGAGAGAAATAATCCCTTCGTCTTCCTTTTATTAAGACGCAGATTATTCTCAAGAACCCACACACAGACAACAATAATCATCTACTCCATAAAGACACACATCCTTCAATTATAAAATCTTCACTGTACTCTTGAAAATGAAATTTAATTTAATGAATCTTAAATCAATAGCAGCATCTTATGCCAATGTGACTAAGCAAGTGGTAGTCCGTTTTATCAAGAATAATATCATCTGCCGCTATGGTGTTCCCAATAAGATCATCACGGATAATGGTACAAATTTGAATAACAAGATG
>Ga0228711_1000566_pt1 | contig 46873 bp, 26 predicted proteins | sample MedpolnodulmetaG_2_FD_177996 | JGI IMG/M metagenome (GOLD analysis project Ga0228711, IMG submission 177996) | Root nodule microbial communities from Medicago polymorpha collected in Santa Monica, California, United States - brown nodules | ecosystem: Host-associated > Plants > Roots > Nodule...
CACATGTCGTACGAGTTCATAGAAGTGTCGGACACCAACGCGTGTCAGACACCGCGACACGCCTAATCCTATTGGTGTCCGTGCTTCATAGAAATCAAGTATATATATATATATATATATATATATATATGAAAGATAAACCATCACAGTAGTAAAAAGTGTAGAATAACATTAACAAGTATGCATTGGGGATTCATTACATATTTACATTGCTGAAAAGTACCTGCATACAGCTGGTAGGTCTTCTGGTTTGGGGGGATTAGGAGCCATGTTACAAAGGAAAGTATCTTTCCAAGTAATTGGATCAGATGTATGTAGTAGATTATAATTACTATTATACTTAAAGGGTTTTCTTTCACGAGTGTAATATTTCTTTTTGACCTCACCATCTTGCTCAAAAAAACTTACCACCCCATCTTTCATTTCATTCAACGTACTCACTGGGATGCCATGATTTACGATCTGGAAAAATCCAAATGTCTCTGATGCATCTCTAACACTCTCGACAACCCTTTTGCGTGCACATGGATCTTCATCAACGTTAGCAAGGTCTATCACCGGAATAGTTGTTGTGTCCCCTGACTCTGATGCCTTCTTGGTGCTATCAGGTGGTTGATAGAAAATACGAGGGACCTTTGTAATCCCTGCATCTACAAGTCCTTTAACACCAAGTTTTGTTTCATCAAAAGCTTTTAGTTCTTTTATTCTTTCTAAATCTTCCATCCTTTTTGATTGGATTAGCCTTTGGAGTTTTCTACATAGAATAGTTTTCTGCAATCCAATAAAGAAATATATACTTCTTTAGTCCCGCAATAGATGACCTATTTAAAAATGTGCAATTTTGATCTAACTTACTTTGACTGTATTTTTCTACTAATATACATAGATAAATAATATCATATAAGATGTTGTTAGATTCACCTCAATCAGTATTTTCAAAACAATAAATATTCATAATTTTTTCTCATATATTATTCAAGATATTTAAGTTCAAAGTTATGCATTGACATGCGTAATAAAATCAACTGTGTCAAGTATCATGGGACGTTGGAGAGTAATATTTTTCTGAAAGTGTATGAAGAAAGAGACACAGAGTGAAGAAAAGTTACATTTTAATAAGAGGAATGATATTTTGACAACCATTTTTAACAACTTTGGTGACAACTCTCTCTTATACTTTTATTGTACTTTTATTCTCTCTCTTCCTTTTTCTCTCTCTATTATTATTGTCAAATAAGAATGGAGGAAAAAAGTTGTCATCCAAAGTTGTTTGAAATTGGATGTCAAAATATCATTCATCTTTTTAATAATATGTTCCCTATGTTTTTTATATTAAAAAAATTATGCAAGGTTCTGGAGGGCTCGTTAAAATAAAAACTAAAACTCTATGCTTAAATATTAAGTACATTAACATGAGTACAGAAACATTAAAATAACATGATTTGAAAACTCAAATTTTCCAGGTATTTTAATAATATTTTAGACACAAGAGTCGAGCTAATCTTTATCTTTATTTTTAAGGTTAATAGGTCTTTACACCCTGTAATATATGCCAAACAAAAACCAATTTTATTTTTTTTCAAGAAATTTTCGTTTTTGTTTGGCCTATTAAGGGGGTAAATCAAAACAAAAATATTTTACAGGAGGTAAATCAAAAAAATATTTTACAGGGGGGAAAACCAGAAATGGCCTATATTACAGGGGGGTAAAGACCTATTAACCCTTATTTTTATCTTTATATAATGCTCCCTCCGTCCTAAAATGTAAGTAAAAGAAACTCAATTTCTTTGTCACAAAATGTAAGGGAAAAAAAAACAAACATTGATCCTATTTAATTTTGTTTTTAAAAAAATTATATTTTCCAAGAATAACTTTTGTCTATTCTAATGAAATTAAATTTAAATTACATTCAATTTTCTCTCTCTTGTATTTTCTCCATAACAAATAGCCAATGAAAATTGTTTTTACATCTTCCTATAAAACTTATTCCAAAGAAAACAAAAAAAACTATACTCCAAATTCTTATGTTTTAGTTTTCTTTAGACTAAAATATGGTACTCGTCCCTGCAAATATGCCTCGTTTAAGTTTTGGTCCTTGTAAAAAAAAATTTGTTTTTGGTCCCTGCAAAATTTTTTGTTTTTTAAAATAGTCCCTCTAGGGACTATTTTCAAAAACAAAAAATTTTGTAGGGACCTGTTTAAAAAAACAAAATATTTTGCAGGGACCAAAAACTACAAAATGGGTCCAGTCATCATGTGCCACGTATACAAATCATCACAAAAATGGGGTCAGAGACTATTTTAAAAAACAAAAAATTTGCAGGGACCAAAAACAATTTTTTTTTACAGGGACCAAAACTTAAACGAGGCATATTTGCAGGGACGAGTGCAATAATTAAGTCTTTTCTTTATAAGTGTGATTTTTTTTACATCTCTATAATACATGCATGAGAGATGAGGTTCAAAGCGAGACATTCACTTATTCATAAATTTCTAACAACTAATTACTTGCTAAATAAAATCATTTTGCTGTAGCAAAAAAATTCTCAATTTCATCATGTTTTCATAAAAAAAATAAATACTAAAACAGAACCAACGATATTCATTTTTGAACAATATTCAATTTTTTTTAGATCAATTTGATATTTTTTATTTCGAGACCGGTGTTCAAAATTTTTTTCTCAAATTTCAAATTGCAAGTGGACCCCAAACCCTCTGTCTGCACTGAACTTATAGTGGCTTATTTCAAATGAAATAATAAGAATAAACGTAGTTGAGAGGTTCTTACTAAAAGTGTTTCTTAATCTCATAAATTGTGATAGACGTGTTAGACTATAAGAATGAAAGAAAAGAAAAAGACATGGTTGCATAATAAAGGAAGTGTAAGTAAAAATTTACAAATATGTTAATGTTTAGTCGTGTCAAATAGTTGTGGTGGATTGAAGTTTGATGCCGGGACGCTAATGATAACTGTTGGTGGGGACTTGTAAGTAGACGTGTTGGTTATTAATTTTGAGGGCTCCAAGATTAGATACTTTGCCTGTTTCAGCCACAACAAGCATTGAGACCCCAAGAAACGTTCATATGCCCAAACGTGCTCATTTTTACTCCTTATGTCTTCCATCTCCCATACTGATGTGAGTTGTAGGGACTACGTAATAATCACTATTTCACATATTAGGTTCCCGTGCAATCGAAAATCGATGCAGTTGTGCAATCGGCATACTCGAAGTCGTCTGATTAAGATATGATGGTTCAGATTTACGTTCAGAATTTTATATTAAACAAAAATTTAAAAGCATCTTTGGACTTTGATCAAACAGTTTTAAGATTTTGATTGCTGCATATAGCCATGGTAAACCTAATTTAATTTATTATTTCTTATCTTCGTATGATTCATGTCTTCTTGGTAATCAGGTGGTTGATAGAAGAAGACCGTTCCTATGAAATTGAAGGCTCGACTCTCTATTTAAAATAGGTCCCTGGTAAAATAAAAATGCAATTTTTTTTTTGTGTAGTTAAGTTACATTAAAAAATCAGAATAATAGAACTTCTAAATATGAAATGAAATAAAAAAAAATTAAGTGAAAGAAAATGATATGATTTAAATAATGCGTACATAAATATGATTTAAATACTTAGTTCTAATAACAACTTGATCAATTTGGTCACGCATTTTAATATTTTTGACACAAGAATCGAGCAATACATCAAAGAAAGAGAAGGATATTATGGAAATTAAACCTCGGGATATTATGTTGTACACTTGACGATTTAGTTAAGTGGGTGTATCAATTGTGGAAATTAAATCTCCGGATATCATTTTTTTTTAATAAAACAAACATTTATTAACAAACATAACTCAATAACATTTGGTGGAGGTGGAATTTGCAGTGGAGTTGAGCGCTTATTGTCTGGGAGTTGGAGCTTGTACATGAGCTCCTTCAGGTGCTTCCTCAAATAAGGTCTCCGGAGAGACTGATGTTTGATGGTGAACCAATTTAACCACTAATAAATTCATGTTTTAATTTATTAGGAAAAGATAAGAGAATAAGAAAAGAATGAGACGATAATTTTGTTCTCTAATGGTTGCCGCACATGACCGTAAAGTTGTTTCACCTTGAAGTAACTGTGTTTTGTCGAGGCCGTTATTGTGATTTTTGTTCACTATGTCAAAATAGAGAAAAACGGTATTGGATCTTGCCTATACCATTTCGTCGCAACTGCTTTTGCGGTAATATATCATTTTTTAAACCTTGAATTCAACGATAAAACAGAATGAACTGAAGCGTGGAAATATTTGAACTTAACAAAAGCGCAAGTTACTTTTTTCAACAGTCACAGTAAGATATAAACCCTCCACCAATACTTGCCCAGTCATTGGTCAGAAGATCAACCGGATCTTGAGCAGTATACAAAGAAAGAAGTTTAGAAGTGAATTCAGCCAAGGATAGCATTTGTGCTTTCTTCGTTTTAGGTCATGTTGCTGCGACGACAACGAGTGAAAGGAATTACGTGAGTTGTTTGGTTTTAAGATCGTTGTTGTGTTGTTGTTATGTTGTGAACAAAGGAACAAAATATTTTTTATTTACTCTTGTTGTTTCATAGCAAATTTAGTGGCAGTGAGATTTTGAGATTTCGGATTTGGGTTTATGTGATTCGCATGGTTGAAGATGAAGATAGAGGTTTGTGATGAAAAATTGTTGAGCAAATAATTGAAATTAGAATTAAATAAAGTAATTATGATATTGTACCCAAAAAAAAACCAGTAATTATGATTTGATGTAATTTGTTTTTAAAATCCAAAATTAAAATTAAAACAATCAAGAACTAATTTTGGATTTTAATTGTATTTTATAAATATTGAAATGTGCTTAAATGCCACGTGTATCATTTATGCATAGTTAGCAAGTGCCACATGTGAAAAAATGAGCCAAATTAGCAAGAAACCACCAAAATGGCTTTTTTAAAACATTTTTTTTGCATAGGCATATTTCAATTTTTTACAGGAATCAAAACTCAATATATTTTTAGAGACAAAATGCATATTTGTCTACCTATTTCTATCCAAACGTATGGATGGGGAGGGAGCAACTTTGAATCCATTATCATTGAGTTTCTTACAAAGAGATGCATGGATTTAAGAATTTAGCCTTTAACATTAATCTCTAATTTCTACCATTTTTTCAGTATATTTTCTTGAACAAGAGACTCAATAATTTCACTCTCGAAGGTGTTTCGAATGTTTCCTTACTCAAGATCCTACCGCAAAAGCACTCCATTCTTAGCCTTTTAATTCTTAGGAATTTCCTTTTTTGATAAATTCTAGTTTTTCTAACTCCCACCTCATATTAGAACTGAAAAATCGCTCTGGTTTCCTCGTGCTTCAAGAAACCACCTTACAGCCATTCAAACTTGCCGAGCAAGAAAATGGAACAAGTAAGAAACCATTTTGCTTGCCTTGCACATTAAGAAATAGCCTTGTGGCTCATAAAACTTTCCGAGCAAGAATACTGCCTCACGTTTTCCATAGAGTTGTCCCAACAAGATTTTGAGTGACACACAAATATGGCTCTATCATCACTCTTCTATGGTGGTGACAGTGATGACAATGAAGGATAAGAAGAGAAACTACCTCAAGTAAGTGTTTTATCCCAACAACGTTGTAATCTTACATGTCCATCTCCAATTTATCTCCCCCCGCCTCCTCTAAACTGGTCCCTGTTGTTGAAACCTCAATTGCTTGAAGGACATACAAGCACCTCCTTTGAAATTGACACCATGGCCACCTTATGTTTTGGTTACTCTATCACAATCCAGTTTGAGATCGAATTTCCTTATTTGAGTTTTTATTTTTCAATTTTCATATATTTTTTCTTGTGATTATTATTATGTTTCGTCGGTATTGTATGTTGAGTGGGATTACGTAAGCTATCACCAAATTCGGCACCTTCTCAATTTTACAAATGACTGGTCTACATGTAAATGAATTGATCATCTCAGATACCACATATAGTCGATATGAGATTAAGGCTATGGATCTTAAATATTACACCCGTCCTTGCAAATATGTCTCGTTTGAGTTTTGGTCCTTGTAAAAATAAAATTTTGAAATCCGTTCTCGCAAAATTTTCTGTCTTTTAAAGTCCTTGGGCCCATTGAAGCTGCTTGGTGGCACTTAGGTGCTGACGTGACATATGCTGACTATGCATAATTGGCCACGTGGCATTTAAATTAATTTAAAAATGTAAAAAAAAAAATTAAAATTAATTTTTGAAATAAAAGAATACAAAAATTAGAAATTAATAAAAAATAAGTTTATTTTTTTCAAAATATAAATATTTAGATTTTAATTTTCCAAATTAAAAATAAAAAAATTAGAAAATATTTTTCGAAAATTATAAAAACAAATTCAAAGTTAATTTTAGTTTTTTATTTTTTTTGGAATTAATTTTCGTAAATTAATAAAAACAAAAAGTTACATAACATTTTTTGAAAATTTAAAAAAAATTAGGAAGTTTATCTTCAGATTTTTCTTTCAAAATTAAAAAATATATATTTTCAAAAATCTGGAAAAAAAATTTCAGAACAAATGAGACTTTCATTTTCCCCCTTTTTATGATGTCAACTAAGGAAGTTTTAGGGTATTTTAGTTCTCACCATATGCGCATGTTTCGGCTTAAATTTAGCCACATTTCAAGCATTAAAACTTACAATTTCCCCCTTTAAAAAAACAAAAAGGGAGATCATATAATAAATAGGTGGACACGGAGGTGGATCCTAACATGAAGGATGAGGCAGATCTGAACGTGGAGGTAGATGTGAATGACCTTGTGAAAAAGACTCCATAAATTGTTGGAACTGCTCTTCGAACAAAAGTCAATAATCCTCGTGTGACTGCTTTCGGACCAAATGTGACTCCTCTTGCGATGCACAAACTCCTCATGAGTCTTCAACTGCTACTTGAGTGCCATGTTTGCAGCTGACATTTTAGAAATTATAGCCCTCATATGCTAATTTTAGAAATTTCAGCTGACATTTTAGAAATTACAACCCTCATGAGTCTTCAACAGCTCCTTGAGTGCCATGTTTTCAGCTGATATTTTAGCAATTACAGCCCTCTTGTGATTGCTCTCAGAGCAAACGTGACTCCTCCTGAAATGTGATCAAATTATATGGATGAAGAAGGCTTGTATTTTCCTTCCTGTCGGCCCAAACCATATTAAGCATGCATGATGTTAAACACAATAGCATAACAGCAAACGACAGGCAGCAATATACATGATCAGATGACAGAATATAGAACATGATGACAAAGTTATGGCCTAGCAGCAGTAATTTTGACAAATTATTTTAATAGTTAATACTATTGGTTATTTATTTAACATAATACTGTTTAATAATATAATACTACATACTCAGTAATATTAATTATTTTTCTTAATTATAATAGAATTTTGTTTTTGGTGGGATCTTACGATCTTTGTTACGATCCTACGATTTACGATTTTTCAATACCCGAACGATCTTAAGTGAGATCTCGATTTTGACAACCATGGCAGTAATCAATAAACATGATGACAGCATTATAAATACTAATACTAATTCTAGAGTATTTCTAATTACCTTGACTATCCAGCAACATACCAAGTCCAAAAGAGGATATAAATACTAATTCTAGAGTATTTCCAACTGTTTTATGTTTATTTGACAAAAGGATAGAAATACTAATCTCATCAAGCTGTAACTTACCACAACCATCTGAGATTTGGAGGATATTCATTTTGATATATCGCCTTTTACTTTGAGTGCCCTTTGAAATAGTTGCCAACAGCTTGGAGTCATGTCTGAGTCATTTATCTATAGTAAAAAATAAATAGATTAGTATTAATTTAATTTAAAATGGTTTACCTAAAAATATATATTATTTACTTACTAATTGCTTAAAATTCTCAGATGTTGGGATTGACCCTCCATTGTGCAATGGACCATCAGAGGATCTTCTATTTTGCGTAATAACTTCTGCTTTTCATACAATTTAACATGGATGCATTCCCCTAGGTCTTTTCCATTTCGTACCGGCCGATAGTAAGATAATGGAATGCTCGCCTTCCTCATCACTGAATAGAATGTATATATACAAGTGTAGGTCAACAATCTAATTATGTTACAACATAATTACAGGGAAATCATTAAAACTAATTATGGTAAATATTCTATTCTATCAGATACATTGTATTGGTTTACCCATCAGATGCCTGCGATGTTTAACTATGTCTTGCATCTGTAAAAACTCAGCATTTCGTCCTCTAAGGGATGGGTCTTGCCTGTTATTACTAGGCAATGCAAAGGCACTACAAAGTTAATCAACTGTGGTTGCTTCATTGTTCCAGCTACTACCATTTGATCTTCACTTCCCAAAGGAGCAAACCCAACACACTCGGTTTCTTCTGTGTATGCTGCCAGGCAAGGTGGGGGTACTACTTTCAATTAGAGTAAGTTTCTGGCAAATAAGGTAAAATACATATCAAATTTCAAACATGTATGTGAAATCCATGCCTAGAGTGATGTGAACATTCAAAGTACTCATCAGATTCTTCACGTGCTTGTGAAATCTCCAATAACTTCTCAATGGCTGTGTTTATAGTCATATATCTGGAAGGTTTGTAGGCTTTTCTTCCTCTAAAATGAACAAACAGAAATAGATAAATGAAAAACAGTGAATACAAAGATATGGACAAAACAAACCATTTAATAAGAACAAATCACTCAATGCCATGATATTGCTAACCTAAGAGCAACTTCTAGAGAACCTCAGCAACCAATATTTAATGATCGCTTAACAAACTATATAATCAGAGGAAAATAAAGGACTACTTGTCAAACCAACCGTGCACAAAGATTCAAGTGTCGTCTCCTTCACCCGAATATTTGTAACCATATAAAAGTGGAAATTATATTAGTTTTCTCTATAATAAAAATGAATGTCCTTTAGTACCCTTTCCAAAGAACCGTGATGCCCCTCTAACGCTCTTATCTACTTCAGCAAGTACAATCGCTTAAACAATTATCCAAATCAAATAAACATATTTTTATGGCTACTCTGTTTTAGATGTTTACATGATACTTTTATGTATTGAGTTGATAAACACAAACAGGAACAAGCACTGTGAAAAATACAAAAATCAAAAACTGAAACAGAGCAAGACATTTGTTATGGCATAATCATATATAGAGATTAGATATATGAGTAGCTGCATACCCAAAAGGATCACCAACAACATGGAAATCAACATGAGAAAGTTGAGCTTGGGAGAGAATATCATCAGCTTTTTCTTCAACCATTTCCCTATCGGCACGTGTAATGGGTTTACCATATAGTTTTTCAAGGCAGGAGAAGCTGTGTGAGGAGAGACCGACAGAAATAAGGGAAGTGTAAGCTTCCATGTAAATCTTGTCGCAGTTTTTAATAGCTTCTAAACCTTTGAGGGGGATATCTTGCTCATCGCCTAACCCTGAACCGATTATGTATAACATTTTTCTACTTCAACGCTCTTTGCTACTGAACCATGCTCCTTCTTGACTGACTACTCAATTCACACAGAAAATGAACGGAATTAAAAATAGAAAAGTACTGAATTCATACAATGCAACATCATGAATTAATTCACAGAATGACAGTGGAGAAAATGAGCTGAACCGCAACAAATCAAATGAATCACATTGGAAAAAACCAACGGAAACCCAATATGGTGAACAAAAGCATCGATGAACAACAACAACAACAAATCAAACCATTGAAGAGCAGCAAATCGAATGCAGTGTACACAGTGGATTGAAAAACTCATACTCAATTATTATTAGAGACTTGAGTCTTGATATATGGTCTTTTTTTCTTTTAAAAAAGTGAATATAGCTTTTATTCAATTATTACTTTTTCATGTAAATACCAACACATTTTTTTTTTTAAAGAATGTAAATACCAACACATTTATTTCCTAATAAGATAATTTTATGAGAATAAAAGCTAATCACTGATATCCCCGTGAGCTTAGCTCAGTTGGTAGGGCTATTGCATTTTATATGCATGGGCCGGGGTTCGAACCCCGGACACTCCACTTCTCCACAATTAAATTCTGTGAGCTCTAGCCACTGGGCTATTTAACCCAAAAAAAAAAAAAGAAGCTAATCACTGATTAGTGAAAAAATAACGAATCATTCCTATTAAAAAAATGTTTAAACTTAGTAAATACTACAAATTGAAACAAAAAGATATACAGTCTACGTGGACTGGTTGCAACACTACCGCAATTCTTATCTAAAGGTCTCTGGTTCAATTATCTGCTCGACCGGAAACACAAAAACTGTTTGTGACGGAATGACAGGGCCTCACAAAGCATCAGAGGATTTTGTGACGGAATTTGTAGAGATTGAATCTATCCGTCGCTAATTCCCACACAAACCTTAGTCTGATCAATTTTGTGACGAAAATTTAGCAAAGACTTCATCCATCACAAAATCCGTCATAATTTGTGAGGGAATTCGTCCCCTCCCTAAATTTTGTCGCTAAAAATGTGTTTTTTAGCGGTGAATGATTTGTCAAAAAGTGAATGAATTGGTCATCTCCGATACCACATATAATGGATATGATAGATTAAAGATGGTTGATACTGCATTATTCTTGATCATTCGTCATATATGGAAGAAAATAGTTTGATTCTTAGCATTAAGACTTTGGTTTGTTATTTTTCTATAACTAATTTCAAAGTCACTGTCAAACATGCACCAACTTAATATTGTGAGCCTTACTTAATTATGTGAATAATAAAGTAAATAATTTTCATAAACAACAATGAGATTGCGTACCTTTTCTTTGAACAATTGTTAAATAGTAGTATTAAGATCACCCTTCCATCACATCTTTCCTTGCTTGAGATCACTGTGCCAATGATTTTCTTCATCATTTTCTTCAATTTGTACATTTTGAAGATTCGGTGTGTTGGTCACTCCAAATGAAAAAAGTTCCATTCGAGGACATTCTTTGACAACTACAAGTTCTAGCAATGGAAACTTAACAGGGCATGGGCATGAGCAAAATCGGCAAAGCCTTGGTAAAGAAATTAGTTCTAGAGATTGTAAACTGAAAAAATCAATCTCGTTGGTCTCATCTTCACCGTTCACAATATCCTCAAGCAAATTACACATTTTAATCTTCATTGTTGTGAGGTTGACTAGACTCTTCGCTGTTGAGGATGTTATCAAATTCACCAATCCATTGCAGTGTGTCACCTCTAAATAGGTCAGGTAACTAAAGGTAACTGAGGATGGAACCAACATTATCAGATTGGAACAATGATCAACATTTATGCTTTCAATAAAATGAAGAATGGGATCCATTTTAAATCCTTCTTTGCATATATATTGAAGCTTGTCTAGATACGCTAATGTCAACTCTCTGAGTCTCGGGCTAATTTGAATTTCCTTTTCCCTACTCATGCGTTTTTCGACTTGAAATGTCTCCGTAAAGCTACTCCATTGGAAAACCAAGCTTTCTAAACCTGGAACATTTTTCAAGAACCAATATGGAAAAGTATCTTTTTCAGGGTAGAATTCAGATGCGTTAATTTCTTTGGCTTGGTTTAATTGAACCCTTGAAAATTCACTCTGCAATATCATGCCAAGGTCTTTGTTATCAAAGGTTAAACACTCCACAATGGGAAGTACCTGTTACAAAAACTAAATTAGAACTAAAGAAATCTATTTTTTTCTTTGCAGATTTTGAAACAATTGAAAACATTCAATCATGTGTTAGTAGAATAGTGAAAAACACAATGAATTAATTAGCCTCAGCCAATATAATAAGCATGTTGAATAATTTGTAATAAATTAAAAGAAATGTTATTCAAACATAAAAGTTAACACAAATACGGTGCGACGCCGTATAACTTCCTTTTTTTGGAACATTATTTTGCTTAATAATACACTTTCTTTTCTTAAAAAACATATTTTAGATAATCAGAGGATAACTTTTTTGACAAATGGAGGGTTACTTTTGCAACACAAATATGGATTTATCTTATTAACCACTAAAATGCAGGTTAGTAACCACTTATTTAACAGTGTTACAAAATGACTGAAGTATATAGATAACTCATTACCTACCTAGAGTACTTCATTAACCCCTAAAATACAAATCATTGAACACTAAAATGAAGTATTAATACTTCATTTTAGTGGTCAATGATTTATGCTATAATGCAGCACTCTAAACAGTTAATGTAAAATCAATATACTTTAATCATTATATGACAATGTTAAATATGAGGTTAGCATTTACATTTTATTGGTTAATGAAGTAATCTATGTGGTTAATGAGATATATGTTAAATAGCCAGTTAATGAGATAACTCCATATTTGTGTAACAAAAACATCTCTTTATGATTATCTAAAAATAGTTTTTTTTTTTTATATTTTGCTAAATAAAAAAGTGAATTGTGCTACTAAAATTAAGAACACTTAAACAAATCAATATTCAGAGCAAGGATGATATATCTTATGCTACCCTTACCTCTTCAATCACAAAAAAAGGTTGATACGGTGAAATATTGAGCTCATTATTTCGAACACTTTCTTGGTGTCTCAAAGACTCGGTCATAAATAGCTCTATTTTTGGACATTCGAACAAGTAAATGCTTTTCAATGATTTACATTGAAGAGAATGTACACCAACAAAGAATACTTTTAGTTTGGGTAAATGTTCAAGTCTAATGGATGTTAAATGAGAAAACACAAACTGTACTATCTCATCTGTTCCTTCTTCCTTGGCGACGATTTCTTCAATTCCCGAATCACTTACTAGAAGATCTTGAAGTAGTATCATATCTCTTGCTACTGAGAGCGGGAAAATGCTTATCAATCTTCTGCATTCCTCAACCGATACTTCACTTAGATTTTGAAACCTCATTGTGTTATGTGGATTTTCCTTCCATACATGCTTCAGTTTTGGAAGATTAGATAGTTTTAATTTCTTCAATTGACTAGAATTCTTCACAATAATTTCTTGTGCAAATTCATCTTCATAATCAAAAACTGCTTCTAATGAATTACAATCTTTGATATCTAATTCTTCCAAGTTCATTAGCACTTCTAGCAAATTTGATTGAAAGAGCACCTCGGATAAAAAGTCGCATTTATGAACCACTAGATACTTCAAACACCTAAACATATTATGCTCAAGTTGACCATACCATAATTCTTTTAACTCAGGATATTCAGATAGTTTTAAATGCTTGAAACTACCAAATGCCACCTACAATTGTGCCGCGAGTTTGTTCAAACAGAAGTAGTAATGGATAAAGCATTATCAAATCTATATACATGGTAAAATTATTTGCAAATTTAAATACTATTATTTTCACTTTTATCAGTCTCGTTCATTACAATCTAAATAGAAGAGTTTATTGAATATGCTTAGAATTTCTTCTAATATTTTGTGGGCTGCAATCAATTGTTGGTTTTGGTTTTAATAAAAACGGACTGATGTTGTGATCCATTTGATGATGTTTAGGCCCTGATAAAAGTGATCAATAAATAATGGGCTTTTGGGCACTTAATATGATTTGTATAGAAACATAGTGTAGGCCCAAACACTAGGCCCATGATGGGTGGTCCCTAGGGTTGCACAATTATAAATAGAGAGGCTAGGTCCCCTTTGCCATCACTCTGACTATTTTGCTCATTAGCGGTTTGCCCCATCGAAAACCCTAAGTCCGTAACATGTGAAAGGCAAAGGAAGACTCTTGTCTCAAATCTCGGCGAATTCGGCAATCATGGTTTCCAAGTAAGTGTGTTCTAATTTCATATAATAATTCGATCTTGATAATTAATTGTTTACATGCTTATCATAATTTCTCTCACTTTCTAGTTCTATCATGAACACTGCAGATTTATCAGACTCTATTAGATAAATATCATATTATGTTATAGTTTTAAACTTTAATGTATAGTGAAATTAATTTACAATTAAAAAGGTAATAAATTATTCCTTAAGAAAGTAAAATATTTCAATTTTCAATGCATTGATTACACAAGTTCCTATAAAAACTTACTATTTAAAGTCCTTAAAGAATGCCCCGGGTGCACTCGTTAACATTTCCCATTAATATATTATACCTATATGTATTAGGATCTTTATAGCTATTTAAAATTTGTTCGGAACTTCAATCTCTAGATTCTAATTGACTGAACATCTAGAAAAAATTATTTCTTAATCGCATAATCAGTTAAAAACCATTGTAAAAAAATGAATAAATTTGATAACAATGACATTGCGGGCATACCTGTTCCACGAACAATTGTTCAATAGTTGTGTTAAGATCACCTTTCCATCGCATATTTTCTTCTCCCTCTCGCACTACAATTTCTGCCAGGTATGGTGCTATTGTGACTCCTGATGTGAATATCTTCATTCGAGGGCATTTTTCAACAAGGAAACATATCAATGATGGGAAGATAAATGTTTGTTTTCCATAGCAGAAGCTTCTCAAACTTGGCACATTGTGAAGTTCCAAGTATTCCAAGTTTTGAAACATGACATCTTCCTCTACTTTTTCTTCGTCAAACTTCACAACATCTAACATCTGCTCACAATTTCTTATCTTCAATGTTGTAAGTTGAACTAAGCTTTTAGCTGTTGAAGATGTTATCAAATAAATAAGCTCTTTGCAATTGTCCACCGACAAATTTTTTAATTTTGTGAAAGATGTTGACGATGGAACCAAGTTTATCAAATTTGGACAACTCCACGCTTCTAAAACTTCAAGATCTTGTAGTAGAGGATGATCCAATGGAAAGTCTTCATGCCAAATATACTTGATATTTTCCAATTCATAAAGGCACAAATGTTTTACTTGCTTATAAATTTTCTTATTGAAATTTCCAGTAGTTCCTTTTGAAGTGAATAATATTTCAAAAGAACTATTACGCACCATAAGGCTTATTAGATTGGGAAATAATGCATGGAAATCATTCAAAAAAATAGTTGGAGTTTCATCGAAGCATTGCAAACGAAGAAGTTCTATTTTAAGAAAGATGTTTTCCTGAGAAGAACCATTCAACATTCTGCGGGCATCCATGCCATTTATTGCCACATCCTCCAAGTTGATGCTTAACTAAAAAGGAAAACATCCAAAGATTAAATAAGTACTATTTTGTGATAGAGAAAAATATATTTAGAAACATGACAGAGATAAGTGTTGATGGGATTTACCTTTTCAATAAAAAACATGGCTTGTTTAAATTGCATATCATGATTTTCATCCACCGGGTCAGGCTGTTGGAAGTCTAAATGGTTAAAGGAAAACATTTTTAATTCTTCACAACGATATACATCCAAAGTCTTCAATGAAGGGCACTCTAGAGTATGTTTTCTTGGATAAAAACTCTGAAGGTTTGACAAATGATCAAGTATCAATTTATTCAATTGAGGAAAACAGAAGTTACTTTCCTTTGATCTTTCTTCCATTGCAATAACTCCCTCAACTCCGCAAGAGTCTATTTCAAGCATTTCTAGAAGTTGAAGATCTTGGCAAAGTGAATATGGAAAGATATATGACAAGCTTTGACACATGGAAACATTCACTTTGCGCAAGTTTTCAAAGTTAATAATTTCATAAGGATCCTGATTCCATATGTGTTTCAAGTTTGGTAAGCAAGACAAAGTCAAACTTTTCAATTGAGTTCTTTGTTTCATTGGTATTTCTTTTGACTTCATACCTCGCACATCAAACACAACTTCTAATGAATCACAATCTCTTACTTCTAGTTCTTCCAATCCATGTAGCACTTGAAGTACATTTGATGGTAAAAGTACATGTGATAAAAAGTCACATCCTTCCACTACTAGATGTTTCAAATTGCAAAACACATTGTGATCAAGACAGCCATGCCACAAATCCTTTAGCTCTGGGTAGTCGGATAAGGCTAGATATTTGAATTCACGAAATGCAACCTGGTCAATGAAATTAATACATCAACTATATATGAAGTGACAAATAAAAAATATTGAATAATATATAATGTGTATAAATATCAATGTTTATTGTGATCCAAAAAGGACTTCAAATCCTTGAAGTCTTTTTTTGGGTATACAGGCTCCATTCCTCTTGCAAAGAAGAAACATTTAACATAGAGATATCCTTAAATTACCAAAAAGTGATGCATTTAGCATATTTCATTTTAATTTGATAACTCCAGCATTTTGACTTAGATTATATTTTATAATGAGGATTTATGTTATATCTCTCTTTGGCGATATACTTCTAAAATCTAAAAAATACTTGTTTTTTTTACAATTTTGTTAACTTTGTACATTAAAAATCAACTATCATGCAACTAAAGAAAAAAAAAACAACAAAAGCACTAATCATGTTATTGTTACACAAGAAACAAATTGGTAGATCAAGTATACCTTAGCCTCAAACATGTTGTTTATTGTATCATTTAGGTTTCCCTTCCAAAGCCATTCTTCATCATTTTCAGCAATTTTATATTTTCGAAGATTTGGTGTACTTATGTTTCCCTCTGAAAAAGTTTTCATGCGAGGACATTCTCTCACAATTACTTCCTCCAACAATGGAAACTTCAATACGCCATTACTAGAGCAAAATTTGTTGAGGCTTGGCAAACATTCCAACATCAATATTTCTAAACTAATAAATGTAATGCCAACATTTTCTACTCCGGTAATTATTTCTTCAAGTGAATTGCAATCTTTTATCTTCAGTGTTGTGAGCTTGTCCAAACTCCGCGCTGTGTGAGATGTAATTAAATATTTTAGCCCGTTGCAATTTCCTATTTCGAGATATTCCAGATGATTAAGATTGACGGAGGAAGGAAACAAATTTGTCATACTAGAACAATCATAAACACCTAAGCCTTCAAGGAATTCAAGAACTGGGTCAATCGGAGATCCTTTTTCACATATATGTTGAAGTTTAGGTAATTTGTTCAATGATAGTGTTTTGATCCGTGTATGAGTTTTCTCGCTTATTTGTCCCTCACCTTGAAATATTTTCTTGAAACAACTCCATTCAACAACTAGACTCTCAAGAGTATGCACATTTTGAAGAAACCAATAAGGAAATGTAGCCTCTTCATTCTTAAAATTAGACAAACGAAGAAATGTCATTTTGCTGAATAAAGAATTTGAGTTCTGGACTTGCAATATCATGTTAGCATCCCTCTGGTTTAATGCCAAATTCTCCAAGTTTGGAATCACCTAAAACGTTGTTAAACAACAATGTTAAATAATTCAACATGTAATATTGACTTATAAAATAACTATTGTTGACTAAAATTTGTCTTTCAATTTATTTCGAATTCACATATATCCCACCTATTGATATTGTCATATATCTCTATAAAGTAAACTATTTTAATAAGTTTATAAAACCTAAAATAAGTGTATGGGACAACATGCAATTTAACCTTATTGTTATCTATTGTTTAAATTACCGGATGTTAATTTGAAAATACCGAAAAGTAAATATATAGATTTCAACAAGAGACAAGATATAATGATATTTTACACCATAGAAATCATTTTAGACTCCCTTAAATAGTTTAAAATAATTACACATAGTCCTACATATATGTTTTTTCCTACAAATTAAATTGGTATATGTAAACTGACACTATACATACCTCTTCCGCAATGAAAAGTGGCTGTTGTATTAAAACTAAGTCTTTGCCATCTTGATAATTACTTTTGGAGCTGCTTGTAGATAGAGTTCCATACAAATTCAACTTTGCACAATTGAAAACACTAACTTTCCTCAAAGATGAACATGCTAGAGTATGATTTCCACCATAGAAACCCTTGAGTTTACCCAAGTTCCAAAGAAATAAAGTACTTAGATGATTAAACTCAAATATGGGAGCTGCACTCACCCTAGATTCTTTCTCCTCTGCAACAATTTCTTTCATGCTCGCACAATTATTTACGCTAAGTTCTTCGAGATGTGAACAACGAGTTGCTATAGAAAGAGGTAATAGATACTCTAATCTTGAACAACTACTTAGTTCAATCTTTATGAGATTTTCAAAATTAAGAATTTCTTGAGGATCTCTACTCCATATCTTTTTCAGCTTTGGCAATTCATCTATAGTAAATTCCTTCAGATGTGATGTAACTTCTACATTGCTATTTTCACTGAAAGTCAATTCAAATATCTCTTCCACAAGATCACAATATGTAACCTCCAACATCTCTATCATATTGTAGGTTTTTTGCATTGAAGAAGGAAAAACCACCACAATTTTTTTACAATTGCTCACTTCCAATATCTTCAATGTTTCAAATTGATGGTACCATATTGTCTTCAAGTTGTCCATGTCCTTCAATATGATTTTCTCCAATTTGAAAAAATGATCCTATGAATTCATAAACAAACATTATGGTCATAAAAAATTATTTAAATGCAAATTTAAAATTAATTGGATTTTTCAATGGTAGAATTACCATACCTGTTTCAATGCATTGTTTCTCTCATCTTTAGCTATTATCTGTTCCATCAAAGGACAATTACTAATTTCAAGGTGTTTGAGGTTCTTAAAACATCCAACCACGGTAGACGAGAATAAGTACTTCAACCCATCACAGTTCTTCACAGTCAATCTAGTCAAGTTGTACATAGAATGATGATTGTCATCCCAAATTTTATTCAAATTGAGAAGTGAGCTCAATTGAAGGGTATCTAAATTAGGAAATGCAACCTACATAAAATTAAATAAACATAAATCATATTAGAATTTGAAGCCTTATATACATAAATCATATTACTTTCATGTTAGTTTAATTGTTTAACCACACGGTACACAGTTCAAATCCTTTCAGGGACTTTATAAATTGGTCACAATTGTTATTTTAATTAATAACAAACTCCCCCTTCCCCATTTAAAGAAATAAAAATAAAAACTTTTATCATTTGTATCTAAAGAAGCTTTATAACAAAATAACATACCTGAGCATTGAAAAATGGTGTAGAAACATAAGGCTCAAAACCTTGATACTTTTGTTTATTTCCAGAATGCGTCAAATAATAAGAGAAGAAATTATCAAGTGTCTCCAAATGTTCTAAAGTCAAAGATCGCAATTGAAGAAACTCAATTTTTTCATCATTATTTGCACTTAAATTGTTGTCTTTGAGCACTATCTCCTTCATAGAATTGCATCCACAAACTTCAACCTTAGAAAGTTGGGAAAGTCCTTTAGCCATTGTAAAGGAGAAAAGATATTTTAATTGGACACAATTTTTGACTTTGATAGAACTAAGATTTCCAAAAGAAGAAATTAAAAGTGGACCATGACATATATGCTCCATGTTTTTAAGATTATAAAGTACTAGTTTTTCCAAGATGGGAAAGGACACGTGGATTTGATTCATCTCTTTAGAGTCCACAATGTGCTTCATGTTTGCATTATTTTGGATGTGAAGATGCTTCATCAATGGAAATCCCTCCCCATTTAGTTGATAAAGCACATTTTGAATTCCATCTATTTCATCCAAGTACAAATTTTCAACACCTTTAATCAATGCTTTAATTCCGTGCTCCAAATTTATGTTGGTACTAAGTTTGAGCATCAATGTTTTTGAGGTTCCATCCTCAATGTGAGACCATTCCCATACATCTCCAATAGCTATTTTGTATCTTTCCAGATTCTCAAACATCAATTGCAAATCCCTTGATAACATCCCAGTCTCGCGAATTTGTAATTCTAGAGCTGTCAAGTTGGGTAGTTTTCGAAGCTCAGAAATGCTAGCATTTTCACGGTGAACCGTACAATTCACATCTGCCCAATTAACAAAGGTATTGCCCATGTACAACTCCTCCAATCTAGTCAAGCTTGATATGATGTTGGGTGGGACTACTTCTATTCCTGAATTGCTCAAATCAAGCATTCTCAATTGATTCAATCTCCCTATTTCTCTTGGCAACTTGATCATTGAAGATTTCGAGAGGCGGAGAATTTTCAAATTTTGCAAAGCTTCTATTGCATCCATATTTTCCAAAATGCAAAAATCCATACACAAGGTTTGAAGTTCTGTTAGGAACCGAAAAGAAGTGGGAAGCGAAGACAAGTTCAAGCACGTTAAATCTAGCACTTCCAGGCTTCTCATACCCTCAAAAAAAGTATCGGGCACTTCTGAAGAACGATTGTCACTGAACAAACCAAAAAACTTAATGTTTGGACAATTAATCGTTTGAGGAAGCTCGTTAATATGACAACAAGAAACAACAATTTGCCTGCACCTTTCCAAAAAATCCTTGGTTGGCCATTCCACATCTGGTTGTTTACATAGAAATACATGTTTGTCCCTACGTGCTATAGACATAGCAAAATCGGAAACAAGTTCATGCATTTGGATATTTCCATTTGTTTTAATTTCAAGCAAAAGACAAGTCGCCTCCAAAGATTTGATTATTGTGTAAAGTCTGTTCCTTGCATCATCAATGGTAGTACTATGTTTTAAAATGCCCAAACCCATTCCAACTTTTAGAAAGTACTCTACATCATTGCCTAACAGTAATGCGAAAAGCAAAAACAGATCCCTCATTTCATCACTCTCCAGTGAGTTGTAACTCAATTCCAAAGCTGAATAAGTTAGCGCATCTATCTCTGTATGATCATTACTTTGTAATCTCCTCATTGCAGATTTCCAAAATTGGACATCCTTCTTATTTTTCATTGCACGCGCTACTGTCACTATCCTAAGTGGCAAACCTGCACATTTTTGGGCAACTTGAATCGCTACATCTTTCAAATTGTTATCTTTAACCACATCTCCAGCCATAAATTGAAACAAGCTCCATGTCTCGCTTTCACTCATAAGTTCAAGTTTGAAAGTTAAATCCTTTGGAACATCCATTTGCAGCAACACATCTTGACTTCTAGATGTCATCAACAATTTGCAACCATTATGTTCATTACCAAATGGAATTCCCACTTTCTTCAAATCAAGTATGCTCCATATATCATCTAAAATGACAAGGATATTTTTCTCCATTTTGATTCTCTGTTTTAGGCGATGTGCTCTACCAAGAACAGTCTCCTCTTCGAATCGCAGACCCAATAAATCTGCAATCTCCCCTTGAATTGTTTTAAAGTCTGGATTTTTTGATACATGTGTCATAACCACTTTGTCGAACAATTTGCATTTCTGGGCAATTTGAGCAACGTTCTCCACCATATTGGTCTTACCCACCCCACCCAGCCCATATACCCCAATGTTACATGAATTAAGGTCCGCTAGAGCCTTCACAATGTCCTCCTTAAGTGACTCCCTTGTTTCAAGATTTTCACCACCTCTTATTGTTGAGGAGGAAGCTACTCCATCTAGGGTGGGAAGGTAACCAACTCGATTAGACATCCCTTTTCCTTTAACTTGGACAACATCTTTTGCAATTTTTATGGCTTTCCTACTTAGTTTATGACGCAAAATCAAATTGGGGAAAGACCGTGCTGAACACCTAAAATTGGCACGATGATGATCATTTTGAAACTTATTTGCCTTTTCAATGACATCGTTCGCTGTCTCTAACCAATTCATCACATCTCTTTCAATTTCTTTACCATTTCCTCTTTCTTCTTCAACCGAATGGATCATTCTTTCTCTTTCAGCCTCGAGGTCTTTAAGATGAACCGCTAACATACTGAAATTGCCTTTGTAAAATATCAAATACCTTGCTTGACGTCCAATAGGAACAATGGTATAATGTGCTACTATGCCAACAATAGAAGATAGAATTTCCATTGATTATGTTATCTTCTTTTCCTTGTGACTTAAGTCAGTCTGAAAGTAAAAGTAATAGATACTATTTTTGAATTAGTGAAAAAGAAACAAGGGAACCATTTGGAAAGGTGAGAACAACATCACATTACTCTAACGTTTGACTAAATACTGCAAATATGAAAAAGATAATATGTGCTTTGTTTAAATTAAATCAATGTAATGTGTAACCTAATTTGACGAAAAAACTGCAAATATGAATAGGGATGTACGCTTAAAATTAAATAATGTAATATGTAACCAAAATTAAATTCAATAGTTAATGTAGATTGTGGAAAAGTCCGACCCCTCAAAAGTGATTGCTTTTTCTTGGAAGCTTCTTTATCGTATCCCAACTAGGCAGAATTTGGCGGTGCATCATGTTATTTCTCAAGAGGCTTTGAAAGATTGAGTTTTATGTCAAGGGTGGGAAGAAACATCAAACCACCTTTTCCTTCAATGTGATTTGGCCTTTAAGATGTGGTCGTTGGTGTTTAGATGGCTTGGCATAGCTTTGATTACTCCTCCGAATCTTTTTATGCATGTGGAATGTTGTATTTGGGAGGCTAGATCTAGGAAGGTTCATAAAGGTTATTAGTTAATTTGGCACGCCGTCATTTGGGTCTTGTGGAAGACGAGAAATAAAAGATTTTCAAAAACATTTCTCGAGACAATGGTGACATTGTGGATGAAATTAAGGTGCTTTCTTGGAAGTGGTGTCTTAGTCTTCTAAAGGGGTTGTCGTGTCTTTTCTATGAATGGATTTGGGATCCGGAAGAATGTTTAAAGGCCAGCGGTAGCGGTGGTGGGTCTGTGCTCAACAAGCTGCCTGTGGTTCTACGTTTTTTCGGTGGTAGCCAGGGATTTGTGCAGAACTGTTTTTTCAAGTTGTTTGGAGTTTGTTTTGGCGCGTCTCTTGTGCTGAGCCCTCTACTTCGGTTGTTGTGTTTTCCTCAAATGTACATATTCTGTTTGTTGTTCACAGGCAGTGTTTTTTTGTTGCAGTGCTGTGTTATTACCTGTCTTAGACAGGAGTGTTTACTTTCTTACCTTGTTTTCTAGACACACCTTGTGTTCAGTGTTCTAGTTCAAGGGTTATAATAATATTTGCTGATTAAAAAATAACGTTCATTATGAAAATTTTACGAACAGTTAGAGTACCCAACCTTTAACATTTTTTCACTTAGTTAAACAATTCCATTAAACTAACCTTATTATTTTCCTAACCTAAAACTTTAATATGGTAGGGAGCAAACCGGAAAACAAAAAACATAACTAATTTTAACTGATTCTTTATCTTTTTTGAAAGAACTGATTCTTTATCTATCTATTGTAACTCACTCCATCTCATATTAAGTGTCTTTTAAGGTTATCTATGATGGAAAGAAAGTGGGAAAAATGTGGCTTTGTTGGTATTGTGCATGATATGTCTACTGTCACCAAACAAACATTCTGAGGTGGGATGAGCATTATGGTTAGGAAGAAGATTTGTGTAATGGTTTCAATGATGTTATTGGAGAGAGAGTGCGGTGTGGGGGTTGTGGAGGTGGGGAGTGTAAAAAGGGGTGCAATAGGGGAGGGAATCAATAATGAATTGATTTGAGTAGTAAGTGATTTAGACCCCAAAGTGAGGGGTGTTCCAATCCAGACCGATTCTAAATAAAAACGCAAATCAATCCAAAGAAACCAAAAACCGCAAAAAACAAAATGTTTTTGGATGTGTTTGAATGTTGTTTTGTAAAAACCTCCATGATCCGATCGGATTTCAGATCACTTTTTCAAAACCAAACGGAAATACAAAAGTAAATTTTAATACTTATTTATTCTTTTATTAGTAATATATATTGCATTAATATATTGTTTGACGGTTTTTAATTTTATATATTGCATTAATTTAATCTATATTGTCACTATTTCATATGCTTTGAATATAATCGATCATTTTCATTCTATAATGTTAATTTTTTAATATATTTGTGACTTTGTGTTATATTTTATATCAAACCTGTATAATATTAATATTAATAATAAAAAAATTACATGTTGCATTTTGGATATCCAAAAACTTATCCAAATTAAACTGCACCATCGCATTATATCGTATTTTTTAGAATAGCCATCCTAACCGAATGAACAACATGTGATTTTTAATTTAGATCGGATGGCTCTTTAGCTAAAACCAATCAAAACCGCACGGCAAACACCCCTGCCCTAAGCACATAGCCATGGGTTCGATCCCTACATCATGTGTATGTAGAAAATTTGGTTGAGAGATGAGAACTCACCTTTCGTGCTCAACAAATTCCTCGACCGAGGTGGAGACTTTGTACCCTATAAGATGGCAAAAAGAAAAAAGTGTGAGAATGGGGTTGTGGGGTTGAGGATGTTGGTAGTAAGGTTTGTAAGGTAATTCAGCAGGAGAGACGTATAGTCAATATCAATTATAAAATTGTATTTTTGTGTGTGCCTCTGGATAAAATTAATTAACTAGATACTAAAAAATGGCCAAAACAATGAAGAGCATGAACCTCTTAAAGTGTTATGAATCAACCGAAGAACTGGTGTTAATGAATGTTGATCCGGTTAAAATGAATTCTGAAAGTAAAAACTATATGATCTGCAAACAACAGCAAAAATAAAAATGTAAAAAAATCGTAAACAAAATGCATGCAATCACAAATAACAAAATTTTGAACTATGTTAGTGAAGGAGAAAAAACTAACACGTACCTTTAAGGACTTGTTCAAGAAACTCCAACCTTTGAGATGACAGAATTGGTACCAAATTAAGCTGAAGTCAATATGTGAAATACAGTAATTTCACTGTTAATTTCTGGGTTTGGTTTTTAGTTTTTTTTTTTTTTTGAAATGGAAAATATCAAAAATATGAAAGACAAGTTAATAAAACAGAAATACGAAGAGGTTGTATAGTTTTTATTTTTATTTTTTTTAGATTTGAAAAAGGATCGTTTAGATTTGAGATAAGTTATATCGTTTGGTTTTAATTCAGAAGCAATAAACTCCGGTGAAATGTAAGGAAGGAATTCGGATGGGTTTAATATATAACTTATAGGTTATTTATAGGTTACAAGATTTAGACACGTCTATAAAATTATATATAATTTCATTTATTTAAAATAAAGTTTTTTTTTCAAATTTCCATATGTTATGAATTACTAAAGCATTTGATAATAGATATGTATCTTTTTAATAAATAATTTTTGTTTTTTAATGAAAGGTTTTCAACTTTAGTTGCTTTAACATGTGTAATATTACACATATTAGACAAATCCTTTAAAATATATATTATTTAATTTTGTTTTTTTTCTGTTTTTTATTTTTTTTATTCTAGTAAATGTGTTCGAATTTTGTGTCCAAATTTTTATGATGGCACAAGAGTTTTTTCCGTAGAAGTGCTTATGAAAAGACTCTTCATACGCGTAATACACATATCTCAAATTATAAATCATTTTGACAATTTACATAAACAAAGAAATATAGTTTATTTTTATAAAAAAAAATATATAAATTATTTATAAAATTATCTTTTGTTCTGGATCGGTCACATGACCACTCGCACAGTTACACATGACCTAAAGTACATCGCCTTAAGGCTACGCACTCAAAAGAGCACGCCAGCTTGCCTGCACTATGCCATACAAGAGCACGCCTCCTTGCTGGGATCACAATGCATGTGTCATATAACTGCCTTAATCATACGTCACATCTCACGGAGACGGTTATACTCAAGGTGCGTCTATATAATGGTGTACTTGCTTCATCCTCAATGTACACATCATTTTTCACAACACTTCTTACACACTCTCTTTCAGTTCCATTATTGACTTGAACGTTGGAGTGCTAGCGTGCCCACAGGCACCATTTGTTCCACTGCAAAGATTCATCGCCACCGTACCAGAGACTATTACCGATTTATTGGAGCATTCTATGTCATCGTTGCTACTCAACCGTTCTCATAGGACAAGTCCTCTTTCATTAATAGTACATATAATATAATATAATATAATTGAAATAAAATAATAATAAATAATAAGAGACGTTATAAGAAAAGAAAAATAATTTTGCTTTGATATTGTAAAATGATGATAATTGTTTTTTAAAAAACAACTTGTAATTTTTTTTATAGAAATATAACTTGTAATTTATAATTTGAAAGAGAAGGGGGTATTATTCGAATATTTACTTCCCCAATCATGTCCGCAGAATTCCGTCAAAAAAACAAAAAGATGAAGTCCACGAAGAGCCAAAAAAAGAATTCAAGTCCGCAGAAAAAATAGTTTAATTTAGCTAGTGGAATTATAGTGCGTCGGTCCTCGTCAGATGCAGAAAATAAATAAAATAAAATAATTGAAATATCTACTTCCATACAAGTATGCAGAAAATTACACCAAAAAAAAGTATGCAGAAAATAATAAACTAATTATTATCAATTTACCTGCTCCCATTTCAATAATATCATATTTATATAAGGTGGGTGTTAACAAAAAGTTGACCATACTATTCATTATTCAACACTGTATAAAAATAAAGGTTTTTATATATGTTTAGTCCCCACAAATAGGGATAATTTAAAAATTGGTCCTTGAATTCGTTAATCCTGGCATTTTGACACTGCAAAATTTAATCAGTTAAAATTTCGGTCCTCTTCCCAGTTAATCACTATCACGTCAGTAATTTGGTGACGTGACTCTGTTAATTGGCCAACCACATCAGTGAATTAGCAAATAGGCATCAGAATGGACAAAAATACTCCTCCTCCTCTCAGAACGAATCGAAAAGACAAAAATACCCTTCCTTCCATGTTCTCTTCATTTGGGAAAAAACGAAATTCTGCAAAACTGAGGAGAGAAAACTTAGGGTTAGGGTTCTAAAGAGAAAACGAGAATCGAAATTCATCTTGCAATCTTGTTAACATTGATACGAATCTAATCGAATGAAGTGGTCAAGCACGGAGAATCGAATCGAAGTGAAGAACTCAGGTATAAAGAACGCAACTTCTGGAGATTCGAAACAAAATCCAGGTGCGTTGTTCACAAGATTTCCCTTAATATATGAATGTTACTTGTTGTTTTTTAGTGAATGTTTGTGTTTACCGGAGTAAATGAACATTTTTTTATGAACTTGGTTGTTTTTCCATTATTTCTAAATTGGGTTTTTTTTTTTCCAGATATGGGTATTGTTGTTAAATTTCATTACGGGGGTAGGTTTGTTAGTGATTAGGTTATTTGTTACAATGGGGGGAACGAAACATTGATTGAAGGGTTAGATCCTGAAAGGTGAAGTTTCTTTGAGATAACTGGAATATTGAAAACTAATTTGCTAGTTAAAAAAACCCTATAGGTTATGGTGGATGTTAGATGAAGAGGTTAGTTTTAGGGTGATTAAGGTTGATGCTGATGCTGAAGATATAAAAGATTATGCACTTAAAAAAAACTCTGCTGTTAATATTTTTGTTGAACGTAATGTGGATGAAAGTAGTTGATTAGTTGATATTCCTAATTATGTTGTTGTTAGTGATGAAGTGGATTTGAGTTCTCAGGTAGTTAACACTTAGAAGGGTGAGAGTTCTCAGTTAGTAAATACTAACAAAGAAAAGGGGGTATTAGTGTGCAATGATAATGAACAAGGGGATGTTGGTGGTCTAAGTAGCAGTGAAGATGAGGGTAATAATGATAGGCATGATGATAGTGAAGAAGAGAGAGCACTGAGAGTTGTGATGAGTAAAACCGCAAGTGCACGGTTCTACCGAAGTAGTAAAAATAGAGTATCGTTCCAACAGGGAGTTTTGAATTTAATTAACTTTTAACAATGATTAGAATGAAAATTTTAAAAGTTAAAAGGTTTGGTTTTTTTTTTGTTTTGAAAGAAAATAACAATAATAATAAAGAGGTGCCTTGGGATTATTGGTTCTTCATAATAACAAACCCTTCACAAACAAACCCTAAACCTAAACTTTATATTCGACCTACTTTCTAAAGACAAGTTTCTCTTAAGCGTATCAAATTTTTGTATGAGATCTTCATATTTTTGGCACGAATCAGCTCCAATTCTCCTTTCTTTTGCTCCAAGACTAAATCTGTTGAATATTTGTTCCTGAAATATAATAACTTGCAATTGAAGTAAAATAGTTCTGGAAGGAAATAAAAACATATTAAATCTAATTAAAATAAACTTAAATATTAAATAAAAGACACTAATTAATGACTAATTATTGACTCATCAAGTTGAAGATGGGTTTAAAGAAGTAGAGAGTGATTGTTTGAATATTGACAATGGTTTAGAAAAGTCTGATAGAGTTAAAAACGTGCAAGTGGTTAATAGAGGTGATGTGGATGATACTGATTGGGAGAAGGAGTATGAGAGTGAAGAGTTAGATTCTGATGACCCTGATGTGTCTGGTGATGAGAAAGCACATGTTTATGGTGTATTTAAGGTGAGCCAGCTAACCAAGGATTATGAGTTCAAAGTTGGTATGAATTTTAAGTCTCTTTAAGAGTTTAAGGATGCTATAAGGGAGAGGTGTGTATTAAATGGGACACATATCAAAATTTTAAAAAATAATAAAGTAAGGTGTAGGCTAGTGTTCAAGGATAAAAAAAATGTCTTTTTACAGCCCACTGCAGCAAGGTGGGTTACAGCCATACATTTAAATTAAAGACATGGTATGAGGACCACACATGTCCAAGGGTTTTAGAGAACTGTAGTGTTGATGCAACCTTTGTTACCAAATATGCCCTTGATAAGATGAGGACTTATGAGATGAAGGTAACTGATATAATGACATACCTGAGAACATACCAGTCAGTTGGAGTATCATTTTATATAGCTTGGATGGCAAAAAAAAAAGGCTAAGGAACTCATAGATGGGGATGCAAGGTAACAATATACCTTACTGTGGAGGTATGCAGTTGAGCTTCAGAGGGTGTCCCTTGGAAATACCTGTAAGATAAATGTTTAGAGAATGTCATTAAGTGTTCAACCTAGGTTTAACAGATTTTATTTTTGCTTTGATGGGTGCAAGTAGGCATTTTTATCAAGTTGTAGGCCATTCATAGGAGTAGATGGTGTCGTCTGAAAACCCAATATGGAGGAATTTTATTGGTTGTAATGGGAAGAGATGCAAATGACCAATTCTTCCCTTTAGCTTTTTGAGTTGTAAAGACAGAGACAACTGATTCTTGGAGGTGGTTCCTTACCTTACTGCTTGAAGATATCAGAACTAATAAGATATGGGTATTTATCTCTGATCAACAAAAGGTTAGGTGTTTTTTAGATCTGGTCCTTCCCTTACCTTAATTTTTTATTTTTAAAGCTTAATAAATCTTTCTTATTTATAGGGGCTCATATCAGTTCTAGAGGAATGATTTGACATAGTTGAACACATACTATGTTTGAGGCATCTTTATGCAAATTTTAAAAAGAAATTTGGAGGTGGTGCTTTGATCAGAGACTTGATGATGGGTGCAGTCAAAGCAACTTACTATCAAATGTGGAAGTCAGAGATGGATGATGTCATACCCCAATTTTTGACCTAACGACCCACTGACACGCGTCGCGTGACCCTGATCAATCTATGATGTTTCAGTAAAAAATTGGGCAGGGAGGTAGTTTAAAATACCTCATTTTTGGTTCCGAGTCGGGCCATCTTCTCTCTTTATCTTTATTTTTTTATCTTAATTCCATCTTTTATTTAAGTTTTTGATTAACTTTAATTTTGTTTATAAAAATCTTTATTTTCTTTTTAATTAAACTTTAAAATACCTTATCCTTTTTATTATTTGTTTTAGTCTTTATCCTCTTTTTTTGGTTTTATTTTTGTCCATATCCAAGAAGTCAGTCCAAATCCATGACACAACCTGTCACGCGCCTCTGAGGCAGTCCTCATCCAGATGAACAAATTCACATGCCTATTTGCAACAAACGCCTGCTGATCTTCCTCCCTAAGCCACCAGATTCTATGCGTTATCAACAAAGCCCTAAGGCCAACTCCTGGTACTATAAATACCTGCGAAAACAGAGAGAAAACGACAAAGAAAAAATCTACAAAACAAAACCTTCACGTCAAAAAACCTGCAAACAATCGCAAAACAACTTCCCAACTAGAAACTAATCGCACAATTTCATTCCAAAAACCTGCAATTAAAAAAAAAAGCATCCACAACAAAACCCTATTCAAAAAACCACATCCCCATCAATCCAAGAAAAACCAGTAACCACAGATTCATAGCTAAGCCCAGTCGACATCACCAACGACGTACACAACCATAAACTCATCAAAAATCCGCTACTCGCATACAGGCTGACTCAACACAACACATAATCTGTCATTACCAGACCCAATCCGTAACCAATCAGAATCACCAACGAATCCAGAGTACATAGCATCACGTATCATCGAGGTCACGAAGGCCGATTTCAAATCCAGCCGTCACACAAACAGATCCGTCGAAAAAAGGAGCAGAATCACGAATCAAAAGGTTGTTTTCTTTCTCTCATTTAAGTTGTTCTTTGTTTTGATTTAGGCTTAAACCTAACCTTTTTTGGAATTTTGAGTGTGGAAACAGAATTAGGAGGGTAAGATACATAGGAAAAGAGTAAAATTTAAAATAAAAAAAAAAAGATCTTAGCTCCGACGCGGTGGCGCCGCCGCGATAACTTGTCGGCCATCGCGTCGGACTTCTCTCCACCACCCATTCTCCAATCGGAGAAGAAAGAAAAAGCATGAGAGAGAAGAGAGAGTTTTTTTTTTCTTTTTTGAGTGAAGAGAGAGAATGGTGTAGAAAAATGAGGAAAAATGGGTTCACAACCTATATATATGCCATCAAAACCGGCCCAACCCAACTCTTCCTCTCAAGGCCCAGTAGCGCGCCCCACCCTTTTCTTGCTAAGCCCAATTCATTATTTTACTTACTACATATCCCATAACACTGCTACACCCCCTTTCTTGCATTCATTCATTTTAATTCCTTTTCTTCTCTATTTTTTATCATATTCATTTTCTCCATGCATTTTTATTTTAATTACACTTTATCTTACTGCATTTTTACATTATTTTAGTTTGCTTTTGCATTTTTATTCCATTGTCGTGCATTGTAAATCATTAGAATGTATATTTAGGTTTTCATGTAATTTTATTGCACATATTTATTTCCGTAGACTTTAGAATGTATACTTAGGTTTTATGTAAATTTATTACGCACATTTATTTATTTTTTCGTAGACCTTAGAATGTATATTAGGTTTAATGTAAATCATGCATGTGTGCGTGTGTGCTTGTATGCCTTATTTTTATGCTTTTAGTTTAGGTTAAAGGTCCTCGTGGTGGTCCAACGCCATCATAAGGTACCTACGCTTTACTTTTCCGCTCCGTTAGTTTATACTTTAGTTCCATCATTTAAAAACAAGAAAAACATGCACATAGTACAAAATTCACAAAAATATTTTTTACAATAAACCTTGATTCAAAATCAAGTGATTCGTTACTTTTTATTTTATTTTCTTAATCAAACATTAATCGATTTAATTCTACTTCAAGTAATTTTCTCTTAAACAAAAAATACAAACAAGCTTATTTTGCCATTTGACTTTTCATTTTAAAACATTTTTCAAAACTAATAAAAAACACACAACAAATCAAACGTCAATTTCTACCCCGAACTACGAGGTTTTGATCCCTCACGGGTACGTAGGCAAATGACACTCGTCCTTCCAAACAATAAAAAATGTAGATAAAAAGGTCTCCTTTTTTTTCTTTTTATCACTTTAAATTCCATTTTTAAAAGCAAGCAAGTTATAACACAATTAATTAAATAAAATCAAGAGGTTCCCATAGGATACTATGGATATTTAGGGTGCTAACACCTTCCCCAAATATAACTAACCCCCGAACCCTTAATCTTTTAAAATGGTGTTTGAACTTTTTTCCATTCTTTTGAAAATTAATTAAAAGTTCAGTCGTGAAATAAATTAGTGATGCAAAAGCTAAACAAATAGCCTTGTTCTCCAAAACATGACGCGACAGATGAGCTAAAGAAGGTTGACTTGGGTGCATAGGAGTGGCTAATGGAAGTGGACACTAAAATGTGGTGTAAGCATGCTCTTTCTTATTATCCTAAATGTGATGTGTTAATGAACAATATCTTTGAAGCCTTTAATTCAACTATATTAGTTGCAAGAAAAAAACCAATACTTACCATAGCTGAATGGATTAAAACATATTTAATGAATAGGATGTCAACCAATAGAGTTAAGCTTGAAAATTGGCCATATATGATAATGCATATGCCTAGGAAAAGATTAAATAGAGAAATTGAGAAGACTGGTGGTTGGGTTGCTATATGGGGTGTTGTTGATGAATTTGAAGTTCATATGGTTGGAGGAAGTCAAGCCTTTATTGTTAATCTGGCAAAGCAAACTTGTTCGTGTAATTTTTGGGAGTTTGTGGGGATTCCTTGCAGACATATCATTACAACAATATCTAAAACATCAAAAGACCCAAAGGACTATGTTTCTGATTGGTATAGTAGGGATATGTATGAAAAGTGTTATACACACAATGTGAATGTTATCAATGGTAAAGACATGTGGCCAGAGGTAGAGTGTGAAGAAATGTTATCTCCTGCTTATAAGAAAGGACCAAGGAGACTAAAAAAGCTTAGAAGGAGAAAACATGATGAAGCATCATCATCACAGGGTAAGAATAGTAGATCTTGAACTACTTACAGATACACAGGGTGTGATAAGTTTGGACATAATGCTAGAGGATGCAAAAGTCTAATTGTTAATCCATATGCGCAAAAAAGAAAGGTATTCCATATGTTTGCCAACTATTTTATATTGAACATGATTATGTTAGTTTTTAATAAGCTAACTTGTGTAATTTATTATCAATGAAAGCAGAGAAAGCCACCAAGACAAGCAAGGAGTGGTGGCAATGGAGCAAGTGAAAGTGAAGCAGAGAATGGAGCAGATGAAGGTCCTGAAGCAGGGAATGGAGATGGAGCAAGTGAAAGTCAGCTAGGGAATGGAGATGAAGCAACTGAAAGTCAAGCAGGGAATGGGATACTCAGTACACCAGACATAAGTGAACCTGTGCAAGGTGCAAGTAAAAAGAGAAAAGTTGGGAGCACATCAAAATTCATTCCTCTAAAACAGAGTAAGAAAACTCAAAACAACCCAGTGGCCTTTATGTCTTCATCTATGAATCCAACTGCTACAGTTCACACAGCTAAAATATCACACACCTTAGTTCACCCCTCAGCTATGTCAAAATTGTGGTGCACAGATAAAAAAATGCACACACATTTGTGAAGCCAACTACAAATGTCCACACTGTGGTGCACACATCAAAAAATGCACACATAATTATCAAGCCCTCTGCTAATGTAATCACAGTAGTGAACCCAACAACCAATGCAAAATCTATTGTCATGAACAAATCTTCTATGCACAAGAAGCCACCAAGAAAATCTTTTGTTAAGACCATAGATATTGTTAGAGCCATTGTGGATCCAATAGTGAAACCTAAACCTGTTAGGAGGAGTGACATAACAATCTAGAAAAGTCATGCAATAAAAAATGGTTCAGGGAAAGGCATGGATAACCCAATTGAGGTTGATGAAGAAGTTGCAGATGCTACTGGATCAGGGAAAGATGGTGTTGAAGCTAGTCCAAGGAAATTAAGGGATGAAGGTGGAAGTTGCTTGACCTTGTTAAGAAGTGTGTAGAATGTCAAATCTATTTAGTGCTTATTATGTAATGTGTTTGCCCCTGACTTTTATTTTGTGTTTGGCTAAGTCCAACTTGTGTAAGACTACTTATTGATGTGTGTTTTATTTTGTGATTTGCTTGGCTAAGTCCAACTTGTGTAACAATACTTATTGAATGGACAACACTTTGTGATTTGCTTGGCTAAGTCCAACTTTTGTAAAACTATGTATAAAACATTTGTAATGGATGAACAAATGTTTTTTAAGAATTCGAGTTTTATAACTTATGTATTCAATATCATTACAAGCATCTGACAAGCATTGACACAAACTAAGAAGGCATGTTTTCATTCATAAACATCACATTACATAATAGGGAACCAAGTACATTTCACAAACACAATTTTCCTAATCTTAGATACTACACTTCATTACATTGCACCATAACACACCACAATTAACATCAACCTTAGAAACTACATAACATTACATCTTAACAAAGAAAACAGCAAAGAACAACCACCTAGCTATGATTATCCACTTAAGCCATTCAACCTTCTTCTTCTCATCCAACAACTTCATTTTCCACTTCTCTTTCTTCTCTTAACAAATTTCACCATAGTTACAATGTTTGTTTGCAGACTCAGCTTCACGAATAACAGGTGCACTCACAGGTGCAGACTCTGCTTCCCTTGAGTTTGAAACAGCTGAATAGCAATGTACCATAGGTCTGGTAGCTGGACCAAGGTCATCATCCCAAATCCACTCATTATAGGTTTTGTTTTTTTTTCTACAGACCAAAAAAAATTTAAATGTTATTCACTGTGTTTACATTTCTATGAAAACAATAAATTCATAACACTTACTTTCCAATCTCGTGACATCTCCAAAACCTGCTGCCTTGATTCTCCATAGTCGTTCCTATGTAAACAATCATCGGCTTCAGAGGTAAACAACGGCATAGTGGAAGCATCCCTCGAGATGTGGGCAACGAGATAAACGAGCCACCATTGAAGTAGGTTTCATAGGAGTCTTTTGTTGAGGTGTTCGTAGACATTATTCAAACCAAGAAGAACAATGGGGTTTTGATTTGAGGAAGAGGACGAACGACAAATAAGATGAGGACAAATAACAGTGCTAGATTTTGGGATGTGATCTGCAAAAAAAGAAAGGAGAAGGAAGAGGAAAGAAGGTCGCGAAGGAAGAGAAGAGAAGAGGAGGGTTACCAGGTTTTTGAAGAAGATGAAGGAAGGGTATTTTTGTCTTTTTGATTCATTATGAGAGGAGGAGGGGTATTTTTATCCATTCACATGCCTATTTGATGAGTCACTGATGTGGTTGGCCAATTAACATAGCCACGTCACCAAATTACTGACGTGGCAGTGATTAAGTGGGGAGAGGGACGAAATTTTAACTAATGAAATTTTAAATGACCCATATTTGCAGGGACTAAACACATATAAAAGCTAAATATAAATAGCATATAATTTTTGTTGTGACATGGATTGGGAGACAGATTAAATGGTATATATATATATATATATATATAATCTTTGAATTCTGAACTTGAGATATTTTTGTATGAAAGTTGTGATGATGTAGAATATTTAGATGACCTCCAGTTCATTTCCGTCAACTTAACTCAGTTGGTTTGGGTATTGCATATTATATGTAGGGGTCGGGATTCGAACTCCGGACACCCCACTTCTCCATATTTAAAATGCGTGAGCTAGCCACTAGGCTACTTGACCGAAAATAAATGACCTCCAGTTCCTTTTGTTCAATTGAAACTCTGTTATCCTCTCTTCATTATTACTATATATATACCTAATTCATTATTTATTCTCCACTTAAGACGGGTATTTATAGCCCTTCGCGGGCTTGTATTTCAGTGACTTAAGCCCCAAACAGCTTGGGCCCTAAGTCACTCTAGAGTATTTTAGATGTTTCTAGAAGCTTATCAAGACGGTGCCCTTAGGGGGACGCGCCTAGGGCTTCAGAAGCCATTCGAGAGGGCGTCCGAGCCCTTCTGGAGGGCATATGTGCCTTTAAGGATAGATTGACAATGCACAACCCCCCAAGCACAAGGATAGATTAACGGTGCACAGCCCCCCAAGCACGAGTCTTGGGACAAGGCAAAGTGATAAATAAGCATAACTGTGTAGGCGACGCCTTTGAAGGGCACGCCCAGGCGTTCTAGAGTCTTTCTTGAGGGAGTTTAAGCACTTAAGAGTATAATGACGATCCACAGCCCCCCAAGCAGCAGTCTTAGGACAAGGTGAAGTGATTTTTATAGTCGTTAGTCCACAACCCCCCAAGCACGAGTCTTGGGACAAGGCGAAGTGATTAATTATAAAGTTTCTCTTTCGATATTGGAAAATGGGCGATATTTGCATTTGCATGTTCTTCGGTGAGTTCATGGGTGTATGGTATGGGCATGCCCTTTTTGGCGACATAGTACTTTGCAACTTGGGTGAGCCCTTTTTGGCGCTATAGTACTCTACAACTTCATTGTTGATGTAATTTATCGGGGCGAGTTGTACATGGCGTCCTATGTACTTGTGATTTTTATTTTGGATGTAACTTAAAGCATGCGAGTCCTTCTTGATACTTTGTATTTTAGTATTTCTTCGCCTCCTATTCGTGCTGCAATTTTATTTTTGTTCCTTGTAGTGTTGCGCTCTATTTTGCTTCGATTTGTCGATTGCTTCTGTTTCCTTTGGACGATCACACTGTTGTTTCTAGTTATTTATTGTCTCCTTCGAAATCTGTCCTTTATTTAGCTTCGTGGTGCGTTTATTTAAGTGATGCTTGCTTTTTTTGCTGAGGAAATATGGTTGTTTTTCTGACTATAGTTTCAGTCATTTTCTGGCGATTGTTGGCGATTATCTTTTGATAATTTTTGACGTTTTATGGCGTTGTGGAGAATATGTTGACGAGTTGAACTTTTTACGGTTGTATGTTTGTAGACGAACATGGTGTGTAGAATTTTTGTAAGTTGCTCGTTTTGTTCAGAGCCTATTTAAGGTTGACATAGATAGATGTTTAGGGCCTCGAAGGGTTGAAAGTACGTTCAGTTCCGCATATGGTTGACGTTTAAAACTGTTCAAGGCCTTGTAGGGTTGACAGGGCATTCAGGGCCGTGTAGGGTTGACGCTTTCGTTCAGGGCATCATAGGGTTGACGTTTAAAACTGTTCAGAGCCTCGTAGGGTTTATAGGTTGTTAAGGGCCACGTAGGTTTGACGCTTTCGTTCAGAGCCTCATAGGGTTGACAGGGAGTTCAGGGTCGCGTAGGGTTGACGCTTTCGTTCAGGGCATCATAAGGTTGACGTTTAAAACTGTTCAGAGCCTCGTAGAGTTTATAGGTTTTTAAAGGCCACGTTGGTTTGACGCTTTCGTTCAGAGCCTCATATGGTTGAGAGGGATTTCAGGGCCACGTAGGTTGACGCTTTCGTTCAAAGCCTCATAGGTTTGACGTTTAAAATTGTTCAGGGCCTCGTAGGGTTAACGGGGTGTTCAGGGCCACGTAGGGTTGACATTTTCGTTCAGAGACTCACAGGGTTGACGTTTAAAACTTTTGGAGCCTTGTAGGGTTGACAGGGCGTTCAGGGCCACGTAGGGTTGACTCTTTCCTTCAGAGCCTCATAGGGTTAACGGAATGTTGAAGTTCAAAGTCCTTTTAAGGGTTGACGGAATGACGACGTTCAAAGACCTCTTTAAGGATTGACGTTTTAGGCTCCCTTTGAATGTAGAATTCTTTGTAGATTTCGTAGTAGTTATATCTGAACAAAGTAGAACAGTAGAAGAAGGAAAGTTCTAAGAAAGTAGGGTGCCTCATTAAAAACCTGCAAAACAAATCTAAACGGTCGAGAAAGGTTAGAAAAACTCCATTTTTCATCTTTAAGCTCTTAATGGAGGGACCGTTGCTTCTACATTTCATTTTGGTGTGTTGTTTGGTGAGTTCTTCCTTTTGTTTAACCTCGCCCTAGGCGGGCTTGTTTGCCTCCCAAACTTTATTTATTTAAAATATAACGTTAAATCCGAACTTTCAAAATAAAGGAGTCTTAATCATAGTCAATTCTATTTAATGAGAATTAATTACTTGTTGTCTTTTCTTATTAACTAACCATTTCTACTCCCCTTCCTATTCTTTTCATTCTCTTACTAGATTTGAAATAACTTTCTTACTTGATTGTCTTATGCTTTTAATCCTTTTCTTTCTTCTATTAGATTGAAACTAAGTCTTCCTACTACTTTTTTATCCTTCTATGTGGGTTTGGCGCTATAATCCATTATGTATGTTTTTGCTAAACAGTTAGTTCAGTTCGCAAAGTAAATGGTACATGAAAAGGGGTTCCCAGGAAAGAGAGGTGGATCACTTGGATCTCTTAAATACCAAGACTTTCCTCGCCAAAATCCATCATATGTGACCTTTTAACAATACTACACTTTACTTCTGCCACGGGGTCCCTATAGTAGTCTTTCTTTTATTAACTTGGTTTTACTCATCACTCTTTTTTTATTTTCTTCAAATCCAACAGTATATTTTCTAAAAATATATCCGGCAATAAATTTTCTTCAAATCAAACAGTATATTTTCTCAAAACATATTCGGCAATAATTTTTCTTCAAATCAAACAGTTAATTTTCTCAAAATATATCCGGCAGTAAATTTTCTTCAAATCAAACAGTATATATTCGGTAATAAATTTTCTTCAAATCAAACAATATATTTTCTCAAAATATATTCGACAATAAATTTTCTTCAAATCAAACAGCATATTTTCTCAAAATATATTCGGCAATAAATTTTCTTCAAATAAAAAAATAATTCTTCAAATCCAAAAGTGGAAATATATTGAGCAAACAAATAATAATTCTTCAAATCCAAAAAGTGAAAATACTCGCCCTATTTCTTCTACCTATTTTTCTTATGAGTTTTGCTAGAAGACACCTTTTATGAATGTGTCTTTTAGCAAGTTATTTTATGAGCATTTGCTAAAAGACACCAACTAATTTTTATGAAGGTGTCTTTTAACAAAGTTATAACTAAAAGGTGGAAATCACACTTGTGGATTGCTAAAAACAATCTTCATGGGTGGCTTCTAGCAAAACCCTTTTCTTATTTGTTGTGCTCTTCTCTCTCATATTAAGAAATTGGAACTAATTAACACGCCCATTATCCTATATCTTATTTAATCGTCCTTCAGAGTAAATACAGAATATTGTTGCTAAAATAATAGGTTATCGAAGAGTTATAGCAAGTCAGCTCAATATACAATTGTCTCTTTCGGAAAGATAAAACCTGATTGTTAATTTTCTCTCTGAGTGATGTACCTCTCGACTCTGAAAATCGTGAAAACATTTGACGGAGCAAAAATAATGAGGCAAAACTTGTGAATAATTGAACGATATAATACATGATTATGAGATGGCCAAAACAGTGGCGTGATTAGATTTTAAGATTAACTATAATCTGAGTAAAAACAGGAACAACAAATTCATAAAACAAACACACATAGGCGACCAAAATCATAAATCCAGATATTTAACTATTCTAACTTTTGCTATGCAAAGTCTAACTTACGGTACTTCAACAAAGTTTAGCTATGCTTATAACAATAACTAATGGTCTTTTGTATAACATCAAACCATAGTTACAACTCAAAGTCAAAAGGATAACCATCAAAGCATGACGATAAATATAGATGCAAAAAAGATAAAAACATGATAAGAGACCACTATCATCTATTGTTTCATTCTCCTGGTGCATAGGGTTATTAGTCAATAAAAAGAATGATTGCTATTAGAAACAACAAAGACTACATGACCGTACACCAAACTAAAGCAAAACCATTAAAGTTATCCAATAAAAAACCAATGCAGAAAAACAAAAGTTTTCCTATGCATCAAAAAAGCTTACAATTAGGTCGATAATCGTTTTAGAGAGAATATAAACCTAGGTCAATTAAATCCAAACATGCGGTGCCGTTCACAACCGAACATGATGGAATGATTATTAAATATTAGGACTTCAATAAAGGTATTAATGGATGATAGAGTTTAGAAATGTACAACATGACTTCGACATGATATCACGACCGTTTCGGCCACCGATCGGCGATCTGATAATGTGCTTTCGCCTTTGCCGTATTCCTTCGTCTCATTGGCGAAGAGGACAAGCCAGGTGAATCACCGCAAGGCTGTGAAGAGTTTGGAGGGATTGAAAAGGTGTGGTACGGGTTAATTTTACCTGTTCCCCCACAGACGGCACCAACTCTACTTGCAAAAGTACAATAATAGAATCTAGGGTTTAGACAGTTTTTCAGATCCTTGAGAATGCTTTCAAGAGGGGTATTTATAGCCCTTTGTGGGCTTGTATTTCGGTGACTTAAGCCCCAAGTAGCTTGGGCCCTAAGTCACTCTAGATCATTCTAGATGTTTCTAGAAGATTATCAAGACGGCGCCCTTAGGGGGACGCACCTAGGGATTCAGGAGCCCTTCGAGAGGACGCCTGAGCCCCTCTGGAGGGAATATGTACCCTTGATGTAGTAAATTCGCAAGTGCATGGTTTACCGAAGTAGTAAAAGAGAGTATCGTTCCAACAGGGAGTTGTTCAATTCAATTAAGTTTTATTGGTGATTAGAAAAGAGTTTCAGTTGCAAAGTTGTGATTTTAACGGTTTAAAAACAATAATAATAAAAGCGCCTTGTGATTATTGGTTCATCTTGATGACAAACCCTTCACAAACCAAACCCTAAACCTAGAACTTTATATTGGACCTACTTTCTAAAGAGAAGTTTCTCTTAAGCCTATCACATCTCCTTTCGGTTTCAGTGAGTGTGTTCCTCTAGCAACCACGCCTATTTTCATGGTTGATTGCTATTAGAATCCTTGAAGAACGAAACTTTATTTGTCTCAAGGTTTGCGAGACTATTCTCATGTTTCGCAATCCTTGTCTAATTTCACTTGTTCCAATATCAAAACTTCTTCTTTCGATGATTCGCTTTGATATTTGTGATGATGAATTAACAAGTACTAACCTTCCGTTGTCGCTTTATGAGTTTGATACTTGTTAATTCATTATAAAAATGGTGATATTAGATTAGAAAGTAGATTTATATAAAATTAGGGTTCGAAGCTTGGTTTGATTAGGATTAAGTCATTAGACTCATCCAACAATCCCAAGACATGAAGAGTCTACTCACTCATGTTCATCATAGACATAGAAGAGAAGAAGAAGAAAAACATAAATAAAATAAAAGAAGAACTTTTATTAAAGAAAACAATTATCACTATTGAATTCCAAGAACAAAAGATGATTTTACTAACTAGATGACTGCTCTATTTATAGTCTAACATTGACTTGAGCCCCAAGAATTAAATCACTAAAGTGTTGCACAAGAAACCATGGGCTCTAGGTCAGAAATACTAAAATAGGCAGCTTGTCGAAGAAGCAAAAGCAGCAAAAGGACAAAAAGGGGCGCGCCTATGCTATATTTTGGTACAAGATCTTCAAATTCTATGCACAAGATATTTTTGTATAAGATCTTCATATTTTTGGCATGAATCAGCTCTAATTCTCCTTTCTTTTGCTCCAAGACTCAATCTTTTCAAATATTTGTTTCTGAAATAAAATAACTTGCAATTGAAGTAAAATAGCTCTAAAAGGAAATAAAAACATATTAGATCTAAATAAAATAAATTTAAATATTATATATAAAAACACTAATAAGGATAGATTGACGGTCCAGTCCCTACCAACTGAGTTAAGCTCATGAGTAATTATATATCCATCTATCTCTATTATAAACTTGAGCTATATTTGCTAAAATGAAAAAACTTAAGCTATTATTTAAAAAACAAAAACTTCAGCCTTTTGCAAAAGTTGTGATGATGTGCCATGTATGAACTCTTGATAATGATATGATTAGGGAATGTTACTTGTCTTGAAAAATAAAATATTCTTTAATAAGCCTTGATTGAATTGAAGATAATATTCATATAATGTTAGTCTTCTAGGAATATTAAGCATGTATATATGTGATACTTGAATCCTAGAATGTTATTTTTGTGCTTATATCTTTTTATGTGAATATTATCTAACCCCCATGTGTTTGTTTGGTTGACCGCCTCTACATTTGTAAAAATGGTGCAGTACATGTAGGCTTGAGGACATTTGCAGTGACGCGAGTACCCGAGGCTTGCATGGCACATCCCTCGTTTTCCTTTTGCATGAAGTCTAGTTTAGGCTCTTATTAGAATTGTTGGGATTCCATGCTTATTTATCTTTGAAATTTCGTTGAGACTTTATTATTGATGTATTTTCTGAGATTTGAGACTTGATTTTGAGATTCTAGATGTATTTGAGATATTTGGGATGCTGTTTTTATTCCGCTGCGAGTTTTATGAAAACCGTATTATGCATGTTTTGAAAAAATGATTGCGTAACATCTTGAACTCTTTGATTAAATAATTTATTTGCATTAAATATTGCTTGTGGAGTTCAAGGGTGTTATATTTTGTCCGTCTATAAAATCTTAAAAACAAGCATTTTCGTATATTTAATTAAGTTTAAGGATAAAATAATAAATTAATTTTAAAATCTCTCCCATCACATTGTAAACCAAACACATTTTTAACTAAAATATCTCCCTTTCCCTCCCCTCCTTTCCCTCCCCTCCATTAAAATCCCTCCCCCTTCCCTCCTTTCCGTTGAATCAAACGGACCCTAACACTCATTTGAAAACAACATAGAAAACTATTTGACGGTCCTTATGACAAGACATAAATTGTTTTTATTTTATTTTCCTACGCTCTCTAATATACATACTATATGAAAAACAGTTGATAAATTATATGAAGAAAAAAATTACTTTATTTTATCTTTTTACTACATAAATAATTAATATAAGCACTTAAGTGATTATAATTTGAAGACTTTAATTAAACTATTTATCCAAACATGATTATAATATTAATCTCTCATATATGAAGAATGAACATGTATAAGGTTTGAGTTCAAAAAAAAACATGGAACAAGGACTAATAACCTTAAGAAAAAGGAAAAAACATGAACTTACCTAGAGGATGATAATGAAAAGCGCTTCTCAGGCTAGCGTTGGCGAAATGAAGAATTTTGTGATCAAATAGAGTTACACTTGAGTACACTTAGTTATTTCAAGTTTCTAATCTACGATTCAGTTATTTTTGTTTCTTTAGATTATGCAAATTGTTATGCTAAGATTGACTATACATGATGTAATAGGGTATCAATTCTAATATGATGAATAATAACAAGGTTTCAGTTTCTTCCCTAATTTCTGGAGTGTGGTCCCTACTCGAATTGGGTCGTATCATTTGGTGCTATGAAAGCACCAATAATACACTCTAATTATTCAGAGTGAAGAAAATGGCACTCCTCGAGTGTGTGCAACTCCTGGAGAGAAAAGAGATGAAGAAAGCGAACTCTTCGAGTGAGTGTAAACTCCTAGAGGGAAAATAGATGAGAAATTAGGGAAGAAAGTGAAACCTTATTATTATTCATCATATTAGAATTGGTACCTTGATACATCATATATAGTCAATCTTGGCATAATAACTTGCATAATCTAAAGAAAGAGCAATAACCGAATCGTAAATTTAAGAAGGGAAATAAACTGAACCATAAAATTAAGAACCAGAAATAACTAAATGTAGTCAAGTGTAACTCTACTTAATCACAAAATTCTTCATTTAACGAGGTCGTATCAGCATACAAATCACCGCCAGGACAAAACTCCATAACCAAACTAAGGACTGCAATACGTCTTCGCTCAAAAGAACATTATATATATACTCAGATTATGAGATTTGATTAATGGCATGTAAAACTTTGTATTTTGTCCTTAAAAAAAACTTTGTATTTTGTCGTTAAAAAAAACTTTGTATTGTGTACATGTACGTATAAATTAATTAACTTATTATTTAAGAATTTATATTGTAAAGCATCTTGCTTAATATATACTACATCCGTCCTTAATTATATGACCCTTTTGCTAAAATCACGGGAATTAAGAAAATGAATATTTGTATTAAAGTTGTTTGTAATCACTATTGTTTTTACAATTTTATCCTTAAGAGAGGGAGTTAGTTTATATTTTTCATATGCTATTTATTGCTAATTGAAGAAAAAGATGTATAATAAATAGGAGCATGCATGTAAATAAATAATTAATGTAGTTGGAAATAATAAAAGAGTTTTATAAAAAGGGTCAAAAAAATTTCTCAAAAGAGTAGTACAAAGCATCTTTGCTTGTTGTGTTTCTTTCACTTCCATTTGTCGTATAGCTTCATCCATGTGTCAAAAATATTATTAAAATAGCCGACAAAATTTGAACAAGTTGATAGAAGAACTAAGGATTCAAAACATATTTCTGTGGCATTATTGATCAAGTTGAAAAATATTTGTTTTTTTTCCTAATTCAGAAAATATTCTGTGCAGGTAAGTCCAAATTCCAAAGGCTATTCCAATTAAAAAGGAAATCATAGGGTCACTAGTACTACAAGTGAAAAGTAAGAGAAAGGCATGGCAGATTCTGAAAGAGTAAAAGAACTCAAAGCTTTTGATGAAACAAAAATTGGTGTTAAAGGACTTGTTGATGCAGGGATTACCAAAATCCCTCGTATATTCTATCATCCATCTGATAAAATCAAGAAGGCGTCAGAGTCGAGGGACGCATCAAAATATTATACTATTCCTGTGATAGATCTTGCTAACATTGATGAAGATCCATGTGCACGAAAAAGGGTTATTGAAAGTGTTAGAAATGCATCAGAAACAATGGGATTTTTTCAGATTGTGAATCATGGCATCCCATTGAGTATTTTGAAGGAAATGAAAGATGGGGTGGTAAGATTTTTTGAGCAAAATAGTGAGGTCAAGAAGGAATTTTATACTCGTGAACAAAAGCCCTTTATGTATAATAGTAATTTTGCTCTATATACCTCTCAAGCTTCAACTAATTGGAAAGATTCTTTCCTCTACAACATGTCTCCTAATCCCCCTAAACCAGAAGATCTCCCAGTTGTATGCAGGTAATTTTCAGCTGAAAGTGTTTTATGTGTTTGATTGTGCAGTGCCAAAAATTTATTTTGAATTGGTTGATTTTGTATAATCGATTCTGACTAAAAGTTGAACAACAATTTCAAAGCTCAAAAAACAAATTCAAGGCTCAAAATCACTTTGTGCATGTTTAGACCACGAGCAAAATAACGATAACATTTTGATTTTGACATTCTCAATACCTATTAAACATGCACAAAATTTGACTTAAAGTTAGAATCAATTTTGAATGTAAAATAATGTATACTTGAGAATATTCAAACATATCAAAATCAATTGCACATTTCTAGAATAAATTTCGTCTTCACAAAAAATGAATCCTTAATTTATCTATGAGCATGTTCAATACTTGGTCACGTTGCTACAATTAGTAGTTATCTATAGTATATACTATTACATTAATGGATTCATATTTGTAGATAATTATCCATGGTTTCCAAATTTGTTAACCAAACTCCGATTTTGAATTTGATTTCTATGAGAAAAAATGCTTGATTTGCAATTTAAAGATTTTTAATTTAAATATCAAATGGTGGTAGAAAAATGCACACTGTTATACTTGTTATCCTACCCTATGTGGAATACTTGCTAATTTCATTTGTTTGTAGAGACATTCTGGTGGAATACATGAACCAGATAATGAAACTAGGGACTATGTTACTTGAGTTGCTATCAGAAGCTCTTGGTTTGAACCCAACCTATTTAATAGATATTGGTTGTGCTGAGGGCTTATTTGCTTTTGCTCATTACTATCCAACCTGTCCTGAACCAGAATTAACTATGGGAACCGGAAAACATGCTGATCTTGATTTCATCACGGTGCTTCTACAAGATCATATAGGTGGCCTTCAAGTTCTTCATAATGACATTTGGATCGATGTACCTCCTCTACCCAAGGCTCTAGTTGTTAACATTGGCGATTTATTGCAGGCATGTTTTTGTCTTTCGTTTTCTACAAATGGCGAGGACTATTTGTTCATATTGATCATATTTTATGTACATTTTAAAGATTGAATCTTTTTCAGCGAAGCGGAGTCGTTGGATCAGCATCGATCCAACGCTACATTCAAATCAAATGGCTCTGAATCAGCTACACAGTGTAGCTGATGCAGATCCATTTACAAGAACATATAATATGCTTGACCTATGTGGCTAATTTACAATATTCTTGACTCGCTTTGGTTTTCCTTCATCTTAATTTAGAATTTTTTTTAACCTCAGCTTATCTCAAATGACAAATTCAAGAGTGCTCAGCACAGAGTGTTAGCAAATCTTGCAAATCCAAGAGTCTCTATTGCATGCTTTTTTAGCATGCTTCATCATCCATCTACAAGGACTTATGGTCCAATCAAAGAACTATTATCTGAAGAAAATTCTGCAAAATATAGAGAAACTTCAATTTCAGAATTAGCAGTCCAGTACACAACAAAATGCACAAATGATACTTCTCCTCTGCTGCATTTCCGGATTTGACTAGCACTATGCAAGTGACAGTGACTATGTGACCTTATACTTTCGGTATACAATGGCTCAAATTGTGGAACTTTAACTAGACAAATTTCTTGAGAAAGAATAAGGAAAACAATGAGGCTTGAAAAGATAATTTGGCGCTTTTGTTAGTAGATATACTGCTAGGAAAAGCAATATTAGGGAGGGAAATTAGTGATGCAAAAAATAAAATTCCTCACAAATTCTTTGGTCGCATAATTTAGTAACGGAATTAAAGAGGAATTTCATGTTTTCCCTCAGTAAATTTCCCTCATTAATTTTTGTCTTTTTATCAAGGATTTGGATTGAACTATATAACCAAGTTCAAACAACTTTATCATGCTTCAGTTGCTTTAGTTTAATTGTTCAATTTGCCTTATTTTTATCAGAAACTAGCAACTTTTTTCGGGTTGCGGATTCCATTATGCTTGGGAACAGAAGATGAAGTTTGTTCTTTTATATTTCTTTATTTAAATGATATTGAAGATCACATGGCTTTTTTCTTCTTGGAAAATGTTCTTTATACATCCAAATGTTATCTCACACCAGGATAGAAACAAAATAAAAATAGTGATATGATATATGTAATAAATTGATGGTGTAGTTAGAAGGAGAAAGAGATAAAGTGTTGATGAATGTTTTGAAATGATGGATGTGCAAATATCATTGTTGTTTCTTCTTCTGTGTGATAAAATAATAGTCCTCTATTAGTTTTTTTTTT
>Ga0228711_1000569_pt1 | contig 46807 bp, 25 predicted proteins | sample MedpolnodulmetaG_2_FD_177996 | JGI IMG/M metagenome (GOLD analysis project Ga0228711, IMG submission 177996) | Root nodule microbial communities from Medicago polymorpha collected in Santa Monica, California, United States - brown nodules | ecosystem: Host-associated > Plants > Roots > Nodule...
AAGGAGAATGATGGAAGGTGCATCTGCGTCTGCAAAAGCATTGGCAAACCAACGTGAAATGAATGAAAGGAAAGGAGAGAAAAATGGTGTGAAAGAATGAAGAAGCAGGGTTTGCAGGGGAAGTATTTGGAGAGGATGCAATTGATGGATGTCGAGCTTGATAAAAGTTTTAATATTTAGTCATAGATCAATAGATACAAATTATAGCATATCATCAATAATAAAGAAGGAAGAAGAAATTGTGTACCTTTGAATTAGGTTGATGAAGGATAACCACCAACAACTATGAGAGGGATGACTACCCTCATTCCGTCTAGCTTTAGGATTTCACAATGTTGTTCAGAATTATTAACCGTCTGATGGGATGACGTTTAAATAGCTAAACGGCGGAGGGCAAGAACCTCTCATTGTGCTTATCTAAATGGTCTAACCCATCACGGTCTATTTAGTAACAATAGCCCAATCACTCAAGTTCATCATATAATTAGTGCTTAACAAAATAGACCATAATTTATATTATAAGATCAACTTATAATAATTGATTATTGTCAGCCCATAATTGATTAATTAAATAATTAATCCAACAATCTCCCACTTGGATGACAATACTCAATTACTAAAAGAATATAATATTTCACTTGTCATAAAGAATTTTAATTTTAAAACTGTATGTATGATCAAAGCACTAATCATTCAAAAGTGAAGTGAGCTTTAATGCTGCAGAAATTGAATTCGATAGGGAAAACAAATCATACAGGTCAAAGACTCATTTTACTAACAAATGATGAATTTATAGTGACACATTTGAATTAAGAAGAATGTGTCATTAAAGAATGGCCCAAGTATTTTAAAAAATGTTATAACAAACTCCCACTAACCCAAAATATCATAGACTTAATCAAATCGTTATGAGTTACAATACTCGTATATATAAGTCTGTGGTTAGTGACTCTGCCAATGAGTTTTTAATTTTATAAAAGTCATATATTTACGTAGGTATAAGAATAGTAATTACTTATAGAGATAGCCTATTAAGAGAGTGTAATTACATTTAATCAAAATCGATAAATGTTCTTTGACATTCAATTAATCCAAGTTTTAGAAAAAATGTGACTATGAAAATCCATAAAGAAATAGGAAATTCAAGAATCTCCAAAATGGATTAACATAGACACTTGGTTTAAAGAAAAATGAGATGTTGATTAATGTGGTCACTAAAATATCAATAATGAACGAACATTTATGATTATCTCAGATTACAAGTACTACAAGAACACAACATCATACACGATAGGAGTATTGATATTATACATTGTACTTATTATTTATGACCTCATAAAATGTGAAATGTTGGCAAAAGAGAAGCACAATATATATTTGCATGCTAAGAAGTTATTGTGCTTATTCCAACAAAATTGACTTAAGCATCCAATTATGATGCTTATTGAGATTAAAAGAATTTTAATATACTTCTCAATATAATAGAATGAGACTAAAATTTAAAGTCTCTTAAGCTATGCCATATTTTATAGTGTGCACAAGAGTATATGGCAATGACGAGAATTTTAAATTATATGTATACAATATTGTGTACACATTTATCTTGATCTCACATATATATAAGCAATAGTGAGATTTCTCATCTGAGCTCAAAGTATATAGTGTTGTGTACACACTCTCACTGATCCCACATGTATATAAACAGGAGTAAGTGGGATTCTCATTAGTGATCACTGATATATAGAACATTTTAATAATGTGATATTCAACAGTGGGATACTTGATTACTATTGCAAGATTATCAACATAAGTGGTTATATAATTTCAACTAACAGAGTTTCATGAACTCAACCACATATTTTGCACATTAGTATAGCAGAATTATTAACTCAAGTGGTAACTCAATGATAGTATGAAACCCCCATAAATACATATTTTATCAATGACAGTTATTATCAAGAATTGAGTTCCGTAGTTAACCACATATTCTGCATTTAGATTTAAGGAGAATGCAAATTTTCATTTAAGAATTTTATAACACAAGATCTCCTTTTCACAATTAAAATTCCAATGAATTTTGTAAATATAGTAACCTTTATATGGCAGAGGATGATGATTATATAAAAGGTTTATCATCATATGAGTGAGATAAGTCTCTAGTATTATCAAATAGGATATGAGACTCTATTCACAATTTTAGTAATTCACTCAAATGCTACAATTATAATTACACACATTTGAAAAAAGGATTAGGTTACACGCAACGGAAATACATAAGACTTATACTTTATTATTACTGAAGATATAAGAGAAAATAGTCATAAGCTTTCATAAGTATTAAAGAATAGCAATAGCATAAAATATGTCAAAATATAGTGAAAATGGTAAAATAAAATATCTCAAATATACCATTTATAATTATTTAGAATAATGGTATAAATAAATATTTTTTTCTCAATAGAGTTGTTAGGAACTTTGAGATTTCGACATATTGCTATTCAAAATAAGTTTTAAATAATACAAAAGGATATGAAAGTGTATGATAATTTATGAGAAAAGAATATAATTAAATCCTCAATATAAGTCTCTATAATAATTTTATATCTAGAGTTATTAAACAAATAAATATATTTGTTTATGAGATATAGTTAATTGACAAGTAGAATTTTTCTCGCTTGTTGTATAATGATATTTTGTCCACTTGGTGGAGAAGGATACGAATAAGGTATTTTTCTTACTCAAAAAAGGATGATTATGTTGAGTAATGCCATACCGATAGGGTAAGTCCATCACGTTACACAATACATAGCAAAGATTCTCCCACTTGATAGAGAATAGATAATGATAGATGATTTAAAAAGTTTGAAAGATATTTTAAATAAAATATTCAACTATTTCTCTATCGCACAATGATATGTTAAGTAACACACCGATAGGGTATGTCCGTCACTCACATAATAATGGGATAATAGCAATCCAAAATATTTATATATATACAAAAATAACATTTAAGTAGAAATTTAATTTAAAACTAGAGTAATATTGGATTGCAAAATCTATATAGTTTTCTACATGACTTTTAACAAAGTAACTTACTTATTGTAATCCCATTCAAGGATCTTAAGGATAATAAGTAAGAACTATATCATCACAATGTACAATTCTCAAATTAAATATTGATAGGGTACTCTAATTATATTTGACATAAGTATAAAAATTAAGGTACATTGAATAATAGCAATTATATCAATAACAACACAATGATAGGGTATGACTGTCACCAATATAATGCTAATCTTATTAACTAAAATTTGCATAATTGTATCCACAATAGGTGGTATTACAATTATACAAATCAATAATGTTTATGCTTAAGAAAATATGATAAAATAATAACATGCATAAACAAATTTACTCAATTTCGGTCATATTCAAATTCAAATAATAGAAAGATATGTTTAACAATATTTTAAATTAACACATCATAAATATGACTTTAGAATTTATTTATATGAAATAGTATAATAACAAGAGTTATTATTTTGAATACAAGTGTGTCAATTAGTTTTCCATTTTATCCAGAGTAGAACTCTTAGAATATTTATAATTTTATTTTTTTAATACTCCCACTGTAAATTAGAATATAAGTACAAATGAAGTATTATAGTAAAAATATATAAGAATTATAGAGTTCTATTTAGAATATTCTAGAAAAGGGATTTCACTTCTATATATGATATCATAATTGCACAACAAAAGAGAAGAATGAATAAATGTTTTCATATATGTAATAATATACGATAAGTCACAAGAGGATAAAAGTAATTAAATCACGACTTACCTCATGGTGTGTGACATTCATTCTTATGCTTAGAGTCAATGACTTTTGATGACTTAACGAGAATATCTTATAATATAGTCATCTCAAAATAATCATGAATAAAAAATAAGTCATTATAATTAAACATATACGAGACTCTAATTATAAATCATTATGATTTATATAAGTGTTAAGTTGTAAGGATGATTTAAAATTGCATGAATTCTTAATATGTTGTTTTGATAAATTTAACAGATAAACAACAGAGAGGTGTGCAAATTTTAATTCATAATTAGAATTTTAGTATAAGAATGCAACAATGCATTATTCACTATGTATAATTTAATATTATTGTGATCTAAACATTTAACTGCGACAAGACACGTAATTAGATAATTAATAGTGTTTGTCACAATATTTAAAATAATAAACTACAGGTCTGAGTTAGAGAGTATAGTAGAAACTATAAGAATGTATATTAAAGAGAAATATGCCAATTTTAGATTCAATTGGCATAAATGGCATATATAATATACAAGTCACTATACTCATTTTGAAAACAAAATATTATTAAGACCCTTTAAATCAATTTGTGACAAGAATCAGGGACAAGTGTCTAAGTTTAAATATGTCCCCAAAAGAATGATCAATTAGTGAACTTTGGATCTTTATGCTAAGACAATATGAATTAAAGAATATATTATATTATAATATTTATAATGCCAAGATTATTTAAAATCATAAAATTTAAATTAATTATATTTGGCATTAAAATTAATAAAATTGAGCCTTCTATAAATTCACAATAGTAACATTTTAATTGATCAGATAGTTAGTGTTACTAATATAAGAGAAGATTTTCAAAACAGTTTTGGCTCAAATATTGAGAATATATGATTTTTTCAAGATTTGACAAAATTTTGAAACCCATAAATCAAGAATATATATAGTATAATAGTAAAGTTATTCTTGTCAAGACAAATAATTTTGAGGGTATCAACATATCTCAAAATATATATTAATATAGAATATTTGATGCAAGAATATGAATTGAGTCTAAGAATTTTCACAATCATAACACTGTAAAATAATTCACATAAGTGCTAGAGAAATGCTAGGGACAAACCCTCTAAGACACTTCTTTTAACACACCCAATTATTTGAAGCCACATCATCCCCTTTTTTAATTCATGTACTTGGCTACCGGTTGCATTTTATAACTTACTTAATTTATTAGATTATTAACCTTTTAATTAAAAAAAAATGCAGCCTCTCTCTTCTGCAAACACTCATCACCGTTACAGTCCAAAACAATTAACAAAATCATTGCACACTTTCCTCCTGCACTTTTCTTTTTACGAAAAGGATTAAAGAAAACAGAAGAGTTGTAAAAAAATTTAACAAAAGGATGCCAAAATTCAAGCCACTGCCATTGATCTGTTTCATAATTCCCAATTCAAAACTACTTTTAAACCCAACTCATAAACCTTCAATCGTACTCATAGAAGATAGAACCCAGAGCATCAAATCAGATCACGACTGAGACGACGACGGCTGACCGCTCGATGGGATGGGTTAGATCGGAAATAGCGTTAAAGACGACAGATCTCGCAAAAAAGGATGATAAAGCTTGGGACAAAAAAGATTTGAGTCCATACACATAAGAGCTCGTGAAGAGAAGACAAAGAGATACAAGGCATAGATCTGCAAAGCCACTGTCCCAGATAAAAAATAATTAAAAATTAAAAAGGAAATCTGTTGTTTACTAACTTGTTTAGCCGGTTAACAGGTTAAAGAGTTAAAAAAGGGGATGATGTGGCTTCAAATAATTGAGTGTGTTAAAAGGAGTGTGTTAGAGGGTGTGTCCCTAGCATTTATCTAAGTGTTATTACTGTAAAAGAATATTTTCTCATATTATATTTTAGACTCAAATCTAAAGAATATATGATTTAAAAGAGTATATGATTCTCATATTAATTTACATCAAATATTTAGAGATTTCATAAAGTAATTTAAATTCTAAATTTTAAGGATATAGAATAAATCAAATCTTCTCAAGAATATTAAGAATGCAAAAGAATTTATAATTTTATCCAAAAATAATATAATATTACTAGCTAAATATAAAATTTCTCACTGACACATCAATCTTTATTTTGGACAAATGAGATTTCCCATAAGTGTTATAAAGAGTAGGACTTATTTTAGAAGAAGGAGATTTCCCGTAAATGTTATAAAGAGTAGGAAATCCACGTATGATATTTTAGAAAACAATTTGTTCCCTAAATAATAACTGGGATTTTCTAAGATGCAATAAATGTACTACTTTTTTCAACATAAACTATTATATTAATTATTCTTTTCTTGAAAAATGATTCGTTTTCTCTATCATATTAATCATTTTTTTTAATTTTTTTTTATAACTTCATACTACAACAACAAAGATTACTCCTAGTAACAATAAAGATTAGCGTGCCAAATGCCCAAAATAACTTAACTTGATGACAATGTATTTTTAAGCTGCATGCTTATTTTTTTCTTCATCATTAGATAATTTTCCTTGCATTTGTTAATTGAAGTATTGTGTTTTAGTATTGATTTTCTGGGCTGTTGCTTATAAGGGTGTCATCAAAGAAGGCTAAAACACTTTATTCCAAGTCTCATGTTGTTGTATTTGGCTCAGAAAATTGGCCAGAAGATCAATACTGTATTTGACACACCCCTTTTTTTTTGAGAGAATTTGATGACACCCTTATAAGCAATGTTGTTGTATTTTCTTTACGAGGAATGTTATTTGAACAATCATTTGGTTGATAACTTTTGGGACAACCATAATTTACAAAGAAAAAGTTGGTATTTGCACGAAAACCAAAGTAATAGAGAGATAAAATAAAAAATAATGTGAGTATGAGAGATAAAGTTGTCACAAAATGGATGTTCAAATTTCATTTGTTTTTCCTTACTTCCAGAAAATCAACGCTTAGTCATAAAGCTTATTTTTTTATCATTAGGAAAATTGCCCAGAAAATTGGAGACACCCTTATCTAAAAAAATATGTTGTTGTATTTGATTAATGAATAATTTTTCTTGCATTTGTTATTAGAAGTAATTTTTATTGCTTTAGTATAAAGTTATAAAAATAAAATAAAATAAATATGATAGAGAAAAAAATCATTTTTTAAGAAAAGAATATTTAATATGATAGTTTATGTTGAAAAAATAGTACATTTATTACATCTTATCCTATACAATGTTATATAGGTTAGAAAAATCCATAATAATATAATAAATATATAAAATATCTATAGTTGTCAAAATAGTTCCGAAATTTATGCCAAATTGAGCAGAATGATAATTAATATTTAATTGACATAGAAAATAATAAATTCTGAGAATATTTGGCCTGACCCATTCTCGCCGTAAGGCAGCAATTTTGATTTGCTTTTAACGCGGTTGATAGAGAAAGAAACCACATACTAATTTAGATTTTAGAGGATTATGAGGCTAATAGAGAGAAATCTTAGACTGAAAACTTAGGGATTCCTCGTAACACTAGGATATCATATGGGTTTTAATAGCAATTCAGTAACAAAGCAAAGCCAAAGCCAACTTTAAGAATCAATTGCTTATTCATGGATTTTAATTTTTAAGTACGTGATACTAGAATCGCACAAGGACACAGTGTGTTGATTCATATATTAGGATTAAGTGATAACAAAATCAACATACAATGATATGCGATCAACAACAACTAGAATGAATCATACAAAAACAGTAAGCATCCATCGATTTAATTTAAGAATATACGATTCACCACCGATAGCCATAACATGTATCTATTTGGCTCTATACCAATTGATAAAAGTTTTAATATTTAACCATAGATCAATAGATACAAATTATAGCATATCATCAATAACAATAACAAAGAAGGAAGAAGAAATTGTGTACCTTTGAATTAGGTTGATGAAGGATAAACACCGACAACTATGAGAGGGATGACTACCTCATTCCGTCTAGGTTCCTGATGGGAAGACGTTTAAATAGCTAAACGGCTGAGGGCATGTACTTCTCATTGAGCTTATCTAAATGGTTCAACCCATCACGGTCCATTTAGTAACAATGGTCCAATCATTCAAATTTATCATATAATTAGTACTTAACAAAATAGACCATAATTTATATTATAAGATTAACTTATAATAATTGATTATTGTCAGTCCATAATTGATTAATTAAATAATTAATCCAGAAGAGCTTTGTTAAGAAAGTATGATAATAATTGGGAGATAAAAGTGGAAGAAGAAAATAGTACAAGTGTGGGACTATGGTGGAAGAGTCAACCTGTTTCTTTGTTGAAACTGGATAAACTACCATAAGTAAAACTATGAACATGTTTGTATGATAAAGAGAGCTTAACATTGACAAATGACAACATGGCTTTAAGAAATGTAGCTTGGTATTGGAGTTCTGCACGGAATTTGCAACTATAAACATGTTTGTATGATAAAGAGAGCTGCAAATTATTAACTTAAATGTATGTTTTGTAATCATTGATGGCTATTCAGAATATAGCATTGTTTCTGAGTTGAGCACCTGTTGCTTTTCTGCAGCTAATCTAGAAGTTAGATCATAAGCTAACAAATATCACATTAAAAATCAATAAGCTCGGTCACTAATATATTTGTTAACACACATGTGCTTTGAATTTAACGTTGGACTTGAAGCTGGGACGTGAGCCAATGACAGTTAATTGCAGTTGGGGTATGAAGATGATTTTGGGGTGTGGAAAACAATTTTTGAAGCTTAAAAGCAATTCCTCTACTAAACTGTGCAATCTTTTTATTGTGGGCTGGCTTTGTTTGGCCTGTTACTATTCATTCTGTATTTTTTTGCAAACGTGTAATTAGAAATGAAAATTGCTTTTCTGACATAGAAAACATTACAATGACACAAGAAAATTATCCATAAGCCACCAACAATAGTTAACTACCGTTGAGAAAATCGGTAGCAGTTAACTGCCGCTGGTGCCAGCGGTAGTTAACTGCCGTTGTGTTCGTAACATATTCAAGGCAAAACTCAGCTTCCAGTCACTCTATCATCCACCCTCATCTCTCTAAAAATTCAAAATTTTCACACTCTGTCTCTAAAAAAGGCTCTACCAAATCATCCAATTTTTTTCCACTAAATCACAAGTAAGTTATCACTTATGCTATTGTGATAAATTTTAGTTAGTATATATGTTTATAATTTTAGTTGTAGTTTAATTTGTAAATTTTGATTTTTTTTTTTAATATAGTTATGTTGTAGATCTGACATGCTGTTAACAAATATTATGAATACTTGTTATAATGGAGTTATATTGCTTAAATTTATATTTTTTTTCGAATTTTATAAAAAATTTAGGGTTTGATTTCTTTATTTTTAATATAGTTATGTTGTAGATCTGAAATGCTATTAACAAATATTATGAATACTTGTTATAATGGAGTTATATTGCATAATTTTTTTTTTCTTTTCGGATTTTATAAAATTTTAGGGTTTATTTTTAATGAGTTTTAGGGTTCACTACAAGCGTTTGAATGAGTTTTTCATTGATTATTTTTAATTTTTAATTGTGTAGATTTTAAACAATGGTCGGGTGGATCGATGTTCATGCACAATTCACGGCGGAGAACCTCAGAGGTTGAAGGTTCAGTGCCTTGATGTAACGTTAAGAGGTCTCAAGGATCAACTTAATGAATTCAACCAAGGAGTCAACCCCAAAGACAAAAGGAGGGTGGAGTACGTCCGGTGTAAACATCCAACACTCGACGAGGGGAGAGTATCATTCACTTGGGTGGAATTAACGAACGACGAAAACGTGAAAAATATGTTTTGGGAGCACAACATGTTCTAATGGATAGATAATGCGGGTAACGTTGCTGAGGTCAACTGAAGATATTATCAAGTGTCTGGTTTCGCTAGAAGATCGTGATTAGGTAGGAAAACGCACCTTCCAACTACAACAATTGTCTTCCTCTGGATGGGGTAATTCAAACTTGTTAAACGACAGGACTCAAACATTCGTCCGACATTTCTATTGTTCCTTTCAAAAGATTAAATTCATGTTAGGCTAGTTTAAATGAAGGTATTAAAGTGTCAAGGAATGGACCTCATTCTTTTGACACTTGAATACCGTCATTTAAACCAAGCCTAACAGGAATTTAATCTTTTGAATGGAACAGTAGAAATACTGGACTAATGTTGGAGTCCTCTACTTAGCGAGTTTGAATTTACCCCATTCAGAGGTAACATAATTGTTGCAGTTGGAAGGTATATTTTCGAATGTAATGTAATGAGTCGTCTATATAAGTTAGGAACATGTATTATTGAGAATCAGCTATATAAGTTATGATATCGAATGGAACAATAATTTATTTATTCACTTTTCGAATGTATTTAACATTACACAATTTTTATTCGAATTCACGTTAGATTTGGAATGACTTATGCTTTGTGAAATTCGCACCTATGGAAGCAAAAAACGCAACAATGGAGTTTTGGCAATTAAAAACGCAAGAAATGCAAATTTTATAACAGAAAGCAACGACAGTTAACTACCACTGGCACCAGCGGCAGTTAACTGCTGCCGGCCTTATCAACGGTAGTTAACTACCGCTGGAAGTTATGGATAATTTTCTTGTGTCATTGTGATGTTTTCTATGTCAGAAAAGCAATCTTAGAAAATATGTGACTAACTAATAGTAAACATTCGTAGTAAATAAAACTAATAGTAAACTATTGACTGCATGTATGGTTATATGATTAAAATTTACTCCTGTTTGGACTTAGGCATACGTAAAAAAGCACGGGCGTGAGTATTTTGGATCGGGATTTAAACGAGAATAATCCCTTCAAGTGACATGAGCGAATAGGAATCTTGACCTTGAATAAAAAATGAGTTGAAGGGTTTTCAAATAAAAACAAGAGAGAACAAATTTAGAAGAGAGATTTCTAAGACATGAGAGACAAATAATTGAGAAAATTCAGTATTGATTTAACTTCAAACAAGATACAAACAATTTGTGGTAAATGTAAACAATATTACAGACTATGCAACCGATCTTGTAAATTTGTTACCACTTGGTTAATTCTAGCACAGGGACTAAGGAAACAGGAAAAAATCATGAGAATTAATAACGAAAATCCTTGATGGTTTTCTAAAAGTCGACTTGCATTTTATATGCAAGAATGTCAATAACCGATACAGTATTACTTTATAGTAGTAATAGTCAACTACAGCATCTAACATGCTCATCACAAAACAAGTCAACTACGGAGAACCTCAAAATGAACATGTATAAAAGATAAAAAAAACATGTGCAAAATGTGCCCAAATCAATGAGTATGGGTATAAAAGACTAAGTTGTGGAGATACACTGGAGTCACTACGGAGGTTTAAGACCCTAATGTTTTTCCTGGTATTAATTAGAAGAATTAATTTTACTAATTTCATGACATTATTAGAAAAGAGCAATATTTATGGCTTCTGAGCAAAATTAATTTGAAATCGTTTTTAAACTTAAAAACATATCTGAAATGAATTGAGCAGCTCCAATGTTGATCCAAACCGTTCCTTAGCATATAATATCAAGCTGCAGAAGAATACCTTACTTTAATCATGTTTTTATTGCGAAAACCTATCTCACTCAATCACAAATACCTTTCCTGAACTAAAGTATCAATGTTGATGCATAATCATTTTTATATTGATTCCCCTTTCATCTTATTAGCTTGTTTGATAAAAAAAAATGTACTTGATAAATTGTTGATTATTATCATGTGTGAATCCTGTCTAGTTTAGACTGGTACCTATTTGGAAAGTAGTAATTTGCATCACACAAAGGCACTAATAAGACCAAATTGAACAAACTAAGTGTTAGGCAGTACTAATAAATAATAAGAACTACTACTAATAACGAACCAAAAACATGTGCGCCAACTAAACATGAACAAAATGTATATCAAACTAGTTGCATTGCATATATTTGGCAAAGTCACCATCACTTTTTAAGTCACACTTGTACAATCCTCTGATATGGTACAATTTGATCAGGTCAAGCTAAGTAACAGTAAGCCAAAGACTATTTTTCTCTTTGGATTCAATCGTCAATTTGGCAACTTGTCTTGTCTTGCATTCGTCAGTGCAAACTTATATTGAAGTTTCAACCCAATCATACAATTACAATTACACACACACTTACTAGATTACTTGTTTTGTACAACGTTTCACATCACAACAAATTGCGTATTAAAAATATGGACATCACGTATATGTTACTTTATTCAAATTATTGCAAGTGCAAAAATTAAATCCATACTTAACCAAAATTATATGATGATGAAGATAATCAAGATTCTTACTTACAGTAATTTAATTACAACATAACAATATCCCATTTGCTCTCTCTATTTGAAGTGTCAAATTTGCACTTTATATTACACAAACACCTATATGATTGATTAATTCGGGATATAAAAATAAAAATAAAAAACAAGTATAAAATGTTACTAACGCTAAACAGAGCTGCGATGAGAACAAACTCTAGACCGAACCGGTCAACTAAGAAGGGCGGTTCGTCGGGCGAATTGTGATTCTAGCAGGTAAAGGTCGACCGGTACCGGACCCACCACAACTGCTGCAACCCATGCGACCCGAACCGGAACACGTACTACAACCGATATCACCGTCAGACCAGCGTGAACAGAGGCAAGGGACTCGACCGGTTCCGTTGCAGCTGGGGCATCGTGGAAATGATGGACCGGCCATGGGTTTTTGGTCCATGACCTGTTTAACGAGAACCGCTCCGGCTAGGACGCTTAGACCGGTGGCTAATTGGCTGATTACGAGTGGACCCATTTGATTGTTGATTGAATTGAAGATACTACGAACAGGGAGGGTGGATGAGGAAACGTAAAGTAAAGGGAGAGAGAAGAGATAAAGATTTTTTTTGTGTGAGTTTTATTATTATTGTTTGGATTTGGAGTGGTGAATAAGGAAAGGAAGAAATAAAAGAGATGAATGAATAAATAAATAAAAGTGGTTGTGGAATTGTACACGTTGACGAAACTCTGTTTGGTGGCTGTAACAAGTTTAAGTTTGTATTTGGGGTTTGGAGGCTAGTGCAGATGTTTTTCTTTTCAATTGTGGTTTGCTTTCTCTTCTTAATTAGAACGGTGCTTTGCATTTAACCACACAAACTTCACACACACGTTCTTTATCATCGTAATAATTAAATTATATATATAAACAAATATATAATTAAAATTGAGGTTTAATATCAGATATCAAGTTTTAAATAAATAAATAATTTGAGGTTTATTTTTTTAAAATTATTAGTGAACCAAAATTAATTTTTGCATGTGATCTTTTTTTTTTCATTTAAAATCAGAAGTGAATTTAGAAAAATCATTCACAATATAAGTAGTTTAGTTTTTTCAAATTTACCAGAATAAGTGAAAAATGTAAGGAAGCGGTAATTTGATTTCGAGATTCATGTGGAAGATTTTTCCGCCACTTGGACCAACATTTAGACGGTTCAAGGAAGGAAGAAAGTTCCATATGACAGATAAATATTGGGACCGTTTATTTTGTCTGACCCATACGACAGACAAATTTATCAGAATTTCAAGCGCTGTTTGTCTAAAATCACGAACTACTTGCCGACACGGCATAACATGTTACATGAGCAATGTGTGCGGATAAAGATTATGACTACTGCTAGTATTAATCTAGTCATCTGTCTGTGTGCACATTTCTTGCTCAGCTGATGGCTACAGAGAAACGTGCAATGTGTAAGCAAAGTTCTCACATTGTTGAGTCTTATTTTAGTATTCATGTCTTAGAGGAGATAGACATCATCTCCAAGATGTCAATAAGTTGTTAATTTGAATTGCTATTACAAATTGCTAGATAATATATAACAGCCACAATAAAATAGAAATGATATATCTAATTAAATTTCACTTTGAAAGAAGAAAATACTACTCAAAAAACTTGTCTGATATTGATGTTGATTCTTGAAGTTTGAATATATTTTAGGAAACAAATATCATCTTCGTGTGTCAACTGTGTCTCAAGATGGTCTATTTCAGCATTTTCTTTATCAGCGAAGATCCGAGGAACACCTGCAACATGTACAAGACCGATTTTTATTGTTAAACAGAATTCTGAAGCTAAACGAATCAACATAAGACACTTCTTTTAAAGGCAAAAAGATTTATCGGAAGACAATAACACAAAGCAGAGGCCATGCTAAGGTTGGGAAAAAATGTCAACAAAAAATGCAAACACTGCATAATGACATTGACAACAAGATCAACAGCAAAGGCAAGTGCGTATCCTAATAACTAAGATAAGAATGTTTCTGTGGAGCAACTATTTTCCAGCAGCCCTATACTTCAACCCAAGTTACTAGCAACTAGCAAGTCACCTCCTAATCTTTCCACGCTCCCACTCTTAGCAATGCACATGTGTCAGAATGCTACGCAGATGACAAACTCTCTTAACAATACCCCATCAACAGACACCAAAGCCAATCCACACCATAACATGTTCGATCAAAACACAATTCCTACCAGCATTATAGCTCTGCAACAAATGGACTGACAAAAGAGGTAGCAACAAACTCAGCAGAGAAAACCAATACCAAGCCGCAGCTTCTTAATTCCAATTCAACTACCAAATCATCATTCCAACTTTTCGCTTCCGAACCGCGATTTTTCTGCAACAATAGCATTCGTACATATTTATCTAGATACCAAAACAAGCATTCATACATATTTATCTATACATATTTCATCTTTAACAATCTTCCAGTCCAAGCCATCATTTGTGCCTGCTCCGTAATACTCTCAAACAAACAGTCAGACATTGGAAAACAGCAGTATTGCTTTCCACATCGCCCAAACGCATGCATATCATATTGTAAACTTGTAACAAATCTATCTTCAAATACTCTGCCACTAGCACTAACAATCAAACCACCAATGTGCTGAAAATTTTCAATAGTTCCATTATGCAACACAGTTACCATACAATCCACCTCAATAAATCATTCCATACCCTCGAAGAAACCGAACATTAAAAGAACAAGTGTTCCATGGACCCAGGTAGGCCACGGCCCCATCTCACAGACATACATCTGGTCCAATGATCCCCCTTAAAAGATTTTCTTTTGTTGGAATTTACCTTGAATCAACCTCCACAACAAAGAAAGACACCTTCAATGGTATAGCCTTATGCCATACTAGTTGATAGGTGTCTACTACAACCCTATTGTGAGTCCTCAGAAGGACCCGGCCTGTATGACCCACTTACAGAACATTGTCCTAATGCTGCATTTCATTCAACAGTTTTCGTCCCACAAGTAAAGCCGTCTTCTCCAATTCCACTTACACACACCTTATTTTTATTGTCTTATATCTGCACCATTGCTGCCTTGTCGTGTGACAGAATAAACAGCAGACCAAAGTGATCTTTCAGCTTTTCCGCATGAAGAACATACCCCTTTATCCACGTTGTTTTACATTTTTTCCCCAAGAAGAACACACCCTCGACTTCTCACCCAATATCGACCCCCCCACCCCCCACTGCCGTACTTATATTTCAATACCTCATACCATACCCCACAACCACAACTATCTGTTTCTAACCTCCACAACCACTTTCTTAATAACTCAATCTTAAACTATATGTAAATTCCAATTGATAATCCTCATCCTGGTGACATAACTCAATTAATCATTTAAGTTCCTATGATTTAACTAGATAGTATCCATGTAACGAATAGTTAAGTTATAAACATAGTTATGGTTATTTCTTGAAACAAAATAAAAAAATCAAATTAAAAATAATATTTTGATTGATAAAAATTATTTGAACAACACTAAAGAAATTAAGTATAAAATTCAGAAATCAAAAACATTAAATATTTAACGATTATTGAGTCAAAAAATTAACAAATATTATTTACAAATAACCTAATATACTCAACGTTTAATTGGAGAAAGTATTGATAAAAATTAAGGTGAAAGCTCAGAGAGAGAAAATCTAGTTTCATCAAATAGTTATTGGTATTAAAATGATTTGATTTAATATAAAATTTTAAATACGCCATAACATGAAAATAAAATATCGTTTCACGAGAATGAGATGGTTTCGTTCAAGATTCAAATTCAATATATAGGAATGGATGTTGACAACATATATCTTTATAGGGTATAATATTTACCATGAAAGCATTCCCTTGCTTCTCCAGCCATGAGTACAACATCGCCACTTCGAAGAAACATTGCAAGGGGAGAATCCTCTCTAGATTTTCCTCCCAAAAGAAAAATAGCTTTACAGCCCAAGCTGAGGCAATGAGGACAAGAAACTAATAAGGATTCATAATCCTAGTACATGTTAAATCTTTCAATTTACATGTTTGTATCTAGAAACCAAAAAACGATATAGTCCAAAGATATATGCATAATACCTTAAACTAACTATGGGCTTACTCCAATCTGCTTCCATATCATCAAGGTGGCCACCCAGTGTGTCCCCTGCAGTAATATTAATAAATACATCAAAGTGAGAGGTAAATCACTGAACTGTATGGTGTTGTGTGTCCAAAAAGCCGCTAATATGTACAGGTATTTTTTTACAGAAGAAGATATTGCTTGTTACTACTAATGCTTGTTTAGATAACATACATGATTGGAGCACTTCTTGTTCATGAGAATTGAATACGATTTTTAGAGCCATAAAAATTTCAATTTTTTATGTTGATAGTGGGACACAAATGCATTCACACTACAAAAGTAATTATATCAACAGTCAAGCAAAATAGATTCTTCTAAACTTGCTTTTAAAATCATTCCAAAACACAATTCAATTTCTTTCAACATTAGTTTTACCAAAGTTTAAAACTTACGAACCCTACCATGTAACGAAATTAAACTAAAAATGGAGTGAAAAGAGAACATGTAGAATAATCACACAACAAAATTCACACACACAAAAAAAAAATATCTTTAAGCAAACCTGATGCAAAATAATTTACTATTGCAGCTTCAGGATGGAATTCAACACCAGCAGGCATTGCAGGTTTTGCCAATTGTTTGGCGAGCTTGCAGAGTGCTTCAGGGATTTTGTTATGTTGGAGTGACACATTATAATTTCGCTGTACATAAACACAATCGCTGAGAGATTTCCCAATACCAACAACAAGCATATCAAGGCGATGCAACTTTAAATATCAATAGCCATTCCCAAAAATATTTAATTTGACATCTTAGCAACAAAATTTAAGGCATATTAAAGCAATCTATAAATATCGATGCTGAATCATCCGCATCAGAAATTTGTTGTTCACGCAAGTGCTACAAGGATATTGTGACACTTGAATTAATGAATTGCGGTGCAAGTTTATAAAAGCAATTTTCTTGTATCTCAGTCACAACTAAAAGAGGGTTCCTCTCTAGTCGAAAAGGATGTGTGCTAAGCAGTAGATTATTGTGAGTTAAGTAACCAATTATTATTCTCCAAAGCAAAAATGTAATAGTATACATCAGTAAATATGATGATATTCTTTCTTTTTTTGGTCAAGTAGCCTAGTAGCTAGAATTTCACCTTTAAGGTGAATAAGCGGGGAATCCGGTGTTCAAACCCCGACTCCTGCATATATAATGCAATGTCCCTACCAACCGAGCTATGCTCACAAGGACTGATATACCAACTGAGCTATGCTCACGGGGACTGATATGATGCTAATCTATTGCAAACAAAATAAGGATATAATAATGACTAAAAATTTAAATCCAAATGCAGCAGAAGAACATTTGACGGGTTAATCATAACTCACATTAGACCAGTCAAACTGTAGGCCTAGGGTGCTCCACCGCAACTTTCGCAGTAAAGAAGAACCAGAAACAGATCTGCATTTTCTCAAGGAAGCTTCCTTTTCCGTGGTGAACTTCCATTTCTCACCGTCCCTACAAGCTAAATCAGTACTAGGTTCACTCGAAGTAATTAGAGATTTATCTTCAACCAAAACTTTCCCTTCACTAGCCGCAACAAATAAATCTTGTACAGGACCATATATAGCATTGTGGTTTGTTCTGTTAGGTGGCTGCGGAAAATCAGTCAAACTCTCCTTTATCAAATCACATTGTTTCTCTATGCTTAATGCCCCAGGGATAAAATAAAAGCCTGCACAATAAGCATTGAGTTAGTTCATGTTTGGAAGAGCCAAAAATGATTCTAAAAACTTACTCGTACAATTAATTTTGGCATGTATGGGGTTTTGATTGGAATTGATTTTGTCTGTAGAATTGATTATAATTTAAAGCTAATATTTGTATTATTTGCCTCCAAACATGATTTTTACACTCAAATTTCGTGTTCAACTCACTTTCCTATGAAAGTAACCAAACATAAACCATTTTACCGAATACGACTGCGAGTACGGAGACGTCGGTAAAAAAAACGTGAATTTTATTATATAATGCAACATGAGAGAGCTAAATTATTCAATTTACAGCAAAATATAACAATAAAAGTTCAAAAACTCAACGGAATAATGAGAAAACGAAAAAGGGAGTACAACCACATGTACGGGTACTTCACCATTTTACAAGTACCAATGCTTTCTTAATTTAGTTTACTTATTTCAGTTAGTTAAAAATGTACTTGTGATTTGTTAATTTCCGAGAAAATTACCAGGGCGATTTTGCAAAGAGAACACTGGAGAACTGAACTTGTCTTGAAGAACGATAACACCATTGGGAAGCTCACCGTTACGGTGATGACATTCTAGAATTGATCTGAAGTCAAGTACTTCCGTTAAGTCCACTGGTAAGGGTTGTTTATTCCTGAGAGGAAACAAAATTGCAATTGAGAACAACGAAGTGAAAGAAAGAAAGAAAAAAAAAACTACATTTGGAAGAAATAAAATACTTTTTCTTCTTGGATGAAGCATTGTTATCGTAATAGAGCTTGTAGTTCTTCTCTGCTCTTCTAAAAGCCGTTGGCTCTGAATCTTCCCGGTTACTCTCCGTTCCGTACATTGGGAAATTAACCCGAACTGAAATTAGGGTTACAGACGCAAAGAAGATAAATATTAACTATAATTTTATTTCATGATAATTAAAAATAAAAAAATAATGATAAGTTGGAGTTCAAAAGCCAATAAAAGCCCTAGAACAATACTAAAAGGCAAGGGCATTAATGACATTTCAATTTGTTCCTTATCGAAAAATCTGTGTTTTAAGAGAGTACAAATCGGAAGAAGAGAAGAGAGAAAGAGACAGAAAAAAAACAATGGCGTGCAGGAGCATGCTTCGTTCAGCGATGATTATGGAACCGTTGCAATTTCAATTCCAATTCCAATTCAAACCCTTACTTTTTAATTTGAATCCGAACAAAAGAGGAGGATTTCGCTGCAGAACCGTTAAGGCTCGTCCCTTTCACCGTGGCAATGGAGTTCTCCGTTGCTCTCGTAACGATACACCGTCATCGTCTTTTCACGATGATCAAGGTCCTCCTCAAGAAGCTGTGTTGAAGGCCATTTCAGGTAATTCCATATTCGCATTTGATTTAATTTAATTTAATTAATTTTAAAAGGAGCTTCAAATAAATGCTAATAATGTTGTGTTTGATTGGTTAATGGTTGCAGAGGTATCTAAGACAGAAGGAAGGATTGGACAAACTACGAATATGGTTATTGGAGGAACTGTCACGGATGATTCTACTAATGAATGGGTTGCTTTGGACAAAAAGGTGTTCATTCATTATGCCTTTGTTTTGTTTTTTTAGCTTTATGTTTGTATATGCTTCTGTTTTTAACACTTGTGTCACACTTAACACATTTGTGTCTTTTTATCATCAAAATAAATAGTACCCGTGTTTTGTGTTAAATAGGTGAATACATATCCAACTGTTAGGGGCTTCACTGCAATAGGAACTGGTGGGGATGACTTCGTGCAAGCTATGGTTGTTGCGGTTGAATCTGTAATCCAACAGCCAATTCCCCAGGTATGTTTTATATATCAACACTTTTTTTGTTTAAGCATATCAATACTTTTTCGGAAATTTGGTCATTGGCACGTTGCACCTATTTATTTGGGGATGGGGTTGTTGATTTATGTAGTAATTGTTTTCTCTGCAACAACTGTTTTTTTTTAGCATATCAATACTTTTTCGGAAATTTGGACATTGGCACGTTGCACCTATTAATTTTGTGTCTAGTTTTTCTTCAATGTTACATGCTGTGTAACTTGGCTGTGTTTCGACGTTGATGTGATGCTTATCGCTGGATAACATAGTTTGTTTGCTTGATTTGTTAAATTAAAATAACTATTTGCTATGAATATTGACAGTGGATGATATGTCTATTACTCTATTACATGATATGTAACTAGTCAATGTCTTTACAGCTTACTTTAGAAGTCCAGTGTAGGCTGCAATTTTATTTGCATAGTTTAGCTGCCGTGGTGGTTCTAAGATTGCATTTTTATCATTGTATCTGCTAAATATTTTTGGCTTATAAGGTGGCTGAGTTGTTGCCAAGAATTGTATCAAATTATTAATAATAAACTGCAAACTATGTCAAGCTACCGTCAGGTTTACATATTATCATTGAGGTTAAAAACATAGAATGTATCTCTGAAAAGAGCTATTGAATTAACACTAGTCTAAATGGGACAATGGAGACAATCACGACTCAGGACCCTGCATTATGAAGGACGCTGATCACAGGATTTCACACTTTGAAAAACTTTTAAGCAGCTACCCATGGTTGCTAATATGAGCTGTAAATGGTTTCCAAAATCCCTTCTAGAAGTTGCTTATGAAAGTATATGCATATATTACTGTACTGTATCCATTTTTAAGGGATGCGGCAAAGTATGTGGATAATTTTGTATTGTCCTTATAATTTTTTTTTGAAAACTCGGTATCCGATTCAAGGACTGACTAATCCGAGGGGACCAATCCCACCGCCCGGGTGACTGATCCTTCCATAATGTACTCCTACCTACACGCACCGGCAAGTCGGACCGCCATGGACTCTCCCAACAGTCTTTAGCCTTCTCCCATCCCCAAGTTAGACATTTTAAGAGACGAGACAGTGATCGCAGCAGCTAGTTATACAGAAGACTCGTCGTCGGAAGAGTCCATGTCCCTTTAGCCAGTGGAGCTGATTCTAACCTCATCTTTTGCTTCTCCGCTTGCTCTGTAGATGGAACCTTCGTAGAGAGCCTGGCCAGTGCATCCAATCTGATGTCAGGCCAGTGTTCCTCCTAATTCCGTGAAGTCCCTGAAAATTATATGGCTTCTCTCTGTTACATGCATGCTCTCCTGTACATGCCTGCATATATGCATGCTCGTACACACATTGAGAGGCAAGAAGACTTATTTAGGTAACGAATAAACTAGTAAGCCAACATCAGTCAAAAGTTAGTACTTCGAAGGGTTTGGTTGTTATTTGTGACAGGATTACAAAATCTTGTTCTTAAAGTTTGGATGACAATTGATGATCTCTTATCCCAAAATATGAAAATTTTAGGCTAGCCTTTAATTGTATTTCAGAGTCCTTTCACCGAGTCCCATGTTTGGAATTTTGCACCGAATGGCCAACAGAAATGTCCTTTTTACCTGCTTTGTTCAGAAGAGTATGTATCATGACAGTTGTCAAGGCGGTTAAACATTAAAATTCATAATTTAGTCCTGGTGGGTGATGATAAAACTTAATTGCTCCGTAAAAGAACACCAACACACTAAGGATATGTAGAGTTGGACTGACTCTGAGTTCTTTACCAACTTATTGTTAATGACCGCATGAAATATGAGAGCATTGATTGAAAATTTAATGTGTTTTGAAGTATAATTTTTACCATGCACTGTGATTTCCTTTAAGTTGTTATAGGAAAAGTGTGAAATATTGCATGAACAATTCTCATCAGTATGTTACATCTACACTTATATTTGGTGATTCATGTCCATCTTTCAATAATGTTAACATAATGGTTACAGGGGAGTGTGAAGCACAAGTTATCAACAAGGGGCAAATATGTGTCCGTAAACATCGGGCCAGTCCAAGTTGTTTCCAGCGAACAGGTATTTCCGTCTTGTTCGCTTTTTTTCTTTTCCTCTCTCTGAAGTGATCCTCTTCTGCCTTTTCAGTTTTTTCTAATCATGGATTTATTCTTAAAATGAACATGAAATTCCGAATGTTATACAGTGTAAATTGTGACTTCATGCAAATGGTCATGGGTGAATATACCTTGATATTGAATTCTGTTGTATTTTCAGGTTCAAGCTGTATATAATGCTATGAGGAGGGATGACAGAATGAAATACTTTTTATAGTATGTTAGATTGTGTATAGGATGCGGTGTTTCCAATTGATATATTGACATGCCTGCTTTCTAGTAGTTAGGCTGATTTTGTTCTTTGATTAATCCACGATATCGTTATAATTCAGTGCAAATTGGATCTCTTCTGTATTTTATGAAGATGTGACTTAACTTAGTATGACTTGTTTCCAATAATTATTATATAATTATAGACATTATTTTATAGTGCATGTAAATGTAATTGAAAATCCTGAATCACTTAGCCGTAGATGTCCTGCTTGATTCCCGTAATTGCAGATTGGTTTGTTTTTTCTGACACAGCAGATTGGGTTAAATAAAAAATCTACTCATTAATGTCGTTTTTGAGTGTACCAAACAGTAGGAAAAAGAATGATACATGCTACCTTAATCCCTTATGTGGTAGTAGTAGTAATCTATCTTTTCTGTTCATGACACGAAAATGAAAATCCATTCTGGGGCATTAAGAAAATCCTGTGGTGAAGGATGTGTTCCAACTTTTAGTTGAAATCTCTTACTTTACTCTTCTGCGACGATTGGTATCTTGAACCAGCAACATTTGTTTGATTACTTTTTTTTCTTCTAGTTTTTTTCTCTCGTTTTTGAAGGAACTAAATTGTAACAACTAAAGAGCTCAAAAAAAGTATAAAGGGATAAAAACAGCACATAACTCAAACTAAAACATCAAAATTGTAATTTAACTTTTCTTCTTGTGAAGCTTTCGAAGAGACTTGCATACCGTCTTCCAATTAAATACCGTGGATGTGAACTGAATTTAGACCATAATGAAAGGTAGCATCCCACCACAGCAACCCTATAATGGAACATTATAAAAGTCCAGAACCAGGTGCCCGAATATTATGGGACTATGCTATCCCTGTCCCCTACGAATCCTCTATTATTCACTTCACAATGACTCAAGCTCATCTGACGTTGTTCTTCTGATCACCTGGATCAGGAACCTTCTTTCAAACTTCGGATCCTCACCGACTCAGAATATTTCATACTAGTCCAACGGCTTGTAACAGCTATCTGAGCTCGGCATTAACGGACATCGTCTGCATTTTCTATTACTACACAACGACTCTTTCGGCGCTTATATAAACAAATCTCCATGTTCCTATATAAACAAATCTCCATGTTCGCACAATATATGTCTTGTTTTTAACTTCTTTCATCCGCCTCAAGCTTATATTGATTTACATTCTTACACATCGGAGTGTTTGCATGTACACCTCATCTCCCCCCCACCCACCCCTTCGTCGCCATCTCCACCTACAATTTCGACTTCTATCACCATACATGAAACATACCTTCCATTGATCCACCACCCATGTCAGTTCCTTTATTTTCTTTCGGTAAACCATACATTTTGTTCATAACAAATATTGCATTTAAAATTGAAAATGACATTCGTTTAAAACAAAATGGTTTTGTTTAAGTGTCGTTCATTTTGAAATGGTGAAAGAATTTTACAATATCTTAGTTTAAATAAAATAAAATTGAGTAACCTGACGTTTTTTAGAAATTAATTTCAAATGAGGTTAAAAAAAATGAAATGACTGTTTCTCTTTCTCTTTTGTTTTAATAATTGAACACAAAAAACATGTATTGTGGTACGAGGTAGATTACATCATGACCATATGGTCCACAAAAGATTATTTTAAATGACTTATAATTGAAAGTTTTATTAGTCTTTTTTATAAATTTGTTACATTTATAAATAATCCCTTAGTTGAAGATAAACTTAAAATAAACCTCAATTTTTTTATATTATAATGTAGCACTAGTACACTAACTAAGTACCAAACAGATACTAACAAAGTGATGCCTAATTGAAAATAGATGTTTACCCAAAAAACAAATAGAGTGAATGTTAATTTGTACTACATACCTTTCTTAGTTTCCCAGCAACATCGAAAGCTCAAAATAGAAAAAGGAAAATAGATTATTCGCATGTGCCCCCATTCCTGTCGGTAAAAGGAAGGTGCACTAGCAATGGCTGCATCTACAATCTTCTATAAGTCGGTGATTCCCTCTGTCCCCAAATTTTGGAATTAACCAAACCTAATAATAAAAGTTAACAACTAGTATAGTATTGTAATGATACAAAGAAATGTAACGTTCATATCAATTATCAACCAATAAAGAAATGTAACCTAACTCTGTAACACATGGTACTTTGTTTCTTCTATCCGTGACATTATATGTGAAACAAAAAAACAAACAAAAAAATGATGATGAACAGTAACAATGATCACAACAAGTTTAACAGAAACGAGGAGAATCAGTGCCATTAAACGGTGCTATCTGAAAATGCCAAAGCCTTCCAACACCTTTAACCAAATTCTTCTTACAAAGAAACTCATCAGCATATAGCTTCTCAACCCTACGATCCACATCATGCAAAAACACATGCGTCACACCAGATCCCTTCCTATTCCTCGCCATAACAGCAGCGGAAAACACCGCCGCCATTCTCCCCGGCGCCTCCGCAAAATACCCTTTCGGCGCATCGATCATAATAAGATCCCACTCCGTATCGTAAACTTCATCAGGTAAATTCTCAAGGGCAAGCTTGCATGCTTTGTTTCCACGTAGAAAAGCTTTAGAAGGTGAACACATAGGTTCTTTGCGGTACGAAGAGATGAGTTTGTTGGCTTCACGAAGCTGTGTTCGATAACGAACGGTGTGGGCCCGAAGGCCCGGTGCATCTTTAAGAACGGTTTGAACCCATTTAGGATCTTCTTCAAGGAATAATGTGTTACCACCTGGGTTAAACGAAGCCCACATGAGAGAATCATGGCCAAGTCCGAAGACAAGAAAGTTGCATGGTCGATCGTAGGTTTTTAAGACATCGAAACTGATCTTGATCTCTGAGACCGATTGTTGAGGAACAACACGTGATGTGGCGTAGTGAAGAACTGCTCTTAGTTGGATCGGGGAGGGATTGTTGTCGTCGTTTGATCGGGCTCGGATCGCGGAGGAGATTGGACAATGTAGTGATGAGGATGTACCGATGGTTGTGATCGCTGTGGCTATGAATAATGCAGCGACTATTAAACCAATTGTTGTTAATCCTATGAATAGCTTTTTTTGTTGGAGAGGATAATAATAACGGTTCTTCATTTTTTGTTGTTAATGTAATGTGGTTGTGTTGTTGTGTCTGTGTGGCATGTTATGATATTTTGTTGGGTTGGTATAGGGACTGAAGAATTACTTGTTGGCTTGAAAGGTAAGGGAAGAGGATGAAGGTGGTTTGATTTTGTCAAATGATGGATATGGGAATGAGAGAAATTGGCAGGGCAACGAGTGAGAGGGAGAAGGTTCAATGACAATGACAATGACAAAGTGAGGATGCAATGTGAGAGATTATTTTTTAAGCAATTGGTTTTAAGGGAATTTTAGAATTGAATATCCAAATTGATGGGGTCGGTGGGGATGGATGGGGATTAGGGTGAGAATAGGCAAGCTCAGCAAAATTATGAAACTTTTAAGTTTGACCTTTTAAAATTGATATGAAGTCTATTACAAACTTTTTTTTATGCTTGACTCTAACATTTTGTTATTTAAAAATTTATTTCATATAAATATTTTTAAATAAAGTATATGATTTGTGTTTAAATTGATTAACGAATTAATAAATATTTTTTTCATATTTGGCATAGATTTTTAGAGAATTTGACTATATTATATCATATATCAATTTTATATTATAAAATAATACAATAAATATGTAAATAATTAATGTATACTAATAAGTTTAAATTAGTGAAAAATTTAGCTAATTTATAATTAAATTCAAAGTATAAAATAGAATATAATAATAAATAATAGGCTAAAATTCATTTTTTTTTCACTCAATTTTAAAAAACTAACGATTTTGGCCCCTATTTTAAAAAATTCACTTTTAGCACCATATCTTTCGCCCCCTTGCAAAATTGTGACTTTCTCTGATTTTTGACTTCGTCAAAGATAATGTGGCACACTTTTTTTAAAAATAAATTGAAAAATAGCAACTAAGTTAACTCACGTTAAAAAATGCCGAACGCAAATTACCTCGTGCTGAATTAAAGGAATGACTAATTTTCAAAAGGAGAAGAGCAATTTTCAAACTTTAAAACATTAGACATATGAACCATCTCTCTCTCTTTTTTTTTTTTTTAAGTTTAAATACCACTTTTGTTCCTTTTAATTTGACAGAATTCCCAAGTTAGTCCTTTAGGTTTTGAAAGTTTCAATTAGGTCCTTTTAGTTTGACAGAATTCCCAAGTTAACCTTTAAGTTTCAAAAGTTTCAAATAGGTCATTTTAGTTGATAAACTATTTCATCGTCACCCTTTCAAAAGTTTCAAATAGGTCCTTTTAGTTTGAAACTTTTAAAACTTAAAGGACTAATTTTGGAATTATGTCAAACTAAAAGGACCTATTGGAAACTTTTGAAACTTAAAGGACTAACTTGGGAATTCTGTCAAACTAAAAGGACCTAATTAAAACTTACAAAACTTAAAAGGATTAACTTGAGAATTCTATCAAACTAAAAGGACCAAAAGTGGTATTTGACCTTTTTTTAATATTTAAACTATTCTTTTTTTTTTCGTGAGGCTAACTACTCATGCTTGATCCGTATGAAGCCCATGCTTGAGAGTGAGGATAGTTTGGCTTACCGGTAATATGGGCTTTACTCTTCCACCATATATACTTCTCACACGCCCTAGAATTTTTACAAAAATACCCGGGGGATTTCGGATTCTAAAATCCAAACACATTCAAACTAAGTTCGGGTTTTATAATCCGAAATATGCTTATGTATAATCAACAATCAGAATTTCTCCCATTTCAGCAGTTTTGAATTTTGCTTTTAAAAACAATCAAAAAACAAAGTAAAAAATGATTAAAAAAAACTATCATATAAAATCATAAAAATATAAAAATACCACCCAAAAAATTCTAAAAATCAAATAAAACTAATGCAAATTTTTACAGATTTTTCCAAGAATATGAAAAATTTAAAATCTGTCTAAACGATGGAATTTTGGATTTTGAGGGTCGGAGTCCCATAAGAAATTCCTTCTAAGGATTTCTTGATCCTTGATTTTTTTCTTCTGATTTTTTGAGGAAGTTTCAGAGCAATCTTATCAAGTATCCCGAAAATCGAATTTTTAACTAAGAACAGCTAACAATGACCTAAAACATAATGATGAGAGTTAAGAAGATTAATATTGTCCTTAAACTGGTTATCCATGTTACAAACAAACTCAAAATTTGTGCTGATACAATTCAGATTATATATCCGAATTGTTTTTCCCCTGAAAAATGGTGTTTAAGGGGAGTTCAAATCTATAATCCAAAAAAAAGTGAGGAACACACCTTATTTTTTGAGATTTTCATATTATAAAATCTGAATTAATGAAAAAACTCATTTTCTTTCACACCATAACAAAGAAAAAACTCATTTTGGATTCTAAATTTCAAAATAATATAAGTTATAGGGCACGTGAGAAGATAAAAGGGTGACAAAAGTAAATCCTTCGACATAATCAGCTTCTATGTCTATGTGGTGAGCATGCACCGGCCAACTTTGAGAAACCAAATCCTTCAAAGATTGGACCGTGTACAAGAGAACCCATAATACTCTCGCTATAGCATTAAGTACCAAGATGCACAACAGCTTTAGAATTGTATTCCTACTAAAAAAAAAAAAAAAAAAAAAAACTTTAGAATTACATGAAACAATAAGCTTCATAATGCCTTTACTCCACGCTATATTAACTGTTGAGAGCAAACCCACAAAATTCACCATTGGGTGCTAAAGGATTCAAGATTCTTAATAAACCCAAAGACGCAACCACCATGATCCTCTTCGATAATACACATCGCTCGTAGGAAATTGTATCCGAGTGAATAGACAATTACCCTTTTGAAAATGTAACTTTCGTTAAAAAAAAATTTGAATTTTGCAAAACTTCAACCTCCGAAATTGTTAAACGTTAGTCAATTTGCACCCTTCGTCAAATTTCTCTGATAGTCAGCATGATGTGGCATTTGATTGTCTACGTGGCACTGTCACATGTCTGATGTGTCATGTCACGTCGCAGGAGGTAAAAAAATTCACTTTTTGAATATTTTTTTACAATTATGACCAAATATCCCCTCTAAAATTTTACACTTATGTGCAAAATGCCTCATGAAATTGATAATAATCAAGCAAATTGGTTCCTATAAAAAAAAATAAAAATTCTGCTCCCTATGACATGCATCAATAGTGAATCCTCATTTCTACCCTATGAGCAGGCACGGATCTAATGTGGGGGCAATGAGGTCAAGCGACCACACTTGCCTCCACATGTGTATTGTATTTTTAACTTAAAATTTAATTTATCTAGTTTGACTCCTCTTTATATAGTATTATTGTCTTCATATAATCTACTTATTACACTACAAAAAATTACAAAATTAAGAAGGATCATAATGAGTGTTCTAAGAGCATTAATTAATAAATCAAAAGAAGTGGTTTTTTTTAATAAAAAGCTGTTATAATTATTATATCGATACAAATAACGCTTATTTTTAAGATAACATTTTCTTTTATAAATCTTTAACCAATTATCTCAGAGCATATCGTTGGCAAGACCATAAAACTACCATTATAATATAGACTATTTTTATATTTTTTGAAAAAGGTTGTGACTGACGCTACGTTTGTGGTAAAAAAAATAATTAATTATGGATATATTTTTTATACTCCGCTAGAAATGGACAAATATTTTTAAAAAGTCAACATTTTAGGGCAATTATAAATATAACTTGTATAATTTTCGCACGCTTACGCGTTTATAAAATTTTATATAAACTTTTATGATATAACTTAACCCCACTAATCAAAATTTCTAGATCTGTCACTGCCTATGAGCTCAAAATCAGTGGCGAAGCCAGGAATTTTATAGAGTCCGGGCAAAATTTTATCGCAAATTCACTTGTGACATAATATATAAACAGTCGTAAATTGAAATAAAAGAGGTTCCTCATTTTGTCAACAAAAGTACAATTTAAAATATGGTTAATTATTGAAATGGACCCTGTAATATACGTGAAGTCTGAAAATTGACCTTGTAGTTAAATAACACATATTATGACCCTGTAATTCGAGACTTTTATTATTTATAACCCTGTAATATACACGAAGTCCAAAAAAGCAACCAAAAGATTGAATTTTTCATGATTTCTTAGAGGCGTGTTGAGAACGTTAAAATATTGCTTTACACAAAAAATTATAAATTTTCGACAAACGACAAACTAATTATGAATTTTTACAGTGTCAAAAACTCAAAAAATAAAACAACAAAAACCTCGACCTATAAATCGAATTACGAGTTCATTATTTGCATAAACATCTATAAAAAAACATAAAAAGAATCTGTAAAGTTTCATAGCATTTCGAAATCGTTTAAATTTATTTTGATTTTTCAACCAAAACGTGCAAAATCGAAATTTTCTCCCGAGTAAGCATTACTCACAGGTCAAATTTAGTTCCCTAATTTTGTACGCATGCCTAGAACATGATAAGAACTTTCACAATGAAATTTTATAGTTTTTAAACGAGATACAAATTAATTATAATTTTTTTAAGAAATTCATAATTATGGGGGAATAAAAATTCATAATTAATTTGTCCTTAGTCGAAAAAAATAATTTTTTTGTGTAAACCTATATATTAACGTGTTAATCATGTATGGAAAAAATTGTGAAAAAATTCAACATCTAGGTCACATTTTTAGACTACGCGTATATTATAGGGTGGTCAAAAATAAGAAGAAACTCAAATCACAATGCTAGAATATATGTTTTGCGTTTTATAGGGTCATTTTTCATACATAGTGTATATTGCAGGATCAATTTGAATAATTAATCCTTTAAAATAAGAGAGATGAACTTGCCAATAGTGTGCTAAATAAAATTAAGAGGTAAATATTTTTCCAAGTCCTCTTTGCATGTGAGAATTTTTTCAGACTTTAGACTAAATTTTTCTTTTTTAAGCGAGTTAATGGATTATTGGGTTGTGTCATATATAAAGAAAGTAGAAGTCGAGCCCGAGCAAGTGCCTGGAGTCGTCGGGTAGTGGAACCGCCCATGGTTGAAATGGTTATAAAGATAAAGGTTATGCTAGAAGTAGAAATACACTAGTAAAAGTTTTAGAGGATAGTTTTGGAGGGTTAGGTCTATATTTTAATATGTATTTAAGATTTAAAATAAAAAATAAAAGAATACCATAATATAAGATCATATAACAACCCAATCACTTCTCATTCTTTTTTCATAAGCATTTTATAGCTTGCTTAATTTAGAAAAGAAAAACAAGTCATTCCCTCCAAAATCACCCTCCCAAACAAACACCAACTCCCATAAGGTATTAAAGTTTAAAGTATTAAAGCTAACTGTTAATTATTTGCCTTTAATATCTTTTAAATCAAGGATAAGGAAAAAATATATAAACTTTCTAGTTCCGGAGGTATTTTGTACATAAATACAAAATTTCACGGGGGGTATTTGCTCATGGCTATAAAAAAACCAAATTTTTTTGTTCAAAAAAAATTGGAAAAAAATTTATCACATGTGACGTGACATAACTTGTTGGCAGATGGTACTTTCAATTTTACCTTAAAAGATATTTATTGTAACTTGCTCCATTTGAAAAATAAAGGGAAGAGTCACATTCGTCTAAATTCGTGTGAAAGGCTCTCGTAACATTAAGCATTATTCTACGGTAATATTAATTTTTAATAAACGAGTTTTTCTATCAAGTATAAAGTTAAAAGTAGCAAGTTTAACTTGAAACTTGTGCACTTTATATTAAAATATAATTCTGTATTAAATAATCGTTGCTTTCGTTAAAAACTTACCATTTTTAGTTGTCTTAATGTATGCAATATTGCGTAAGATAGACAAACCTTAAATGAATTACAGCATCCGGTCGCTATAGTATTTTGCATCGATCCTGTTATTTTACTATGTTTTTATAATATTACTATTAATTAAAAAAACACAGTTTGCAATTTGGACATCTAAAAACTGATTTAAATTAAACAACTTTAAATTGGATTAGATCGTTTTTAAAATTAGTCATTCAAAACCAAAGTGCATGTAATTTAAACTTTAGATCGGATGAATTTTTGTCTCAAAATTGATCTAAACCCCATCATAAACACTCCTAATTAAAACAATGAATGATTCGGTTTGAGACGTTATGGGTGCATATAAAACAAGAGAATTTTTAAGTGTTCATCGACAATCTTTTGGTTACACCAAATTTATTTCAATCTTCAAATTACCCCTCTCATATTTTATATTTTTATTTCAACATTTTTCACAATTACTGTAAAGATAATTTTTACGGTTAATTGAAAAGATGTCTTTTAGATACATATTTAATAAGTTGTGTAAATGATACTCCTTTCTTGTGTGAGAAATTTGAATTACATTTTACTTCTTTTTATGTTAAAATATGATAGTGTGATATATTTTTAAAGAAAATCACCAAATTTATAAGTGGATGTCCATTTATTCATTGAGTTACTGGACCATATTACTAGCCACTTGTAATATTCATAATACTTTGAAATTAGTTTCTACATTCCTTTTGTTCAATTCCGCATATATAGAAGCTCCTTAGTTAATCAAGAGTTTTGTAAAAAAATTGTTGTCCCTTTTTTTCTTTTAAAGAGAAGTAAAGAAGAATTTCTTTTTGGCCAAACAAACTCTTATAAGTTAGTAGGTACGGAGTTACTAAAAAATAATTCAAAAAGAAGTTTGTATTGAAACATAATTATGCTTTTAAGATATTTATTACATGATTTTTATTTTTGAAAGAAAAAATTTAAATATTAAATTTTGTGGAGTATTTGATTTTTTTTAACATATACACCTAAGAGTACAAATTAACATTTTTCATTTAATCATTCTTTTTTTTTTTTACTTATTAACAAGTGTCATAACAAGATTTGTTATCATGACTCTTATCTATACTCTTACAATTTAGATGAGTATATTTCATTAGTTACAAGGATATTACTCTCTGTACTCAATTTGGTGATTGTACCAAAACAATATTGGTGATGATCATCCGGACAAAAAAATTCAAAGAATATTATTATTTGTCTCAAAATATGCCACATTTGCATTTTTATCTTAAAATAAATGTCATTTTAGAATATCAATAACATATTTATTATTTTTCATTAATATTCTCTTATTTATTGAATTTCACTTCACCTTACTTACTTATTAAGAACAATTAATAAAATTATTTTAATAAATAGTATTATTAAAATCAGTTCAACCAATCATTTCTTTATAAATGACGCATAATCCAAATGTGACATATGAACAAAACTTTTGTGTATTTTCTTGGATAATTTTCGGATGATTATTAGCTAAATTATCCATGATTTCTCAAAATCCATACTTATCTCAAAGTATATTATGGAAAAAAGATGCATTTTTAATTAATAACCATGTGAATAACACATAAGAAAATGGACTTAAATTTTGTTTGTGACATTTAATCATAGACCGAAGGAGTAAAGGTTTAAAACACCAAAAATTATGCAAAGAGTATCGATGGTTTTAAGATGATAACAAAATTAATACATGTATGGTTTTTAAAGGGATGTAGATTAAATATTATTCCATCAATTAATACATGTATGGTTTTTAAAGTGATGTAGATGAAATATCATTCCAACAACAATGACTAAAAATAAAATAATTGACCTTGTCTTCGCACCCTACTCCAAACAACGTCCTCTTAATTTAACTCCAACTGTCACCTCCTATCTCCTCAGCCATTTATTATCGCCTGCCTACCCCTATAAAGGTTAGCATCCGGTACTTTTTTTAAGATTTGACTGAGTGTTATAGCAAGAAGTGTGGATTTAGAGTTCGAACGCTTACAAAATATTATCCCAAGAATAAGTGTGGATTTAGAGTTTGAACTCTTACTTTATACTTATTTTGTCTTAAAACAATTTAGTTATTTATAAAAAAAATGTATCCTAATAATGATTATTTTTTTCTAATTATAACATTAATTAATATTAATTTTATCACTCTTAACTTAATACACCTTACTTTGTATTTATGATGATGAAAAATGCATCAATATTTGACAAAATATTGAAGACTATTTCCTCTCTCTTTCACTTTACATATTTTTCTTAATATTTGTGAAACGAACAAAAAACTCAGTTACTATGAAACATAGAGAGTATATTACAATGTATTGTCCCTATCAAGTAAGTTATTCTCTTCGACTAATATATATTCAATATATTCATCATTATAAATCAAGCATTCTGAAAATGTTAAATATTTGTTTTTATTATTTATGAAAATGCATTCTTTCAAGTTTTTCTTTCATATTTTCTCTATTAATTATAAATAGTTTTAGTTGAGTTTTCCATATGCTTGTTAGTATTTAAAAATGAACATAAATTTTAAAAAACAAAAAACAAAAATATTTTCAAAATGTAAACGAGGCCTTAATATTCCATCGTTTGATTTATTTATTTATGGCTAAGTAGTTTATCAATTGAGTAAAATTCACGAGACAATCTATTTTATTTTTAAATACTACTCCCACTCTCTCGTATTATGTTATGTATTTTATATGTGTACACCAATTTAAAAAAACTAATGAAGAAATTGATTAATGAATATATTCAATTATAAAAATAAATAAAATCATTTCATAGATTCATGAAACAACTAATGTATCTGATCTATAATATAGATCAACTACATAAGTTATTCAAGACACTTCTTGTTGAACTAGAAACATTGCACTAAGTGAAGAAGTTAGATACGCAACATTTTAACATTTCCACCGCCTTAGCAAAACAAACAGCTCTGATCCCATTTCTCTTCCCCTATCATCCAAACCGTGTACACAAGATGTAACCTTCATGGTGGTGGTGCGACGCCATTTGGCCGTACCAACGTTGTTTTGTCGCCGTCGTTGTGCCTCTCGTCGGCGTTTCCTGTAGGTTTTTTTTGTGCCTTTTCTCTTCCGGCGGTCGATCATCCCTCCGCTTCCTCATCAGTTCTCCGTCGACACTTTCGCTGCCGCTCTACTGTTAGGTTTGTGTTGGTTTGTTTTGGTTTTGGTGGTTTGCGCTTTCAATCTACTGGTTTGTTGTAGATCAACCGTTTGGGTTGTGTTTCGGAGGTTCCGTTCCAGATTCGTCGACTCCTCCACACCGGAGAATGGGTTCTATCTTCTATTTTGTTTTGTTGTTTGTTGTTTGTGTTTATGTTGCTGTCTTTTTTCCCTTTCCGTATTTCTTTTGTTTCTGTGTTTTGTTGTTCTGAGCTGAGATTGGTGGGTGCAGATTTGACCTTTTGCTTTGGTTTCATAAACCCGAAAGGGTCTGGTTCCGTTAAACCTGAAAGGGTGTGTTTGGTTACTAACGTATTGGACTCATCCCATGATACGAGTTCTAACGCGTTGGATTGTAACTTGTTGTGTTTGGTGGCATGTACGCTTGACTCTCTGATGATTCCAGATATGTTGAGATCTTCGGGCTTCAAGGCAAATTGTCCGCTTACACTCTGGTTCGTCGTGCTCGAAATAACTTTATGCTTGCTGCTTGTGCAGGGAGTTGTTGGCACTTGAATTTGTTACCGTGTTGGCGGTCAATCCATTTGCTAAAACTAAATCCTAATTGTTCTTGATGAATGTTCACTTTTCATATTTTTTTTGTAATCTGGTTTCGTCCCCGTACGCGGGTTCGCTGGGTTATGCTCATGATTAGTGAATTTTTGTTAGGATATTTTAGGACTGATTCACTTGGTCTGATTTATAACGATGTATCCCCATTTTGGGTTTTACCTGGGTTAGGTTTTATGTCCCCACCGCCCCCAGTCTCTGTATCTCTTTCTTTTTTAATATATTTTTCTTTTTGGCTTAAAAAAAAAAAAAACAAGACACTTCTTGTATTTTTTTAGTTGTGTTATTTGAACAACCATTTTTAAGATAATTTACGGGACAACCATAAATTTTCAAAGAAAAATATGCATTGACACAAAAACCAAAACAATAAAGAGATAAAGTAAAAACATAATATAAATATAAGAGAAAAAATCGTTTTAAAAATTTTAACAAAATAATTATACGAATATCATTTCTGTTTTAAATCCAACACCCAAAGTAATATAGCATTGAAAAACAAAGGAAAAAACAGCATGGGGAGGAAAGAACTGAAATCCATAAAAGTAAATTGGCCGAACTTAAATCTATACGTTGTAGTATCACGTGTTACATCAAAGGATGACATGAAGATATTATTGACTGATGACAATGGAGATTGCATTGACACAACTTCAAATGTAGTATATTTTATTTTTTTGAATTTGCAAATATTATTAGGCTAGGTTAGCACAAGATGCACTATACCTGCCAAAGAGGAAAAAGAGTACAAGACTGCAAGAGAGGGCCAAAGTAATATAGACACCCAACACCAAATAAGCTCACTAAAAAACCTCCTACTTCCTGATTCAAAACAAAACAGAAAGACAAATACAAACAATGCTCAAAAGCAACACCTACAAACTGGGTAGCCTCTAAAACAAATCACCAAAAGAACAAAAAACAAGCCACCAGAAAAGGCCCCTTCTGCCCAAACCACAAAGCCAAAAACAGACAGCCAAACCTGCACACGCCACGCCACACCTGCAACACCCAAACACAATAGAAACTTGCTCAAAACCACACTCGGCTCTCTGCAAACCTGCAACCACAACTGATAGCATTGCTGCGCAGAAGCAGCCCCTGCTAGCAGCACTGCAGAGGCCGCCCAGACCCACCTCCAAAGACCAGCAACATCACTCAAAAACCAATCGAACACAAAACTAACAAACAAGGCACATATAAAGAGATATTCCAAAATGTTTGAACATCTGCCATATTTCCTTAAATTATTTCTATTATGTATTGTTTTTTTTCTTCTATATAATCGATCGTGTTGCAATGTTAGACCTTCTCAACTATTCACCGTACGGGTAAATGTTCTAGTCTTTTTCAACGGTTAAAAACTTAAAATCCTCCCTAAAATTAGGCTTCCTTGTACCTTATACCTGTCTCTTCATTATTGTTTTTATTGCACCCTTGCAGTTAGGACTTAGGACACCAAAATGTAATATTGTTATTGTTCCAAAGCACTTGATAGAGTATTTACATTTTTTTAGGAGAATGCATCTACAGCAGAGGAACTTCTCTAGCGGAAAACTCTACAGTTTTCTATTGTGCCGACATCCAAACCTTTAATTATACTCTCTCTTTTCATAACATTAAAAACACATTCTCTCACTTTGATAATGGACAGTAAAGATCACACTTGAGAAGAAAAATACTAGAGACAATCTTTTTTTTGAGTATTTCATTGGATTTTTTTTTTTAAAACGATCATGCTAACTTGTGTCATAAGGACACGTGTTAAACAATCCAAAAGTAAAACTTTAAATTTTATGCTTTCAATTAATCAAAAGTAAAAAAAATTAAATTCAAATGTATTGATTACAACAAATTTTTTATACTTTTGACTCATTAACATGTGTCTTAAAGACACAAATTAGTATTTCTCTTCTTTAAACTGAACCAACCCAATAGAAAAACCGTAAACTGAACCAACCTAAGTTGAAACTGTAAAAACCACATTTGATTCAGATGTATGTGGATCATTTGTTGACTCAACCATATGGTTTAGTTTAGTTTGTGGTTTTAATGTTATCAATCGAACTAAACTGATCCAAACTGCAACATAAGATAAACTCTAATTAAACTTTTGCCACCCAACCTAATACTCATAGAATTCAATGTAAAATTTTATAGAATGAAATGTTTTTCATTTTTTTTTACTAAGACATGTTTTTCTCTAATTTAATTATACTTATACTTTTGTGTGTATGTTTATGTTAAATATATCTTGAATCATAGAAATTCAATGATAGTTTTAAAAAATGATAAAGGCTTAGTCTTTTGTATTTCTCGTTGAAGAGGGATGCTTTTTGGTCCATGTTTTAAATTTGGTCCATATTGACAGAAATGTTTTTGGATGAAAATAAAATTGTAGTGTTGGATCAAATTTGAAACATTATTGAAAATAAGTTGTTTTTAACTTTTTAACTTGATTTTAATGTTAAAAACAAAAAATTGTATTGTTTTGCAAAAAAAACCGCAAAAACTGACCCACCTCAAACCACATGATATTTTATCATGTGGTTTGGTTGACTTGGCCTCAAAATCGAATCAAACCGCACCGTAAACACCCCCTAAATATAAATAAGTGTGTGAGCTAGCTGATAATGTGGAATGTGGATGAACGTAGCTTCCATAAACATTTTATTTTAAATTAAAACTCATTATAATTATTTTTTCATTTACTACATACCAGACTCTTCGCTTTACTCCATCTTCACTTCACATTCTTCACAATTCACAAACAAATAGTAGTTCATTTTGATCGACACTCTTTCAAAACTTGTCTCATTACTTTCGTTGCAAGCTACCTCTGCGAGGTTGACATCACTTTATTGCTGTGGATGACACTGTTCAAAGGTTTCTCTTTTGGGAGTCTTTCTATTTAATGTAGCAACAGAAAAGGAAAGGATTCAACTCACTCACTTTCTTACTTGCGTGTTGCAATTGTGGTTTCTAATTTTGATCGACGTTGACATTTTTTAGACATGCATGTGAAAATAAATTGTGATGATAATAAATTAATGATTGTGCCCTGCCACTAAATATTGCATTTTGCTGACGAGTATTGGGTAGAGACGATTGTAAGAATTGCTTCATTATTTTTTCTTCATATAATTTACTATAAAAGTAATTCAGAGTATAATTTACTATAGTTTAGAGGAATCATTTTCATGAATGATGTAGTTGTTTTGTTTCTAATATATGCTATATTTTATGAGAAATGTTAACAAGTGCCTTTATGACATTTGATAAGGAGTTTAAAATGGAAACTTTATCTTGAAATTTGTGTGTTCAACACATTGAAACATTAAAAAGTAGCTTTGTCTTGTTAACAACAAGGACATTTGTTAACAAGACCCATATTTTATTGATGATTGTAAACTAAAAAACTTAATCTTTGATGGTTGTAGACAACGAAATATAAAGGATAAAATCTTTATTACAAATTTTGGATTCTTCATTAGTTAATTTCATTTGTTTATGCATTTAGGATGACAACTTTCTTGGTGCAGAGTATCAACTGCAATTTAAAGGCCAAACATTGCCTAGTCGATGATCATGACTTTTGAAGAGTGCCATTTACTTGAGAGGTAGGTGTTTTTAGCCTCTTTCTGATCGACAACGGATTTAAGAGAGTGCGGTGCTCCCATGCTATAAAGTTTTGAGAAATGATATTTGTACAACCATTTTGTGATAACTTTTTGACAACTCTCTCTTTCATACTGACATTATGTTTTTATTCTCTCTCTTTGTTTTTCTCTCTTCATTGTTTTTGACCAATAGAAAGAGAGGAAAAAGAAGTTGTCATGATAGTTGTCAAAAATGATTGTTCAAATATCACTACTCTAAAGTTTTATAATTTCGGGTGTGATGCGACTGCAATGTTGGTGGCATTTAAAGAGTGAAAAATAAAGGATCTTCCAATATAAGGTTGTATAAGAGGGAGGTTTTCCGAAGCCACAAAGAAGTGCAAATGTATGTGGGACAAGATGACATCTGGGATAAGAAAAGTAGTAAAGGAGATTTTGAAAGAATAAAGAGGGTAAGTGTAAAAATCTTGGTGGTGGAAACTAAAGTCCCTAAAATAAAAGTTAGGATAAAAAGCTTTAAGGTTTGGTCTAGGTGTAAAAATGTTGAAACTTTGAAAAAATATAAGGAAGCTAAGAAAGAGATCAAGAAGACTGTGGATGAAGTAAAAACCAAAGCTTTTGACGGGTTATATCAATCCTTAGGAACTAAAGGAGGGAAAGAAATCTATACATAGGCTTGCTAAGGGGTGAGAAAGTAAGACAAAAGACTTGGACCAAGTGAAAATGTATAAAGGATAAAGAAGAAAAAGTTTTGGTTCAGGAAAGGGGTATAAAAGTCCAAACATGGTTTTAACAACCTATTTAACGAAGAATGTGAAATTCTACATACTCTAATAGGCTAGATATAATAGAGAATGACCAAAATTATAACTATTATTGTTGGATTCAAGAACAAGATGTAAACGAAACGTTGAAAATGATGGATAATGTAGGGCGATTTGGTCGGACAATATGCCTATTCAGTTATGAAAAAGTGTTGGAGATAGCGGGGGGATATATTAGGTGAGTCAAAAATCTATTTAACTAGATTATGAGGTGAAAGAAATTGACAAAAGAGTGGATAAGAAGCAATTTAATCCTGATTTATAAGAAAAAATAAGATAAACAAAATTGCGGAAATTACAGGAGGATTAATAAATATGGTATAACAAAGGATGACCGAAATTATAACTGATATCGTTAGATTCAAGAACAAGATATAAACAAAGTGTTGAAAATGATGGATAATATAGGGCGATTTGGCCGGACAATATGTCTATTCAATTAAAAAAAGTGTTGGAGATAGAGGGAAGATTAGGTGAGTCAAAAATCTATTTAACTAGATTATGAGGTGAAAGAAATTGCCAGAGGAGTGGAGAAAAGGCAATTTAATCTTGATTTATAAGAAAAAAGAAGATAAACAAAATTGCATAAACTATAAGGGATTAATAAATATGGTGTTTTTTTTTCCGGTGAGCTTAGCTCAGTTTGGATGGACGATACATAATATATGCAAGGTTCAAACCCCGGCCACCACAAAAAAAAATTATGGTATATTTTTCCACAACTATTTTTTTAAGGAAAATCTACCACTTACTAGTATGATTTTGTGTTTTAAAATAATCTGGTAATAACTAAGTGTTTTAAGATGTAATTAACTTTAGTGATTAGCTTTGAAAAGAAAATTGGTCATTTGATGCTTCCTCACTCATTTCTCAACATGATGGGATATTCCCTCGTGCTAATTTACGGGTTTCTGATCTTATGCTTCACGAATATAAGAAATGGAATGTTCCACTTAGTTTTTCTATCGTTGAGCAGATGTTTCCAATAGCAATGACCTTTGATGGATCGTGTGAAAGTCAAAATTGATGCTTCTTTTTCTTCTCTTGATAACAAAGTAGGCTTATGCATTAAAATAGAGGAGACTAATGCTTTTACGCTACTTACAGTTACTGAATGGTTTACACCAAAATAAATATGTGGTGCACATTGGCGAAACCCTTGGTTTCCATTCGGCTCTTAAATGTGTTCATGAGTTGAACTTGGGTTGGATGATTTTGAGCTTGATTATGGCGGTATATAGTTTTCTCTGGTCAAAATGTGTTATTACAGTTTTGTTATATTATTGCTCATTGTAAATTTATTTTCCCGCATTTTTGTAGAAACACTGGTGTTAAGTTTGTATAGATACAAACATATGGGTTGCCTATAATCTAACTAAGGCGGTCACATTTACAACTAGTCTCCAGATATTGGTTGAAATATAATTTATTGTATTCCACAAGTTTGGTACAAAAAACATTAAAAAAAAGTCTGGAGGCACTTGTTAGCAATCCTAACGAGTGCATTGATTGATTACTCTATAAGAATCCAAAATTTAGAATTTATTTTTTTTAAAAGTCAACTATTACAGTTTTCAGTGCATTGATTACATGAGTTTTATAAAAATTTATTTTTTTAAGTCTCTTAAAGAGTGTGCTCCAGAGGCACTCGTTAGCATTTCACATGTCTTGTTAACGAGTGTCCCGGACAGAAGGATTCTAAATTTAGAAATTATTGTTTTAAAAAATCAACTATTACAATTTCCAATGCATTGATTACATGAATTTTAAGAATCCGAAATTTAAAAATTATTCTTCATAAAGAGTGTCGAGAGACATTCGGTAGAAAAACTTGGTGATATTAATAACTGTCTGATCAGAAGTTAAATCAGGATCGTTCAATCTTAATCAAACGTTCATGAATTTTGCTTATTGAACGGGTCCCATTAGTAGTTATATAGTAGCTGCTAGCTAGCAAGTATTTAGTTGTAGGCAATTTATTATTGTTGAGTGGTCAAATAAAATAAGGACGTTTAGCTACCGTGGAGTGCCTTAATAAAGAGATCCATCATCTCTCCTCAATCTCATCATTAAATAGGAAACGAGACCACACTATTGCATTTACTCATCATCCTTTCCTCACCTGTACTTCCTATTCCCTCCTTCTTCTTGAGACTTGATCTAACCCTAACCTTACTTACAACCATATATTTATAACAGTACGTTCTTCACAAAACCTACAATTCACTCAACCACAGCATCTGCTAAACCAGCTAGCTAGAAAGATGAAGAACCAACAACATCAAATGTTCATGTGTCTGTATGTTTTGGCTCTCATCATAGGTGGCTGTAATGGAGCTGAAGATTTGGCTTCAAAGTGTGGAACAGTAGTTCAAAAAGTGATTCCATGTTTGGAATTTGCTACTGGGAAAGCACCTACACCAAAGAAGGAATGTTGTGATGCTGCCAACAGTATCAAGGCAACGGATCCAGAGTGTTTGTGCTATATCATTCAACAGACTCATAAGGGTAGCCCTGAAAGCAAGAGCATGGGTATTCAGGAAGATAAGCTTCTTCAACTCCCTACTGTTTGTCACGTCAACGGCGCCAACATTTCCGATTGTCCAAGTAAGTTTAATTTTCCTTTTTTTTATCGTTAATTGCTATAAGTCTACAACTGATCTAATTCTTCTTGATAAATTAATATCATATATGATATCATAGCTAGCATGTACTTCCTATTCTCCGTCTCGCACAATAACGGTCACAATTTACATTTTAATGCACATACTATTACATAAAACTATGATAGGTCATTATTGTTGCAAATATTTGAAGTGTTTTAGACTTATATCACAATTTTAGGTTAAATTTGTCCGACAACAAACGAATATGATAGCCAGTGCTCTAACTAAGTCGGTCATTTATAGTGGTCGGGTTTATGATTTTGATTTATTAAAAAAAATGATAAATGAAAGAAAAGAATAATACTCCATCAATTTCTAAATAATAGTCGTTTAAGGTTTATACACGGTTTTAAAGAAATGATTAATTATGTTGATTTTGATGATAAAATTAATATCATTTATTAAAACACTCTTATTAATTGTAGTTAGTGGAGTAGTTAAGTTGAATGAAATTCAATAAATAAAGATATAATAATGAAAAATAATAATAAATGCTGCATTGAAATTTTAAAGTGACAATTATTTTAAGGAAAAAAATAATTGGTAAAGAGACAATTATTGTAAGACGAAGAGAGTAGTAATAGTTTATTACATATTTGAAGTCGGATGAAAATTGTGAAAATTACTCTCAACATAGCAAAATTTAGATATAATACTTTTAACAAAGAGTAAAGTTTACACCCTTGGTTTGCATGGTAATTCTGAGATATGATTTTAGAGTGTGCTTCTCTCACAAGTTTTGACATGTGATTTTAGAGTGTGCTTCTCTTGCAAGTTTTGAGTTTGATTGTGTCAATTTCAGATAACATGTTTATCTTTTTAAAAAAGTCCTTTGATTTATATATGATAGAGACACTTTTATTTTTTTTTATATAAAAGTAACCTTATTTTATTACATGTCTAATTATCTATTAATACTCTCTCCCTCAGTTTTATTTAAAAGAGAAAATTAGGTCAACAAAAGTCTATGTATCTGATTTAAAATTCAGTTCACATACATTTATTTATGTTCATCGAAGTTTTTTTTTGCAAACGAAGACAATACATTTAGAAGTGTACCTTTCCAAAACGTAGCTTCCCTTATGTTTATACTCCTATACACACGCATAGAGTTATCCCGGACAAACTGTACGTTTGTAATTACAGTTATTATGTTTACCATTTCACATTTTATTTAGTCAAAAAGCATAAAAGCATGAATTTTAATCAATACTATATACGTAAACCATATCCTCTTTTCCCTTTCTGACATTTTTAGGCCTCTTGTCGTTTTTCTCATGTGAAAATTGCAGAAACCCTGCCTCTTCTTGTCGATGATTAAGAACAATTATTATTTAAAATATTTTATTAATATTCAGATATTTAACTATTTTTCATAAATAAATTCATTTGTATTTTTTTAACTAATCTACTAAAACATACTAGTATTCCACAATATTCTCCGACGTTAGGTGGTTGTGTAGTTTAACCAGTTTGAGTTACGAAATTTAAAAAGTATGCGTTAAAAGTTTATGGTTCAAATTGTGACAAAGAGAAAAATAATATACTATTAACAATTAATATATTAACATTTGTTGAAAGAAGTAATATGGTACTAGAATGGTTCAAATTGTGACAAAGAAAAAAATAATATACTATTAACAATTAATATATTAACATTTGTTGAAAGAAGTAATATGGTACTAGAATTTAGTATATTATTCAAGAAAAATAATATACCAAAAAATAATATACTACTAATTTACATAATATTAATGAGAGTTTAGAACTTGATATACAAAATAATTACTAGAATTTAATTGAAAACTACTACAAATAATGACACTATTTTTGGTAGATATTTTTGTTGTTGGAATTGCGATAATTATTATGGGTGGGGAGAATATAACCATGATCAATTTTGAATGACCTGTCATCTATATTGGGTGGGAGGGATGAGAATTGGTTGCAGGAAATTAATTGCAGACCTTGCATCTAGACAGGTTAAAATGAGCGTCGTCGACGTACGCCATTGCCTTCAATAAGTTCGCATATCAATTACAACTACTTTTCCAATTTTCTTTTTCTTTTCTAGAGTATTCTTCATTACTTAATCTTTCTCTCATGTTACTGTAATCTTAGAAACATGATAGGAGTAAGTAACAAAATTAATTGCAAAAAAACCAAGTTGCTTAGGCTTCAGTGGCAAGGAGCTCATTCGAAGGACGTATTTGGGGAATATACATGATAGGGAGAACAACGCTTAGCCAGTACGCATGCCTCTACATACGAGCTGGATTAGTCGCCCATCTTTAGTGGGTCGAAAACCGATACAAAAGCAAAAAATAATAATAATAATTGCACAAAATAAATTAGGGACATGCCAACGTGTAAGTGTTTTCTAATAAACTATGTCAAAGAGATCTTATGTATAGAGAAACAAAGGAATTAGAATTGATAGACTTTAAAAAAAATAAAAATATTCATGCAACATCAATGTCTCAAATGTTACTAAATGTGCTTCGATTAATGATTTCATTAAACAAACATTTACAAAAAAGAAAAGAAAAAACTTTTTTTAGTTTTTCTATAATAAAAAAAAGCATTTTTTGTGTTGTTAATTTGTATCCTAAAATACATGTTAAAGAATTCAAATATACCAGTAGTAATTTAATTTTGACTTAAAGGATTCGAATACACAACTCTTAAATAAAATTTTTATTATGAGTTCTTTAACGTATGTTATTATGACTTTCTTAATAAGAAAAAACATGCGTTATTAGGACATATATTAGCATTTACCTAACATTTAGGGCATAGCAACATTTACCAACATTTAGAGAGGTGATGCATATTGCATATTCAAACTCAAGTTTTTCCGTGAAGTAAATATAATCTTATCATAAAATTGTTTTATCTGAAAATTAAACTTGGTTTCCATGAGTTAGTTCATTTGATAAGGGATAATGCATAATATATGCAGGGGTCAGAGTTTAAATTCGGACACCCCACTTGTTTATCTTTAAGATGAATTTATCTAGTTGCTAGATTACTTGAAGAAAAAAAAACTCAAATCTCTCAAACGGTTAGTCTTTTGTGAAACACATTAATCACTTGAACTCAATTGTTCAATTATTTTAACTCAAGCTTTGACATATCGTTTGTCCCCCACAAACTTTTATCATCTTAATTTCACTTACAACAGAAGCTTTAACAAATTGACATTTTTAATTAGTATATATACACTTTTTTTTCTTTCTTCTTGCAGTGTAAGTATAAAAAGATATGTTAATACACTTTTTTTGTGCTTTCCTTTACGAATACCCAATTCATTTTGGCCTTTGATTATGTTAAATATTAGTAGCAGTAGTAGATGTGTGTTATTGAAATAATTGTTACATAGGCAGATAATAATTCATGTTAATATTCCATCAATTTTTCTTGTTTTGGGTTAATTTAAAAAAATATAATAAATGGTGTTTTGAGTTAATTAAAAAATTTCTTTACAGATTTTTTTTCCCTTTAAAACTGTCATATAATAACATGAATATTGGTGTGGTTACAGAGCTTCTTGGTCTATCTGCAAACTCCCCCGACGCTGCAATCTTTAAAAATGCTTCAAAGACAAATCCTCCTTCATCAGCTGCTGCTGCAACTACTGCAACTCCTATAACTCCGACCCCGGCAAGCACAGGTGGTTCATCTAACCTTAGACCTGTCATGATCAGCAACGTGATGACGGTGACTTTGGCCATTGTTCTTGCTGCAGTACCTGCTGGATTTATCAGCATTTATACATGATGAGTTGGATGTTATAATGCTTCACCTAACCACACTGAAATATGGTTAGGAAGTAGTAAAGTATTATTGGTTGGTTTATTTTGTTTCTTGCATATCTGTTTTTTCTGTAGGACTTTGTCTCTGCTGTGTAATGGTTTCTCGAATTATGGGAACAGGCCATGATGTTGCCTTTAATTTGCCTTTATTGTGGACTTATTACTTTTCGGTTTCCCATAAATAGTTTGTTGGTGATAATTCGGATTTAATTTCTTAAAAATATTCACATCAATTTAGTTCGTATCATTATTTACTGAGTTTTTTATATAGTCCTCTTTGTCTTGGAAGTGCACCATATCAACAATGGTCATGCCTCCATTTTTCGTACACATGAGCTTCAAATTTTTCTCCAAGACTTTAAAATTAATTTTCTTTCCCATCATCTTCAGACAATGTCATTTTCCAATGGGATGACCGTCTATTCCATGTTAGGTAAAGTCAGCGTTATCATATATTTATTTATAGTCTTAAAATAATAGTCGTTTAAGATTTGTGTACTATTTTTAAAAAAATGATTACTTGTAGATTTCAATGATAAAATTAATATCATTTTCTAAAATACATTTATTGATTGTAATTATTTGATTAGTTAATTTTGATGATGGAATTTAAAAACTAAGGATATAATAGTGAAAAACAATAAGGGTATAATAGTTATAAATAAGGAGTGTATGAATGTGTTAATTAAAAATAGGCTTAATTGCACTTTTGGCCCCCTATCTTTTCAAAAGTTGCGATTTTGGCTCCCTAACTAATTAAAATACAAAACAGCCCCCTATGTATTGGATCTTTGGCAGTTTTGGCCCCCAAGACCACTTTTGACTTAGTCTTCGCTGACGTGGCACCCCCTAACTAATTACACGTGGCACCTCACTTAAGGGATGTGGGTGCCACGTCAGCGAAGACTAAGTCAAAAGTGGCCTTGGGGGCCAAAACTGC